>CAJIAN010000284.1_pt1 | contig 12884 bp, 13 predicted proteins | sample 9199061 | NCBI WGS metagenome assembly CAJIAN01 (sample SAMEA7708264, study PRJEB35096) | sediment metagenome | biome: marine neritic benthic zone biome [ENVO:01000025]; feature: sediment [ENVO:00002007]; material: shallow marine sediment [ENVO:03000034] sea grass bed [ENVO_01000059] ...
CCTCCCACCATCGAAATCCCATCGGCCTCTTGTCGAAATTCCTGCTCGTCGTCTCGCCAGTGACCAATTGGATGCCCATGTAGTTGTTCACCGTTAGCCGATGCGCGTGACCAGAGAGGAACGCCACCACACCATTGTTGCGGCAGAGTTCCATGATTTCTTTCCGCTTCTCAATCGGAAGATTGAAATACGTCTCCTTCTCGCCGGGTTTCTGCAAATACAGGGGGTAGTGAACCACAATGACCGCCGGACTCTTTTTCGCCTTCGCAGCAGCCAGCGTTTTGCGAAACCACGCATCGTGCTTTTCGGATTCGCCTTCGAGCGGTGCCTTCCAAAGCTGCGTATTTGCGACTACGAAGGTGAATCCCTTGTGCTCGAAAGCATAGTAATCCTTACCGATCGTTTCGCGATAGCGTTTGAGCGATTCCGCGGTGGGCACGTTCTCCACGTCGTGATTCCCCGCCGCGCAGTGGCAGGGAATCTTGAAGCCGCTCTTGATCCGATTGAAGTCAGCGAACGACTTGTCGTCTGCTTTGTTCACGAGATCCCCACAAATCACCACGAAGTCAGGTTTCATCGCATTGATCTGATCGACCGCTGCAGTGAAGGTCCGCACGTCGTGCTCGTAGCCACCCATGCCGAGCTGCGTGTCGCACATCTGGACAAAGGAGAAGCGTTCCAGTTTCGCCGACTTGGGTTCTTGCTCCGCGATTCCCCGAGAGAAGAACACGATCACCAACAACACGATGGAACCGGCAAGGGCTAATTGATGCCTCATCGTGGAAGCATAGGGACCACCGACGCTACGGTCGAGCGGAACTCCCGCGAACGTGGCTACTCCCCGTCGACCTCCGCGATCCAATCGACGCGGTTCGTGAGTTGAGGAAGCCCATCGTCGGCTTCGGCATGCATCGCCTAGAGGGACTCCACGTCCGCAACCCAGCGCCAGCCCATCGGCACATAGAGCAATTGCAGGGCAATGCGGTCACCCGACTTCGCTCCGAATGCCTTCTCGTCCATCCGCAAACGCAGGTTCAGTTCCTTGCCGGTGATGACCTGGCCACCTTGGTCGGCGAGCTGTTCGCGCGACTGCTTCGCGATGTAGGGTTCTCCATTGATCCACCAACGGGCGAGGATCTGTCGCTCGGGGTTCGAAAGCACCAGCGGAACCCCGGAGCGGACTCTCAAGACGCGGGAGTTGTTCTTCCCGCTCGTCGTCAGCCTCAAGGTGTCTTCAAGATTCGCGCACGCTACCGACGGGAGCGGCTCCCGCTTCGAGCGCTTCACTCTTCGTTTGCCCAGCCACCCGTCGAAGAGAATCGGATGCATCGGTTGAAAGCGGGGAACGGCGCGGCCAACTGGCAGAGGCACAACGGAGGCGCTAACCGATCGATTGGGATGGTCACCGGATATTTTGATTCGTTCCTCACGTCCGAAAACCGTCCATGTGTGAAATGGTTGCTTCGAAGGCTGGATCGTCGCTTCGGCAAGAAGCGTCTTCTCCTTTTCCGATAGAATCTCCACGCGCAGCGGATGCGTCGCCGTCATCGGCACCTCCTGAACGAACAAGAACCGCCCCCGAGCCGGACCCTCGTGCGAGGCTCCGCAAAAAACCGCTAGCGCCTCCACGCTCTTTGCACCCACACGCGCGATTTTCGCCCTGACGGGGCCGAATCGATCCCTTCCCTCCCAACTCCCCGCCGGCACATAACCTTCGGTCAGACAATAGAGCGCAACCGCGCCACCCACCGCGCATTCGTTCGCCTCAACTCCCAACCGAATCTTCGTGCCATTTCCGAGATCGATCGGCGGCTGATCCGCGAACTCGCCCCACGTCTTGACCACGGGAATCGCCACCGGCTTACCATCGGCGAGTTGCGGCGTCACCGATACGAGCACCACGAATGCCAAAGTCGGGAGTGGGCGTCTCATTCCGGTGGCACCATCGCATGCACCGGCATCCTGCCGCCAGTCGAAATCGCCCCGCTACTTCTCCTCCTTCTTCGCTTCCTTTTTCTTGTTCTTCTTTTTCTTCGCGTCCGGCTTGTCGGACTTCTTCTCGTTGAGAACATCGCCCTTCACGCTGCCCACCGCGGCCATCACCTTGCCGATCATCTCCTTCTCCACCTTGAGCTCGGCAAGCGTGCTCTGGAGGTGCTCGGCCACCGCGTTGAAGTGGTCCTCGTCGAGATCGGGAAGATCCTTGTGTGCCTTGCGCATGTCCTTCCCCGTCCACGCTTCGGGACCGCCGAGCGCGGCCGACAGGAATTGCTTCTGCTTGTTGTGCTGGCGCTTCATGTTCACGTCTTCGAAGAAGTGATTGATGCGATCATCCGCAAGCACCTTCACGTAGAACAGATCGACCGCTGCATTGATCGCCGCCTTGCCTCCGAGTTGATGATAAAGGCTCTCCTCGCGCTGCTTCTTGAACTTGTCCCGACACCCTCCCGAGTTGAAGGCGTAGGTCTTACCTTCGTATTCGGTGGTGCACTTGGGATTCGCCTCCTTCTCGCAAATCGGACATTTCTGAGCCTTCGTCTTGTTCTCCTTGGCTTCCTTGTCCCCGGCAAGAACGGGAACGGCGAGCAGAGGTAGGGCGGAAAGAGCGAGCAGCGTTTTCTTCATAGGCGGCGACCATCCCAGACACCGAACCATCCTGCAAACGCGTTTCTTGTGATAGAGGACGCATGAATTGCAGACCTCGCCAACTCTCAGCGAAGCGAGGGTTACTCAGTTGGATTGCCCGGAATCCTGCCGGGCACCTCGACGAACTGCGCCGCCTACGCCAAATCCTTCGCTCCCCAGCCCTTCCGAGCATCGATCTCAATCAACGCGCTCGCCTCCGAGTTGGCATTGATCTTGAGATTCTTCGCATCCCAATCGAGGGCCTTGCCAGTGCGGATGGCGAGCGTTCCGAGTAGGATCGCCTCGGTGAGCGGTCCGCTGTAGCTGAAATCGGAACAGGTTTTTCCGGCTTCGCCGTTGCGGATGCCGTTGACCCAGTCCTTGTGGATGCCGCCGACACGCTTGAGCGTCTTCGGCACGCGCTTGTCGGCGTTCTTCCGGTATTCCTCCCAGCGCGCCTTCGGATAGAGCCGCGGGCTGTTCGGGCGCATGCCGTCGTGGCAGATCCCGCCCTTCTCGCCGACCATGATGAAGCCGCCGTGGCCCTTGATTTCGAAGTCGTAGCCATCGGGCGCCTTGGGCAAACGCGGACCTTCGATCCATTTCACGTCCACGGCGGGCTTGTTGCCACGTGCCCCGAACTTGTAGGTGACGATTGATCCGTTCGGCGTGTGAATCGGGTTCGCCTCTTCCGCCATGTCGACTTCGACTCGATCAGGCGCACCGAGACCAAGCGCCCAATAGGCGGTGTCGATGGTGTGGCAACCAATGTCTCCGAGCCCGCCACAGCCGAACGCCCACCACGGGCGCCATGTCGTCGGATGCAGCGCCTTGCTGAAGAGAACCTCGTCGGTGCACGGTCCGAGCCAGAGATCCCAGTCCATTCCCTCGGGCAGTTTTTCCGCCGGAGGGTAGGCGGTGCGCACTTTCCCGTTGAAGCCCCAGCCACGCGCTGGGCGGTCCGTCCACGTGATGACCTCCTTCACATCGCCGATGAGTCCGGCGTCGTACCATTCCTTGACGAGGTAGGCGCCCTCGAAGGCGTGCCCCTGGTTCCCCATCTGCGTCACCAACTTCTTGTCCTTCGCAAGTTTCTGCAACGTGCGTGCTTCCCAGAGCGAATGCACCAGCGGTTTCTCGACAAACACGTGCTTGCCCATGCTCATCGCCATGTAGGCGATCGCGAAGTGCGTGTGATCCGGCGTGCCGACCCCGACGGCGTCGATCTGATCGCCCATCTCGGTGAGCATCTTCCGGAAGTCCTTGTAGAACTTCGCCTGCGGAAATTTCTTCTTCGCCCGCTCCCATGTGCCGGGATTGCAATCGCACAGCGCGACAACGTTGTTGCCGTGCGAGCAGTTGTTCAGGTCGCCCCAACCCATGTTGCCGAAGCCGACCCACGCGATGTTGATCTTCTTCTCGTTCGCGCCGAATACACTGCTCGGCAGGAAAGTGGGGATACTCAGAGCCGCGGCGCCTTTGAGGACGTTTCGGCGAGTCGTTCGATTTGGATTTGGAGTTGGAGTTGGATTTGAATCTTTGGACATGGGTCTTCGTGGGTAGGCCTTGAGTGGGGAAGTTTGCCTCACCGACACGCCGCTGGCAACCTTTCATCGATCGTCTCCAGCAAGCTTTTCCTTCCAAATCCGTGGCACCATGCGCAAGTTTCGAGCATGCCCAATCGAAGATCCTTCCTACGCCGCAGCGCCATCGTTTCCGGCGCCCTGACTGCGAGTCTCGCCACATCCCGCGCGGATACCCCGAAACCGAAAGGTCCCCACGCGATATTTGCCTACCGGCTTCCGTCGCTCAAGACGGGTAGCCGCCTGTTGTTCATCGGCGATTCGATCACGGACATGAAATGGGGGCGCAACGAGAAGGATCGCAACCACTACCTCGGGCACAGCTACGTCTATCTGCTCGCCGCGCGACTCGGTGTCGACATGCCGGAGGCGAAACTCGATTTCTACAACCGCGGTCACAGCGGCAATCGGCTCGCCGATCTCAAGGCGCGCTGGCAGAAGGACGTCATCGAGATGAAGCCCGACCTGCTGAGCATTCTGATCGGCGTCAATGATCGCAAGGTCAAAGAGGGGCAGAAATTCGACGCCGTGCAGTGGGAGGCCGACTATCGCGAGGTGCTCAAGCGCAGCCGTGATGCGAATGCGGAGTTGCGCATCGTCCTCATTGATCCCTTCGTCCTGAAATCCGGGTGGTGGATGACCAAGGGCGGCGAATGGGATGTTAGTCGCGCGCAGATTGACCGAATGGGAGGCATCGTCGGCAAGCTCGCGAAGGAGTTCGACGCCGTGCACGTGCCGATGCAGCGCTACTTCGACGAGGCGACGACGCAGGTGAGCCCCGAACAGTGGATCTGGGATGGAGTCCACCCGCTTCCGCAGGGTCACGAAATCATTGCTCGTCGATGGCTCGTCGACGTGGCCAATCGATGGCCGAATACCGGGTAATGTTCACATGAACTTCCGTGTGCCCGTCCTCGGCTTCGTCGTCTGCCTCGCCGCGTCTGAAGCGATTGCCGACCTAAGAAAGATCCCCGACAGGCTCGTCGTCCTCACCTTCGACGACGGCAACATCTCCGACGTCGAGACCGTCGCCCCGGTTCTCAAGAATCACGGATTCGGCGCGACCTTCTTCATCACCTCCGGATGGCTCAATCGTGAGAGGCGGATGACCTGGCCGGATGTCGTGAGGTTGCAGGACGCCGGATTCGAAATCGGGTGTCACACCTCGGGGCATCCCAATCTGATTCCGCTTTCGACCGAGCAGATCCGGGAGGAGATCGCCAACTTCGACCGCGAATGCGCGAAGCACGGTGTGAAGAAGGCAACGACGTTCTCCTATCCCGGCGGCCACTTCGATCGGCGCATGCTCTCCGTGCTCACCGAACTTGGATACACGGCTGCACGGCGCGGCAGGGACCCGGAATTCCCCCTCGACGACGCCGGAGGGACCGGGCGCGCGTACTTCCCCGGCGAAGACGACCCGTTCCTAATTCCGAGCACGATGACGCGCGGCATCGGCGCGTTGGAAGACAAGCAGATCATCGACGCGCTCGCCATGGCCAAGGATGGAGCCGTTACGGTACTCACCTCCATGGCGTGCCCGACACGCACCCCCACTGTTCAACCCCAGTCGAGCGCTTCCGCAAGGACATGCAGTATCTCAAAGATTCCGGCGCCACAGTGATCGCCATGCGGGCTCTTGCTCACTACGTCGATTGCAAAAACCGCCCCAAGGACGCCTTCGCCTCCATCGTCCGACGTCTCGGACTGGCAATCGAGAAACCGACCTGCGACACCACCGGTGCCGTTCCACGTTTTAGCTGGCAACTCGCTTCCAACGGCTGGACGCAGAACCAGGTCGCCTACCGCATTCTCGTCGCGAGCAGTAGGAAGAATCTGGATCGTGATCAAGGCGACCTTTGGGATAGCGGGAAGGTCGACGGCGAAGAATCGACCGGCATCGCTTACGCAGGCAAGAAGCTATCGCCGGGCACTGATTACTGGTGGAAGGTCCAATGCTGGAACCAACGCGAGCGTATCGAAATCGCAAAGCACGCTCCCTACCAATCGAAGGAACTGATCACCGAACTGCACAAATCTCGACCCGGCCCGTTCAGCACCGCGATGCACTTCAAACCGTAAGCCCTATTCCTGATCCTCAATTCCGATCCCGTTGGCGTCCATCCAAGCACGAGCGGCATCGGCATCTCGCGCTCGCCATACCTGCACGGTCCTCTTGAGCGCGTCGGCTCGCATTTCAGTATCGGCAATCTCGTTCGCCCACGCCGCAGCGGCGCTGGGATCTTCGTGGGCAATCGTATGCACCAGCGCCATCACCGCGAAATCCCGTGATGGTGTGTGATCCATGCGTGAGATGTAGTCGCTTGCAGCCAACGCGTCCCGCCTCGCCCATTCGCGAACGGCCGTGAACGAAGCCTTGTTGCGCCCCTCGCCCTGAGGCAGCGTTTCCAGCCACGCGATCGATGCCGCCGAATCCTCCTCGGCCCACTCCTCCGCAACCCGGCTGACGATTTTCGCCGCCCAATCGTCGCCCGCATATTTTTCCGCCCACTCGGAAGCCGCGACGAGATCACGATCGGTGAATGCATAGGCGACCTGATCGAGCGCGGCCGCCTTGAGTTCGCCCGGGGGCAGGTTCTCTCCCCAGTTCAAAGCCGCATTGAACCCCACCTGCCGCAGCATCTGATTTGCGAGATCCTCGGTAAGGCTGACGGAACGCTCGTCTCCCGATTTGAAGACGAACTCGGTCGCGAGATCGATGTCGTTGGCAGCCAATCCGTGAATCAGACTCTCGCGCATCACCCGCGCCCGCCGATCAGGATCCGCGACATCGGCATCCTCGAGCCTGCCCACCCACTCGATGGCACCCTGTGGGTCCGCACTCGCCCAACCGGTGAGCACCAGACTCTGGAAATCTTCTAGATCCTCACCCCCGAAGTTGGAAGTCGCGAATCTCATCGCGCCATCGGGATCCACGCTACCCCAGGCAAACAGAAAGACCCTCATCTGCTCACCCGTGGCCGACTTCTCTTTGAGCGCGTGAAAAAAGAACTCGGCATTCTCCGCATCCAAGTTCTCGAGAATTCGCGCGAACGCGAGGGAACGCTTGACGGGATCCGGATCGCCAAGCCCTTCGGCAAGCCGAGTCGGATCGTCATCATGTCCGGCTCCTGCTCTCTCGACTGGCGAGTGCTTTCGGGCGGCCTGAGATGAGCCGCCAATTCCCTGCTCCATTTTCGGTTCAGCCCGATGAACCTCCGAAGCCTTGTCCTGCGCTTCTGGCCCGGATGATCTCTCCGAACGATACATCGAGCCAATGACGAAGGTCATGATCGCGACCGCCAGCCAGCTCAAGTGGATGACCCAGATCCTGCTCACACATCGAAGGCTACGGCGCGCAGTTCCCGCGTCAAGAATGAGCGAGGGGAAAACGAGAGCGCTTTTCCGAAATAATTTCGAATATCCGGCAATCGCGTCCCGTCCAAGCGGGCATGTGTATGGCTACCTGTTTTTCCCGGACCCGCGTTGCAACCGCATTGGCGGTTGCTGGCGCTATTCTCATTCAAGGCGCGGCCATTGCCGGCCCCATCGCGAAGCGAGGCTTCAGCGCCTCGGAGCAACAGCGCTTCGAACAGCTGGAGCGAAACTCGCGAGACCTGACTCGAGACGTTGAGGGAAGTGGGATCGATGGACTGATCACACCGGGAAGTCTGCTCGCGGTCGCGGCGCTTGCCGGAATCATCATCTGGGCAGCGAACTCCGATGGCCACGAGGACGAGTGCATCATCAACGGCAAAAAGATCGATCCCAACAGCAGCGAGTGCAGACGCGCTGCGGATCTTGCCTCGTCCGATGACCACTAAGGGCACGACCGCGGCGGTTCTCTGCATCCTCAGCGCGGTTCTCTCTTCCTGCGCCAGCATCGAGCAAACGACCACGAGCAAGGGATTCCAGAAAGAATTCGGGGAATCCGCATACTGCGAGTTGAAGGCGGTGAAGCAGGAAAACAGAGATGCCTGTGGACTGGCTTGTCTCGAATCGCTTCTAGACTACTGGGAACTCGACGGCACACAGGCTTCCATGGCCGTTGTCAGTCCGCCGACCCGATCCGGTCACAGCCTTTCGAAGCTGAAATCCATCGCCGAACAACACGGACTCACGGCCTACTCCGTCAGTTTCGACGACCAACCACTCGCACTCCTCCAAAGCGAGCTCGAGCAGGGGCGACCGACGCTCCTCGCCATCCGCTGCCCTCTGGGTCACTACTTCGGCGAACCTTTTCCCGTGATCGGCCACCTCGATAGCACGGTGGTCGGATTCTCCATTAGCGAAGAACGCTACTCCGGCGCGCAGATTCTGACCACGCGTGATCGCAAGAAGGATCACTACGTCGTGGCTTTCGGTTACGACGAGTCAGCCAATGAGATCCTGCTCATGGATCCCGCCTACGGCCTCGTGTCCATCAGCGCCAATCGACTCAAGGGTTTCTGGGACGACCAGAACTACGCGGCGCTCGTGTGTGCGCGTTCGGTAGCCGAACCAAATCCCACGGCAGAGGTCGCCCTTACTCAGAATTGACAAACCTTTTACAAATGGAACGCCGCAGGTCGGTAGGTTGGGGCAAGGATCATGAAAGCCCGCCTACTCACCACTTTCGCTCTCGTCCTCACCTTATCATCGACGGCTCGGACAGAGGATTCATCCGTCAAACCCGCCTCCGAAAATACCGACAAGAAAGAGGACGCGACCGTGCGTCGGAAAGCGGTGTCGAAAGGGCTCGATTGGCTGCTTGCGAACCAGGCTGAAAACGGATCGTGGGGCAAGGTCTACACGGTGGCGGTGACGAGCTTCACCTGCCTCTCGCTCATGGCGGTCGACGATGAACCTTTCACGGATGACCGCGGCAGGGCGCTCCTGAAAGGACTGAACTTCCTGCTCGCGAGCCAGACCGATGGCCTCTTCGTGAATCAAGGTCACACTTGGATCCACGGGCAGGGCTTCGCGACACTCGCCCTTTCAGAAGCCTATGGCCGGTCGCTCACGGCGAAGACGAGGCCGGACATCGACACGAAGAAGATCCGCGATGTCGTTGCCAAGGCGGTTGCGGTCATCGCCAAGCACCAATCCACCTCCGGTGGCTGGTGGTACACAGTGGGGAACCCGTCGGGGCACGAAGGTTCGACCACCTGCTGCGCCGTTCAGGCTCTCGTCTCGGCAGACAACTTCGGGATTCCCATCGACAAGTCGGTTCTCGAAAAGGGGTTCGAGTACTTGAAGAAGTGCCAGAATCCCGACGGCGGCTTCGACTACAAGCTCGGCGACTCCAAAAGCATGAAGGAAGGCACGGCGGGCGGAGTCGCCACACTCGGTCTCATGAACAAGTTCGACTACGCGGTCATGATGAACGGCTACAACTTTCTGCTGAAGGCGACACCCAAGGCGATCAGCGGTGCGAAGTGGCCCTACTACGGCCATTTCTACGGAACCATGGGGATGCGCCTGCTCGGCCAGGAGATGACAAGTTTCAAGAAACACACGGATGGCTACATCGACGGCGCGCAGGCTGACTTGCTGGCATGGCAGAAAAAGGGCGGCAGCTGGCCAACGAAAGCATGGGTCAAGAGCGCCAAGGAAGACGACGCCTACGGCACCGCCTTTGCCACGCTGACGCTATCAATCCGCGATGGCAGGCTCAGCATTTTCAATCGCGAGCCTCCGAAGATTGCTAAGCAGGACTGACGTCTCAAGGCTGAGCCCTATCGGCCTTCGCGCTCGACTTCGTCCCACGCGCTCCGAAGCGAATTCAGGACTTCCGAACTAGAAGCGATGAACATCCGGCCCTCGGTCGACTTTCGCGCCAGCGTTCGCAGTTCGGGGCTGAGTTGCTCGAACCACGCCTTCGACTGGGGGATCTCGTCCGGAAGCTCGGCGTAGTAGGAAACCGCGTCCCGGATGATCGACTCCCGGGCCTTTCCGGGCAGCAGTTCGTTGACCAACGGTAGCGTCTTCTCCGGTTCGAGCCACCCCCAGAAACCCGATCCGACATTGGCAAGCGACACCGTGTCGCGATGGGCGCGAACCAGCGCGAGCGCCTGTTCGGGCTGCCGCCTCAGGGATGATGAACCTCCGACAGCGCTTCTGCAATGTCCCGAGTCTTGCCCTCTCAGTTTATTGCCTCGTCGCACTGGAAAAGAGCCGCCCAGACGCTTAAATAGTTTCAGAAAAATCGACCATGAAAACAACGCCCCACCGAATCCCGCTTCCCGTAATTCTTTGTGTTCTTTGTGCATCAACAGTCCTCGCCGACGATTGGCCCCAGTGGCGTGGTCCGGATCGGGACGGTATTTGCAAGGAAAAGGGCCTGCTCACCGAATGGCCTGAAGATGGCCCGCCGCTCGCATGGAAAACGGAAGGGGTTGGGGTCGGATTCTCCAGTCTCGCGGTTGCCAACGGAAAACTCTACACCCTTGGCGATCTCGAGGATGGGAGTTATGCCATCGCCCTCAACGAGAAGGACGGCTCACCGGTATGGAAGACAAGAATCGGCGACTCCGGTGGCCACCGGAAGTTTCCCGGAACGCGCAGCACGCCCACCGTGGACGGCGGCCAGGTCTTCGTTCTCAATCAGCACTCGGATCTCGTCTGCCTCGACGCCGCCTCGGGCAAGATCATCTGGAAGAAGAACCTTGTCTCCGATTTCGGCGGCAAGATGATGTCCGGTTGGAGGTACAGCGAGTCCCCGCTGGTCGACGGCGACCGCGTCGTCTGCACACCGGGTGGCAAGAAAGGAACGGTTATTGCGCTCAATCGAGAGAACGGCGCGACGCTCTGGCGCACGACGGACTGGACGGACACTGCCGGCTATTCGTCAGTCATCATCGAAACCATCAACGGCACCCGCCAGTACGTGCAGCTCACAGGCGAGAGTGTGGCGGGAATTGATCCTGCCACGGGCAAGATCCTCTGGAAAGCGCCGCGCAAAGGGAAGACCGCCGTCATCACCACTCCGATCGTGAAAGATGACATGGTCTTCGTCACCTCGGCTTACGGGATCGGCTGCAATGGCTTCCGCATTTCGAAGAAGGGAAGCGGTTGGTCCGCAGAAGAGGTCTATGCCAACAAGGAACTCGCCAACCACCACGGAGGCGTGGTGCTGATCGACAGACACGTCTACGGTTCGACCGGCGGCACGTTCCGCTGCGTCGATATCGAAAACGGCGAAGGCGTCTTCAACGAACGCAGCGTCGGCAAGGGCGCCACCCTCCACGTCAACGGGCGCTTCATCCTACGCAGCGAAAACGGTCCCGTCGCTCTCATCGAGGCCAGCCCGAAGGGCATGAAGGAAGTCGGTCGATTCAAGCAACCCGACCGCAGCAGTCACCGCGCGTGGCCGCATCCGGTCGTCGCCAATGGCAAGCTCTACCTGCGCGACCAGGACATTCTGCTCTGCTACGACGTGAGCGACAAATAGGTCTACGCGCCCTTTTTCTTCATCAGCCCCACGGTCGCCTCCGCGAACGCTTTGCCGATCTGCCCGAGAATCTTGGCGGAGCCAAGGTAGTGGTATTCCGCGTTGGAAGCGCCGTTAGTCAGGTAACGTAAATCACGTTCGTTGAAGGCTTTCTCTCTTCGCTTCTCCATCTCCGCCCGCTCGTCCTTCTTCTCAAGTTTCCCTTCCTTCACCAACTTCTTCACCTCGTTCTGGATCTTCTTGTCCTTTGCCCGCAAGTCTTCCAATTCCATGTCCCAGTATTTCTCCGTCCACACCGCAGTGACGTTGCCTTTGAACTCGGGCAGGTCGGCCGGAGCCGCCATGCCTTTGCGGAATTCTCCGTGGATGCCGGCGTAGCGCATCTTCTCGGGCGGATACTTGTCGATCGGTCCGCCTGCGCCCATCACGCCAATGACGAACGGTAGCTTCGGCGATTCGAGGTCCTTGCGGACGTCGCGGATGAAGTGGGCGAGTACTTCGCTGTAGGCGTCGTAGCTGCCCGGCTTGCCGCGATTCGGATACACATCACCGGCGACCATGTCGTTCCAACCCTGGAACCAGACGAATCCAGCCAACTCGTAGCCCTGCTTCCGATCGTAGTCAGGATAGACCCGTTTGATGTCGCCGAGCACCTTCTTCACGTGCTCGATCATCAGCCGGTAATACTTTCCGGTCGCCTCCTTCTTGTCGGCTTTGATTTTCGCAACGTCCTTGCCCTGCTCCTTGAACTTCGCCAACTGGTCGTCGCGAAACTCGAACGGTCCGGCGCTCGGGGGACGGAAATCGGTGTTGATGCTTTTCCCACCCCACGCGGTCTTGATGATGAGAATCGGCTCATCCAACAGCTTCCCCGCATAGATCCCGAAAGTGAACTCCGGTCCGATCTTCGGCCCGCGCCCTTTTGGTCCAAATCCCGCGGTCAGCTTTCCAATCTTCTCCTCCTCCGAACTCCCGATCGATGAGATCCACACCTTCTCGCACACCCGCGGCGTGCCGTCGTCGTTCTGCATCTCCTTCAGCATCGGTGCGGTCTTGGGATCAAGGCCAATGACGTCGAAGGTTTTGGTTTCCGCATGCCCCTGCATGTTCGATTGGCCGGAGAGGATGAAAATCTTGAGGGGCTTGGCAGCGGCGGGAGAGATGGCGGCCACCAAGGCCACCGGCAACAGCATACGTCGGATGTATCGAGTCATGGCGCGAATCTAGCATTCGGTGGAGTGGAG
>CAJIAN010000174.1_pt1 | contig 12762 bp, 8 predicted proteins | sample 9199061 | NCBI WGS metagenome assembly CAJIAN01 (sample SAMEA7708264, study PRJEB35096) | sediment metagenome | biome: marine neritic benthic zone biome [ENVO:01000025]; feature: sediment [ENVO:00002007]; material: shallow marine sediment [ENVO:03000034] sea grass bed [ENVO_01000059] ...
CCGCTCGCCATTGATGTTCAGCTCCGGATCGAAGTAGGTCCCCTGGCCCTTGAAACTCACCCAGTGATCGAATCCCCTGCGCGGTTCGTCATTGTCGTGACCCATGTGCCACTTGCCGACGAAGGCCGTTTCATATCCGGCTTTCTGCAGAAGCTGAGGGAAGAAAACCGTGCCCTCGGGAACGGCCCGCTGATTGTCGACCACCCGATGGCGGTGCATGTACTGCCCGGTGAGGATCGACGCCCGACTCGGCGAGCAGAGCGATGTGCTCACAAAAGCGTTCTTCAGATGCGCTCCCTCGGTCGCCATCCGATCCATGTGCGGCGTCTCGAGAAACGCCGGCGCACTGGGCATGAAGCCCATGAAGTCGTAGCGGTGATCGTCACTGAGAACGAGGATCACATTCCGGTTTGCCTCTGCGGAGGCGACGGCGGCGATCAAAGCAAGGATGAATGTGAGGACGGTCTTCATCCGCCGATCCTGCCACGCCACCATCCGTGTGTCACCGATCAATGGCGTGGGCGCGCAAGTTCGTTCACGGCAGTCCCATGCGTTCGAAGAGACGGTAGAATCCCTGCCGGCGCTCTCTCCGCACGGGATCCGGATCGATGAAGATCCACTGCTCGCCCTCGGGAAAGAAGTTCCCGATCTCGATCCACGAGCCCGGACTGAGATCCTCAGAGTATTCGACACCGAAGACGCCCTCCGAATCTCTCGGGAGCGCGATCGCCGTTCCCTCCCGCGGGAACGAAACCGTCGGGAGCGGAGGTCGTACGATGGGCAGATGTTCCATCACGACCCCGTCCACGAGAAGTCGGATTTCGTAGGCCGATCTCGGAATACGGGTTGAAAGCAGATGGTCCTGCGGTCGTCCGAACCCTGTCTCGCTGAGGATGACGTTCTGCGATGGGACGCGGAGGTTCAGCGGCGGCACCATGTCGCTGGGGTCGTTCGGCATGGGAACCTGAGGCCCGTCACTGAATCCGAAGAGGAAAGTACCAACATTCGGATCAACGGCTCCCGTCACCGTGTCGGCTCCCGATAGATCGAGCGCGTCCCACACGAGGTTGGCGGAGTCCCCCCCTCCCCCTTCCCACATGATCATCCGAAAAGTCGCCCAGAATCCGTCATCGTATTTCGGATCGCTCACGTCGAGAGTGCCCTGCGCGCCACCGGCGAGTTCGATTCCCATGTGTCCCGAGGGCAAGTTGTCATTGATCAGAACAACACCGTCGATCTCGAGGTATGTGTAATCGTCAACCCCATCGTGGAAGCGAACGGATTCGCGACCTCCACGCGATGCATCACCGGGAATGAAGATCTCCCCTCGAAGATCCACGCCGTAGGAGTCCTGGTTGAATCCAAAGCTCCCGGGCACGGCCAGCGCGAACAGATTGTTTGGAGACGCCCCATTGTCGATTGCGGGATTCGCGTCGGGGTATCCATTCGCGCCACCTGGGAAGCCGGGCATGCTCCAGTTGATGTTGGGGATGAGGGTCGTGCCTGCAGGCGGGTTCGAATCCACGAACGACAGACTCGCTTCCATGCGATTCTGCCCAAGGTAGATGTCGGCACGAATCCCGAGAACGTGGCGTGGGCGACCCAGCATCTGGACTTCCCAATGCACGTCGCTCTCCTCCTGCCCGAACTCCGTTGCCCCTGCCGTGACCCGCACCTCGTCGCCATCGATAGACAACTCCCCCTCCGCTATCGATCCGAAGTCGCCGAGATTCGTGTCGAATGGGTCCACAGAGAAGTTGTCGAAGACGGCCGTATTGATCTGCGGATGGATCATCGCATGCGAGTGGTGGCATAATCCGACCCAAACTTCGCCGGAGAGGTCCGAGAGGCCTGTGACTTCGTTCGCGAAGCTCCAGATTCCGGCGCTGCCGCCTTCATCCGGAGCCCAGGTCGCGTACCACGTTCCGGCGCGCCTGTGCAATCCAAGCCAGATGGGCGTGTTGCGCACCGAACCGTTCGCGGTATTGGCCGCCGAATTCGGAAACTCTCCGTTGTTTCGGACCGTCCCGGCGCTCTCCATCGGACGCCACATCAGCGTGGATCCAAACGAACCCCCGGCCATGCGCACATGAGTAACATGCGCCGCACTCGGCGAACTGGGGTCCTTGCGCGCCATAATCCCCGTGCGTCCCCACTGACTCGCCAGCGGCTCCGCAGGATCTGCCGCCACCGAAACGCAACGCACGATCGCGCTGAAATCCTCACCAGCTGCCCGAGGACGGTCTCCATCATGGATGAACGCACCGCGGTCACTGTTCCCCCAGAAGTCGGCGCCTCCAGCGACGATCGTGTAGGCGCCACTCGCAGCGAGGGAGAAATCCGCGCCCCGGGGATGCCCCGCCGCGCTCACCAGTTCCGCTTGTGCCGCGTCTCCGAACTCGCGGAGCGTATCGAGAACTTCCGCATGCGCGGCGCACGTCACGAAGAAGGTCGCAACGGCGATCGAGTTCCGAAGCCGAACGAACAATGGGGGCGGTTTCACAATCCTTGCTGCCTGAGTCCGCACACAAAATGCCAGACTCCACTCCCGTTGTCGAGCCTACATCCGCTCGGTCACGCGAATGCCGAGAAGGTCGAGACCCTTGGCCAGCACACGCGAGGTCGCTTCGCACAACGCGAGTCGCGTCGACCGCGTGATTCCTTCCGAGTTCAATACCGGGCACCCACTGAAGAACGAGTGGAAGGTCGTCGCCAGTTCGTAGAGATAGTTGGCGAGAATGTTCGGCCGGTGATCATCGAGGATCGCCGGCACGGCTTCGCCGAACTGGCAGATCTTTCCAATCAGAGCGCGTTCCTCCGGCTTCGTGATTTCGAACGGTCCCTTTTCCGAAAATGCTTCGTCGAGTTTTCGGAAGATGGATCGGATGCGCACGTAAGCATACTGAAGATACGGTGCCGTGTTCCCCTGCAACGCGAGCATCCGGTCCCAGCTGAAAATGTAGTCGGTCATCCGGTTCTGGGAGAGCTCGGCATATTTCACCGCTCCAAGTCCGACCACTTCCGCGATCTCGCTCTTCTCGTCTTCGGAGAGCGTCGGATTCTTCTCCTCGATGACCTTGCGCGCCCGCACGACCGCTTCGTCGAGCACGTCGCGCAGGGAGACGCTCTCGCCGTCGCGCGTGCGGAACGGCTTTCGGTCCTCGCCGAGAATGCTCCCGAACTTCACATGGCACATCGTCACGTCGATTCCGCGACGCCGCGCCGTCTCGAAGAGCTGGCGGAAGTGCAACTGCTGTGGCGCACCGACCACATACCAGATCTCGTCCGCCTTCCACTCCGAAAGCCGGTGGTCGATCGTTGCGATGTCGGTCGTGGAGTAGAGGAAGCCTCCATCCGCCTTGCGAACGATGAACGGATTCGCCTTCCACTCGTCGTCGCGGCTGATCAGAAGCGGATCCTCTTCGGGAGACAGGCTCCCATCCGAGAACACGCAGATCGCCCCCTCGCTCTCTTCCGCGATCCCCTTCGCGATCATGTCCTCGACCAGCGGCGCCAAGGCGTCGTTGTAGAAACTCTCACCCAGGAAATGATCGAAGACGATGTCCAAGCGCGCGTACATCGCATTCAACTGCTCAAGAGAGAGAGACACCGCCTTCTTCCAGATCCCGAGATTCTCCTCGTCGCCCGCCTGGAGCTTCACCAGTTCCAGTCGGCACGCCTCCATCACCGCTTCATCGGCCTTCGCCTGCTCGTTCACCGACTTGTAGACGCGCAGCAGCTCCTCGATCGCGTCCTCGGCAAGAGCCTTCTCGTCGAGGCCGGTTTTCCAGCCGTAGATGATCATTCCGAACTGCGTCCCCCAGTCGCCGATGTGATTATCCGCAATCACCTTGTGCCCGAGGAATCGCGCGGTCCGCGCAAGTGCATCCCCGATGATGGTGCTCCGGATGTGACCGACGTGCATCGGTTTCGCGACATTCGGTGCGCTGAAATCAATGACGATCGTCTCCGGTTCCACGGCAGCCGGCACCCCGAGATGATCGTCTCCCAGGATCGCTTCAAGCCGCGCCGCATACTCGCCGTCACGCACGTGGAAGTTGATGAATCCCGGTCCGGCGATCTCGATCTTCTCGCAGAGATCATCGAGATCGACCGTCTCGCTGATCGCCGTCGCAATTTCCCGTGGGTTCTTCTTCAGCGGCTTCGCGAGCAGCATCGCCGCGTTCGTCTGGTAGTCACCGAACTTCGCATCCGCCGTCGCTTCGACCGCAGGCGCGAAGTCGTCCGGCGCACCGATCGTCGCCACCGCCTTGGCGAGGGCCTCGCCGATCAGGTCTGGAATCGTCTTCGACATTCCCAAACGTGATCAGGACGAGCGCGCCGGGCGCTTCGCGAAAATGGCGAGGATCTCGTCGACCGATTGCGCATCGGTCAGCCTCTCGCGCACCTTCCGGTTGGTGAACAGCTTCGCGATCGCCGAAAGCGTCTTCAAGTGGAGCTGGTACTGCTTCCGGGGCACCACGAACAGAATGACAAAATACACCGGCGCATTGTCGAGGGCCTCGAAGTCGATCCCCTCCTTCGAGCGGCCGAACATCGCGACCACTTCCTCCACCTCGTCCGAAAACGCATGCGGGATGGCCACGCCGTGTCCGATCCCCGTGCTGATCTTCTCCTCGCGCTCCTTCAACGCCTCGAGCACGGGCGGCTTCTGGGCATCCGAGAGATAGCCGTGTTCGTGCAGCGTCCCCACGAGTTCCTCGATCGCCTCCCAGTGCTCGGAAGCCTCCATCGTGGACAACACCTGGTCGCGGTTGAGCAGACTGGCCAGATTCATGAAATCGGATGCAGGGAGGTGCGGAGCATCAAACGAGTGAGATTGCGCAGAGAAGAGAAAAAGCAGACCGCAAAACTACCAGGACGCCCCCTTTTGGCAAGTGCGATTTCCCATCCTTTTGTCGATCTTTCTCCTCCTATTCCACGAGTTCCCAGCTCAGTCCGGATCCGTCATCCACCTCGCGGATAGTCGCGCGGGTTCCGGGACTGGCGTTCCACCGGAAAAGCTGGTGGATGTCGGAAATAATCTCTCGGGCCTCTGCATAGTAGCCGTGGCCCAACCATCCCTGACTCACCTTGTTCGCCCTCACGGTGTCGATACCATCCAGGATGGTCACCGGATCAAAGTAGCCAGCTCGCGGCCAGGCATTGACGAACTCGGACGACTGCAACGCCCGATCTGCGTTGCTCACGTACAGCGTCGTTCGCCTGGCAATCTCCCTGTAGGCACCCGCGTATTGCATGAACCGCTGCCGATCCACATCCGCGGCGGCAAGAACCACCTGATCGAAGAGCTTCGTCCCAAACTCGCGGTTCAGTTCGTTCACCGCATCGAGCACCAGTCGGTTTCCCATGCTGTGCGCGAGCAAGTGAACCTTCTTGATTCCTTCGAGCTCCGCAACGAATCCACGCAGGAATTCCTTCAGGAAGGGAATGCATGCGCCCACCGTGTTCCCGTCGGCCACGTAGCCGCTGAGCTTTCCCTTCGAAGGCCAGGAATAGAACGCCATCGGGCCGGTGAGTTTCACATCGCAGCCAATTTGCGCCGCCCGGATGGCCGCTCCCTTGAAGGTCACGCGATACCCGTGCACGTAGACCATCGCCATCGGTTCCTCATCGTCGGCAAGGTCCAGTTGCCCCACTGCGTTGTTCAGCGAAGCCCAGAATGCTTCGTTCTCCAGGTCCTGCATCGTCTCCCAGTCCACTTTCAGGCGATCGTCTCCCTTGCGCATCCGCTTCCACCATCCCGATCCCACGCTGCCCACCTTGTGGGATTCCGGAATCGTCACCTCGCAGCAGCCATACCAGACTTTGTCTCCCCGCTTCCTTCCGAAGCCCTTCGAGAAATCCGATTCGTCCCGCGGGACGCGGTTCGTCCCGAACCAGACCGGATACTTCCGGGCGGTCTCGTCGACTTCGTGAGTCTCCGGCTTTCCGACGCCGCCACCGTGATCGTCACCTTGCGATCCGGGGTCCCCATCGCCGCGGTCCGGGACCGGCTTGCTTTCCGGTCCTTTGTTCGCAGTGATCACCGCGCTCGCCCGGCCCCTGTCTCTCGCCCGAAGGGGTTGGCTTCCCCGGATGAGCTTCACCATTTTGCCGGCGTGCCCCCCGAGAGCGAGTTCGCCGAGCGCCCACTTGTAGGCCTCCTGAACGGAATCACCTCCAGATAGCGCCCGGTAGAACGCCCGGGCAAACTTCTTCGCCACGTCATCGGGAATCTTCGCGCTCATGCCGATCACCCAATTCGCGAGATCGAGAAACGGCTCGGCGGCCTCCTCCGTCCAGCACGCGTTGAGAAAAACCACCTCCGGTTTCCAGCGGCGCATCTTCATCAGCCTCGCCAGGGCATTCGGGTTCACGAGACTGCTCCTGCCATGCTCGTCTTCCAGCCAGAGCCCTCCGTCCCGGGCGCCATGTCCGGCGAAGTGGAGACACTTCGGCGTGAACTCCCGGATCCATTTTCCGACCTCGTCGATCCCGCCAAAACGCGGAGTCACGCTCAACTTGAACTTGCCGTAGGTGCACTCGGCGCGAATCTGATCCGTTTCCTCCTCAAGATCCAGCTTCGTCATGTCATGCGGACTCGAGGTCAGGACGAGAACATCGCAATCCGGTTTCGCCTTCAGATTCACGAACTTTCCGCCCTTCACCTGCGCGAGCAGATCGCCTCCCAGTTCGAGTTCCAGTTTCTTCTTTGACCGTCGCAGGCCGACTTCGTCCAGCGCAGGGATCTGACCCGCCTCCAGCTGTTCGTTCACCTCCTGATACTCGCGGATCAGGTCCATTTCATGCTCGTCCATATCGTTTCCTCCTTGGAAAAATCTGGCGAAGCCACCGCGAATTGTCAATGATGGCCCAAGGTTCGATGGACGAGGACTTCTCGACATACTCGCGCGAGGAACTGGAGGCCATGCTTCGTGAAGCACGGGGCGACGCTCCATCACAGGGCACCGCGCGCCCGTCTTCCCTCCCTTCCGATGAGGCCATGCAGGCCGCGATCCGTGACCAGTTCGCCCAGCTCACGCTCGCGCCTGATGCGGTCACCCTCCTCACCAACTATCTCCTCGCCTTCCGAGAGGATCGACTGCACCTCGCCCTCGGGCAGCTCGATACCTGGCAGGCGGTCGCTTCGCGGGAGCAGCAGTTGGAACTTCCGGAAATCTACACCGAACTGCGGACGACGTTCGTCGTCCAGCAAGCGCATGACCGCACCAGACTGGAGTCGTTCGAAACCAACGAACGCGAACCCCTCAGCGCCCCAGCCTTTGCATCTGCCTACCCGAAGGCTGTCCTTCTCGGTGACCCCGGTTCGGGAAAATCGACCTTCGCCAGCATGCTCGCCCTCTGTCTCGCCGGAGAGATCTTGCGCGATACGGAGATCAACCTCGGGCGCGTTCCGGACTGGACGAATCCCCCGGTCCCGGGATGGAAGAAGCAACCCCGCAAGCTGCTCCCGCTCTTCCTCACCCTCCGCGAATACGCCGGAAGCGGGAAGCCGATCTGGAATTTCCTCGCCGACCGGCTCGACACCAGCCACGGTCCGAATACCGCCGCCGCCATCGAATCCGTGCTGAAGAAAGACGGCGGGCTCCTCATTGTCGATGGCCTCGACGAGGTGCCCGATGCTAAAAACGCGCGCTCGGGAATTGTTGAAGCCGTCCACGCATTCGCAACCCGGTTTCCCCAATGCCAGATCCTCGTGACCTCGCGTCCCTACGCCTACGAGCACGACGGCTGGGAGTTGAAGAAAGGATTCACTTCCGCGCAATTGGCACCGTTCGACGAGCACCAGCGCAGCCGCTTCCTCGAGCGCTGGTACGCCCACGCCGCTCCGAAAAAGGGCGTTTCCCCGGCAGACTGCGAACAACGCCGCGATTCGTTGCGCGCGCACATCGAGGCGCAGGACCACCTTCGCGATCTCGCGGAGGTCCCCCTCCTGCTCACCCTCGTCTGTCTGCTCGATCTCCACACCGGCGGAGCCGTTCCACAAAACCGCGAGGAACTCTACGACAAGAGTGTCGAACTCCTGCTCGAATCGTGGCAGCAGCCCAAGCTGGATGCCCCGACGCTCCAGGCCTACCTCGGCGTCACCCGCGACGAACTGCTGCGCTGCATCGAAGCCATCGCCTTCCGCTTCCACGACGAACAGGGTCACGCGCCCGGACTCGCCGACATCCCGGACGGCGATGTCCTCAGTGCCCTCCGGGAACTCGCCAAGTCGAAATCCGGCGAAACGGCGAGCACCGATTCGCTCGCCGACTATCTGGAGAACCGCGCCGGTCTCCTCAACCACCACGGATCGATCTACCGCTTTCCGCATCGTTCGTTTCAGGAATACCTGGCGGCCCGGCACCTGTCGGATCTCGACGACTCGCGTATCGTGGCCCACGTCCGATCGGAGCCGAGGATAAAATGGCGGGAGCCTTTCCTTCTTGCGGGTGCCAAGATCCGTAAGAGTCGCGTTCCCGCTGTCTGGTCGATGATATGCACGGTGCTCGATTCCCTGCCGAGCAGTAGTAGTGAGTTCACGGACACGGACTGGCGAATCATCGCGCTACTCGGACGGCTTGTTCACGAGATACGAATTCATGATGACGAAACAGCGCTCAATTCCGATCAGCGAGGAAATCTAAAGCGAATTCGAAATCTCAATGCTGAACTTGTCACGAATCCATCGCAGCCTCTTCCACTCATCGAGCGTCTTCACGCCGGAATTGTGCTTGGAAACATAGGAGATCCACGAAGTGGGGTTGGCTGCCGCGATGATGGAGTTCCGGATATTCTCTGGGTGCGCGTTCCGGATGGGGAGTTTGTATCTGGAGCGGGAGGGACATCTATTCGTCGCACTATCGACAAGCCATTCGCTATCGCTCGATACCCCATTACCAATGCCCAATACAATGCGTTCGTTGCGGATGGTGGATATTCCGATCCTCAGTGGTGGAGTGGAAAAGCACCACCTGACCGAAAGGATTCAGACTTCGACGATGAGAGCAGCCCAAGGGTTTCAGTATCATGGTATGAAGCGAACGCCTTCTGCCGATGGTTGAGTGGGAAGATTGGAAAGCCAGTGAGTATGCCCTCCCATGCCCAATGGGAACGCTCATATCGCGGCGCGAATTGGCGGCGCTTCCCGTGGGGCGACTCGCTCACGGATACTGACCGACGCAGCAATGTGCGGGAATCACATTTGGACCGTCCATCACCAGTTGGCCTGTTTCCGATGGGCGCTGCATTCGAAGACGATAAACCCATCGATGATATGGCAGGGAATGTGTGGGAATGGATAGACGAACCGACGGAGGATGATAATGACGAGAAGTCGATGGTCGGAGGCTCCTACAGTGCGTTCTCCAACCAGTCCGACAGGTGGGGAGTCCGCGCGCGACCAAGTCATCGCAGTCCGGGCATCGGCTTTCGACTGGTCTGCTTATAGCGCATTTCCAACAGGCACGCCGCGACCTAAACAACCTCGGAGATCTTGGGAAAGTGATTGGTCAACGGCATCAGCCAACTCAGAAATTCGAACGTCCGGGTGAAGATCACCATTTCCCGCGAAGATTCACTGTCCATTGCACCGAATAATTTCGAGGGGCTTCGCCCCTTTGTCAGAGTTCAGAAGTTCAGGTCTCTGGTCCTTCGGATGGGGACGACACCAAACGAAACCCGAAGGACGAGTAACGGCTGACGGGAACGAACCTGAAGCGGACCGCCGCGCGGACGAAACTGGAGTCGATGAGGAACGACCCGCCGCGAAGCGCCCGAGTTGCATCGCCATCCTCGTCCCATTTTCCCTGGTATTTCTTGTAGTTCGATTCCCATTCGGAGCAGGTCCACTCCAAGACGTTTCCGGATAGGTCATTGACACCGGAATCGACCGCCCTGCCCGTCTCTCCAAACAGTCCCACTGCCGACGGATGATCAACGCCCGTTTCGGAGAAATGACAACGCTCGACAAGATTCTCGTTCTCGTCACCCCATGGATAGCGTCGCCCGGTAACGCCGCGCGCGGCGAACTCCCATTCCATCTCGTTGGGCAATCGGACGCAGCGCAGCCGATCGTCGTCCGCACCCGCCTCGCGCAACCAGCGACAGAAGGCAACGGCCTCGTAGAACGAGATGCCGGTTGCGGGATGGTTTCCCGCCTCGTGGCCGACTCCCAGCTCGACGAATGCGGGTCCGGTGATCTTTTCCTTCGATTTCCATTCCCACCCCGCTTCCGTCCACCAAGGTTCGGCATCATCTCCGTATCCGCCCGCCTTCACGAAGGCGAGATACTGCGACACCGTGATCGGATGCCGCGCCATGAAGAACGGCGTGGTGATTCCCTTGCACCTGAACTGCGGTCCCTCGTCAGGATATGCATCATCGTCAGCTTCCGAAGATCCCATGAGGAAGCCCTCTTCGGGCGGGACCAGTTCTTCCGACCACGCGATGTTCGGCAGTCTCGTCTCCGGATCGATGCTCGTCTCCGGTCTGGGATCGCCCATGAGACCGAGGCTGAGGCCAAACCGAATGCGGTCCTGCACCGTGTCTTCGGAGGCGAGCATGCGCGCGAGCAGCGTCTGCTCGATCTCCTCCCAGACGTCCCGATGTCCGCGAAACTGTTCACGGTGCCCGAACTCGGCGAGCATCTCGCCTGCCATCTGCAGATGAAGCGAGGCGGTGGTCTGCGGATCGCGTCCGGCAAGTTCGCCGACGTAGCGCCCGATCTTCTCCGGCGAGTCCACGGCGTCGAGCCAGCTCACGCCGAACAGGACCGGCTCGCGCCACACGTCGTTCCAGCCGATGGAATCCGCGAGTGGATGAATGCCGATCCGGTCGCGAAGCTGCGCGTCACCTTTCTCTTCGACGGACTCGATGAAGTGGCCATCGATCAGGGTGACCGCGTCTGGGTCGCAGAGATGCTGATGGAACTCGAGTCGCGTTATCCGCAATTGGCGATCCACGCGACTTGTCGGGTGAAGTCGTATGGTGCCGCCAACCGTCCTTGGCGGATCTACAGCAAGGAAGGGAGCGGGGGCGGGGCCGGAGAAGATGAGATGGACGAGGCGCGGTGGCCCGTGGTCGAAATCGAGAGCTTCGATTCAATGGAGACCGAACAGTTTATCGAAGGCTGGTTTGCCGAGCTCCATCGAAGCAACTGGTTCGACCGCGCCAAGGCTGACGAACTCGCCGACACTTTCTCGAAGGCATTGGCGAAGCGGGAGGAACTGCAGGATCTGGCGAGGTCACCCCTCATGCTGACCCTGATGTGCATCATTCACGGTACGAAGCGGAGAATGCCCAGCGGACGGGGAGGTTTGTACGATCGTCTCGTCCGATTGCTGCTCGGGGAGTGGGAGAAGGAACGGCTCGAGGCGGCGCGGGGAGGCGACGATCGATTCGACGAACTCTGTCGCCGCAAGGTGGAGATCTCGGGCGGGAAGCGGCTCACCACTGCAGATTTCCAGCGCAAGCTCGGCGAACTCGTTTTCCGCCTCACCGGGGAGTTCGCGAAGACGCCACGTGATTCGGACGAGGACGACGACGAAGAAGACAAGGATGCGGGCACCGGAATCCTGATCCCGGAATCCGATCTCAAAGCCGTCTTTCTGTCGCTGTGTCTCGGCGGCAGGGATGAGAAGGAGTTTCCCGACGAACTCCGGGGCAAGGCGGACATCTGGCGCGAGGAAATGCTCGCCTTCATCAAGGAGCACGGAGGGTTGCTCGACCAGATCGAGGGCGCTGGTAGCCCGTTCGCTTTTCCGCACCGCCAGTATGGGGAGTTCCTGGCAGGCTGGTACCTGATGAAGCACGGGCTTGAGGCGGAGGCGAGTGCCATCGCGGATCTCTGCGATTCCTACGAGGTCCACGGCCCGAACTTGCGTAGCGAAACGAGAATCGGAACAGACGGCTCGAATCCGAACCGTTCCTCCTTGTCCGAGCCGAGCTCGGGATCGGTAAGTAGGAGACAGAGATGGCGAAAGAGAAAGGTCTTCCCGTGACCGGGACCCGCGACGATGACCGTACGCGGATGCTCGCCGAGAGCATCGATCAGACCTGAACCACTCGCGCGGGAAGAAACCTCTCCCACCTTTCCGTCCATGTCGCGCGGTCCCTTGAAGTGCCGCGTCTCCACACGTGCCCGACGCTCGACGTACACTTTTTCGAGCCGGGGAGCCCGTCCGTCCGTGTTGTCGATCTTGATCCCGAGCGACCCCACACGTTCCATCGATCGGCGCAAACTTCGCAGGTAGTCACGCAGCGTGGACTTCTTCAGGGACTCGGGGATGTCCTGCTTGGCGAGAAGCGCTTCCAGTAGACCGGCAATCCCGGATTCGGTCTCTGATTTCGGTTCGGGTGATGAGTCCTGTCCGAACACGGAACGGACCGCCGTCTCGAACACGGCCTTGCCCGTTGGATTGTCGATGTCGTCCGACCAGAGCTTTGCAGTCTGGACAACCATTGGATCAGAGACCTGCGTCTTCAGCCAATCGAGCGCCCTGCGCGCACCCACTTCATCGATCTTCGTTTCGAACTGTTCTACCAAGCCGCCCATCCCGGAAATTTATCCGGCAAAGCTGCCCATTGCCAAGGGCCACCTACGCAAAATGCGCACGGGCAGGCGCCGCGTTTGAACATTGCAGGTAAACACGCAACCGCATGCACGTTCCGGCGGCCTCATCGAGGCCGCCCTACCCCTTGCGGGTGCGCGAACTGGTAAATCGATTCGTTCGCCGAAAGTCACTTCACGATCCC
>CAJIAN010000713.1_pt1 | contig 12757 bp, 6 predicted proteins | sample 9199061 | NCBI WGS metagenome assembly CAJIAN01 (sample SAMEA7708264, study PRJEB35096) | sediment metagenome | biome: marine neritic benthic zone biome [ENVO:01000025]; feature: sediment [ENVO:00002007]; material: shallow marine sediment [ENVO:03000034] sea grass bed [ENVO_01000059] ...
CCGCATGGATCGGCCATCTGCCCATGTTCCTCCGCGCCTTCGCTGGGATCCCGAAGGCGGAAGAGCTGAGGGACGAATGGAAAAGCACGTTGGACGCACACAAGGACGCCTCGCTGAAGCACATCGCCGGCGCTTACTCGAAGAGCGCGCGTGCCGGTGAACAGAAAGCCGCGTTCCTTGCCGGCACGGAGGGCCTCGCCAACGCATTCCTCACGCTCAGGGCCGCCGACAACCGGTTTCTCTCGAACATGGAGAAGCTCGCCGATTCCGCGAAGGATCATGGCATCGAGAAAACGGACGTGAAGAAACTCGAAACCCTGCTCTCCAACTACAAGAAGGCACTCGCTTCCGGAAAGAAGTCGTTTGAATCGATCAACAAGCGGGCATCACTCTGAAACCGGCCAAGCTTTGGAAGTCTCCGCCTTCGCTGATAGCCGGACATCCAGCCACAGGAGGCAACCGTGCCACAACTCTCACCGCGAACGAAACATGCGCTTCATCTTCATTCTCGTTGCCGCCACCATTCTAGCCCGTCCTATCGGTATGGGAGCCGAACGCACCGAACCCCTCCGCGTGTTCATTTTCGGAGGGCAATCGAACATGGTCGGTTCCGATTCGAAGGTCGAAGACATCAAACGCTTCCCTCCGTTTGTCGGACTGGAGAAGCCCCAGGAAGGCGTCAAGTTCTCCTACAACATTGGAAGAGAGAACAAGCTGACTTCCGATGGCTGGGTCGATCTGCAGCCGGTGAGAAATGTCGTTGGCCCGGAACTCAGTTTCGCTCGCGAGGTCTCGCGGCACATCGACGCACCGCTCGCGATCATCAAGTGCGCCGCAGGCGGCACGCATCTCGGGGGAGACTGGAACCCGGACGAACCCCAGGGCTTTGAGATGTATCCGCTCGCACTCGATCTCGTCCGATCGTCCCTTGCCGACCTCGACAAGCGGAAGATCCCGTGGCGGATCGAAGGCTTCATGTGGCATCAGGGAGAGAACGACATGTTCAATGAGGAATACATGAAGAACTACGGAACGAACCTGAAGAACTTTCTCGCTTGCTGGCGACGCGATCTGAACTTGCCAAAGCTGAAATTCTACATCGGGGAACTCTGCACCAAGACGATCTGGGGAATGGATCTCCGCCCCCGCATGTACGCGATCAGTCAGGGGCAGAAGGCGGTGACCTCAGCCGACCCCCTCGCCGAATACATTCCGACCGCCCATGTGGGCGTTGAGATCGGGGGCGGAGTCGGACTGCACTACCACTACGGCACCCTTGGCCAGCTCGAGCACGGGCACAACTACGCGACAGCCTACCTCCGCAGCATTGGAAAACTTCCCCAGAAAAAACGCCAGCTCACCAAATGGCCCTACAAGAAAGGTGCCAAAGTGCAACTGTTCGTCCTCGCCGGGCACCGGAACATGGAAGGCGAGCGTGCCTTCATTCAGGAACTCAAGGAACTGAAACCCGAATTGTTGAAGGATAGCTCGGACATCGCGTTCAAGTACAGCATCGGCGGCGGCTACAAGGTGTCGAATGGATGGGAACCGCTCGGACCGGCCGGATTCTACGACACCTTCGGCCCCGAACTGAGCTTCGCGCGCGCGCTCCAACGGAATCTGGCTGTTCCCAATATCGCCATCGCGAAGTTCACCCATAGCGGCTCCCAGATGAATGACTGGACTCCGGAAGGCAGCATGGCAAAGACGCGCCACATCTACCCAGCCTTTATCGATTTCACCAAGCGATCGATCGCCGAGTTGGAGGAGAAAGGCCACGAAGTCCAACTCGCCGGCATTTTCTATCATGTCGGAGAGAACGACATGTCAATGCCGCCGTACCGCAAGAAGGCTGCGGAGTGGTTGCGCTCCACGGTTGAACAGAGTCGCAAGGATCTCGGGCGCTCCGATCTTCTTTGGTTCGTCTCGCAACAGCCTCCCACCGATGACAAGCGGGTGAACGACTTCGACGTGACCGGCGCCATCGGCAAGGTCGCGGCAGAGGACCCGAATCTGATCCACATCAAGGCGTTTGATCTCCCCCCTCAGGAGAAGAAACTCGTCCTCGACACGGCGGGAATCATCCGCCTCGGGGAGATCATGGCGAAGGTCTACCGGGAATGACTCATCAATCTTCGCCGAGGTCGCGTATCCGCCAGTATCGTGTTGGCGCTATCGATGTAGAAATTCCATTTTGTTCGCCATCCCGCCCAGCCCTCCGTCTTCAAGCGCGTGAAACTAGGGATTGCCCGCGGTGAATCCGATCCCTAGCCTTCAGAAATGAGAAATCCACTCACCTTCGTCACCGTTCTCGCGCTCACGCTGTTCCTCCTTCGCAGTCCGGCCCATGCCATCGAGGACGATCGTCTGGTCCTCCTCGGCGTCTCTTACGGAAAGAACCTCCTCGCCATCTGTGACTCGAAAGGCGAGGTGCTCTGGAAACACGACACCGCCGGACCGAAGCGCGGGCACACAGGCCACCACGATGTGCACCTTCTCAAGAATGGAAACATCCTCTTCCACGACACATGGACCAAGACGCAGGAGATCACGCTCGATAAGAAAGTGGTCTGGGAATACGACAGCGCCAAGATGAACGGCAACGAGGGCAAGCGCGTCGACGTGCACGCCTTCGCGCGACTCGACAATGGGGAAACCGTCATCGTCGAGAGCGGCGTTGGACGGATCATCCACGTCGACAAGGATGGGAAACTCGTCAAGGAAGTGCCTCTTGGGGAAGGCGGCCGCAAAAACACGCGGCTCATGCGCATTCTGAAAAACGGGAACTACCTCGCCTGTGCCGAACGGCCGGGCGTCGTCACCGAATACGATTCCAACGGCAAGATCGTCTGGGAGTATCCGATCAATACCCGTGTCTACGGAGCGATCCGCCTCGAGAACGGCAATACCCTGATCTGCTCCGGCAGCGGCAACAGCGTGGTCGAGGTCTCTCCGGAAAAGAAGGTGGTTTGGGAGATTTCGAAAACGGTCCCGGATTCCGAAATCAAGCTCGTCTGGATGACAACTCCTCAAGAACTCCCGAATGGAAATCTCGTTCTCGGCAATTGCCACGCCGGTAACAAAAACCCGCAGATTTTCGAAGTCACCAAAGACAAAAAGGTCGTCTGGCAGTTCGATGAGTGGGAACTCGTTGGAAATGGACTCGCGTGCTGGCAGATCCTCGATGCACAGCAATCCGCGATGGTCCGGAACACTCTGGCAGAACTGAAGAAGTAGGACCCGCCAAGCCAGTTTCCAGAAATTCTGGAAAACGCCCTTAATTTCAGCGCGCATCCCGTTATAATGCGTTAGATTCTTCTTTGCACCGACGTTGATTAGGTACGATTAATCATCTTGAGCCCCCGGGGAGTGGGCAACGCTTACACCACTATGAAAAAGAAGACTTTACGTACATTCCAAGACTGCGGCGGGACCGACCATATCCGTCCGTTGATGTCGTCGCGTCGCGAGTTCCTTCATGTCGGCCTCCTTGGCGGACTTGGACTCACGCTACCACAACTTCTGCGCATGGAAGCCCTCGGCGCGCAGAAGCACTACGAGTCCAAGGAAGGCAAAGCGAAGTCAGTGATCCACATCTTCCTCCCCGGTGGCATGGCCCATCAGGAGACCTTCGACCCGAAGCCTTACGCACCTTCCGAGTACCGAGGTCCGTTCTCGCCGATTGGCACGAAGATCACGGGTGTGAAATTCGGTCCCCACCTGAAGCAACTCGCCCAGGTTTCCGACAAGGTGACGATCCTCAATTCGCTGACTCACGGCGAAGCCGCCCACGAGCGCGGAACGCACAACATGTTCACCGGCTACAAACCGAGCCCCGCCCTTTCCTATCCATCGCTGGGATCGGTCGTGAGCCACGAGTTTGGCCCGCGCAACAATCTTCCTCCTTACGTCTGCATTCCGAACCAGCCGAACGAGTTCGCCGGAACCGGCTATCTCAGCTCGGCCTACGGTCCGTTCAGCCTCGGAAACGATCCGGCAAACGGCAACTTCTCCGTGCGCGACCTCGCCTTGCCGAAGGGCATCGATGACAAGCGGTTCGACCGCCGACGCAGCATGCTCAGCGCGGTGGACGATCACTTCCGCCAGCTCGAGAAATCCGACGCGATCGATGCGATGGATACCTTCTACCAGCGCGCCTACGCGCTGATCAGTTCGAAGGAAGCCCGCGAGGCCTTCAATTTGAACGCAGAGGACAAGAAACTTCGCGACGAATACGGCCGCAACCAGGCGGGACAGCGATTCCTCCTTGCCCGCCGTCTCGTCGAAGCCGGCGTTCGCTTCGTGTCGACGACTTACGGTGGCTGGGACCACCACGACAATATCAAGGGCGCGATCGAGCGCCAAGTGCCTTCGCTCGATCAGGCACTCGCACGCCTGCTCCGCGATCTCGACGACCGCGGGCTGCTCGATTCGACCTTGGTCATGGTGACTTCTGAATTCGGCCGCACGCCGAAAATCAACGGCAATTCCGGCCGCGACCACTGGCCGAAAGTTTTCAGCGGATTGCTCGCCGGCGGCGGAATCAAACGCGGTTCCGTCTACGGACGTTCCGACGCCCTTGCAGCGGAACCGGACGAGAATCCGGTCTCGCCCGAGGACCTCGCCACGACGGTTTACAACCAACTTGGCATTGTCGCCGACAAGGAACTCATGGCTCCCGGTGACCGCCCGATCGAAATCGTCGACGGCGGAAATGTCCTCAAGGATCTCCTCGCGTAGTCAACCGCGCCCGGAGGGCGTGAATCGAACGCGAATCAACAACCCTCAGTGACAGATGAAATCGTTACCACTACGGCGGTCGATAACCGCCGCATCTCTCGCATTCCTACTCGCGACTGCGACCCTCGCTAGCGCGGCCACGCCCAGTCTCGGCACGATCATGCCGCGCGGCGGCCAGCGCGGCACGGACGTCACGGTCACCTTCCCCGGCGCCCGCCTCAATGATTCCGAAGAGGTGCTCTTCTATTCACCGGGCTTCACGGTAAAGGAACTGAAACCCGCCGAGGACGGCAAGAAAGTCACCGCCACGCTCGCCATCGCGCCCGACTGCAGACTCGGCGAGCACATCTTCCGCCTGCGCACCAAGAGCGGACTCTCGGCCGCACAGAGTTTCTGGGTTGGTCAGTATCCTTCGGTGGCCGAAAAGGAACCCAACAGCGAATTCGCCACGCCGCAGAAGATCGCGATCAATCACACCGTGACTGGCGTTGTCGATAACGAGGATGTCGATTTCTTCCTCGTCGAGGCAAAGAAAGGCCAACTCCTGAGCGTCGAAATCGAGGCCATCCGTCTCGGCGGCGCGAATCGTCGCTTCCTTGATGCCTACGTCGCCATCATGAACAAGGAGCGCTTCGAACTCGCGACGGCCGACGACACCGCGCTCCTCACCCAGGACGCCTACGCTTCCATCGTCGTTCCCGAAGACGGCGAATACGTGATCCAGCTTCGCGATTCCTCCTACGAGGGCAATCCCGGCAACCACTACCGCATGCACGTCGGCAACTTCCCCCGCCCCGGCGCCGTCTTTCCCCCAGGCGGCAAGGTCGGCCAGGAGCGTGACTTCCGCGTCTTTGGGCCCGGCGGCGAATTCATCAAGAAACTCAAGCTGGCAGACACCCCGCAGGAGAAGTTCGGCATTCACGTCGAGAAGGACGGCCACCTTTCGCCCTCCCCGAACTGGATTCGCGTGAGTCCTTTCGACGACATCGTCGAGAAGGAACCCAATGATGCACGAGCGCAGTCGACTCCGGGCGGTGCGCTCCCGTTTGCCTTCAACGGCGTGATCGAAAAGCCGGGCGATACCGACTGGTTCAAGTGCTCGGCGAAGAAGGGCCAGAAGTTCCGCATTCAGGCCTACGCGCGTTCCATCCGCTCACCGCTCGATTCGGTGCTCAACATCTACGACAACAAGGGCAAGCGCGTCGCAGGCAACGACGATCAGGTTGGCCCGGACAGCCGCTTCGATTTTACCGCGCCCGCCGATGGTGACTACTTCATCTCCATCCGCGATCACCTGCGAAAGGGCGGCCCGGATTACGTCTACCGGATCGAAGGCAAGGCGCTCACGCCTTCGCTCTCGATCAGCATCCCGCAGTTCGCACGCGCCGACTATCAGAGTCGCCAGATGATCTATGTGCCACGCGGCAATCGGACGGCGATCGTGGTCAATGCTTCGCGAAGCAACTTTGGCGGGGATCTCGTTTTCGAGGCTCCCAATCTCCCGCAGGGCATTACCATGCATGTGCAGGAGATGCCAGGGAACGTGAACTCGTGGCCCATCGTTTTCGAATCCGCGCCCGACGCGCCGATCGGCGGGCAGCTCATGGACCTCAACGCACGCCACAAGGAGAACGCCAACATCCGTGGCCACTTCCGCCAAGGGCTCGACTTCGTCATCGCGAATCCCAACAACACGGTCTACTACCGCTCGCGGGTCGAGAAGATGGCGGCCGCAGTCGTCGAGGAAGTGCCTTTCAAGATCGATATTGAAACACCCAAGGTGCCGCTCGTGCAGAATGGAACGATCGGCCTCAAGGTGAAGGCAACGCGGAAGGAAGGCTTCGACGCTCCGATCACCCTGCGCATGATGTGGAAACCACCGGGGATCGGTTGCTCGAATACGATCTCGATTCCCAAGGGCAAGAGCGAAGCGGTCTACACGCTGAACGCCAACGGCGGCGCGCAGACGCGCACGTGGCACGTCGCGGTCCTCGGCGAGTCGGATGCCGGCAAAGGCCAGGTGCTCGCCAGTTCCGCACTCACGCCTCTCACCGTCGAGCCCCCGTACGTCGGGTTGAAGATCGAGATGGCCGCCGTCGAGCAGGGCAAGGACAGCGTCGTGCTCTGCAAACTCGATCACAAGAAACCGTTCGAGGGCCCCGCGAAGATTCGACTCTACGGCCTGCCCGCCAAGGTCGAGTGTCCGGTGAAAGAGATCACCAAGGACGACAAGGAACTCACCTTTGCGATCAAGACGGCCAAGGACACGCCAAAAGGCCAGCACAAGAATCTCTTCTGCCACGTCGAGATTCCGCAGTCTGGCGTGACCATCCCGCACAACGTCGGCCACGGCGGCGTGTTGCGCGTCGATCCCCCACCCCCGCCGAAGAAGAACGCGCCGCCTCCCAAGAAGGAAGAACCGAAGAAGGTCGCCGCGAAGAAACCGGCCGCACCGAAACCGCTCTCACGATTAGAGAAGCTGCGCCTTGAAGCCAAGAAGCGCGCCGAAGCCGCCGCCAAGAAGTAGAATCATGAAGTCCACCATCCAGACTCTCATTTGTCTGTCGCTCGCAATCACCGGGGCGCAAGCGGCCGTCGATTTCCAAAAGGACGTCGCGCCCATCCTCGAGACGATGTGCGTGAAGTGCCACGGCGCTGAAAAGGCGAAAGGCGAACTGAAACTCGACACCGCTGCCGGACTGGAAACCGGTGGCGATTCCGGCGTTGCCATCGTCGCTGGAAAGCCCGACGAGTCGCTCCTCATCGAGCGCGTTGCCCTTCCTGCCGATCACGATGACATCATGCCGTCCAAAGGGCGCACGCTGAACGCCGCAGAAATCGGAACTTTGAAATCATGGATCGCCGAAGGCGCGAAATTCCCAGGCGATGTCACGTTGGTTCCGAAAGATCCCAAAGCGCAGCCGCTTACCTCGGACCCGAAGGACGCACAAGATCTCGTTTCCATCGCGATCTACCCACCCGCCGTGAACCTCACCACGAAAGCCGACCATCAGGCCCTCGTGGTCATGGCGAGGTATGGCGACGACACGACTCGCGACATCACCAAGAAGATTGCCTTCAAGGTGGAGAACCCGGGACTCGTCAACGCGAACGGAAACACCTTCAAGCCGAAAGCTGACGGCGAGTCGAAGATCAGCGTCGATTTCCACGGCAAGAAAGCGGAGATCCCGCTCAAGGTCGCCGGCGCAACTGCTGAACGCCCGATCAGTTTCCGTCTCGACGTCATGCCGGTGTTCATGCGATCCGGTTGCAACACCGGCTCATGCCACGGAGCCGCGCGCGGCAAGGACGGGTTCATGTTGTCGCTCTTCGGATACGATCCGGCCGGCGACTACCATCGAATCACCCGCGAAATCGGCAGTCGCCGTCTCAATCTTGCCTTGCCGGACGAGAGCATGGTTCTCACCAAAGCCACCGAGTCGGTTCCCCATTCGGGCGGCAAGCTGTTCGAGAAGGACAGCCAATACTACAAGACGATTCACGCGTGGCTCGATGCCGGAGCGCCTGACGACCCCAAGGACGTGGCCACGCCGGTGAGCATGGACATCATGCCAAAGCAGGTCGTGCTCGAAGGAGACGGCGCGACCCAGCAGATGACGGCGATCGCCCGCTATTCCGATGGCACGGACCGCGACGTCACCGCGCTCGCCGTTTTCGAAACGAACAACGCGCCTACGGCAGACATTTCAAAGGACGGACTCGTGACTGCGGGCACGCGCGGTGAGGCCTTCGTCATGGCGCGATTTGCGACCTTCACCGAGGGTTCGCAGGTCATCGTCATCCCTGAAAACCTCGACTACAAGCAGCCGGACCTCCCGAAGAACAACTACATCGACGAACTCGTTTACAACAAGCTGCACAAGCTGCGCATCATTCCCTCCGAACTGTGCGGCGACGAGGTGTTCCTGCGTCGCGCCTCTCTCGACATCGTCGGACAACTTCCCACCGAAGAGGAATACAACGCCTTCGTGGCGGACCAGTCGCCTGACAAACGCACCAAACTGGTCGACACGCTGCTTGAGAAGAAGGCCTTCACCGAGCTCTGGGTGATGAAGTGGGCCGAATTGCTCCAGATCCGAACGATCAACAACGGCAACCGGATGAGCTACAAGTCAACGCTGCTCTACTACAACTGGCTGCAGGATCGCATCGCCAAGAACGTGCCCTTCAACAAGATCGTGCAGGAACTTCTCTCCTCCACGGGCGGAACGTTCACCAATCCAGCATCGAACTACTACCAGATCGAGCAGGACACTCTGAAGGTCGCCGAGAACGTCGCGCAGGTGTTCATGGGAATGCGGCTTCAGTGCGCGCAGTGCCACAACCACCCGTTCGATCGCTGGACGATGGACGACTACTACTCGTTCGCAGCGTTCTTCTCGCAGATCGGCCGCAAGCGCGCCGAGGATCCGCGAGAGACCATCGTCTACAACCGCCGCAGCGGCGAGACGAAGCACCCGGTCACCAAAGTCGATGTGAAGCCGAAGTTCCTCGGCGCCGAAGTCGCACCGATCAAAGGCGGCGACGACCGCAGAAAGGTCATGGTCGAATGGCTCGCTTCTCCGCAAAACCCGTTCTTCTCGCGCAACCTTGCCAACATCGTGTGGGCCCATTTCTTCGGCATCGGGATCATCGATCCGGTCGATGATGTCCGCGTGAGTAATCCCGCCTCGAACCCGGAACTGCTCGACGCCCTCGCGCAGAAGTTCACCGAGTACAACTACGACTTCAAACGTCTCGTCCGCGACATCTGCACGTCGCGCACCTACCAGCTCGCGACACAAACGAATGCCACCAACGAAGGCGACAGCCGCAACTTCTCGCGCTCGTTGATCCGTCGCATGCGCGCGGAGGTGATGCTCGATGCAATCAGCCAAGCCACGGGAACCAAGAACAAGTTCAAGGGACTGCCCCTCGGCGCCCGCGCCGTGCAGATCGCCGACGGAAACGTTTCGACCTACTTCCTAAAAACCTTCGGCCGCGCCGAGCGCGCCACGGTTTGCTCGTGCGAGGTGAAGGTCGACCCGAACCTCGGCCAGGCCCTACACCTCATCAATGGCGACACCACCGGCAACCGCATCCGTAGCGGAAACCTCGTCGGCACGATGATGCAGGAAGGCCGGAAACCCGACGAAATCGTCGATGCGCTCTATGTCCGCGCACTCGGCCGCAAGCCCTCGCCGGAAACGCGGGCGAAGCTCGTTGGCGAAGCCACCGCGGACAAGGAGAAGATCCGAGACGGACTTGAAGACGTCTTCTGGGCCCTCCTGAACTCGAAGGAGTTCATGTTCAATCACTAGATCGTCATGAAAAAATCCACGCTGACTCTGCTGATCGGCCTTCCGTTCGGAGCGCATGCCGCGGACGAGAAGAAGGTCACCTATCAGGATCATATTCGCCCGATCTTCGAATCGCGCTGCTTCAGCTGCCATGATCCGGACAAGAAAAAGGGCGGGCTCGATCTGACGAACTACACGGGCACGATGGAAGGCTCGTCGGGTGGCGAGATCGTCAACGCGGGCGATCCCGGTGGCAGCTCGCTGATCAAGGTCACGAAGAAGGAAGCCGAGCCGTTCATGCCGCCGAAGGGCGATCCGCTGTCGAAGGAGCAGATCGATCTCATGAGCAAGTGGATCGCGGGAGGTCTGCTCGAGACGTCGAGCAGCACGGCCCGCAAGCCGAAGAAGCCTGCCTTCGACATGAAGATCGATGTCGTTTCCACCGGCAAGCCCGAAGGACCGCCGCCGATGCCCGAGCACCTTCTGCTCGAGCCGGTCGTCCTCACAAAACGCGCTTCCGCCACCTCTGCACTCGCAAGCAGCCCGTGGGGACCACTCGTCGCGCTCAGCGGGCAAAAACAAGTCCTCCTCTACAACACCGACACGCTGCGACTCGCTGGCATTCTCCCCTTCCCCGAAGGATTCGTCGAAAGCCTCTCGTTCTCGCGCAACGGTAGCATCCTGCTGGCCGGAGGCGGTCGCGGCGGGAAGTCGGGCCGCGTGGTGGGATGGGAAGTGAAGACGGGCAAGCGCGTGATCGAAGTCGGCGCCGAATTCGACACTGTTCTCGCCTCCGACATTTCGGCAGACCACGCCTACGTCGCCCTCGGCGGTCCAAGTCGGAAGGTGAAGATCTTCACCACCGCCGACAGCGAGGAAGTGCATTCAATCAAGAAGCACACCGACTGGGTCACCGCGATGGCGTTCAGTCACGACGGCATTCTGCTCGCCACCGGCGACCGCAATGGCAACCTCTACGTCTGGGAAACCGAAACTGGAAACCTCTTCTACGATCTGCGCGGCCACAAAGGCGCGATCACCGGCATCAGCTGGCGGGGCGACTCGAACGTGCTTGCTTCTTCTTCGGAAGACAACTCGATCCATCTCTGGGAGATGAAGGAGGGAAAGAAGGTGAAGAACTGGACCGCCCACGGTGGTGGTACGCTGGCCATCCATTTCCAACACGATGGCCGGTTCGTCTCCTGCGGACGCGATCGCTACACCAAGGTTTGGGACCAGAGCGGGAAGCAGCTTGCCGCTTTCAAGGACTTCAAGGAGATGCCGCTACTCACCGCCTTCACGCACGATGGAAAACGCATCGTCACAGGTGACTGGCTGGGCGAGGTCAGCGTCTGGGGCGCAGATGGGAAGGCGCGCGTCGGATACATTCACGCCAATCCCCCGTCAATCGACAGCCGCATCGCGGCCACGCAAAAACGGGTCACCGAACTCGAGGGCGAACTTGGCCAGAAGCGCGGCGCGCTGGAGAAGGCCGTCGCGGCGCTCAACACCATGAAATCACAGAACGATGCGGCCAAGGAGGCTCTCCCGGCGAAAACACAGGACCGCGGAGCCAAGGAAGGCACGCTCAAGAACGCCAAGGCAGCCGCGGCCAAGGCGGTCGCCGCTCGCGATGCGGCACAGAAGGATCTCGAGGCCAAGAAAGCCGATCCCAACGCCGCCAAACCCGCGCAGGATCTGCTGAACACGCGGAACGCGGAACTCACCAAGGCGAACGAAGCCGTCGCGGCTGCCCAGAAAGCCCTCGATCAAGCCAACAAACTCGCGGCTGAAGCCCAAGCCGCCGTCGCGCGCACCGATGAAGAACTGAAGAAGCTACTCGCTGCGGAGAAGGCAACTCGGTCGGCCCTCGATGGCACCAACGGCCAACTCGCGGCGGCACGGAATCAACTCCGCAAGTGGAATGCGGCCAAGGTCAACACCGAACGATTTGCCCAACAGCAGACGATTCCCGAACTCGAGGCCGAACTCGAGTATCTCGTCGCCGATTTCAAGAATCTCGCGGCGGAGAAGGAAGCAGCATCGCAGGAGATCGGCGCTGCTACGGCGAAGGTCGCCGAAGCTCGAAAGCTCGTCGAGGCGCGCGAAGCCGACGTCGTCAAAGCCCGGGAGCGCATCCCCTCTCTCGAAACGAAAGTGCGCCTGAATCAAGTCCTTGCCGAAAACTCGCTCAATGCACACAAGCTTCTGGTCGAGAACGCGAAGTCGGCTGCGGACGATCCGGAGGTGAAGGCGAAGATGGAAGCCGCGGTCAAGGCGGCCGAACAGGCAGTGAGTTCCGCGCAAAACAAACTCAATCAGCTCAAGACCGAACTCGAGCACGGCGTTGCCAATGCCGAAAAGAACGTGGTGAAGGCGAAAGAAAATCTCGTCGCCGCTCAGAACAACGAGGCAACAAAGCGACAGGCCGCCGCCGCGATCGAAAAGAAAATTCAGGAGTTCGAGCCGAAGAAAAAGGAAGCCGAAGCCAGGCTCTCGGCGGCCAAATCGGAAGCCGAGGCGCTCAAAAAGCGCTACTTTGACCTGCTTGCAAAGAAGTAGAACTGGCGAACCTAGCGAGTCGAGATACGCAACCGCGCGAGAAGCCGACTCGCCAGCGGGCCAGGCGCAAGCACGTAGGTTAAGCGTTCGTACCCGCCCCCGACCGGCACTCGACTCGTTAGTGTCGCGTTCGCCGCGCCCCAGTTCACGGCATC
>CAJIAN010000262.1_pt1 | contig 12716 bp, 8 predicted proteins | sample 9199061 | NCBI WGS metagenome assembly CAJIAN01 (sample SAMEA7708264, study PRJEB35096) | sediment metagenome | biome: marine neritic benthic zone biome [ENVO:01000025]; feature: sediment [ENVO:00002007]; material: shallow marine sediment [ENVO:03000034] sea grass bed [ENVO_01000059] ...
GATCGCGAACGTTTGGGTCGGGGAACAGGCGGATTCAATGCTTCGCCCATCGCCTACAACGGAAACATTTACTGCTTCAGCGAGCGTGGGCATGCGGTGGCCGTGAAGGCGGGCGAGAAATTCGAGATCTCGACAGTCAACGAACTCGGCGAGATGATCATGGCGACTCCTTCGGTGGCGGGTGACCGCTTGCTCGTGCGGACCACCGGACATCTTTTCTGCATCCGGGACGGGGCCAAGGCAAAGCCGAAGACTGGGGGGCTCAAAGTGGCGTCGGTCATCGGGAAGTGGAACGCCAAGGCGACCACCAATGAAGGCGAGGTATTGCCTTCGGTGGTGACGATTCTCGAGAGGGACGGAAAACTGACCGGCGAGTCGCGCTCGGATCGCGGCGGTGTCGGGTTCGACTCGGTCAAGTTCGCGGGTGGAAAAGTGGAGATCGACTTCGTGCTTGAGATCGAGGGTAACCGCATCCCAGTTCGTCTCGCTGCGGTGCATGACGGTGGGAATCAGTTGAAGGGACGCTGGATCATTCTCGGCGAGAACGAGGCCGAGGTGACGAGTGGTCCGTGGGAGGCCGCCCGCCAGGCGCCGCCCACACCGAAGCTTGCCTTGGAGGGGAAGTGGAACACCCTCGCCAAAACCGACGAAGGCGAAAGCAAAGGTCAGATCGGCTTCGAGAAGCGCGGCGACGGCTACATCGGTCGCCACGCAGGCGGAGGCGAGTTCAAGGTGAACAAGGTCGAGGGCAACGACATCAGCTTCGAGTTTCCGTTCGGGGAAGGCACCGTCGTCATCAATGCCGTTCACAAGGACGGCAAGCTCGTCGGCGGATGGACCTACTACGACAAGTCAGACATCGAAACTGCCAGCGACTACTGGGTCGCCGAGCGTGCGGAGTGATGATGATGAAGCACTGGATCACCGCCACCGCGATTCTCTTAGCCGCTCTTCCCGCTTTTGGCCAGCGTGGCGGGGGCATTGAGAAGCGCACGTATTACTTCAAGGAAGCGGACAAGGAGATGGAGTATGCGATTTTTGTCCCAAAGAGCTACGACAAGGGGAAGAAGAATCCGTTGGTGGTCGTTTTGCACGGCCTAGGAAGCAACCCCCACCAGATCATTCGCTATCAGGGGATCACCGCCGAAGCGGAACAGCGCGGTTACGTCGTGGTCGCTCCCTACGGCTACAACGAACGCGGCTGGTACGGCAGCCACGGCAAAGGCCGTTCACCGTTCCGACCAAATCCCAACGATCCCGATAATCTTGGTGAGCTCAGCGAGAAGGACGTCATGAACGTGCTGGAGATTGTCCGGAAGGGATTCAGCGTCGACGACAACCGCGTTTACCTGATGGGTCACTCGATGGGCGGCGGGGGAACGGTGCATCTTGGTTGCACCTACCCGAAGATCTGGGCCGCGCTTGGTCCGCTTGCGCCTGCGGTTGGCGGCAGCCGGAAGGTCCTCGAAAAGATGAAACACATTCCTACCATGGTCGTGACCGGTGAACTCGACCGCCTCGTCAAGGTCGATACCGTGAGGCACTGGGTCGAAAAGATGAAGGAGCTCGAGATGACGATGGTCTACAAAGAGATCCCCGGCGGCAATCACTTCGACACCATCACCCGGAATCCGGATATGATTGCCGAGGTCTTCGATTTCTTCGACAAGCACTCACGCAACGGCGGATCGGCGTCCTCCGGTTCGGGGACGCTCACCTATCGCGTCTTTACCAACAAGGCTGGAAAGAAGATCAAGGCCAAGCCGGTCACCGTCGCGGAAGGGAAGATCACCATCGAGCGCGATGACGGCAAGAGCTTCACGGTCCTGATCGCGTCGCTTAGCGAGGAGGATCAGAAATACATCGAGGATTGGAGCGACAATAACCCGCGCCGAGTGCTTGCGAAATAGCTACTCAGCCATCCTCGGGATCTCGTCCGCGGCAGGAGGTGTCGAATATGTCCGCCCGCGTCGAGGCAGCTGAGGTGCTTGAGGCGATCGGATGCCGGAGGAGCTATCGAGTTCCTTCGCTCGTTCGTCGCTCAGGATGACGACTAGTTCGCCGCCTTCTTTTTCTTCGCGCCGTGATGATGCTCGATGCTCCGCGCGAGTGATTCGACCTTCTTGTTCAGGTCGTAGATCGCACGCTTGATCTCCGCGAATTCGTTTTTCTTCTTAGAATTCTCGACGGCTTCCGCTTTCTTCCGCATCTCGGATTCCTTCCACTCCTTCTGGGCCCGCTCAGCGGATTTCTTCTTGTGCTCCTCGAGTTCCCATACTTTTCGCCTCAATTCGGCGAGTTCGTCCTTCTTCTTCGCTTCGAGGGTGGCGATCGCCTTCTTGCGGCGCTCGCTATCCTCCCATTTCTTCTTTGCCTTCACATTCTCTTCGGCCTTGCGCTTGGCGAGATCGGCGTACTTGCGCTTTTCGTGCAACTGCTTCGTCTTGGCGTCGATCTCCGCGAGATATTTCTCGGCAGCCTTCAATTGCTCGGCAGCCGCCTTGTATTTTGCCTGAGCCTCGGCACGGGCTTCGGCGAGCTTCTTCTCCCATTCGGCGATTTCGGATTCGGCGGGTTTCTTCTCCGATTTTGCTTTCTTGTGATGATCAGCGAACGAGAATGGGACGAGGCCGGTCGCGAGGGCGACCATGATAGTGACTAGGGTGATGAATGGTCTTTTCATGGTTTGAGAAGTTAACGGGCAGGCGTTACACGACAGGCACGTCTAGCGCATAGTAACGAAGTCGTTGTGGTTGAGCAACGACTGAACGAGGCGGGTTCGAGCGCTTTTCCCGCCCAGCGCCGTCAGGAATTCCCGGCAGGTGTCGAGTTCTTCCGGATCGGGAGTCCGGCAAAGAATCGTTTCGAACGCCGTCTTCGCGAAGGCTGCGTCATCACCGGAAATGCTCGCGGCAATCTTCCCGGCCATCTCGATGGCTAGCTTGCTGTTGGAGAGGGCGAGCGCCTGCTGAGGGACGATGCTCTCGGCACGCCGGTAGCAAGCCAGCCGGTCTGCGTCGTCGAACATGGTGAGGAACTTGTCCTTCTGGTCGCGCGAATGCTTGAAGTAGATGCTGCGCCGCACACCGCTGTCCTTCGGATCGATCGACGGGCCGCCGAGCCTTGTGTCGAGCGCGCCCGCGAGATGAAGCAGGCTGTCGCGCACGATCTGCGATTCCATGCGACGGGAATTCGCGCGCCAGTAAAATCGGTTGTCGCGATCGTGTGCGAACGTTGCCGGATCGACGTTCGCGTTCGAAGACGTCCGGCGGTAGGCCTTCGATGTCACCATGAGCCGGTGCAGCTTCTTGAAGCTCCATCCAGACTCGATGAATTCGGTAGCGAGCCAGTCGAGAAGCTCAGCGTGTTCGGGCTTCTTCGCGCGTCGACCGAAGTCCTCGACGGTTTCGACCAGCGGCTCCCCGAAGTGCCGAAGCCAGACGTGGTTCACCGCGACGCGTGCCGTCAGCGGGTGATCGCGATGCACCGCCCATCTCGCCAGCGCGAGTCGCCGTCCGGTGCTGATCTTCGAATACGTCGCCGGATACTGCTCGAACTTGTGCTCGGGCGTTTCCAGCGCCTTCCGCGAAGCATGCAACGGCGTGTACTCGGAGCCGCCATCCGCGATTTTCTTCTCCGCATCCGCGATTCGCTGCCGCGCTGACTTGGCCTTCGCCGCGTGCCCGCCGGCCTTGACCAAATCGAGCTTCGCCTGCGCAAGCTTCGCTTCCTGCTCGCAACGTGCGGCCGTTTTTGCCAATTCGGGAAATCCCTCTGATTCCGAAATCCGCGCCATGTCCGCAGCTGCGATGGCCTCGATCCGCCGGATCTCCGCCTTGCGCAACGCGACGACCGCTTCCGCCTCCGCGACGCTCGTGTCTCCCTTCTTTTTGTTCGAAGCCTTCGTCAACTCGATATCCGCCGGGAGCGTCCGGATTCGGATCGAATCGAACGCCGCCGTGCCGTCGAAGGAAGAGAACGCGATCGCGCCTTCGAGGTGCCGCTTCGCGAGATTGAAAGCGAGCACGAATTCGCCGTCGAGCCACACGTTGATCAACCGATCGCGCACCGCGAACTTCAGCTCGTACCATTGGCCGACCTTGATCGGGTGTTTGCTCTTTCCCTCGGTGGGGTACTGGTATTTGCCGTTCACCGAGGAGGCGATCTGCACTTTCGGTTCGGGTGCGTGCGCACTGGTGTAGACCTGATGTTGCGTCTTGCCACCGTCGATCCGATCAAAACGAAAGCCGATCGATTTGAACGTCGCGCCGCCGGTGTGCTTGTAGCGTGCGGTGAGTTCGAAGTCGCGCGGTGGTTTTTTCTTCAACTGGACGACGTTGTTGTTGCGATTCGTCTTCGTCTTGTGCAGCTCCCCGCCGCGGTATTCCCAATCATCGCCCTCGATCTTCCAGAGTTCCGTATTCGGCCCGTCGAAGTTATCGCTGATCTCGAACTCGGAGACGTCGGACCTTATTTTCGAACTTGGGAGAGTCGATTCGGCGGTCTTCTCAGCGGCTTTCGCCTCCTTCAGAGCCGCTTCGGCTTTGGCGAGATCCGCTTTCGCCGCCTCAAGACGATCACGGTGCACGAACGCCCGTGCGCCCGGAGCGTAAGCTCCGTAGGGCAATGCAACGGGCTCGATCTTCGGCGCGAAGGCCGCCAGCAGTTCGGGAACGCCCGGTGCAATGAAGGTGTCCTTGTCAGGATTGTTCGGGTCGCCGCGCACATGCACATACGTTGGCGCCTCAGGCTGGTCGTCGAACACGCGCGGCATTCCATCCTTCTCGAGATCGGTTTCCCCCGGGACTGCATCGAGACGGACCTGATGCGGCTCGAAGATCGCGCGGAACCGGTAGTAGTCGCGCATCGAAATCGGGTCGTACTTGTGATCATGACACTTGGCGCAATTGAGCGTGAGCCCGAACAGCGCCTTGCCTGTGTGCTCGATCGTGCTGTCGAGCCACGTCGTCCGATTGAAGAGGTAGTAGTTGCGCGCGAGGAAGCCGGTGGCACGCACGATCTCCGGATCGTCGGCTGCCAGTTCGTCACCGGCGAGCATCTCGAGGATCATCCGGTCGTATCCCTTGTCGGTGTTCAGGGACTCGACAATCCAGTCGCGCCATCTCCAGATGTGCTTCTGGCTGTTCCGCAGCTGCTTGCCGAGCCCGTACCAGTCGCTGTAGCGCCAGACGTCCATCCAATGCCGACCCCAGCGTTCGCCGTGATGCGGGCTGGCGAGAAGTTCGTCGACGATCTGTTCCCATGGGCGTTCATCGGCGATCTGGTCCCGGCTTGGCGGAAGTCCGATGAGATCGAGATAGAGTCGGCGGAGGAGAATCGTCCCCTCGGCTTCCGGCTGTGGCTTCAACGCGTGCTCCGCATGCTTTGTTGCAAGGAAGGCATCGATTGGATGGCGCTCGCCATTTTCCGGCAAAGTGGGGCGTTCGATTCGCTGGAATGCCCAGTGATCACGCGGGTCGTCCTCGCTGTTCTCGTTCTCCGGAATGGGTGCGCCTTCCGAAATCCACTTCCGAATCGCCTCGATGGTTTCTGTCTCGAGTGGCTTGCCTTCGGGAGGCATGCGTTTGTCTGCTTCTTCGTGCGTGATGCGCGCCATCAGCTTTCCCTCCGAGATGACGCCGCCGTCAGTACCGCCCTTGTGAATGTTCGCGGCGGTGTCGAGGCGCAGCCCCGCCTTTTGTTTCAGCGCCCCGTGGCAGGCATAGCAGCGTTCTTTCAGCACGGGCTTGATGGCTTCCAGGTAGCTCACGCCCTCCGCCGCCGAGTGGCGGAGGACCAGCAGCCCGAGCGTCACGAGGAACGTCTTCGTCACAACTCGAATAATAGCCCGGTTCCACCTCCTGTCGCAACACACGTAGCTCGACATTCCAATCTCAAGAACGGGATCGGTGGTCGATACCAAGAAGTACTCGACTTTGGAAAGTCGAGCTACGTCGACAGGCGGAGCAACACGCCATCCGGATCGCGGAGCCCGCCATTCGGAACACCGGCGATCGAAATCCCGCGAAAACCCAGCTCGGAATCCGGCGGATGGGGGATCCGTTTCTGCGCGTTCGGTTCGTGCCTCAGCTCAAGCGCTGTGTAGGGACGCTGCCAGAGCCATTCGCGGTTCGATACGGCATCGATATCGGGATCCGGTGGGGACTCGTCGGTGAAGGCGAGGAAGTAAAGTGTGAACCCGCGCGATTCGACGCGCTGTCGGGACAGAAGCGACATGCCAAGTTCGTCGCGATAAAACGCGAGACTGGCATCGATGTCGCGCACACGCAGGCTGATCTGTCCCAAAGTTCGGTCCGCTCCCTGCGCTGGGGGGCTGTCCTCGAAAGTGTGTTGCAACAACTCGATGGTGTATCCGTCAGGATCATCGAGGTGGCATAGATAACCGATGTCGTGGAACTGGATTGGTTCGGTGACTTCGATGCCGTTCTGCCGGAGCCGCTCCCGCTCACTGTCGACGTCGGACAACGTCACGCCGATCTTCCAGTAGGCGTCGTTGTCCTTTGGACTGTATGCTGATGCGTCGGGGCGATGATGCAGATGCAACTGCGTCGCCGACGCATCCGATGGGAATGCGACGGCGTGGATGCCCTGTTCCGTTCGCGATTCGGCCAGCTGCATGCCTAGCTGATCGACATAGAACGCGATGCTAGCATCGGGATTGCTGACGTCGAGATGGAGTGCGGAGATCACGACTGCGCCGGCGCGGTCATCTCCCACAGCACCCCACGCGTGTCATCAGGCTCGATGAATGCCGCGCTCCCGCCGTTCGGTGCGGGATGCGGCTCGTTTGGCTTTGGGCGCAAGCCATGGTCGCCGAGTTTCTGCATCGCTTCGTTCACGTCGTCGATCTTCCAGCACACGTGATGAAATCCCTCGCCGTGTTCGTCGAGATGCTTCGAAAGCGGATGGTCATGGGACAGCGGCTGCACGAGTTGCAGGCGGACATTGCCCATGTCGAGATGCGTGAGCCGCACGCCGACCTCGTCGAGGACTTCGCTGAAGAGAAGCGGCAGCCCCATCTTGTCTCGATAGAAAGTCAGGGCGGCTTCGGTATCCCGGACGACGACGGCGATATGATCGACTTCCTTGAACATGCGACGAGTTCAGCCGCTGGCGCACGAATCGGAAAGGAGAATCGCGATCAACTGTGTCCCACGTTGGCAATCGACCGGCATTCGTGCATCGTGTCCGCTTGGAGACAAAATCTGAGATCGCGGCCGTCTACTTGGATCGCGTGCGTGCCTTCAAGAAGGACGAGACCGATCGCCGGCGCGTTTTCAACCGAATCGGCAATCTACGGCTCGCTCTTATTGTCGCGACGATTGCTTGCTTCGTCGTGGGGGCGAATTGGTCCGGATCCTCATTGGTAGGGCTTGCCTGCTTTCTGGCCGGGACTGCTGGGGTTGTCGCTTCAATCTTCTGGGCAGTGAAGCATCGTAGCCTCGAAGAGGTGATAGACCGGACGGTGCGGTTGCGATGCGTGAATCAGGAGGCGTGTCATCGGCTCCGTCGCGAGTGGAGCGAAGTGCCCGTTCCCGTGGCGCCGCCTGAGTGTGTTGACCTCCCGGAGTCGCGGGATCTCGACCTCTTTGGTGATGCCTCGCTCTTCCAGCTCCTGTGTGCTTCGCATTCGCCGCAGGGTCGGCACACGCTGGCTGAATGGCTGACTCGTCCCACGGCGACGCCCGAGGAACTCGTTCAGCGGCAGGCGGCGGTTCGGGAACTGGCATCGCAGCTCGATTGGCGGCAACGCCTGAGTGTCATCAGCGAGGGCCTCGCGAACCAGCCGGACAAAGATCCCGCCTGGCTCTTTGGCAGACGTTGGCTTGTCCATCGACCCGGCCTGCTGTGGATGGCGCGGATCCTCCCATTCCCGATCATCGGACTCCTCATTGCGGCGTCTCTCGCTGCGGTCCATTTCGTGTGGCCGATTGCCTTCCTTCTGCTCGGGGCGGCTATCATGCGAAAGCACAGGAACGCCTTGCGGGAGACCATCGTCACGATTCTCGATCAGGAGCGCGCGATCCTCAGCTACGCGGAGATCTTTGAGCATCTTCACAAACTCAAGCCTGTGGATCCGGAGATTGCCGCGCTTCACCGCAGGACGGACGAGGCTTACGAGGCGTTCGAAGCTCTCGCGACCATCGGCAGCAACGCGGGTGCGCATGGTTCGCTCGTCCACCCGGTGTTCCAATTGCTCGTGCTATGGGATGTGCATGTCGCCCGGCGCATCGAAGCATGGCAAGGCCGCTACACCGGGCGGCTTTCCGCGTGGTTCGAAGCGCTTGGCGAGATCGAGGCGCTGGCGTCGCTCGCAGGGCTTTCGCATGACGAGCCGGATTGGGTGTTCCCGGAGTTCGTGGAAGAACCGCGGATCGGTGCCGTCCAGCTCGGGCACCCCTTGATTGCAGCGGACGGACGGGTGGCAAACGATGTCACGCTCGGACCGCCGGGAGGATTCCTCTTTGTCACGGGATCAAACATGGCGGGCAAGAGCACGCTCCTCCGGTCGATCGGATTGAACGTTGTTCTCGCCCAGGCCGGGGCTCCCGTGTGCGCCGAGCACTTGCGCCTTCCACTCCTTCGGCTGGCCACGAGCATGCGTATTCAGGATTCGATCAATGAAGGCGTTTCGTTCTTCATGGCGGAACTCCAGCGGATGCGCGAGATTGTTTCGGCAGCTGTCGAGGCCGATTCCAATCGTCCCGTTCTCTATCTCCTCGACGAGATTCTCCAGGGGACGAATACCGTCGAGCGCCGCGCGATCGTCACGCGCATCGTGCGGCGACTACTCGAAAGCAAGGCGATCGGCGCAGTGACCTCCCACGATCTCGCGCTTGCCGAAGAGGAAGAGTTGCGCGCTTCGGCACAGCTCGTGCATTTCCGGGAGAATTTCTCGCACGACAAAGACGGAAAACCGCGGATGACGTTCGACTACCGCCTCCGGGACGGGCTCGCAACGACGACGAATGCGCTCAAGATTCTCGAGGTCATCGAGATGCCCGTATGAGTTGTTAGTGCCTGCGGCGGACGTTGACTCGTTGGAGGCAAATTGGTAGAAGGATGGAACCCCCAAATCCGGTCATGAAAGCGAAGTCGCTAATCGTCGGGAGGCCCCGACTCTCGCTCACGTGTCTGCTGCCCTGCTTTTTTGTTGTGGTATCGGCGAAGGCACAAACATTGGAAGACGCGCTCGATGAGCCATCCGTCACTTGGGAATCGTTCATCGACGGAACCGCCAATCCTGGCTGGTTCGGTCAATCGACGACGACCAACGACGGCACGGACGCGGCGCAGTCGCATGTGCTCGGTGACGACGATGCCGATACCGATGACAAGCTGGAGGTCATCATCAAGACGAATCAGGGAAGTGTGGATCTTGCGGGCACGGCCGGTCTCGATTCCGTCACCGGCAACGGCACGAACGACATTCGCCTGACTGGAAGTCTCGGGCCGATTAACACGGCCATCGACGGCCTGACCTACAATCCACCTCCGGGCGTTCTGGGCACGGTGGATTTCGTTAATATCCTCGCTGCCGATGGGGGCGATGGCGTGAATTCGCGGAGACGATTCGATGCCAAGGGGATCCCGGTGGTCATCGGCGCGGATAACGATGGCGATACCCTTCCGAACACGCTGGAGGGAACGCTCGGAACGGATCCGAACAACCCGAATACCGACGGCGACAGCACGAATGACGGAGGCGAATTCATCGCTGGAACGAATCCGCTCGATCCGAATGATGATTTCGTGGTCAGCAAAGTGGTGACACGCAGCATCGTCGGTTCGGTCGGCGATTCGGACTGCCAGATCAATTCGCGGATCAACGCCAACACCGTCGGCGACGGCAGGAATCGTGCGATCAAGATTTCGTGGGCCGATGCGGCAAAGGACTTCGAAACCGTCGGCGTTGTGAATGCGGGCGAAAACAAAACCGATGTCGGTGTGCGCACGAACGAGCAGAAGTTCAGCCTCGAGGAACGCCTTGATCTTGGAGACGACCTTGGCGAGCCGAGTGGTCCGATCATCGACGACAGCTTTACCAAGGCCGAGATCTTCTTTTCGGATACCGAGGGAGCGGAAAGCAGCATACTTGATGCGATCAACAAACCGCTGTTCGATGATCCGCCGGACTAACTGGCGCGCGAGCGTCATCGCTCGCATCTAGCGATGTCCGATAACAGATTAAGGCGAATGAGGACATTCGCGCTCCCAGTCAGGTCATCCTGAACGACGAAGGAGTGAAGGATCTCGTGCACGCCCTGAGCTCTCGGATTGTGCTGTGTGTTTCAGCATCTCGATGTTGCTACATACCCAGCAGGGTGATTCCACATCGATGCTGCTCACGAGATCCTTCAGTCGTGCCTCCCTCTGAATGACCCCGGTCGAAGGATGAAGGTCTGAATGAACCGAGTGTCGCTTTCGAGCCTCGCTCTCAACTGCGACCGAGGACGCTCGCGGTCCCAGTTATCGCTTCCGATACCCGCTCGGACTCACGCCGGTCCGCTTCTTGAACGTCGCGCTGAAATACTCTGCTGTGAGAAAACCGGACCTCTCCGCGATCTCGGCAATGGGAAGATCCGTTTTCAAGAGCAACTCCTCCGCGTGCTGAAACCGAATCTGCTGAATGACCTCGTAAGGCGATCGTTGCAGATGCTCCTGAAACTTCCGCTCCAGCAGCGTTCGCGACATCGGCACCGCCGTCAGCACATCGCTCACGCGAATGCCTTCCAGCGCATGTGCGCGAATGAACCTCAACGCCGCCGCGATGTTGGGGTCGGCGATCGCGACAAGATCGGTAGAAAGGCGTGTGGCAACTCCGATCGGCGCGATGGGATGCATCCTCGCAGCGACACGTTTTCCGCGCATCAGTTTATCTAGCAGCACCGCCGCCTGATAGCCCGCACGCCGAGGGTTCGGAATGACACTAGAAAGCGGAGGATCGCAAAGTTCGCAAAGCAGCGTGTCGTCATGCTGCCCAACGACCCCGACCTCGTCCGGGACGCGCAACCCGAGCGAGCGGCACACATCGAGCACCTGCTGGCCGCGGATGTCGTAGCAGGTCATGACACCGACCGGCTTGGGCAGGGACTTCAACCAGTCGCCGATCTTTCGCTGCTCGGCCTGCCAGTCTGCGAAGTCCTGCTTCTTCGCAGCGAAGTGATCGCAAGCGTATCCGTGATCTTCCAATACCGCTGCGAAATGCTTTCCGTGACTCGCCGACCAAACGAAGCGGGCATCCCCACAGTAGGCGAAGTTTTGGAACCCGCGTTCGATGAGGTGCTCGGCCGCGAGCCGCGAAACGGCTTCGCTGTCGCTGATCACCGCAGGATTGTGCGTGGCCAGACCCGCCGCGCTCACGTTAATCGTCGGAAGCCCCGAAGCACGTACCGCATTCTCGATCCGGCGATTTTCAATGCGCGCGATAATCCCATCGCCCTCCCATCGGCGCAGCCACGGCGGCGGCACATCGCCACGGCCCTGCTCGGTGAGATGCACCGCCCAACCACCGTGTTTACGCATCCACGCGTGCACCCCCTGAAGCAACTCGCGGCTGTAGCGGTTCGAGGTCTCGATGAGAAGCGCGACGGATCGCTGCAGCATGCACTGACGATGAATGCATGCCGTAAAATCACAAGTTAAATGTGGACATGCGCATAGTGAGTCTTCCGAAGATGTGATTCACTATCAGGCGTTGATCACGTCTGCAGACATCGACCAAAGAACTTTCCGCATCGCCGTGCTTCCGGGCGATGGGATCGGTGTCGACGTGACGACCGAAGGCGTTCGCGTCCTCCGAGCGGTCGAGTCGCAGCTGGGCGGTGTGGAAATTGAGCTTGAGGAGCAGGCAGCCGGTGCGGCCGAGTACCTTCGGACCGGTTCCGCTCTTCCGGATGCGACCTTCGAGACCTGCCGCGAAGCGGATGCCGTTCTGCTCGGTGCGATGGGCCTCCCGGAAGTGCGCCAACCGGACGGCAAGGAACTCACGCCGCAGATTGATCTGCGCGAACGGCTGCAACTCTACGCCGGACTGCGCCCGACCTATCTCTATCACGGAGGCGATACACCCCTGAAGAATCGCCAGCCGGGCGAGATCGATTTCGTTATTGTCCGCGAGAGCACCGAGGGCCTGTTTTCAGCCCGACTTTCCGAGGCCAGAGACGCTGACGAAGTCCGCGACGTGATGCGCATCACGCGCAAGGGAAGCGAACGCGTTTGTCGCGCCGCTTTCGAACTCGCACGGAAGCGCCGCCAAAAGGTGACGCTCGTTGACAAGGCGAACGTTCTGCCGTCGATGGTCTTTCTGCGTTCGATCTTTGACGAGGTCGCGGCGGATTTTCCCGAGGTCGAGACCGAACACGTCTACGTTGATGCGGCAGCGCTCTATCTCGTGCAGCGGCCCGAGACGTTCGATGTCATCGTCACCGAGAACATGTTCGGCGACATTCTTTCCGATCTCGCGTCCGGCCTCATCGGCGGAATGGGCATGGCGCCCTCTGCAGACATCGGCGACGATTGTGCGGTCTTTCAACCGGCTCACGGCACCGCCCCGGACATCGCCGGGAAGAGAATCGCCAATCCGGTGGGCATGATTCTTTCGGTGGCGATGATGCTCGACTGGTTGCCGGGACAGGACGGGCAGTGCATTCGCGATGCCGTTTCACGGGCACTCGCGAATCCGAAGAACCGAA
>CAJIAN010000348.1_pt1 | contig 12608 bp, 13 predicted proteins | sample 9199061 | NCBI WGS metagenome assembly CAJIAN01 (sample SAMEA7708264, study PRJEB35096) | sediment metagenome | biome: marine neritic benthic zone biome [ENVO:01000025]; feature: sediment [ENVO:00002007]; material: shallow marine sediment [ENVO:03000034] sea grass bed [ENVO_01000059] ...
CCACATGTATCTGACGGGCATGGGCAATGTCGTCAGCACGTTCTTCCAGACCACAACGGTGCTCATTTCCATTCCCTCGGTCATCCTGCTCACCTGTCTCTTCATCTCGCTCTGGGGCGGATCGATCCGGTTCACACCGCCGATGCTTTTCGCCACCGCCTTTCTTCCGATGTTCGGTTTTGGGGGGCTTACAGGTCTGCCACTCGCCTTCAACCTGATTGACCTGCACCTGCACGACACCTACTACGTGATCGCCCACTTCCACTACATCGTCGCGCCGGGAACCATCTTCGCGTTGTTCGCGGGGATCTATCACTGGCTGCCGAAGGCGACCGGAAGCATGATGAGCACCAAGCTTGCCCACCTGCACTTCTGGCCCTCGTTGATTTGCATGAATGGCATCTTCCTGCCGATGTTCTGGCAGGGGATGGCGGGATTCCATCGCCGCTGGCACGACGGTGGTGCCGCCTTCGAGGAGACAACCGCCGAGTATCTCCACCTCAACGAAACGATCTCGATGTTCGCATGGGGTCTGGCACTGGCCCAGATTCCCTTCGTCATCAACCTGTTCTGGACGATCTTCAAGGGCAGACGGATCAAAGACAAGAACCCTTGGAAAGGGACGACTCTTGAGTGGTCGGCTCCCAACCGCCCCGGACATGGGAATTTCACCGAGCCGCCCGTCGCCTACCGCGGACCGTACGAGTATTCCGTTCCCGGACATCCGGAGGACTACTCGCCCCAGTTCGAGCCGGGTATCGACGGCACGGTTCCGGGTGGTCTTGATCTCTACGAGGATGCGCACCACGACGAAGAAGAGGATGAGGAGTCGGACAAACACTAGTCAGCTAACCATTCCACGCACACACCTTCTGCGACGCACAAGCAATGGAGATTCCCTTCGAAGTTAAAGCAAGACGCGACACCGGGCTTTGGAATGCCAAAATCGGCATCTGGCTGTTCCTCGCCTCCGAGGTGATGCTCTTTGGCGGCCTGTTCTCGGGCTACGTGTTTCTTCGTCTCGGCGCTGGTGCCGAGCCCGAGTACCACTGGCCCCGCGACGTGCTCGACGTGACGCTGGGCCTGATCAACACCTTCGTCCTTATCGCGTCGTCGGTGTTCGTGGTGTTCGCATGGGTGCAGCTCAAGTTGCGCAACTGGAAAATGTACAAGGTCTGGATGGCGCTAGTCGTTCTTTGCGCGGGCGTGTTCCTCGTCAACAAGGCATTCGAGTATCATGCGAAGTTCACTCACTGGAGCGTACGCCTGAAGGACGAATCCGTGGTCGAGGGACACTACATCCACTACATGCAGGTCTTCGAGGACGTTGACCGCGTGACGCTCAATCTTTTGAAGACGGACTATAGCTTCCTCGACTACATTCCCAAGGATAGTCGCGCAGGCCTCGAATTCAGCGTGATGAAATCGGAGCTTCCGGAAGAAACGCACGCGGCGTTCGATGACTTCGTTTCGCGCCAGACTGGTGAGGCGGGTGGCACCTATTCGTTTCCGCTCACCAAGGGGGTGGTAAGCAAGTTGGTCGCGGCGCTCAACGAGCCCCTTCGTGAACTTCACGAGAAGGCGATGGACCAAAACCGCGGTGACAATGCACCCCTCATCGAGGAGAACCGCAAGATCCGGGAGCAGAACAAGGCGATCCGGAAAAAGAACAAGAAGCTCCGGGCGGCAGGAGTGGAGGTCGAGGAATACGTCAAGTTGAAGTCGCTCAAGCCGGTCTTCAACTGGCACGACGGTATCGGCGTGACGAAACTCGTGCTGACGCCAAACGAGAAGTTTACGGTGGAGATCAAGCGTTCCAAACTCAGGAAGCCGGGGAACGAGCAGATCGAGTTCAGGGATTACACGGCGATGACGGGCAAGCTGTCGGAGGAAAGCCGATACCTTGTCATCGACGAACTCGACAATCTCGATCTGAGAAGCGTCCCCGATCCGGCCCAGTCTCTGGTATTCAACTACATCGCCGAACACGCGCATGACGGGGAGAAGGGCGGCGCTGGCGGAAAGGGTGGTGAGCATGCGCACCAGACTTCCGCCGAGATCAAGAACGAGTTTCTAAAGCGCCGCGACGAGGCCATGTCGGGCGAGCAGAACCATGACGAGGCAGTCAATCTGAAGAAGGCGAACGTGATGCACCTCGATCATGTTCCGATCAAGATTCCGTGGGAGGACGTGAAGTTCTATTCGAATTTCGCTCCCAAGCTCAACAGCTACTACGCGATCTATTTCACCCTGACCGGTCTCCATGGTCTTCACGTGCTCATCGGCGCCTTGGTTCTTTGCTACTTCCTGTTCTTCAGCAAGTGGCTCTACGACAAGGATCCCGAGCACATGGCAAACCGCGTCGAGGTCGGAGGCCTCTTCTGGCACTTCGTCGATCTTGTCTGGATCTTTCTCTTCCCGATTCTCTACCTCTTCTAGATCAAGCAACCATGGCAGACACACCCGAAGCTCTAAAGAAGCACGTCAAGGCCTACACGGTCGTCGGTGTCATTCTTTTCTTCTGCACGGCCCTTACGGTTTGGATCGCCACCGTCGACTTGGGTTCCGTGGAATTGAACATCACCGTCGGTCTCGTCATCGCGACCTTCAAGGCCTCGCTGGTTGCCCTCATCTTCATGCACTTGAATCACGAGAAAGGGCTCATCTACCAGATCCTTCTCTACACTTTTTTCTTCTTCCTCGGGTTGATGATCCTCACCCTCATCGCCCTATTCGACCCCGTCTATTTCAGTGGATTCAACGACTGAACGATGTCATTAAAAGGATTCCATATCGTGTTCATCACGCTCTCCGTGCTGTGCACCCTTGGGTTCGCACTTTGGACCCTCGTATCCGAATCTGAATCGAACACCTCGGCCATGAAAGTCTTCGGGATCGTCAGTGCGATCGCCGGAGTCGGCCTGCTCGTGTATGGGGTGTGGTTCTACAAAAGCAAGATCAAGGGACCGCTGGTCCTCTAACCGAATGCTGCCATGACGATTATCCCTCAAATTCTAGCCTGCGCCACCTGTATGGGGAACGCCACTGATCATGCAACCCGGGCAGCCGGCGTCAGCATCCTGTTCCTCCTCGCAATCATTCTTCTCGTGCTCGGGGGATGCCTGAGATTCATCTGGTTCCTCGCCAAATGTGAAAAGGCTGCTGTGAAGGTCAAGGCGACACCGCCTTCCGGATGTGGAACTGAAACCTCTTTTAAACGATAGACTGCCGTGATTAACAAGCGAATAGGACTTCCGGAACTCGCCTCCGAGCATGGGGCTCTCATCGACAACATGCTCGAGATGGTGCATTGGTTCATCGCCGTGTTGCTGATTGGCTGGACGCTCTTCTTCATCTACACGCTCTACAAATTCCACCGCTCCCGCAGTCCCAAGGCGGATTACAAAGGCGTCCGCGGGCATGCTTCGACCCACATCGAACTCGGCGTTGTGATTGTCGAGGCCATCCTTTTGCTCGGATTCGCCTTCCCACTGTGGGCTAATCGCGTCAACGACTATCCGACCGGCCCCGACGTGGTCAAAGTCCGAGCCGTCGGAGAGCAGTTTGGATGGACGATGCACTACCCTGGACCGGACGGGAAGTTTGGTCTTACTGACACTGACCTGATCAGTACTGCAAACCCCCTCGGCATCATCGCGGAGGACCCGAATTCGAAGGATGATTTCTTCACGAACGAACTCGTGCTGCCTGTGGACCGCGATTGCATTGTCGAGTTGTCTTCCAAAGACGTGATTCACAACCTGCATCTCGTGCAGATGCGCATGGCGCAGGACGCGATCCCGGGCACCCTCGCCCATGTTTGGTTCAAGCCAATCAAGACCGGCTCTTGGGAAATGATCTGCGGTCAGCTCTGCGGAGCTGGTCACTCCCAGATGAAAGGCTACATGCGCGTCCTTGAGCAGGATGCGTATGAAACGTGGTTCAAGGAGAAGACGCCCAAAGTCGAGGCCGAATCGGAACTGACGGACGTTGGCTCCAGCGGAGCCACCGAGAAAACCTCGAGTTAGATCAGACCGACCGGCGGGTCGTTCTATTTTGCCAAGTCGATGAAGGTGGCCGAACATCCCCCCATGGCCCATCCTCACCGGAGCGCTGACGCGGCTTTCACCCGTGCCGACTTCATGGCGCTAACCAAGGCGCGCCTGAGTCTGCTCGTCCTGGTAACGACGTTCGTGGGGTTCTGGCTGGCTTCGGGATCCGGGGGCATTCAGTGGATGCTCCTGGCCCACACTCTTTTCGGAACGGCTCTGGCTGCGGCAGCATCCTCTGTTTTCAACCAACTCATGGAGATGGAAGTCGATGCCAGAATGGCGAGGACTGCCGATCGGCCACTCCCGGCGAAACGTCTCCCCGCACCTGCTGCCTTTGGGATCGGATGGGCGCTCGCTGCGTTTGGACTCGTCCATCTCGGCGTGAAAGTGAACACGCCGGCCTCGATGCTCGCAGGACTTACGCTATTTCTCTACGTGTTCGTCTACACCCCGATGAAGCAGAAATCGAGCTTCAACACGATCGTCGGAGCAGTCGCAGGCGCGATTCCGCCCGTGATCGGATGGGTTGCCGCCGGTGGCTCGTTCGGGATCGAAGCAGCGTTTCTCTTTGGCGTTCTATTCTTCTGGCAGCTTCCCCACTTTCTCGCCATCAACTGGATGTATCGCGAACAGTATCGGGACGCCGGTTTCGTCATGTGGGCAAATGATGATGATGGCGGATCCAGAACCGCCATCCTTTCGCTCGTTTTCAGCGTTTGCCTGGTGGTCCTGTTCGCCGTCCCCTATGTCTTCGGTTTCGGGAACGTGGTCTCACTCATCGTTGGAGGTGGGCTCGGGGGACTGATGGTCGCTCTCGCCGTCGGTTTTGGAAGACTCCGGACACGGGTTGCCGCAAGGAAGCTCTTTTTCTACACGCTGATCTATCTTCCCCTCGCTTTGGTGTTACTCGTGTTCACATGGCAGTCGTAATATTTTACTGACATGAACGAAGCCGCCCCCAGCAAACCTCGCATTCATCCGTGGTCCATATGGCTCATCATCATCATCATGATGGGCGGGCTTGTGGTGTACTACAACTACCTCAAGACGCTCCAGCGGCAGTCGCAGAACTCGAGACCGCCCTACATCAAACGGCTGGAGGACAATCTGAAGGTCACACGGAGCAGCGGCGAGGAAACCTCACTCAAGGAACTGAAAGGAAAGACTTGGCTGGTTAGTCACATCTTCACCCGCTGTCCGGGACAATGCGCGGGTATCGGTGTCGAATTGAAGGAACTCCAGGAGGAGTTCGGCGACGATCCCAACTTTCACATCGTTTCGGTTTCCATGGATCCGACTTACGATACGCCGGACATTCTCAAGCGCTTCCGCGAGACACACCAACTCGAAGGCGATAACTGGTGGTTCGTAACCGGAGATCCCGAACCGGTGAATGACTACATGCGCAAATTCTTCTTCTTCGCGCCACAAGTGAAGCCTGAGAAGGACAGGGACAACCCCAACGACATCTACAACCACGATACGAAGATTGCTCTCGTTGATGGAGGTGCGCATGTGCGAGGCTGGTACAATGCGTTCGATGCGATGGCGATGGACAAACTGCGCAGGGATCTCAAGTTTGTGCTCAAAGAGGCTGCGGACAAAAAATGACAGTCGAGGATCTGCCGCCGGTGAACGCGACGCTCAACGCGATCGCCACCGTTCTCATCATTACCGGCTTGATCTTCATCAGGCGGGAGAACAAGCGGATGCACATCGCCTGCATGGTATCCGCATTGGTCGTTTCGACGGCTTTCCTCGTCTGCTACACCATCTATCATCGCCATGCGGGGCACACGACCTTCACTCACGGGGGTCTTATCAAGACGATCTACCTCTTGATATTGTTCACCCACATTCCACTGGCGGCGCTCACGGTGCCGCTTGTTCTCCTCACTGTGATTCCTGCCATCCGGCGCCGGATTGACAAACACAAGCGCATTGCCCGATGGACGTTCCCGATCTGGCTCTACGTTTCGGTGACCGGCGTGATCATCTATTTCATGCTCTACCATTGGTTCCCGCCGGGCTAGCAATTCGGTGGATCTCCTGTAGACTATCGGCCATGAAAATCCCGCGCACGGCAAGAAGAACGCCCGCTGTCTGCATCATTGCGCTCCTCTTTTCGCTCGCCACTTGCGGAGCCGGGCTCAAGTTTTCCAATGCGCGGGTCGAGCTGAAGGCGAAGCCTGCTGACACGGAGGTGATCGGGGAGTTCGAGTTCAAGAACACAGGGAAGGAATCCGTGGGCGTGGCCAAAATCGAGAGCACGTGCGGGTGCCTCAGCGCCACTGCGGATCAGAAGGTCTACGAGCCCGGCGCCAGCGGAACCGTGCGCGGTGTCTTCAAACTCGGCAAGTTCACCGGGGTTCAGGAGAAGGCGCTGATTCTTGTCACCAGTGAGGAGAAGCCAGTGCGGCATCGGCTCGTCGTGCAGGTGGAGATCCCGGATGTGTTCACTATCGAACCGGATGTTCTCGAGTGGAAGGTGCAAGACAAACCGGAGACGAAATCATTTCTCATCAAGGTTCCCCACGTGGATCCGATCAGAATCACGAAGATCGCGCCGTCGCGCCAGAACTTCCAGTACGAGCTGAAGACCGTGGAGGAAGGGCGCGAGTATGAGATCAAGTTGACGCCCGAAAGCACTGAAACGGCCATGCTGGGCGTGCTGAGAATCGAGACGGACTGCCCGATTCCGAAACATAGTCGGCAAATGGCGTTCTTCAGCATCACGAAACCGCGCCCGGCCAGACGCAAATAGACCGGCGTCATTCGGTGAAACGAATTCTTCTTCAGATATCCATCCTCCTTGGCCTGACCGCGATCGCGGCGGTGGCGACCAAGCGCTGGCATCCCTACGCACCCGCGTTCCACCTCACGGCAGACCCGCTTCGTGAAGACGAGGTGCGTGCCGAGAAGGCGTTGGAGTGGCATCGCGAGGGAATGGTTCTCTGGATTGATGCGAGGAAGCGGTCCGAATTCGAGAAGGAACACGCACCGGGTGCGATGCTTCTCAACGAGTCCGAGTGGGATGATATTCTGTTCGACGGTGGATTCGAGCAACTCGTCAACAATGGCGACAAGCGATTCATCGTTTACTGCGGCAACAAGACATGCAAGTCGAGCCAGAAGATTGCGGGACTGCTGCGCGAGAAACGCTTCGCCGAAGTGTACGTCCTAAAGGGCGGTTGGGGGGCGCTGAAAAGAGCCTTGGCTACTCCGTAGCCCTCCAGTTCATCTGGACGACATCCTTGAGCCGGATGTACTTGCCGCCCTCCGGTGTCTTGACCCATTGGAGTTCGACCACAGGCAGGTAGACGGATGCCCACTTGAACTTTTCGTCCAGTTTCTTGCCGGACTCGGATTCCTTGGAGGCGAACACATACCCCTCGTAGCCGGGAATCGGCGGCTTGATCCGGAAGCAGTGCTTGTTGCCGATGTCCGGCACGTCATCTTTGAAATAGTGCGCCCGTTCGAGCATCACCCGGAACGATTCGGGTTTTTCCTGATACACGTTGAGGAACTTGCCCAGCATGTTGTCGTGGAACTCGACATACGAACGCCAGTCGACCTTGAGGCCATTGTCGGTTTCCTCGACTGCAACGGGGAAGGGGAGTTCCTGCTGGTCCGTCGTGACCTGAAAGACGTAGAACCGCTTGTCCGAGTCCTCGAGGCGGTTGCTGAGCTTGAATTCCACGGTATCCGGTTTTGCCGGGCTGGCGCGTCGTGCGTAGTATTCGCGCATCTTGCGTTCCACCTTGTCAGGGGAATGAATGAGTTTGAGCCTTTCGTCGACGGAGCCCGCTTCCATGAAATCGGTCAGCGCCTTGCGCGCTGCGGCAACCTCGTCAGGAGTCGCGGCAGGCGAAGGACGTGACGTTGTGTTCGTTGAATCGGGCGGGTTTGATGTTGAAGAAGTGACCGGCTGAGCGGGCCTGATTTCGGTCGGTGGGTTGGTGGAGTTCGGGGGGAACGTCGGTGTTCCCGGTTGTTCGACGGGCGTTTTGGGTGAGGTGCTTGCAGTGGAAGCGGATGAGTCCCCGGTGGGGCCTTCGGGGTTTCCATTTCCGGTGTTTGCAGGTGTTTTGGGTGTCGAACCGGCTGGATTGGCCGGTGTTACCGCAGGAGTGGGCACCTTAGGATCGGAGGCGAACTTCCCGCGGATCTTCGGCCAGAACCAGAAGATTCCGGCAATGACAATCGCGATAGCCGTAGCGCCTCCCAGAACGACAAACAGCCCAAAGGGCCGCTGTGCCCCCTTGGGGAAGGATACCAACGGGCGCCGCTTTTTGCGCTTCGAAGCCGAACGCTTGGACCCCGGACTGGCGCTCCCGGGGATTGGTGCCGAAGGTGCAGTGCTGGGAATCAGGGACGGCAGTGAAGCTTCCGGTGCATTGTGTGGAGCTTCCGGATTAGCGCCCTGAACGGTTGGGAGTTCAGCGGGTGGGGCACTTTCGGGTGCCGGGGTTCCCGGGTTCGCAGTCACCTGTTGCGTGGAGAGCAAGGGTGCGTCGTTCTTTGGGGGCCCCGGTGGGTTACGGAACAGTGGGTTTTCGGGGCCCGGCGGTTCAGAACGAGGTGGAGGAGCAATGGGGGATGGTTGCGGAGCTACGGGCTCGCTTGTTTCAGGCGGTGATGGAAACGGAGGTAGGGGAGCAGTTCCTCTCGGCGCGTCCGGTGCTTGGCTGCCAGCGGTCGCGGGAGTCATCGCCGGCACCGGATTTGGCGCCGTGATCGTGGTGTTGCAGTGGGGGCAAGGTGCCTGAATACCAGCTAGTTGTACGGGAACCTTCAGCGTGCTGCGGCACGCGGGACACTGGAATGACAGCTTCTCGTCGGAACTCATGTTCGGTTATAATTCTATGACCAGCGACCGCGCGTCAGTTTCTCACGATTATTGTGGTTCCAAACTATGTCAAATATTATAAAAAAATCGCCCAAGTAAAGCTGAAAATTTAAGTTATCTAAAATAAATGGAGCGAGAAGTTCGCGGTTGCATTGCTTGGGGGTTGGTATTCCTATTGCCTCCCGGATTATGGCATTCCTGAACGAGAACTTTCTGAAACTGAAGGCTGGGTATCTTTTTCCTGAGATCGGGCGCCGAGTCTCGGCATTCACCAGCGAGAATCCTGATGCGGCCGAGCGATTGATCCGCTGTGGAATTGGCGACGTTACGGAACCACTGCCGGAGGCTGTTCGCGAAGCGATGAAAGCCGCAGTCGATGAACTCGGCAACCGTGAGACCTTTCGTGGCTACGGTCCCGAGCAGGGATATCCCTTCCTGCGTGGGGCAATCGCCCAGAACATGTATCGGGATCGGAACATCGAGATTGAGGATGACGAGATCTTTGTGTCGGACGGTTCGAAATGTGATACCGGAAATATCCTCGATATCATCGGGAGGGGGAACCGGATCGCGATCACCGATCCCGTCTATCCGGTGTATGTGGATACCAACGTGATGGCCGGAAACACGGGTGAGGGAGATGATTCGGGCGCTTACGAGGGACTTGTCTATCTGCCGTGTACGCCAGCCAATGACTTTGTTCCGGAGATTCCATCGGACAAGGTGGACCTCATCTATCTTTGCTACCCGAACAACCCCACGGGTGCCACGGCGACGCGGGAGCAGTTGGCGAAATGGGTCGAGTACGCGCGAGCCAACCAATCAATCATTCTCTACGATGCCGCCTACGAGGCATACGTCACGGAGGATGGAGTGCCCCGATCGATCTTCGAGATTGATGGGGCGAAAGAGTGCGCGATCGAGTTTCGAAGCTTTTCGAAGAACGGTGGGTTCACAGGTGTGCGTTGCGCATTCACCGTAGTGCCCAAGCAGTTGATGGGGGTCACGGCCACCGGTGAGCGGCATGCCCTTCACTCGCTCTGGTTGCGGCGGCAAAGTACGAAATTCAACAGCGTGAGCTATCCCGTGCAGCGCGGTGCCGAAGCCATCTTCAGCGATGCGGGAAGTTCGCAGGTGGCCGCGCTGGTGGGTCACTACATGGGGAACGCGAAGCTGCTACGTGAAGCATGCTCGGACCTCGGTCTGGAGGTCTACGGCGGCGTGAATGCGCCTTACATCTGGGTGGGATGTCCCAGCGGCGTGGGTAGCTGGGAGATGTTCGACAGAATGCTTCATCAAGCCAATGTCGTGATCACGCCCGGAGCCGGATTTGGTGCTGCCGGCGAAGGATTCTTCCGGATTTCCGCGTTCAACAGCCGGGAGAACGTCGAAGAAGTCTGCGTCCGGATGAAGGGCCTGACTTGGTAGGACGCGCGGTTCAGGAAGCCGGTGGCAGGTTCGGAATCGGCTCCAACTCATCGATGAACTTGGGCCTCTCATCCGGATCCGTGTCGCGAATCACCCAGCCCTTCTGGACGTATTCGTCGATAATGACTTGGTTGTCTGTCTTCGGATTCGTTGGATAGCGGAGTTTCACCACGCCGAAGCTCTTTTTCTTCGTGCGGGGAAGTTCGTCGAACAGTGTTTTGGCAATCGGTCCGTTGCGGTCGGTGTACCCGTAGAAAAGGGCACCCGATTTGGGGTCCTCGATCGCGAAGCAGGCGTAGTTGTCGTCAAGGAAGTCATAGTTGAAGTAGGTTTCGCGACCGAGTTTCACGCGGAAGAGAAGCGGCTCCGTCGGTTTCGTCTCCTTGAAACTCTCGAAAGTCGATTCGGAGTAGCCGACAAAGCTCTCCCAGTCGACCTTGAATTCGCCATCGATCCGTTCCGCGGCGACGTTTCGGTAGCTGAAGTCCTTCAGTTCGATAGTCGTCATGGCGAAGTCCTGATAGGCATTGAGCGTGCCTTCGCCGCGGATCTTCCGGTATTCGATCGGGCCATCGTCATGCTTGACGTAGTATTTCTCCATGAGCGGTTCCACGCGTTCCGGGTCACGGATGAACGCCAGACGCTCCTTGTAGTTTTCAGCAGCCAGAAAACGCTCGATGAGTTTCCTGACAATGCCTTCGATCTCCTGCTGATTTTTGTTGAGATCGTCGGCGACAGTGGGATTGGCTTCCTCCTCTTCCTTTTCGAGAACGGGCGTTTTTCCCGACGAACTGTTCATGGACCAGTATCCGTAGGCGATCAGCCCCGCGAGCAGGAGCATCAGCGTCAGGAAGACCGGCATTTTGGCGCCCTTCACGATGCGCGCCACTGGGGAGAGGACGAGAGGCTCGGAGTCGGGATTCGCCTCATCTCCATCTTCCCAACGCGTCAGTTTTTCCTCCACGGATCGGGCCTTGCGGCGAACCATCTGCTGTTCGTAGCGCGCGGCTTCCTCGGGGGTGAGTGCGAATTGCTCGTCTTGGGTGCTTGCGAGGCGCTCGAGGTGTTCGAGGTCCGGGCGATCCCGTTCCCCCAAACCGGGGGGGCGCAAAGATTTTCTATCTTCGACGATCATCTCGGGAGCCTCGTACTCCGGCGGCGCCTTGACGGGCGGAAGATGGGAATCACCGATCGCCACGCTCTCATCCATGCCTATTTGGGCGGGTCTCTTGTCGGCAAGCAGGTCGCGCGGTTTGTGCGAGGAGGCGGGGATGTCCTGGATCTTCCTCGGTGTCCGCGTCGGGAGCGGGCTGTCGCCACTGATTGGCGAGGCCACGCGAACGGTCTCGCCGACGGCATGGGCCGCGACGAGGGCACCGCAGTGTGGACACTCGACCGACTGGTCCGCCTCGGTATTCGGGATCTTGAATATACCTTGGCAGGAAGCACAGCGGAGGGGCATCCAGTGTGAATCAGCTGACATGAGGAGAGGATTATGCCGAGGAGACCCCTGATTTGCAATGCGAACGCAGCAGGGCCTCCGCCGACGTCGTTCGTATAATATCGCGCCTATGGCAACTTTGGTCAATCAGGACTGGGAACCTCGATTCGCTTGGGGCGTTCGATGTCGATCACCGTCTTGCTCTCACCGATCGGGATCATGTTGACAGGAGTGGCTCGGCGGATCTCGCGCTTTTCGCCGGGTGTTTCGCTTGGCATGGCTCGCAGAACGGGCTTCACCGATTCGTAAGGATCCTCGTCGCCGATGAGGGTCGGTGCCATGATCGGAATCGCGCGGGCGTTGGATTGGTTGGATGCGACGAGCGGATACGGATGCCGTGCGGGGTCCCGGACGGGATCGGGGAAGACCGGCTCCTGTGGGAACGCGTGGGGCTTGGAATGGTAGGTGCAGAAGTTCCGGAAGATGGTGCCTTTCCTCGCGATCTCGCGATAGGTCGTCCGGATGAACCGCGACTGCCCGTCGGGCTTCGCCACTTCATCGTAGCAATTGTCCGTGGCTCTCAATCCGGAGCGGCGGCAGACCTCGATGTACTCGGCGTCCGGCGGGGCTTCGATTTCCACCGAGGGGTAGCGTCCGGTGGCAGAGGTGGCGTTCATGGCGTCGACCCACACGGGAAGAGCAATGTTGTTGCTAAAGGCCCCGTAGTAGATGGGAGTCCGCGGCTTGTCGAAGCCGGCCCAGACTCCACAGGTGACGGAGCTGTTGTATCCAAGGAACCAGACATCCGTGAAGTCGTAGGCGGTCCCGGTCTTGCCGG
>CAJIAN010001052.1_pt1 | contig 12598 bp, 5 predicted proteins | sample 9199061 | NCBI WGS metagenome assembly CAJIAN01 (sample SAMEA7708264, study PRJEB35096) | sediment metagenome | biome: marine neritic benthic zone biome [ENVO:01000025]; feature: sediment [ENVO:00002007]; material: shallow marine sediment [ENVO:03000034] sea grass bed [ENVO_01000059] ...
ATCACCGATGCGATCGACGTGACCAACACGAACACCGTCGTGACCGCCCCACCACATCTGACGGATCCCGACCTGTTCCAGTTCGGCGAAGACATGATCGACGTCAATGATCCTGTGCAGCGAGGGGTGCCGTATTCCACCCGGGCGCGTGCGCCCGACGATGGGAAGATGCGGCGGATCACCGTGACCGTGACCAACGACGCCGGGGACTGGCTTCAGGACGTCAACGACCTCAGCTTTTACGGAGCAGACTCCTTCGGAGTGAACGGATTCCTCATCTTCCCCGGTGACTGGGCACCGGAAGACGTGAAAGTATCCGTCAAGGTCGAGAACTGGGTCGGATTGCAGCAGAGCTTCGGAGACTTCGATGGAGACAGTCCGCCGCCGCCGACTTCCGATTTCGATCTGCTGGTGCAGAACACCAATCCGGTGGCCAGCGCGATGGCAGCGTTCGGAGCGCCTTTAGGGCAGCGTACAGAGAATGACGACTATGACCGGGACGGGCATGCGAATCTCAAGGAACTCGGTTCGAAGGCACGCCCGGACATTCCCGCGAAATTCGATTCCAAATCAAGCAACCTTCCGGACATCCGGTTGGATGGCCGCAGTCTCACCGTGACGATGACGCGCGATCCCGATTTCATCGGATTCACTGGAGAAGACACTCCCTACCAGATCGTGATGGGAAGATCGGAAGACCTCACAGGGCCTCCCAGAGACTGGGACACCATTCCCATCGAAATCGCCAACAACATCGATCCCTTCGAAATCGTGATCGTGGATGACGTGATCGAACTCAGCGTCGTCGACATCCTTGCGCTCGGCGAGCAAGCGCAACACCTGTTCCTCGCCCTGAGCTACGTCGCCTCCGATTGATCAGCTCATCGACGCCTGCCCGCTCGAAATGGCCGAAACAAAAGGACGATTATGTTGGCGATCATTTCTTGCGTTCATGATTATCTTTCCTCGCGATGCGACAATCAGAATCACCATTGAAGATGATATTTCGACGCTCAAACATCCGAACAGCCGCTCTCGTCGCAGCCGTCTTCCTGCTTGCGCAGGCAGCAGCGCTGGCCAAAGAGAAGCCCAACGTCCTCTTCATCGCGGTCGACGATTTGCGGGACTGGGTGGGCTATCTCGGCGGCTACGGAGGGAACGTGCACACACCGAACATCGATCGGCTCGCGGCGCGCGGCATGGCGTTCACGAATGCGCACACGGCATCGCCGGTCTGTTGTCCAAGCCGGGCGGCAACCCTGAGCGGGAAGCTGCCTTCGACGACGGGGATCTACAACAACCAGCATTGGTGGAAACCGCACATGCCCGACCTCGCGACCATTCCCGGGCACTTCAAGGCGAACGGCTACCACGTCGTCGGATCGGGCAAGTTGTTCCATCACACGGCGGGGAACAATCCGCCGGGGGTGTGGCACGTTTATCATCGGCATCCCTTCGACGACAATGGGTGGATCCGGAAGCCGCCGCTATATCCGTTCACGAAAGCGATTCCGACGCCGGATGGATTTCCGTTTTCGGGGATCAAGATGTATTCCGGCGAGGTGGATTGGGGTGTGCTCGGCAAGCCGGAAGCGGAATACGACGATGTGCGCTGCGTGGATTTCGCGGTGGAGACGCTGAAGAAGAAGCACGCCAAACCGCTCTTCCTCGCCTGCGGGCTGTTCCATCCGCATCTACCGTGGTACACGCCACAAGCCGATGCGGATCGCTATCCGGAAAAGGAAGTCGAGCTTCCAGATGCGCCGGACAATGATCTCGATGACGTTCCCACACCGGGCAGAAAACTGGCCCTACGCAAATCGGGCGACCTCGCCAAACTACGCAAGAGCGGCAAGTGGCGCACTGCCGTCCGGCAGTATCTCGCGAGCATCACCTTCGCAGACCGGCAGATCGGCAAGTTGCTCGACGCGCTCGATTCGGGGCCGTACAAGGACAACACCATCATCATGCTTTGGTCGGATCACGGCTGGCATCTCGGCGAGAAGGGACATTGGCACAAGCGCACCCTGTGGGAAGTCGCGACCCGCGTTCCGATGATTGTCGCCGCACCCAACATTGGAAAGGCGAAGCAGAAGTGCCGGAGACCCGTCAGCACGATCGATCTGTTTCCAACGCTGATCGATCTCTGCGACCTCCCGAAGGTTGCCGGACTCGACGGCGAGAGCCTGATTCCGTTGCTGAAGAATCCCCAAGCGGAGAGCGCGCCTGCGGTGACGGTCGACGAATTCCGAAACGTGGCGGTGCGCGACGGCCACTACCGTTACATCCGCTATGCGGACGGGAGCGAGGAACTCTATTCGCACGACAAAGACCCGCACGAATGGGACAACCTCGTCGGTGACCCCAAGGCACGGCAGATTATCGAGCCCCTGGCGAAATGCATTCCAAGAGCGTTCGCCAAGGCGGCACGGACGAAGAAAGCGTATGAGTTCGATCCGCATGCCTATCGATGGAAGGTCAAGGCGACAGGCGAGGTGATCGAAGGTGGTGAGTGCGAGTTGTTTCCGATGTCCGAGTAGCCGGTTGTCATCCTGAGGGAGGCACGACCGAAGGATCTCGTGAGCATCGGTGACACTCGAAATATCACACGCGTATCGGCAAGAATGCTGCAACGCGCCACGTTCGAGTCCAAATCGAAGGTGCCTACCAGATCCTTCGCGCCTCGGTGCTCTGGATGACCGCGTAGACGTGTCAGGGTTTTTCGATCGGTCCTGCCATGACCTCGTCACCACAAACCATCTCCATTCGCAGTTCGTTCCCTTCGGGAAAGTCCACATGCCCCTCGCTGTGGCTCACCGAAGAACCGGCGAGAGCATCCACACCGCCGACCTTGAATTCGGCCAACTGGCTTCCTTCAACCACCTCAAGTAGACGAATCTTCGTAGCAGGAAGGACACCATCTCGCGTGTAACGCTGCTCCATCCTGACCTCGATCGTTCGCGCCGACTCGCGCTCGACGATGACCTCCAGCTCGGCTCCGTCCGGAATATCCGGTCGCCAAATGATTCGTCGATAGATCTTGCGCTCCCGGGGAGGTAATGCGGAACGGTCTGCGAACACGTAATCATTGCCCTCGGGATCCCATTCGAAGTCCAACGCCAGCGCCTCACGAAGCATCTCCGCGCGCTTCACTTGTCTGATTGCAGGCGCGAGCCAGTGCAACTCCTCGCGCTCGGGCCGGAACACGGAGTCCAGCATCTCGAACACCTGGTCGCGCAACGTCCAATCCATCTCCCCGTCGCCCCAGAGCCACGGGTGCTTGTCGAGAACGCGGTCGACAGCGGCGAACGGCACTCCGCTCGGACGCAACGGCTCGGAGCGGATCACTCCGTTCGCCTCGAAGAACGGAAGATGCTTCGACGGATGCTCCGCCTGCCCCATCAGCATGTATCCACTCACGACGAGAAACGGAATGTCATCCTCAATGACGCCCGGATAACGCGTCGGACGGCCAGCGTCTTTTGGAGGCTCCGGTGAGTACATCCCCACCCGCATCGGAGGCATCGCGCCGACGGAATCGGGGATCTCGAACAACGTTCGCAGCACGAGGAACATCCCACCGGGTCGCTCGTCCAAGAATCGCGGCACGATACGCAGGTACTCGGCGATAGCGGCCAGTGCACGCTTCTTTCCGATCGGTTGCAGCACATTCACCGCACGCACGACTTTCTGAGGGTTGTACCTCCTGCCATCGTACGACGGCACCTCGGCAAGCGCGCGCAACAGGCGACGCAGCTCTGCTTCTTCGAACATTCCATCGGGCGGTGGTTCGCCGCTGCCGTAGACGGCGCTCACCTTTTCCTGCGCATCGATGCATACCTGCCCGAGGGTTGCCGGAGTCAGATGCCCATCGGTGCCGTAGCGGAGGATCTCAACCGTATCGAACGCCACGATGCCGCCCGGATCGTATTCCGTGCGCACATCGTCCGGTTCCCCGAGCAGGCGAATCACCTCCGACCTCGGCATCTCGAACTCGACCTTGTTCATCGAGGCCGCGAACTCTGCTCTCGGAGGCAACGCTTCCACTCCCAGTCTAACCTTTCAGCTCGTCGAGAAGTCCTGCGAGCCCGACGGTGGCGAAGCTCGTCGCGGCGTCGCTCATCGCGTAGGGAATGATGAGCTTGTCGTGGTGAATCATTCCGCCACAGGAATACACCACGTTCGGGACGTATCCGTGACTCTCTTCCTCCGTCGGAATGAGCAGCGGTTCCTTCGTCTGACCGATCACTTTGGTCGGATCCTCGAGATCGAGCAGCGTCGCACCGATGCAGTACTGACGCATCGGTCCGACGCCATGCGTGAGCAGGAGCCAGCCCGCCTCGGTTTCCATCGGCGAACCGCAGTTCCCGATCTGGACGAACTGCCAGTAGTACTCCGGTTTCTGCAGAAGCGTGGCCTCGTCCCAGAAGAGGACGTTGTCGGAGAACATGAGATAGAGATTCTCGCTGTCGTGCCGAGAGACCATCACATACTTCCCATTGATCTTGCGTGGGAACAAAGCCATCCCCTTGTTCTGCGCGCCACGTCCCATCAACGTCCGGATCTTCAACACGGGTCCGCCGTCGTGCTCGGTGAGCTGCGGGAAAATCCGGAACCCGTTGTAGGCGGTGTAGGTGCCGAAATAGCGCTCGGCTCCATCGTCGTCGGTGAACTTCACAAGTCGCAGATCCTCGATGCCTCCGGACTCGTTCGGCGAGTTTGGAAAGATGACCATCTCCGACAGATCGGCGAGCCCTTTCAACTCCAAGTCGTAGTTGCCGTGCGCGACGGCGAGAAGGTTGGCGTGGGTTTCCTCGAGTTCGCCATCGAGTTGGAGTTCCTTCTGCGTTTCGGCGACTGCTGCATGCAGTTCGTCGGGCGAGAACTTGTCGCCCAGCCGATCGAGCACATTGGCTGCGGGCTCGTTGAGGGCGCCGGCGGCGATCAGGCTCTGTCGCCAGAGTTCCTTCTCGCAGGAGCTGCTTTCGATCGGCTTCAGCGGAGCTCCGAACGGATGGGTGCCCTCGACAATGATGTTGCAGTCCTTGTCGATGAGCCCACGCCGGTAGACGATGGACGAGATGTGCCCCTCCCCCGTTGCACGAAGGCTCATCGTGAACCGCGTGCTGCCTTCCGGGCCATCCTGCTCACGGGATGGAACCATCGACGGATTGAACAGAGCCGCCGATTCCAAGGCATATTCCATGGTGAAGTAGGCACCGATCAGGAGCTCCTGGTCACCGGTCAATGCAGCATTGTCGGGCAGCAGTTCGCTCACTTCCTCGAAATGCGCGCGCAACACGGCATCCATGTCCCGGTGCTTCTTCGAAAAAGTCTCCTTCACGGTCCACAGAAGGCGCGAGATCTGTTCCGCCGGCATGCCGAGCACCCGATGGATGATCGCCCGTTGCCGATCGGGGCCTCCCGGATCGAAATACCGTGCAATCACCCGAGAGGCGTCGGGTAAAATGCGATGATCCAGACGTGTGACTTCGATGGCCATGCGTTGAGCCGAGTGTTGGTGCAGAGCCTCGGGGCGAATCCTGTGCCAACCATAGCTGAATTCGACTCCTGTTAGCGATGAAAAAAGAACTCGGTTTTCTTTGCCTCTGGCGGAGCGTTCGCCTTTGGTTGTCCGGTAAACCGCCAACCATGAAGACTCACCGAACGCTACTCCTAACACTCGCCTTCACTCCCATCGCTGTCGCCGCCGATCCCAAGCCGGTTTTCGACAGCAAGAAGAACGTCACTGAACAAACTCCCGGCCACGCCGTCCCTGTCGATGCCGACATTACGGGCGCGAAGAAGCTATACCTCGTCGTCACCGACGGCGGAAACGGATTCGGCTCCGATTGGGCCGATTGGGCGGAACCGCGACTCGTCATCAACGGAAAGGAGCGGAAACTCACCGACCTGAAATGGAAATCGGCCCGCGTCGACTGGGGTCAGACGCGGGTGAACAAGAATGCGGGTGGCGGCGACCTGCGTATTCACGGCAAGCCCGTGGAATACGGAATCGGCGTGCACGCGAACTCGGTCGTCGAATACGATCTGCCCAAGGGAACGACACGATTCAAGGCACGGGCGGGACTCGACAACGGAGGCACGGACCAAGGCGGCGCGACGAGCGTGCGCTTCTACGTCTTCACCGAAAAACCGAACGCGCGAAAACTCTTCGTCGGATCGCGCGGCGGCGGTCGAGGTGGAAACCTCGAACCCGAGGAGGCGCTGGCAGCACTGGAGGCCGGAGAAGGCCTCGAGGCTGCGCTTTTTGCCAACGAACCGTCGATCACCAATCCATCGAACATCGATATCGATCATCGCGGGCGAGTTTGGGTCGCGGAGATCGTCAACTACCGGCGTCACAAGGGCAAGCGCCCCGAGGGCGACCGCATTGTCATCGTCGAAGACACCGATGGAGACGGCAAGGAAGACAAACAGACCGTCTTCTACCAGGAAAAGGATTTCTTCTCGCCGCACGGGATCTGCGTTTTGGGTAACAGGGTCATCGTGTCCGTCGGCGACCAGGTTTTTGTTCTCACCGACACCAACGGAGACGACAAGGCCGACGAGAAGAAGGTGCTCTTCACCGGGATCGCGGGAACACAGCACGACCACGGCATCCACGCCTTCGTCTTCGGCCCTGACGGAAAGCTTTACTTCAATTTCGGGAACACGGGCCGACAGATCAAGGACGCCGAGGGCAAGCCGATCATCGACATGGCGGGCAACGAGGTGAACAACAAGCGTCAGCCGTATCAGGAAGGCATGGTCTTCCGCTGCAACATGGACGGCAGCGAGTTCGAGACGCTCGGCTGGAACTTTCGCAACAACTGGGAAGTCACGGTCGATTCGTTTGGAACGCTCTGGCAATCTGACAACGACGACGACGGCAACCGCGGGGTGCGCATCAACTACGTCATGGAGTTCGGCAATTTCGGCTACAAGGACGAGTTCACCGGCGCGGGCTGGCGTTCGCCGCGACCGAATATCGAAACCGAGGTCCCGCTCATGCACTGGCACCTCAACGATCCGGGCGTCGTGCCCAATCTTCTGCAAACCGGGGCCGGCTCCCCGACCGGCATCACCGTCTACGAAGGCGATCTCCTTCCCGAAATCTACCGCGGCGCTCCCATCCACTGCGATGCCGGACCGAATGTCTGCCGCGCCTATCCCGTGAAGAAGTCGGGCGCCGGCTACACCGCCGAGATCGCCCCGGTGCTCACGGGTGTCGCCGACCGATGGTATCGCCCGTCCGATGTCAGTGTCGCGCCAGATGGAAGCCTCATGGTGGCCGACTGGTACGATCCCGGTGTGGGCGGTCACGGTGCGGGCGATCTCGACAAAGGGCGCGTCTATCGTGTGGCGCCACCCGGGAAGGCCTACAAGGTCCCGAAGTTCGACTTCGAAACCGCAACCGGTGCGGCCGAGGCGCTGAAGAATCCGAATTTCGCCGTGCGTTATCTCGCATGGACTGCATTGCACGAGATGGGCGCCGAGGCAGAGCCCGCTCTGCTGAAGCTTTGGAATGGTGACCATCCCGTATTCCGTGCCCGCGCGCTCTGGTTGCTCGGCAAGATAGAGGGCAAGTCCGACAGCTACATCGCGAAGGCAATCGCGGATTCCGATCCTGACATCCGAGTCACCGGCGTGCGCCTCGCACGGCAGGAGAGTTCCGATCTCGTCGCGGTAATCCGCAAACTGGTTGGAGACGAGGCGCCGGAGGTCCGACGCGAGTGCGCCATCGCCTTGCGACACCTCGATTCCGCGGAAATGCCTCGGCTCTGGGCGAAGCTCGCCGAACAGCACGACGGCAAAGACCGCTGGTATCTGGAGGCGCTCGGCATCGGCGCAGACAAGCGCTGGGACGAATGCCTTGGTGCATTGAAGAAGCTCGAAGGCAAGGGCGCGGCGGACGTCGTCTGGCGTAGCCGCGGAAAACGTTCGGCCGAACTGATCGCGATGGTGCTCGCGGATCCCAACACAGGTGCGGAGACGAAACCGCGTTTCGTTCGCGCGCTCGACTTTCAACCCGCCGAGGCGAGAGATGCCGCACTGGAGAACATTCTGAAATCCGCCAATGGACTCGATCCCGCAACGGTTGTCGAAGTGCTCCGGCGCGCTAGTGGATTCTCGCTCGAGAACGCATCCCCTGCAGTGAAGGAAGCGGTAGCTCGATATCTGGCGTCCCACCCCGGCGAGTCGAATTACTATGATATCGTCAAGCGCTTCAGGATCACGGGCGAAACCGACGCCCTGGTGACGCTCGCCTCGGCAAAGCTGGACACGAATGCCGGCAATGCGCTCGTCGATTTCCGCGCCTTCCCGGCGGTCGCCAAGGCCATGCAGGCAAAGGAACCTCTCCTGACATTGCTCGAATCCATCGCCGCCACCAATCGCAACGAAGCGATCGACTGGCTGATGAACTACGCTCTCGTCGGCGCGCCGAGCGGCAATCTGAAGCGCGCCGCCGTGAAGGCCCTCGGTCGTAGCCGCAACGGGGAGAACAAGCTGCTCGCTGCCGCCAAGGACGGCCAGCTTCCGGATACTCTGCGGTTCGCGACGGGTGCCGTCCTCTCGAAATCACGTGACCGCCGCATCCGCGACGAAGCAGCCAAGGTTCTGCCCATGCCTGCGGTAGCCGGCAACAAGATCCTCCCACCCATCCACGAACTCATCCGCCGCAAGGGCGACGCCACAAAAGGCAAGGTCGTCTACCAGCGCGCTTGCCTCACCTGCCACAAGATCGGCGAAGCCGGGATCGACTTCGGCCCGGCTCTCACCGAAATCGGTTCGAAACTCGCCAAAGAAGCGATGTACGAAGCCATCTTCGATCCCAGCGCGGCGATCAGCTTTGGCTATGAGGGATTCGAGGTGAAGAAGAAGAACGGCGAGACCATTCTCGGCTACATCGCCAGCGAGACGGACGACACATTATCGATCCGCGCCCCTGGAGGCGTCACCCTACCGATCAGGAAATCAGACATCGCGAGCCGCAAGCAGCTTGCCGACTCCCTGATGATGCCGAATCTTCAAGCGGCGATGACGGAGACCGAACTCGTCGATCTCATCGAGTATCTCGGGACGTTGCAGAAGAAATGATCTTCGTCACGGGTTCGGATCGTCCTGCACATCGACATCCCGTACACGTCCGAATATGGCATCGGGGAGAGGATCCTCATCCGGAATCCCGAAGATGGCCTTCACGATACTGAAGGTGACCTGCGCGGTCGTGGTGGATCCATCGCTACCAAGATCGGTGATCTCGGCCCAGAAGCCTTCCTGGAAGTTCTCCGTGAAGTCGATCGCGTAGTTTCCAGAGCTGTTGGAATTGAAGGTGATCTCGAATAGCTCGTTCACGTCGTCGCGAACGAATGACGTGATCGCGAAAGGCGCGGTACTGATTCCGTTCGGTCCCGCCTCGAAGCTGGCGAATACTTCCGCAGGAGTCAGGGCACCGTCATAGATCCGGAACTCCTCCCACGAAGCATTGCCCGTGTTGTCACCCCATCGAGACCGACCGAGGTAAATGTCCTCGTCGTTCAGCATCGAGAGGTCGTTCGTCGTCTCTGCAGCCGCGACTTCAGACCCATCCTTGTAGACCCTCACCTGGGTGTCGCCACTCGCACCTCCTTCATCCTCTACGGTGACGACCCAGTGCACCTGGGTATCGAGCGGATTGGTCGGAGCTCCACCAAAGTCCTGCATGGTGAGGTTCACCCCTCCAGCCACGCCCTCAAGGTTCCACCGCAACTCGTTCTGGTTGATGTTCGTTCCGCGGGTGAACGACATGTGCAGCGTGTTGTTGGTCGTGTTCCCAGCAGCCGCGCTGAAGACGCGCGACCAGTTCTGCGTGCTGTGCTGTGTGCTCCATGTTTCGACGGTCGCGTCTGCCAACGGACTCAGCAGTGGTCCCGGCAAGAGGACGTAGTCACTCTCGCCCTTCCCGCCACCTGCCAGCGTCACGCTTCCGTCCGCCACCATCCCATCGTTGATCCCCTGTTCGATGATCATGCCGTCCGCTCCTCCGACCGAGTCCACCAGCACCGTGCCGGAACCTCCGGTTTCCTCGAAGCTCCAGCGGTGAATGAGCGAGGTCTGCGGAAAGCTGTTGATGTCATTGGGATCGGTCCCGGCGGTCACTTCCCTGCCGTCGCCAAAGCTGTCATTGTCCGAATCGAAAACGAGAGGATCGGTGCCCGTGTTCGTCGGGCTCATATACACCTCCGTGTTGGTCTCGTGTCCGTCGAAGAGGTTGTCATCATCCGTATCCGGATCGAGGGGGTCGGTGGGGGCGGGCTGGCCATCGACCATCCGTTTGACCTCATCTCCATCGAGCGCATCGTCCCCATCGGTGTCCTCGTTGGTGGGATCAGTTTCATTCATCCACTCCTCGGAGTCGGTCAAATTGTCATTGTCGAAGTCTCCATCCTTGGAGAGCGTGTTGAGCCCGGGATCATTGGGAAACAAAATCAACTCGTAGGCGTCGGGAATCATGTCGTTGTCGGTATCATCCGGCGGGAAGCTGCACAGCACCGAGCCAAAGCTCTCTCCATTGGTGTCAACATCGAAGACGGCGCCGCCCGGGTAACCGAGCCCGCCGTAGTCGCCTTCGTTCCCCGTGGAGGCAGCATTCGAGTACCCGAATCCAAGTCCACCAGCGGACTGCGCACCGCCGGCATCCTCGACCAACCATACCTCGGCTGCGAACCAGCCCCCCTGACTGAAGTCATAGTCCCCGAACGTCCGGACATTCCACCCGATGTCCTCGTGCGTCTGTGCGTCGCCGCGGGGAAGGAGGTTGTTGCTGCCCACGACCGGGGTCACGCTCACCCGGCAGCGGTCATCGAAGTTTTCAGTGAACGAGAACTGTCCGTCCTGGTCGAAGAACTCGAACGTGAAGGCGAGATCGTAGTCATCGCCCGCGAGATCGATACCGTGCCCCGGAGCTCCCGCCTCGGAATCGATATTGAGCTGGGTGATGGCCGAGGAGTCGGGATCGTCGGGATCGCCGAGCGGCAATTCGACGTCATCGCGCACCGGAAGAGCGCCCGTGTAGTCGTCGCCGCCACCGCGATCCGTGAGCCCATTGGTGCGACGATACAGCATGATGCCGGGGTAGTGGATCTTGTTCGGGTCGCTGTCGTCCACGCTCGGGTCCGTCCCGAGCTTGAACTCGATTTCGTCGTTCAGCCCGTCGCCGTCGAAGTCCTCTCCCGGCTCGAAGTCATTGAGCGTGCCGAACATCTCCTCCCAGTCGTCAATCAAGTCATCGCCATCCATGTCAAGCATCACGGTGAAGGTGAGTTCGGCGTCGAAGTCCCCATCTGCAGTCGTTGCCCGCACACGCACGGAATGCTCGACGCCATCGAGGCCACTCAGATCGCCACTGACCTCGAGATTCGATCCGTCAATGGAGTAAGAGCCGTTGTTGGTGTCGCCAGCCCCCGCAACGAGCGCGAAAGTCGCCGTCGCAATGGGATTGCCGGTCTCGTTGAGCGCGCAGAGAGTCCCCACCGCTGTCCCGGCGGAGGCGCTCGAAATGATCACGGGATCGTTCTCGGTCGGGAAGGTGCAAGCGGGCTTGAGGACGAGATCATCGATTCCGGTCAGTGTGCTCGCGGAGAAGTTGTCGAAGACCGCGGACACCGTGTCATTTGGCGCCGCGCGGGCCATTCCGCTCAGTCGCACATGGAAGTCCAGCGCGTTGTTCCAGTTCGTGAAAGTGTGGGTAGTGGCCAGGTTTCCATCGAGGAAGATCTCGACCTGGGCATTCGATCCACCTTGGGGTTTGTAGACGAGTTGCATCTGCTTCATCCCGAGGTCGCCATCCTGGCCGTCGAGTGCCCCTATGTTCGTGCCGCCTCCGGCATTTGTCGGATTGTACTGCCATCCATTTTCCCCGACGTTGTGGGCGAAGTGCAGATACTGCCCGCCAGGCTGCCAGATCCACAGGCTGGACCGGTAAGCCGTCCCGGAACCGCTCAGCAAAACCCGATCGACGGTCACGATGGTTTCCACCCCCGACGAGAAAGTATCCACCGATTGAAGAGTCGTGCCTCCCCAGAAACTCCCAATGTCGTTGATACCGGCAATGGTCAATTGATCTGCGTTCGTCGTCGTATCCGCCGTGTAGGTCCCAGAACCAGCTTCAAAGTCAGCGGCCATGACGGACCACTTGGTGTTGTCGATGGTATCGGCATCGAAGTTGTCTTCGAGCGAGTCGATCGTCACCGCGCGGAGGGGCGTCGAGAGGATGCCCAACGCAGCGATGGCTGTGGCTGTACATGCGGACACGGAAAAAAGGGAGAGCCTGGCAGTTCTCATAGTCGGAGGGTTTGTAGAGGTTTACTTGCGGGTTGCCGACCAGCGGCCATTAGAAATGCCGCTGGCGGATTCGGCATCTATTCCAATTGCTAAGCCCCTCGACGACAAGAAAAACGTAAAAACGCAAGGTAACACAATGATGTGAATCGCGTTCCTGTCCGTATGGCCCAATCCGGGGCTCCTAGCGCCTCAAGAGGAGGTGCAGCGGACCGTTGTTCTCGGAGATTGCGAGATCCGGACGCTGGTCGCCGTTGAAGTCCGCGATACCCAA
>CAJIAN010000616.1_pt1 | contig 12593 bp, 5 predicted proteins | sample 9199061 | NCBI WGS metagenome assembly CAJIAN01 (sample SAMEA7708264, study PRJEB35096) | sediment metagenome | biome: marine neritic benthic zone biome [ENVO:01000025]; feature: sediment [ENVO:00002007]; material: shallow marine sediment [ENVO:03000034] sea grass bed [ENVO_01000059] ...
CCGTCGACTCCTGTCCGTCGATGAGGAATGAGAGCTTGTCGTGGCCCCCTTCGGAATCCACCCGCCACCAGAATTCGACGATTGCGGGGCCGGTCACGGGAAGGAGAAGTTCGCTGGACGCGTCGCCGCCGATGACACCGGAGCGGAACGCCGTTGATCCGGTGTGGACGGTGTCGTTCTGCGAGAACCAAGGAGCCTCGCCCGCCCATCGCCAGCCTGCGTTCGCCACGTCGAGATCGCCGAGCAACGCTGGCTCAAACGTGATCGTCTGTGGCGTGCTAGTGCCGATCGCATTCACAGCGGACACAGAAAAAGTAAACTGAATAGCGGAATCGACTGAGCCATGGATTTCCCCAGTGGAAGAATCGAGTTCAAGCGATTCCGGAAGCGATCCTGAAGAAACGAAGAAAGAGTCGATCGTGCCGACTGCGGCCGGAGTTACAGAAAGGGGTTCCCCGACGTAGGCGCCCACAGTTTGCGGGTAGGTGATGAGTGGTTCCGACGTGGATGCGAAGCGGACTTCGTCCACCCACGCGCGGTCGCTTCCATCGCTGATATCCTCGTCCTTGGAGTATTCCCAACGGAGAGTGTGGGTCCCCGCAGGGATCTCAATCTGTTGTTCCGACCAATCCACTTCACCGCCCGCTTCGAGAACAACCCCGCCATCCAGCCGGACGACGAAAAGATCGTAGTTTTGTTCGGAGGAGACTTTCCACCAGAAGGACACGATATCCGGACCTTCGGTGGTGACCTCGATCGCGGCGGTCTGGAGATGATCGACTCCCGATGAGACGGCTGCATCGACCTCGTCGTGGGAGAGCGAGGGAGTTTCGTTGGCCCAAAGCAACGCCATACTAGCGGTTCTCCCCTGGACGTCGAGGTCGAGGGCTTCGTCGAGTGTTGAAGCGATCGAAGCTGTGCCATCAACGAGCAGGATCAGCGCGATCACTGCCGCGAAGGCAGAGAACGGTTGGTTGGTCGTGTTCATCGTTCCAAACAGACTCGGCAGCCTGCCAAACCCCGACAGGCGCACTTCAAATTACCATTTTTTTATAATTTCCATAATTATTTTTTGATTTCATAATAACTTGCTCCACATTGAGGGCGGGGCAGATACGCTGAGGCGCAAACAACCAACTCATGAAAACACAACCAATCGGCGCGTTGGCATGTGGGCTGTACGCGTTCATCACCATTTCCGTGGCTTCGGGACAGCCGGGGGCTCTTCGGGAGATCTGGACGAATGTTAGTGGCTCTAGCATTCATTCACTAGAGGATCTTGCGAGCTATCCTTCGACTCCGATCACCTCGGAGATCGTCACCTCGCTTCAGCCTCCGGAGAATTTCCACAGCTACTACGGCCAGCGACTGAGAGCTCTCCTGACCCCGGATCAGAGTGGCGAGTACACGTTTTCGATTGCCGCGAACGATTCGGCCGATCTCTGGCTGAGCACGAATGCGAGCCCCTCGAATGCGGTGCGGATCGCGCGGGTGACGAGTGCGACCGATCCGCTGGCGTGGAATACCTATGAAGGACAACAGTCCGAGCCGATCTCGTTGCTCGCTGGACAGCAGTACTATATTGAGGTCATCCACAAGGAGCATTCGGGAAGCGACCATCTCGCTGTTGGGTGGAGCCTCGGGGGTAATGCGCCTTCAGTGATAGGAGCTGCGCATCTCACCGCGTGGGCGGATGCGGCGGCGAGCCCCCCGTCCGGTTTGCATCTCGAGGCCGGAGCTCCGGTGGATCTGTGGGTGCCTGCGCTCGAACTCGATCTGGCTGGCCAGGTTCTTGATCAGACCGGTGTGAGTGGCGGCGTGGCGGTGACGTGGTCCGGCGCTGGCGTGGTGTTCGAAGATGCGCGCGATCTGGACACAACGGCGACTTTTGCCGGTCCGGGCAGCTACACACTCACCCTCACGGCGACCAAACGCGACATCACGGAGACGGACACTCTCGCGGTCACCGTCCATCCGCGTCTTGCCGCCGATTCGGGGCGTGCCACGCAGCAGTTCTGGTTTGATATTCGGGGCGAGGAACTCGACGACCTGACAAGCCATCTCAGATTTCCTCTCTACCCCGACATGGTCCGGGACGCCGAAGCCCTCGAAGGGCCGTACAACTTCTTCTATTACTACGGCACGCGGACCATCGGCTACCTTCTCCCACCGCGTAGCGGGACCTATCGGTTCTATCTCTCTGGCGACAACTCCGCGAAGTTCGCTCTGAGTACCGACGCGAGTCCGGCCAATCTCGTCGATCTCTCGGAAGTGACCTCGCTCACGGCGAGAGGCGATTTCTTCGTCGATCCTGACCGGCAGATCTCGGATTCGGTCGTGCTCAACGCCGGTGAGCGCTACTACTTCGAACTCCTGCACAAGGAGCACAGCAGCAACGACCACCATTCTGTCTACTGGGGTTTCGAGGGCGAGGAGACGGTGAGTTTGATCACCGGTGAGTTCCTTGCCCCTGCGGATGAGGAGCAACCCAACACACCGGAGTTGGACACCACGGCGGACTACATCGTGTTCGCCGGACAGGATCAGACGCTGCATTTGCCAACCCTGCGAACGGACCTCCGTGGCTTCGCGGTCAAGCGGCGCTGGAACGCGGAACTGATCGGCCAGACATGGAGTGTCGTCGGGAACAGCACCGGAATCACGTTCGAAGATGCGACCGATCCGAGAACCTCGGTCACCTTCCCCGGAGAAGGCTCGTTCACGCTTCAGCTGGAGGTCGTGACCGACGAGGAGACCATCCGGGATGAAGTGACCATCACCATTCTTCCGGCTCTTGCGGAGGACACTGGTTTGCTCACGCGCGAGGTCTGGTTCAATCGCTATTTCACCTCTCTGGACGAGTTGCGTGTTTGGCACGAATTTCCGGATGCACCGCACATCGTGGACTCGCTTCCGGCCCTCCGGGGGCCGAGGGACTGGAGTAGTAAGTACGCGACTCGTGTGAGTGGCTGGCTGCACGTGCCGGAAACCGGCGACTACACGTTTTACCTGACGGGTGACGACGAGGCCGAGTTCCGGATCAGTTCCGACGAGTCGGCGGAAAACCTCGCTCTCGCGTGTCGGGTGCCTCAGGCGACACGCACCGGAGCGTGGTTCGATTTTCCGGAACAGCGTTCGGAGGTGATCCGTCTCGAGGCGGGACGCCGCTATTATGTCGAGCTGCTACACCGGGAAACGTGGAGTCGGGATCACTTCGAGGTGGCGTGGACGGTCGGGGCCAACCGGGAGCCGCAGATCATCGAGGGAAGTTACTTTTCGCCGGCGAAGGCCGCTCCCGAATACCGGGACGAGGTCACGTTCTACGCCTACGCCGGCGCCGACCGCAAATACTACTGGCCGCACGACACCACGACGCTTGCGGGATCCATTCAGAAAGTACGGAGCAGTGAAGCCGCAACAACGTCGCTGTGGGAGCAGGTCGGAGGACCTGCGGCGTCTTTGGCTGGAATCGGCAATCTGGAAGCCGAGGCAACCTTCCCGGGGCAGGGCAGGTACGTCTTCCGATTGACCGTGACCGCCGAAGGCGTGTCCCACAGCGACGAAGTGGTGATCGATGTGCTGCCTCCCATCGCCGAGGACACCGGTTCGATCCTCCGCTCCGTGTGGCTCGACATCTCGGGGTACTACGTCAACGACCTGCTCGAGCACGATCCCGAATTGGCGTATCCCGATTTCGAAGACCAAGTTCCGGGCACGGAAACACCTGAAGATTGGGCCCATTATTACGGGACGCGTCTTGCCGGATTCCTGAACGTCCCGACTGGCGGCGACTACGTTTTCTGGATCGCGTCCAATGACACCTCCGAACTCTGGCTGAGTTCCAGCACGGATCCCGGGGCGATCCGGAGAATCGCCTACGTGTCCAGTGCGGTGAGCCCGGGGCGGTGGGACTACCGGGACGGGCAGGAAAGTGTGCCGATCTCTCTTGCACCGGGACGCTACTACATCGAGGCCCGTCACAAGGAGCACAATTCAGGCGATCATCTCGCTCTGGCATGGGAAGGACCTGCCACCAATGGTAGGGAACCGATTTCGAAGGGCTTCGTCGCTCCCTTGCGCGACGCGCCGGTCCACAACCCGAACATCCAGGTCGTTCTCGGCCCCGATCGTGTGCTTCTCTGGCCGAACGACACGCTGCGGCTGACGGGTCTCGTCTATGATCTCGAAGAAGGGCCGAGCGAGCTCAGTTATTTCTGGATGAGGAGACCGGGGGGATCGCAGGCGCTCACTTTCAAGGATCCTCTCTATCCTGCGACGGATGTGGTTTTTGCAGAGCCGGGGATCTACGAGTTCGGTCTCGTCGCCTCGGATGGGGCGAACTTCGGTTACGACAGCATCATCGTGACGGTGCAGGACCCGCTCGCGCCAGCGACCGGCGGCATCTTGCGCGAGGTCTACACGGATATCAGCGGTTACCGGATATCGAATCTGAGGGAAGCCCCGAGCTTCCCGGATTCGCCAACCTTCAAGGAAACGATCAGTTCCTTCGACGCCCCGGTGGACTGGGCGGACAACTACGGGACGCGCCTGCGGGGGTTCCTGCGCGTCCCTGCCGCTGCGGACTACACGTTCTTCATCGCGAGTGATGATGCGTCGGAACTCTGGATCAATCCCAATGGCCAAAGCGAGGACGGCAAGCAATTGGTCGCCTTCACCGAATACGGCACAGGAAGATATCGCTGGAATCGCTACGACTCGCAGCAGTCCGAACCGATCGCGCTTCAACCGGGCGTCAGCTACTACATCGAGGCCTTGCACAAGGCAGGCACGGGAGGCGATTACCTGAGTGTCGCATGGCGTAGGTCGGGGGATGAGGAGGATGCGATTCAGGTCATTCAGGGTGCGATGCTCATCCCGTTTGAGAATGCCGCGGAGATCGATAGTGAGATCTCGATCAACGCGGGCGATGACGTCACCGTGCGGTGGCCGATTGAGAAAATCACCATTCGCGGCACGGCGATCGACCACTCGCCTGGCCCACAGCCACTCGCGACATCGTGGAGCGTCACCCGAGGGCCGGACGGCGCCGAGTTCGCCCTTCCGAGCGCCCTTCAGACGGAGGTGCGATTCCCGGGGCCCGGGAAGTACACGCTCCAATTGACGGCGACGGATGGGGCAAGCACACGAACGGACAGTCTTGTCGTGCGCGTGCTCGATCGTCTCGCCCCGGACACGGGATCGATTCTCTGCGAAATGTTCGAGGGCATCAGCGGATACCGGGTGGTCGATCTGTTCGGCGAGAATTCCTATCCCGATCTACCGGCATCGCGTTTCCAGATCAAGCAGCTGGAACTTCCGCAAAACGTAAACGATACCTACGGCGCGCGGGTCCGTGGCTACCTCCACCCGCACGCGAGCGGGCTGCATCGATTCAACATCTCGGGCGATGATTGGGCCGAGCTCTACATCAGCACCGACGAGACGCCCGAAAACAAGGAACTCGCCTGTTTCACACCCCTCGCAACCGGATACTACGAATGGCTGCGGTTTCCGGAGTATCAGGTGTCGCGCCCGATCATGTTGAAGAAGGGGCAGAAATACTACATCGAGGCGCGACTCAAGGAGCATAGCTCCCGCGACCACATGTCGATCGCGTGGCATTGTCCGCGGAGCGACGGCTACGAAATCATCCCAGGAGCCAACCTCTCGCCCCTGATGCTTGCCGACGCGACGGCGCCGGTCATCGAAGTGGTTGGCGCACCCGAGATCACCCTCACGGTCGACAGCGAATTCGTCGATCCCGGCATTACCGCGAACGACGACCTCGATGGCGACCTGACGAGCAACGTTCGCGTCGAGCACAACGTCGACACTTCCACACCGGGCACCTACACCGTGCGCTACACGGTGGTGGATGCCGCCGGCAACGAGGCGGACGAAGTCGTTCGTCGGGTTCACGTCGTTCTAGCCGACACACCTGAAGCCGTCTACCCGCCGGACACGAGCGGTTCGCATCCGCCGAATCCGTGGACACCGCCTGCGTCCTCGGAAATCACGGATATCGAGGCCTCGCGCTTCCTTCTCCAGTCGACCTTCGGGTCATCCGAAGCGGAGATCGCGCGCGTGAAGGAACTCGGTTACGAGGAATGGATCGACGCGCAATTGTCCCGGTCTCCCAGTCTGCATCTTCCCGAACTCGATCGCTACGCGCGGTTCCGCGGTGGCCTGGCCGACACGACTTCGGGAATGATGATGATGATGCCGATGGAGATGATGCCCGAATCGATGATGGGCCTTCCCATGGGCAGCGTCGAAGTGCGCGATCGGATGCATGTCTGGTGGACACACGCGATCAAGGCGCCCGACCAACTCCGCCAGCGCGTCGCCTTTGCGCTCTCTGAGATTCTCGTGATTTCGGACCGTGAATCCGAGCTGTCGCGTTACCCGCGTGGGACCACCCACTACTATGATCTCCTCGTTCGTCATGCCTTCGGCAACTACCGGGACCTTCTCGAGGATGTGACGCTGAATCCGATGATGGGCATCTGGCTCACCCGCATCCGTAGTTCGAAGGAATCGCCGGATGAAAACTACCCGCGGGAACTTATGCAGCTGTTCTCCATCGGCCTGAACCACCTCAACCAGGATGGATCGGTCAAGCGCGGTGGTGACGGAAGCCCGCTTCCGACCTACGGCCAGGAGGTCATCCTTGATCTGTCGCGTGCGCTCACGGGTTGGACCTACAGCGGGTCCCAGCACTTCTACTACACGCCATCGACCGGCGTGGATTCGATCAGTCCGCTGATTCCATTCGAGGACGAACATGATCGCGGTGCGAAGACCTTGCTGGGTGGTGTGACGATCCCGGCCGGGCAGACGGCGATGCAGGACACGCAGGCGGTTCTGGACAACATTTTCGATCATCCCAACATCGGGCCATTCATCTGTCGCCGGCTGATCCAGCGTCTCGTGACGAGCAATCCCAGCCCCGCGTATCTGTATCGCGTTGCCGGCGTCTTCAACGATAACGGGCAGGGGGTGCGGGGCGATCTCGGTGCGGTGGTGAAGGCGATTCTGCTCGGTGCGGAGGCCCGCACACCGGCGAATTCGACGGGTTCCGGAAAAGTCCGGGAACCGATTCTCCGGCTCACTCATCTTCTGCGCGCATGCTACGAGGAGCCGTCGAGCAATCCGCCGACGCTCGGCCGATTTGTCATTCCCGACACGACGAACGTCTACGGCCAGGCACCGCTCGGGGCTCCGACGGTCTTCAATTTCTTCGAGCCCGACTATTCCTTGCCGGGGGCGCTGACCGATAACGGACTATTCTCGCCCGAGTTCCAGATCGTCACCGAACTCAGCGCGGTGGACATCGCGAATCATCTCCATGACGGAATTCGCGATGGTGTCTCGGTGAGGAGCAACCAGGCGCGGAGGATTCGATTCAATCTCAATGCGCTCACCGCTCTCGCGGGGGATGTCGAGGCGCTGCTCGACTACGCGGAGACCGTTCTCGTCGGAAGACGGCTCGAGCCCGAGACGAGGACGGAGCTTGCCAATGCCCTGGCGCCCTACGCAGGTGATCCGGAGCGGGTCGCGCGCACGCTCTTGCAGGTGCTCGTCGCGACACCGGAATTCTCGATTCAAGACTAACCAACCAACAGGAAGAACACGCCATGAAAGAGAACAATGCGCCCCATGTCACCTCTCGGAGGGATTTCCTGCGCTACACCGCGTGCGCGCATGTCGGAACGCTGAGCATGCTCTCGACGATGCTCAACCTTCGGCAGGTGAATGCCGCCGCGGGTGACAACGGTGATCTGCCGAACGACTACAAGGCTCTTGTCTGCGTCTTTCTATACGGCGGCAATGATGCGGCGAACATGCTGATTCCGACGGCCACGACCCCCTACAACCACTACGCGGCGGGTCGTGGCCCGATCACGCTTCCGCGATCTTCGCTGACTTCGCTGAATGCGGCGAATGACGACGGCAATGCACTGGCGCTCCATCCATCGATGGGAGGCATGCGCAGTATTTTCCAGCAAGGCGATGCCGCTCTGGTGGCGAACGTCGGGACACTGCTCGCACCGGCAACCCTGTCCGATTACCAGAACCGCACTGCGGCGGTGCCGCCGAATCTCTTCTCCCACAACGACCAGCAGGTTCTGTGGCAGACGTCGATCTCGAACGAGAGCAGTGCCTTCCAGCCGAACGGCTGGGGCGGCCGCATGGCGGATCTTCTCCATTCGGCGCACAACGACACCTCACTTTCGATGCTTGTTTCTCTCTCGGGCACGAACTACTTCCAAGTCGCGGACACGCTCTTGCCAGTGCGGTTGCCGGGTGGCGGGCTGCCGGCTTACAGGCTGGGACAGGACACGAGCGATGCCGGTGTGACTCGATACGCCGCGTTCCGCAGGATTCTCGACAAGAAGTACGCGAACATGATGGAGGATGCGTTCTCGGACGTTTCCAACCGTGCGATTCAGGACATCGACACGGTGAATGCGGCCATTGCGGAGACAGCCGACTATACCGACGTCATCCCAGATAGTGGTCTCGGGCGGCAGTTGCGCATCGTTGCCAAACTCATCGAGGCACGGGCTTCGCTGGGAATGCGGCGCCAGGTCTTTTTCTGCGCCACCGGTGGATTCGACACACACGGGCCGCAACTGGACACCCACGCCGGACTGCTGGGGAATCTGAGTTCGGCGCTCAGCGGATTCAATACCGCCATGGGGAACCTCCAAGTGCAGGACAGCGTGACAACGTTCACAGCTTCCGATTTCGGAAGAACCTTCGATTCCAATGGGAGGGGATCGGATCACGGCTGGGGCAGCCACCACATCGTCATGGGTGGTTGCGTCCGGGGGAACAACATCTACGGCCAGTATCCGGATCTCGATCTCACCAACGGAAACCCGCTCGACACGGGTCGCGGGCGGTGGATTCCCACGACTGCCGTCGATCAGTACGGTGCGACGCTCGCGAAGTGGTTCGGCGTCGATGACAACGGCCTGAACAGCGTGTTTCCGAATCTTCAGAACTTCGCGACCAAAGATCTTGGATTCATGGCGTAGGACAGATTCATGCCGCGTCTGCAGTACATTCTCATCGTCGTTCTATCAGTGGCTGTGGTCCTGTTGACGCTGTCGCATCTTCGAAACCCGCCGTCTCCCGAAACAAAGACATCGTCGACCGGCAGCGCGGCTGGGGAGAGGGAAGCAGTTTCGCCCGATGGGCAAGTGGTGCGACCTGCCGCGGATCCCGCTGCGGCGTCGGACCATCTGCCACCCTCGCCACTCGACGCGATGAACCGCCCGAACACGACGATTCACGATGACATTCGCACCCTCGCGATGCTATTTGCCGACTACGCGTCGGTCTTCAGACGTGTACCCCTGGGAACTCATCGGGAAATGGTAGCGGCCCTACGCGGCGAGAATCCGCGGAACGTCCGCTACATTCCCGATGGGCACCCGGCGGTGAACGCGCAGGGCGAGATCGTCGATCGTTGGAAGAGGCCTTTCTTCTTCCACGTGATCTCACGAGACGCCGTCGAGATCATCTCGGCTGGCCCGGATGGGGAATTCTTCTCCGACGACGACATCCGCTACATGCCACCGAACGCGAGGGTCGAGCCGGAACTCGTGATGGATCACTGATTCGCGATACGGGCGCGGGTGGAATCGGGCAGTTTTCCCAGGTCGACGAAATACACGGTCACCGCTCGCCCGCTCTTGAGCGCCCTGTAATGCCAGTGCTCGATGTAGGCGTGGTGCTTGGTAGTGCCGATGAACTCGGTGCCGTAAAGTTTGTGCTGGTGTCCCGTTTCGGCGAAGCGGCGTTCGAACTCGGCCGGACTGACTTCCACGATCGAATTCGAGCTGCAGGAAGCCGATCCGAGAGCCAAGGCGAGCAACAGGACGTGTTTCATTCAAGAAGGATGGTGGGGGTGCCATCCGGGCGTCAATCTCACACTTGCGGAGCGACGGAAAACAGGAAATCCTCGAATCGATGAAACGCATTTTCGTATCGCTTCTTATTCTCCTCGGGTTCCAGTCCGCGAGTGCCGCGGAATCACCAAACATCATCTTCTTCCTCGCCGACGACATGGGGATGGGCGACACAAGTGCCTACCGCGACTGGAGTGGCAACTCCGAGGCAGAGCAACTGCACACACCCGCGATGGAGCGGCTCGCCCGGCGTGGAGTTCGTTTCATGGATGCGCATTCGCCGCACAGCCGATGCACCCCGACGCGGTATGCGCTGCTCAACGGCCGCTACTGCTGGCGCACGCGACTCAAGCACTGGGTGCTCTTTGGCGTTCACGGTGATCCGCTCATTGAACGCGACCGCACGACACTGCCCGAGTTCCTCAAGGAAGCGGGCTACGCGACCGGTATGGTTGGAAAATGGCACCTCGGGCTGACGTATCGGAACGCGAAGGGTGAACCTGCCGTTGGATGGAACGACGCCGATCTCACCAAGCCGCTCGCCGACGGCCCGCTCGATCACGGATTCGACTACTTTCACGGCATGTCGCGGAGTCACGGAACCTCCGGCCCCGGAAGCCCGAAGAATCCAAACGGCCCGAAACAGAAACGCGGGCCCGGATGGCTTCACGGACGGAAGGTGGCCGGGGCGACGGGGAACGGAAAGAAGCTCGACGGATCCTACAAGTTGAACGAGGTCGGCAAGGTGCTGGACGAGCACGCGCATGCGTTCCTTGGCAAGGCGGTTGCGGACAAGAAACCGTTCTTCCTCTATTTTGCTTCACCGTCGAATCACTCGCCCTACACGCCCTCGGACAAGATTGGCGATACGGCGGTAGCGGGCCAGAGCCGGACCGTGGATGGCAAGGCGACCAACAGCAAGCGCCTCGACTTCATCCATGAAAACGACGTTCTCATTGCGCGATTGCTCGACTATCTCGAGAAAACCGACGATCCGCGTCGTCCCGGTCGTCGATTGCTTGAGAACACCCTCTTCATGTTCTCGAGCGACAACGGATCCGAGAATCCGGCGAAACGGTTCACGGGTCCGCTGCGTAGCAACAAGGGATCGACCTACGAAGGCGGCCATCGCGTGCCGTTCATCGCGAGCTGGCCTCTTGGCGGAGTGGGTGATGGGAAGGATGATACTCCCGGCGAGAATTGCTCGCGGCTTCTCGCCCTGACGGATATCTACGCCACCGTTGCCGAGGCTGTCGGACGACCGCTGCCACCGTTGAAAGGAAAGGGGAGGGGAGCTGAAGACAGCTTCAGCCAGCTCGCCGCGATGAGGGGCAAGATCTTCGGGCCGAGACCGCCGATCTTCCCCAACGATCACAAGGAGGCATCGAAAAAACTGGCCGATGCGCGTGCATGGACGGCGGTGCGGTCGAATGCCGCGCCGATTGCCGGTCAGTGGAAGCTCTTCCTCGACGAGTCCTTTGCTTTCAAGGGGAAGATCAACGAGAAGGAACTCTACAACCTCGCCACCGATCCGAAGGAGGAGAACAACCTGGTCGCCGATCCGAAGGCCAAGCCGGCTCTCGATTTTCTTGTCGAGCAGGCCCGTGCCGCAGCTGGAGACGCCGGTGCGACCCGGCGTGCCGACTAGACTGATTCTCAGAACTTTCCGAAATTGGAGTCCGCTCAGAACAGGTGGTCATCCTGAGTGACGGAGGATCGAAGGATCCGGTGGCCACGAGTCGGATCAGGTTTCACCCCGACGTGTCGAAGCATTCTTGCCGCCTCCGGCCAGGTATTCCCGGGCGCCCCAATGCTCACGAGATCCTTCAGTCGTGCCTCCTTCAGGATGACCACTTCGGCTACTGGTGAACTGGAGAATGTCAGGAAACTTGTGAGAATCGCACGAGACTACGGAGCGACGCCGAGAGTGAAGATGCCGGAGGTGTTGCCGTCGAGGGTGAGCTTGAGGAGGATCTCGCCGGTGTCGTTGAGGGCGCGGCCGTAGCCGCCGGTGCCGCCGCCCGCGTTCTGGACGTTCTCGAGGGTGATGCCGACGACGGTGCGCGTCACGCCGGGCGTCAGCTCGAAGGTGTCGCCCTCGCGCACGATCAGCAGCGGGAGCGGATCGCCGGCGCCGCGGTCGAGCCACACGCCGTTGTCGTTGGTCGGCAGCGTGCTGCTGCCGGTGAGCTTCGCATGGTAGGCGACGCCTCCGGCGTCGTTGCACGCCACGGACACGATCTGCAGGATCTGCGCCCCGCCGCTGTTGGGCGCCTCGTCGCCATCGCGCGCGATGAGGTGGAGCATGTTCGTCGTCGTGTCGTAGCTCCAGAGGCTGCCGTCGTTGCTGGAGTCGACGAGCATCCCCTTGAGGAAGGCGAAGAAGCACACCGTGCCGTCGTCGCCGATGGAGACGGTGGTGAAGCTGTCGAAGCGGATGTCGTTGCCCGCGGGCAGGCACGGCGCCAGCTCGTCCTCGAGGGCGAGGAGCTGCAGTCCGCCGCCCCCGGAGGTCGTCCAGATGCCCTCGATCGCTCCAGCCGGCTTGAGCTTGCCGCGCACGACGTACTCACCGCTGCTGTTGACGGCCTCGCCGGCGAAGAGCAGCAAGGTCTCTCCGGAGGTGCCGGGGGCGGGATCGCCCTCGCGCAGGACGGCGGGCGCCGAGGCGGC
>CAJIAN010000701.1_pt1 | contig 12584 bp, 18 predicted proteins | sample 9199061 | NCBI WGS metagenome assembly CAJIAN01 (sample SAMEA7708264, study PRJEB35096) | sediment metagenome | biome: marine neritic benthic zone biome [ENVO:01000025]; feature: sediment [ENVO:00002007]; material: shallow marine sediment [ENVO:03000034] sea grass bed [ENVO_01000059] ...
GCCAACTTTTGCTTCGTACGGGATTGGGGGTTTGAAATCGATGGTCAAAATCGGAGATCGGTTCGGCAAATTACGCGTCATCGAGAACGCAGGCACGAGCGCGCATCGCGAAAGGCTCTGGCGTTGTGTCTGCGACTGCGGACGTGAGGCCATCGCCCGAACGAGCAAGCTCCGGCAGGGCCAGAAATCGTGCGGCTGCCAGCGGGGGCGGAAGAAGACGCACGGGATGACAAGCACCCGGACTTACCGATCCTGGACTTCGATGATCGCTCGCTGCGAGAACCCGAACCGGCCTCGCTACGAACGATACGGTGGACGGGGGATTACGGTCTGCGCTCGCTGGCGGAATTCGTTCCAGGCGTTCCTCGACGACATGGGCGAACGGCCCGAGGGAAGGACGCTCGATCGCTGGCCGGACAACGATGGGAACTACGAGCCGGGGAATTGCAGATGGGCGACTCCCGCGGAGCAGTGTGAACCGCTGAAGGGTAGGAAGCTGAAAAATGACGCACAAAAAACCGAAGAGAAACCTGACGCTCGATGAGATAGCGCGAAACGACGACCACGAATTCCGCGATTCGACCGCGCTGATCGCGGCGCACGTCGTGCGGCTCGAGCGATTCGTCCGCCGCGCCGTCGAGGTTTTGGGCGAGGCTGCCGGCATCGACGGCGAGGCGTTCGTGCGGAAGATCGACGAGGAGACGCGATGAGTCGCCGCCCCTACGACTACACCTACATCTCGCTGGGCGCGGGCGTCCAGAGTTCGGCGCTGCTCGTGATGTCGAACCTCGGGATGTACGAATGCCCACGGGCCGACGCTGCGATCTTCGCCGACACGCAGTCAGAACCGCAGTGGGTCTACGATCAACTCGAACGACTCGAGAAGTGGTCGGAGATCCCGGTTGAGGTCGTGACTCGTGGCGCACTCGGGAAGGACGCGATCGACCGCCGCAACGGCACGCGAAAGCGGTTCGCCGCGCTGCCGCTGTTCACGCACGGCACGGATCGCGCAGTGGCGGTACTGCGGCGCCAGTGTACGAGGGAGTACAAGATAGAGCCCATCGAGAAGCGGCTGCGGGCGATCCTGGGATACCGGCCGCGCCAGCGAATCAAGGAACACGTTCGCGCCCTCCTGGGGATCTCGATCGAGGAGCCCTCGCGCATGAAGCCGAGCCGGACTCGATGGATCACGAACGAGTTCCCGCTGATCGACTCTCGGCGCTCCCGCATGGACTGCCTCGCGATCATGAACTCCGTCGGCCTGCCAGCGCCCAGGAAGTCGGCGTGCGTCTTCTGTCCCTACCGATCGAACGAAGCATGGAGAGAGATGCGGGACAAGTTCCCGGAGGAATGGGAAAAAGCTTGCGACTTCGACGAGTCGGTGCGCGACATGTCGCGGTCAGGAGCCAGCAATCCGGTCTTCGTCCACCGATCGCTGAGACCACTTCGAGAGGCGCCGATCGACACCGACCAGACCGACATGTTCGACGAAGAGTGCTTTGGAGTCTGCGGAGTATGACGCAGGTCTACCTCGCGAGCCCACGGACCCAGCAGCAAGCCCAGGCTGCCGAGAGTCACAACGTGCTACTCTCGTTCGCGACCTGGACGCCATGGATCATGGGCTACGTGCAATCGTTCGACCGGATCATGCTGGACTCCGGGGCGTTCTCGGAGCTGAACAGCGGCGTCCGCATCGACCTCGCCGAATACATTGACTGGGTCGCAGGCTTCGCCGGCCAGATCGAGGCGTACGCCGGTCTCGACGACATTTCTGGTGACTGGCGCCGCTCGCTCCGAAACTACGAGGCGGGCGGGTTCCCGACCTTCCACGACACCGACCCTCCCGAACTCCTGGACGAGCTCGTGGCCATGTCGAGGGAGCGCGGCAGTTGGATCGGGATCGGACTCAAACCTCCGCGGCAGGGGAAGGACCAGTTCATCCGGGAGACTCTCGAGCGGCTGCCCGAGGACATCCACGTTCACGGGTGGGCTTGCAGGCTGTACACCCGCCATCGCCGGTTCGATTCTGTCGACTCCACGAACTGGTTCAGGTCAGCGATGGAGTTGCGCTCCCGGAACCGCTTCGCCTTGACGTGGCTCACGTTCGGCGAGTGCCTGGACATCCAGATCAAACGGATTGTGCGCGAGGCGAGAGCGGGCGGGGCGGCCGCGCTGAAAGAGAACACGGAGCAACTCGACCTTTTCAGGAAAGCACCATGATGGATATCTTCAAGGACTTCACGTTCGAGGCCGCGCATCTGCTACCGAAGTTCCCGAAGGGACACAAGTGTCGCCGCCTCCACGGGCACTCCTACCGCGTCCGGGTCTACGTTCGGGGCCATGTCGACGAGGAGACCGGGATCGTGCGCGACTTCGCAGACGTGAGCGATGCCTGGAAAGAAGCGTGCTTCCCGCTGCTCGATCACGAACTCCTGAACAAGGTCGAAGGACTGGAGAACCCGACGGCGGAGAACCTCGCGTTTTGGATCTGGGATCGACTCAGCGCGATCCTCCACGCTGTGAGCATCGTCGAAGTGCGGGAGACTTGCACGTCGGGAGTCTCCTATCACGGATGGGACAGGAAAGCCGAGAACCTCAGAAAGTGAGCCATGCTGAAACTCGAACACCGTAGAGAATTCCATCTGCCAGTGGGGCACCAGCCGAGTCAGGGAGTGCCCGAGAACATGAGGCGAAAGGCTCGCTTCGGTTTCGGCGGGCGTGCGATATGTATGGCGGGCGACGGCTCGTCGCATCTCTGGATCTCGGGAAACGATCACGCCGACCTCGTAGCCCAGGTGACGATTCCCGAACCCGACGAGGCCGCTCAGGTGACGAGGCCGTTCCGACAAGTGCCGCCGGTCAAGATCCGCGCCCGTGTCGCGCCAGTGGAAAAGATTCGAGATCAGGGAAGGCAGACCATCCTCGACACCCTGGTCGGCCTCTCAGTCTTCGAGGGGAGGATGCACGCCCTATGGCAGCAGGACTACGACGTCGACGGCCGCGATGGCGGTATCCCGGCGCTCTGGGACGGCACGGTGATGAAGAAGATTGGCGGCGGACAACTGAAACTGTTCAGCGGATACCTCGCTCAGCATGAAGGGCATCTCTACTGCGGCCGTTCGAGCGGCGCGGGGAGCAGTTCGATAAATCACGGACCGACGCTCTATAAGGTGAACCAGTATCAAGCGGTCCTGAGGTTGTTGGAGGACACTGATCCGAGCTGGACGAACGCAGACGACTGGACGGCTCTCGTGTTCCTGCCTGGTCACGTTTGCTGGCTGATCTCGAAAGCCGTCGGCGAGGTCTGGTACGGAAGCCGATACAGTCCGAGCGGTCTCGAAGATCGCTGGAACGGCGCGAAGGGATATCACACGGACCGCCGCGAAGTCTGGCTAATGCCTTATACGTGGCCCGGACTCGAGAAACGAGACACGATCGTTCTCCGGGACTTCCATGAGAGTGCGCGCTGCGGCGGATTGGCCTATGATGAGGACAGGCGTAGACTCTACGTCCACGAGCAGTGGCCACCGACGACGAGCCCAGAGGAGGGCTATGCGGGAGAGAAACCCAAGATCCACGTTTACAGCGTCGGGAACGACGAGCCCGCGCCCGAGCCCGAACCGACGAGGGAACTCATCGAGATCAGGATCGGCGACCGGCGATGGTCGGGCGAGGTCGTAGAGGACGGGAGCAAGCGATGATGCATGCGCTGATCGATTGGCTTGTGAACCGTACGATCCTCCTCGATCGCTGGCGCGGGACAGAATCATGGATCGGGCGACTCGTGAGAGCATCCGACGTCCGACACATCCGGCGACTCCAGGATGCGCTGAGAGAAAGGGACGACGACGATGCCCGGCCCGCCTCCTAAGCCCGACCACTTGCGGCAACGCCGTAACAAGGCGACGACTCGCGCCAAGCTGCCGCCGCCGACCGCCAAGCGCAAAGGCGGGAACCCCAGGCTGCCGGCGAGGGGCAAGGGTCGAGGTAAGTGGCATCCTCGCGTCACGGCCTGGTGGAACGACGTCTGGAACTCGCCGATGGCGGCCGAGTATCTCCGGGTTCACCGGCACGGCCTCGAAGCTCTCGCCGAGCTCAGGCAGCAGTTCCACACGGCGGAAGATCCCAGGAAGATCGTGGGACTCCATGCTGAGATCCGGCAGTCTCAGCGGGACTACGGCTTGACGCCACTGGACCTCCGTCGGCTACAGTGGGAAATCAGACGGTCGGTCGACGCCGACGAGGCCGAGCAGAACGAGCCCGAGAGCAAGGCACCCAGGCGGCGGCGGGCTCGGCTGAAAGGTGATCCGCGGAAGCTCCTGAGAGTGGTCGAGTGAATGCCGAAGAGATCTCGAAGTATCTGAAAGACCTGGGCGACATGGCTGCGATGGCGCTCGACTTGGCGGAGAGTTTCGACGCGAGGCTGGCGCGCATCGAGAAGCAACTCCAAATCCAGGCGGACGAGTGATTCTCACCGTACCGAACGATGGCGCCGAACTCTATCCCACGCTCGGGCCGCTCGTCTGCGAGTGGATGGAGTCCTGCCTCGTCTTCGGGCCGGGAGATCTCAGGGGCGAGCCTCTCCGCCTCGACGACGAGCAGCGCGGGTTCATTTACTCGTTCTACGAGATCATGCCTGAGGGGCATCCCGAGGCTGGCCGGCGGCGGTTCAAGCGGTGCGCGCTCTCGCTCGCCAAGGGGCTGCGGAAAACTGAGCTGGGTGCATTCGTCGCCGCGGCCGAGATCGCCCCGGACGCGCCAGTCCGTTTCGACGGCTGGGACGGGAAGGGGAATCCGAAGGGGCGACCCGTCAAGGACCCGTTTCTGGCACTCGTCGCTTACACCGAGGAGCAGTCCGACGAGCTGTGCTACGGTGCGCTGCGGGCGATCCTGGCGGAGAGCGAGATCTCCGGGGAGTTCGACATCGGACTCGAGCGGATCATGCGCGTCGGCGGAGACGGCAAGGCGGTATCGCTCAGCACGAGCCCGAGCGCCCGGGACGGTGCGCGAACGACGTGGCAGTGCTTCGATGAGACTCACTGGTTCACGCTCGATCGCCTGAGGAAGGCTCACCAGACGATGCTCGCCAATGTCCCGAAGCGGAAGGCGGCGGACGCCTGGTCTCTCGAAATCACGACCGCACCCGAGCCGGGCGTGGGATCGGTCGCCGAGGCCACAATGGACTATGCCCGGGCGGTCGCCGAGGGCCGAGCGAAGGACTCACGCCTGTTCTTCTTTCACCGGGAGGCGTCCGACAAACACGACCTATCGACAAAGAAGGGGGCCCGTGCGGCCGTCATCGAGGCGTCCGGCGAGGCCGCGAAGTGGCGGGACATCGACACGATCGTCTCCCTATGGAGCGACCCGACGACTGATCGGAACTTCTGGATCCGCGTCTGGCTGAACAAGCTCGTTCGGACCTCAGGCCAAGCTTTTGATTCTCAACTTTTCGACGGACTCGCGGGCGAATCCCCGGTAAATGACGGAGATCTGATCACTCTGGGCTTCGACGGAGCGATTTTCCGTGATTCTACGGCTCTCGTCGGGACGCACGTCGACAGCGGCTACCAGTGGGTTCTCGGCGTCTGGGAGCGTCCACACGGGCACGATGACTGGAAGGTTCCAGAGCAGGACGTCGACGACTGCGTGGCCGCAGCGTTCGAACGATACGACGTCTGGAGGCTCTACGCCGATCCGCCCTACTGGCAATCCTGGGTGGCTCACTGGTGCGGAAAGTATGGCGCGGACCGAGTGATCGACTGGTGGACAAACCGCCGCAAGCAGATGACGCACGCTCTCGAAAACTACGACTCGGCGATGAAACAGGGAAATCTGTCCCACGACGCTAACCCGGTTCTCCAGCGTCACATCGCGAACGCGTGCCGACACGAACTACCTCAAATAGACGAGAACGGGCGCCATCTCTGGCTAATCCGGAAAGACCGATCGGACTCTCCGCGGAAGATCGATGCCGCGATGGCGGCTGTCCTCTCCTGGGAGGCCCGGCGAGATGCAATTGCTTCGGGCGCCGTCGATGGTGTAGAGTTCGAATTGGTATGAGACTCGGACCCTTCGAGATCCTGTTTCGGAGCAAGGCGCGGGAACAAAAGCAGCAGGACTTTTGGACCCATGAAGAAGTCGCACTCTCCGGTCGACTTCCGCGCACGAACTATCCCTACGGTCGGGATATCCGACACGGTCTCGATTCGAACGTGATCATGGCTCCGGTCGCCTGGATCATGCGGACGTTCACCGAGGCGCAGGCGATCGTCGAGGCGAGGCGAAACGACCGTTGGCAGGAGGCCGAGGGGTCCATCGGCGCCGAACGCGTCGAGATGCTTCTCAGGCAGCCGAACGCGTTCTACGACGGCGATGCCATGTTCAAGGCGCTCACGATCAGCTACTGCCTCGACGGCAATGGCTATCTGATCAAGCGACGGAACTCCATCGGCGAGGTGCTGGAGCTCTGGTACGCTCCCCACTGGATGATGGAACCGCAGTCTCGGCCAGATGGCTCGGAGTTCATCTCACATTACAAGTTCCAGCCGGGCGGCGGGCAGCCGATCGACTATCTCCCACGAGACATCGTCCACTTCCGTTTCGGACTTGATCCGCGGAATCCCCGCAAGGGCTACTCGCCGCTGCGTCCGCTGCTCCGGGAAGTTTTCACAGACGAGGAGGCCAGTAACTTCTCGGCGGCCGTCCTGCGGAACCAGGGCTTCCCGGGCGTCGTCCTCTCGCCGAAGGAAGGCCACAGCCAGAACCGGGAACAAGCGAAGGACCAGAAGAAGCGGTTCATGGACCATTTCACGCGGGATCGGCGCGGCGAGCCCTTCGTCGCGACGAGGCCCACAGAGATCAGCACGTTCGGCTTCAACCCGCAACAAATCGAACTGACTGGCCTCCGCGACATCACAGAAGAGAGGGTCTGCGCGATGCTCGGGCTGCCCGCCTCGGTGGTCGGTTTCGGCGCGGGGCTCCAGCAAGTCAAGGTCGGCGCCACGATGCGGGAGAACGTCCGGTTGGCGCGAGTGAACGTCATCAATCCGATGGGGAACACGTTCGGAAAGACCCTCACTTGGCAGCTGCTGAGCGATTTCGTGGCGCAGATCAGGCGCTTCCGTGTCCGCTTCGACATGAGCGACGTCTCGGTTTTTCAGGAGGACGAGACCGAGCGCGAGGACCGGATTCTGGCCCGGGTCGAAGGCGGCGTGATGCAGGTGGCGGACGCCCAGGAGGAACTCGGCCTGGAGATCGACGAGTCGCAGCGTGTCTATCTGCGCGAGTCGAGTAAGGTGGCCGTCAAGGCGGGGCAGGACCCGACGAGGGTCCCGAACGTGCCAGCGAATGCCAACGGGAACGGGAACGGGACCGACGATGTGGGCGGACGACTGACGCTCGCCGATACCGAATAGCGAGGAACGCGGGATGGATCCAGAACGCAAAAGTCTACGGGTCGAGATCAAGGATGCGGAGAAGGGTATCGTTCGCGCAGCGTTCGCCACACTGGAGTCGAAGGACAAAGACAACGACTATACGCTGCCCGGTGCTTTCGGGAAGCAGCAGGTTCTGGTCTCGTCCTACGGTCACGGCTCATGGATGGGCAAGCTGCCAGTTGGCAAAGGAACGATATCGGAGAAGGACGGCGAGGCGGTCGCCGATCTCCAGTTTTTCATGTCGACGCAGCACGGCCGGGAACACTTCGAAGTCGTGAAAGAGACCGGCGATCTTCAAGAGTGGAGCTATGGTTTCGACGTTAAGAAAACCGGCGAGATCACCGAAGATCTACGGGAAAAAGGTGTCGTAAGGGTCCTGGAAAAGCTGAAAGTCCACGAAGTCTCGCCCGTTCTGAAGGGCGCAGGCGACACCCGGACACTCGCCGTGAAGTGCGACTCGTGCGAGGCGAAGGACGGAGAGCAGAAGGGAACCCAACTCGGGAACCTTCTCACCGAGCTAAGAAACGAGCGTGAATTGACGAACGACGAGCTCGGTTCTGCGATGGGAATCGACGCGTCGACCGTTGGTCAAATCCTAAACGGCTCGATCAACTGTCCGCCGCTAAGCCGCCTGGAGGGCGCCGCCAGCGCTCTCGGGACGAGCTTCGGTCGGCTGCGGTCGGCTGCAGAAAGGGACGGCTGCGACTACGGCGAGCAGGACGAGATGCGTTCCCGTGCCGCCGCCGCCGACGACGCCGCAAAGGCTGCCACGCGGGCGAAGGAACTCTGGGAATCGGCGAAAGCAGAAGCAGAGGCAGCGATCGAGGCGAAGTCCGCAGCCGAGGCCAAGGAAGCGATCGAGCGGGCAGAAGCGTTCCAAGACGAAGCGAAAGGCGAGTTCGACCGTTTCAGCCGAAATATGGAGCGATATGTGTGACGGTGAGATGCGCAAGCTGTGGCGGGACCGTCAAATGGCCGAGGGGAAAACCCGGTCCGCTGCGACTGCTTGCGGTCTTCAAACGTCCTGAGGACTCGACGAAGATCCTGGAACTCTACGACGTCGCCTGTCTCAAACGGCGGTGCCGACACTGCGGCTGGATCAACGTCTTCGAGGAGCAGGAGATGGACGCAGTTGTGAGCGCCCCGTAGAATACCCGTGATTTCTGAGGGCGGGGCCCTTCTAAGGCCAGCCAGCACAAACCAACGTGCCGGCTGGCCTTTTTTCGTTGCCGGCAGACATAGGAGAACCAGTCATGTCGAGCACGGCAGTCCAGGAGAAGCGGGAACGGTTCCACGGCAAGCAGGACTTTCTCACGAAGGCGTTCTCGCTCGCGAAAGACGGGAGCGCCTACGACTTTTCGAGAAAGACGGTCCTGGAGCATCTCAAGGCGTCCGACCAGCACGATGCCATGCAGAAGGTACGGGCGTTCAACAAGGAACTGGAGGACCTCGGGACGGAGCTCCGGAACGAGGAGGCGAAGCATTACGAGAAGCGAGTCGCCGAGCGCGACGAGGAGCTGAAGACACCGGGAACTGGCGGCATTCAGCACCCGAAGCCGACATCGGGCGAGCGCAAGACCCTCGGCCGACTCTTCATCGAGTCCGACCAGTGGAAGCAGTCGAAGGAGGGGCAGGTCGATATTCCGCTCCATCTCGACATCGAACTGAAAACGCTGTTCCAGACAACGGCAGGCTTCGCGCCCGAAAGCGTCCGGTCGAACCTCCTGGTTCCCGCCGTGACGCGTCCGATCCAGGTGACGGATCTGATTCCGTCATTCCCGATCGACCAGCCGTCGTTTGTCTACATGGAGGAAACGACCAGGACCCACGCGGCGGCCGAAAGGGCGGAGGGCACCGCATATGCGGAGTCGACCTTCGTCTGGACGGAGAGGACCTCCGTCGTGCGGAAGATCACCGACTCCATCCCGGTGACGGACGAGCAGCTCGAAGACGAGATGCAGATCATGAGCCTCCTCGATCAGCGGCTGCGATTCGGCCTCCGCCAGAGACTCGACCTGCAGATCCTGGTCGGCGATGGCATCGCTCCGAACCTGGAAGGGATCAACAATGTCACTGGCATCCAGACGCAGGCGCTTGGGACCGACGACCGGATCAGCGCGTTCGCGAAGGCATTGACACTCATTCGGTTCACCGGTCGCGCCGAGCCTTCGGGCGCAGTGTTCCATCCGAACGACTGGCTTGACTACGTTCTGCTCAAGAACTCGAACGGAGATTTCCTCTTCGGCAACCCGTTCTCCGGTCCCGGACCGCAGAGCCTGCTGGGGATTCCGATCGCCCAGTCCGACGCGCAGACCGAGAACACGGGTCTTGTCGGAGACATGGCGAACTTCTCGAGACTCGATGATCGCCGTGGCGTGACCGTGCAGACCGGTTTCGTCGGAACGCAGTTCACGGAAGGGAAGGTGACGATGCGCGCCGATCTCCGGACCGCGTTCACCGTGACCCGTCCGGCTGCGTTCTGCACGATCACCGGTATCTAAACTAAAACCTCGACGCCTACTGGACAGAAGCATGCCTGATATCAAGAGCGTTCCCCAGTTTGCTGTCATTAGCGCGGCCGTCATCGGCGATAACACCGTGGTGAACGCGGTCGTCGGCAAGGTGATACGCTGCGTCGCCCTCTGCCTCGTCGCGAGCGGCGGCGCCCAAACCGTCCGCTTCGAATCCGGGGCGAGCGGGACGGCGCTGACCGGCGTGATGGACCTCGCAGCCGATGGGCAGCTGATCCTGCCCGAGAACGGCCGCGGCTGGTTCGAGACGGCTTCGGGGGCGCTCTTGAATCTCGAGCTTGTTGCGGCCACGGCGGTCGAGGGATTCATTGTCTACGAGGAGGTCGGAGGATGAGCGTCATCACTGCCCCGGGGTTCACAAGGCACGTCGGGATCGCTGTCATTCCAGGCGGCGCGGCTGGAGATCATGTATTGCCCGGAGGCTCACCGCTCGGCCTCGGAGATACCCTGGTCTCGGTCCGGCACGTAAGTCAGGACCTCGTGACGAACGCCGACATCACGGCGGAGTTCACCATCACCGGTTCGAATCTCATCAACAACGCACTCGGAACGGTGACGACAGGTAATTTCCTCGTCGTCACCTGGATCGAGGCGAACACGTAATCGAATGTCGGTTTCAATCCGCAGGACCCAGGAGGGGAGTCACGACGACATGAGTTTTCAATGCGATCGGCGGCTCTATCTGAGTCGCGACAAGTCGCGAGTGTGCGAGGAGGGAGATCCCGACGCCGGTTGGCTCTTCGCGAACAAAGGCGGCGCGATCTCGCCGGCGGATGTGGCAGCGTTCGGGCTCGAGTGGGCGGACGGAAAGGTCGTCCTGCCTCGAAGTGCCGCGGATGCAGCGCCAGCACCCAAGGCGGCGAAGAAGCCCGAGGACAAGGCGGCGAAGAAGTCCGCCGACAAGGCGACCGCTCGGCCGCCCGACAAGGCTGCCGGATAGGAGAGAGAAGACTTGCGCCTGTCTCGCACGACCACGCCCTCCGTCGAGCCCATCACACTTGCGGAGGCGAAACTGCATCTCCGGGTCACGTGGGCCAAAGAGGATGCCATCGTGGACCGGCTCATCGCCGGAGCTCGGGCGGCATTCGAGCGCGAGACAGGCCGCCAGCTGCTCACGGCGACCTACGAGGGATTCATGGACCGTTTCCCGCAGTTCGACAACGAGGAGTTCGAGCTGGAGACGCCGCCGCTCGTCGTCGTCAACTCGATCAGCTACATCGACTCGGCCGGTGCGGTTCAGAGCTGGTCAGCATCGGAGTATTCGGCGCAGGTCTATTCGGGCCCGTTCGCGAGACGTGGGACGCTCCGTCCGAACCCGAACGCTCAGTATCCCATCACGTTCCCGATTCCGAATGCGGTCACGGTCGATTTCGATGCGGGCTATGGCGCGACCGCCGCCGACGTGCCGGACGAGATCAAGCAGGCCCTACTCGGCTGGATAGGGTTTCACTATGTGAATCGAGAAGACACGCCCGCCGACTCGTGGCCGGGGTTCGACCCGTGGCGGGAACATGCTTTTGGATAGAGGGAATACCAGTGGCGATGACTCTCAAAGTCGGAGGTCTCCGGACCGTCGAGAACACGTTGGGTGTTCTCGCGCCAAAGGAGTCCCGCCAACTCAATCGCCGCCTGGTGGTGAGGATTGCAAGGCGCGTCCGCGATGATGTGCGCCAAGCGGCGCGGGAGGTCGTCAGGAGGCGGACGGGTGCGCTATTCCGGGCGATACGTCACAAACGGGAGCGCGGCCGGCGCGACGTCTTCGAAGCCTCGGTGACGGTCAACCTGAAGGGCGGGAGCGGCGCCCACATAGCGCCCCACTGGCACTTCATCGAGTTCGGGACCGTCAAGCAGCGGGCGACACCCTACATCAGGCCGACGGTGAAAGCCTGGGACTCGCAGATCTTTCCAGCCTACAGGGAAGAGTTCGGCGAGCAACTCGAGAAGCAACTGGCGAAGAGGGCGCGGTGATGACCACATTCGGCGCGGGGCAGCTGAACGTCTGTGCCGAGCTCCAGCGGAAGCTCGAGAACCGAACGGCCGCTGGGGGCAGGACGCCCGGATGGGTAAAAGAGCGCGATATCTGGTGCATGATCAAGGGTTTGTCCCCCAGGCTGAAACTTGAGGCAATGGCTCGCGAGCCCCACATAACGCACGAGATCATCGTGCGGCAGGAGGACGATGTCGACGCGACGAAGCGCATCGTGCTCGTGACCGGTGACCCGGTCGATCTGACCGATTTCACCGAGGCATGGAAAGCGAACGAGACGACCGGCACAGACGACCTTCTTGGCGTCAACGGTGTCGACCTGGCTCTCAATTCGGGTAACCCGGGAAATCCTGTTGCAGGGCACGTCGAAGACCCAATCGGCGATTTCACGGCGCGAGGGTGGCTTCAGCCTGAGGGCGCTCCTTCCAATAACGTCTGGTTCACGAACACCACTGCCGCCTCGGACATATTCGACATCGGAGGTCTCACAAGCTGCACGGTTGCCGGCTGGTTCTATATCAGGCCGGGGGAGACGGGACAGCCAGGATGGTTCTTCATTCACAATACGGATGCGGCAGCCAATCAGGCTATCTGGTCCTGGTGTCGCCATGAAACGCTCGGCGCGAATCC
>CAJIAN010000704.1_pt1 | contig 12546 bp, 9 predicted proteins | sample 9199061 | NCBI WGS metagenome assembly CAJIAN01 (sample SAMEA7708264, study PRJEB35096) | sediment metagenome | biome: marine neritic benthic zone biome [ENVO:01000025]; feature: sediment [ENVO:00002007]; material: shallow marine sediment [ENVO:03000034] sea grass bed [ENVO_01000059] ...
GATGAGAACTATGAGATTTTTCAATCCAGACGACTCTTTGGAGATCACGACGCGCCAGCTACCGCACTGGGCGCAGTCGGGAACGGTGTGCTTCATCACGTGGCGGACGCATGATTCGCTGCCGAAGGATGTTCTAAAGACTTGGTACGCCGAGCGGAATGCGTGGCTGTTGCGGCATGGGATCGATGTGGAGTCAAAAGGCTGGAAGGCGCGTTTGCGAAGGCTTGAACCGCAACTCATCGCCCAATTCCACGATCTCTTCTCCACGCGATGGCAGGACAATCTCGATGACTGCTACGGAGCGTGTGTGTTGAAACGCCCGGAGTTCGCACAGATTGTCGCCGACAGCCTGACGCATTTCGACGGTGACCGCTACGAGATGCACGACTTCGTCATCATGCCGAATCATGTGCACTTGTTGGCGTCGTTCTCGAGTCAGGAAAGCATGCTCAAGCAGTGTGATTCGTGGAAGCATTTCACGGCGCGGGAGATCAACAGGCGCATCAGTTCGAGCGGCCGCTTCTGGCAGCAGGAGGCGTTTGATCATCTCGTGAGGCATCAAGAGCAGTTCGAGAGACTGCGGAGATACATCGCGGACAATCCAAAGAAGGCTGGATTAAAGCCCGGCGAGTACTTGCACCAAAGTTCTCATCACGCTCCGCGTGATGAACATGAGACGTCACGCGGAGCGTGACGAGAACTATGAACACCCTTATCAAATTCTGCCTGCATCAGAAGCTCGTCGTGCTTCTGCTTCTGGGCTTTTTCATCGGATGGGGGATCAAGGTGGCGCCGTTCGACTGGGACATCGAGTTGATGAAACGCGATCCGGTGGCGGTGGACGCGATTCCGGATCTCGGCGACAACCAGCAGATCATTTTCACCGAGTTCCCCGGGCGTTCACCGCAGGACGTCGAGGATCAGGTGACGTATCCGCTGACCGTTTCGCTGCTCGGGATCCCGGGCGTCCGGGAGGTGCGTAGCTTCTCGATGTTCGGGTATTCCTATGTCTATCTGATCTTTGAGGAGGACATCGAATTCTACTGGTCGCGCAGTCGCGTGCTGGAAAAACTGAACAGCCTCCCGGCGAATCTTCTCCCGGACGGTGTCGTGCCTTCCCTCGGGCCGGACGCGACGGGACTGGGACAAGTCTACTGGTATGTGCTTGAGGGGCGCGATCCGGATGGCCATCCGATCGGCGGGTGGGATGCGGACGAGCTCCGGGCGATTCAGGATTGGCAGGTGCGTTATGGCCTGCTGAGTGCAAAAGGCGTCGCGGAAGTCGCGTCGGTCGGTGGCTTTGTCAGGCAATACCAGGTCGAGGTCGATCCCCATGCGCTTCGTGCGCACGAAGTGCATCTCACGATGGTTGCCGATGCGGTGCGCAAGGCGAACCAGGAAATAGGCGCGCGCAACCTCGCGATCAACGGCGTGGAATACATCCTGCGCGGGACCGGCTACATCGAAAGTCTAGACGATCTGCGCAACGCGGTCGTCGCCGTGCGCGAGAACACCCCGATCACTGTCGGCGACGTAGCCACCGTCCAATTGGGACCAGCGATGCGGCGGGGAGCGCTCGATCTGAACGGGGCGGATGCGGTGGGCGGTGTGGTGGTTTCACGATTCGGAGCGAACCCCATGGAGGCGATCAAGCACGTGAAGGAGAAGATCGTGGAACTCGACGAAGCGTTGCCGACGCGAGCGGTGGTCGACTGGGAGAAGACGGATAAGGTGGAGGTAGAGGCATTCGCGGCCGCGCAGGGAATCGCGGATCCCTTCAGCGATCCCACCACAGCATCGCTCAACCACGACGCCTGGGTGACGTGGGCGAACGGCGATCGATCACAGTGGCCCGATTGGTTCAATACCTCGAAGGTCACGATCAACTCGTTCTACGACCGTTCCGGGCTGATCAGCGAGACGCTGAACACGCTCAACGAAGCTCTCTTTCAGCAGATTCTGGTAACGATCATCGTCGTCATCATCATGGTGCTGCATCTGCGCACCAGCCTGCTCATTTCGGCCATGCTGCCGCTCGCCGTGCTCATCACCTTCATTGCGATGAAGCTCTTCGGGGTCGATGCGAACATCGTCGCCCTGTCGGGAATCGCCATCGCCATCGGTACCGTCGTCGATGTCGGTATCGTTCTCACTGAGAACGTGCTCAAGCATCTCAACGAGGCGCCGCCCGGCAAGTCGCGGGCCGTGGTGATCTACGAAGGGGTCACCGAAGTGGCCTCAGCGGTCACCACCTCGGTGGCGACCACCGTCATCAGTTTCCTCCCGGTGTTCACGATGACAGGCGAAGCGGGGCGGCTTTTCCGCCCCCTCGCCTTCACCAAAACCTTTGCGCTGATCGCCTCGATCATCGTCGCGCTCACGATCATTCCTCCGATCGCGCACATCCTCTTCGGGCGTTCGCTCAAGCGCCTCGCGGATCGCCGGTTCTGGATTCTCGGGATCGCGATCGGAGGCGGAGTTCTCATTCCGGGACTTGGCTGGTGGGCGCGGATCGCCCTTGTCGTTTTCGGTGTCGTGATGGCGTTTCATCGCAGCATTCCGGGGAACCTCCGAAAACCGCTCACACTGGTGGCGAACCTTCTCGTCGCGCTGGCGGTCGTCTGGGCACTGGCTGCGGATTGGATGCCTCTCGGCCTCGATCGCGTCGTGATTGCAAACGTTGTTTTCGTCGTTCTGATCATTGGAGCACTTCTAGTCGCCTTCCGATTTTTCGAGAGGCTCTACGGTCGCGTGCTGACATGGTGTCTCGAACACAAGGCGCTGTTCCTTGCGATTCCCTGTCTCTTCCTGCTCCTTGCCGGATGTATCTGGCTCGGTGCCGGCAAGGTGTTTGCCTTCTTGCCTGACGGCATCCGGCAGACCCGTCTCTTCGTCGACTTCGAGGAGAAGTTTCCGGGCCTTGGGCGCGAATTCCGCCCCTCGCTGGACGAAGGATCGTTCCTCTTCATGCCGACAATCAGTCCGCACGCCTCGATCGAGGAAGCCATCGACGCGCTACGAACCCTCGATGCGGCCATCGCCAATGTTCCCGAGGTCTACCAGGTCGTTGGCAAGATCGGACGTGTCGAATCGCCGCTCGATCCCGCGCCAATCTCGATGATCGAAACGGTGGTCAACTACCTGCCGGAGTACAAGTCGGATGAAAAGGGACGGCCGCTTCGGTTCAAAGTCGATGACGATGGCGACTTCCTCTACGAAGACGAGGAACTCATTCTGGATAAGCGCGGCAAGCCATTCCGGCAATGGCGACCACACGTCAAGAGCCCGGACGACATCTGGGCCGAGATCGATCGCGTGGCGAAACTTCCGGGTGCAACGGGCGCGCCGAAGCTTCAGCCGATCGAAACGCGCCTTGTCATGCTGCGTACGGGAATGCGTGCTCCGATGGGGATCAAGATCAAAGGATCGACGCTGGAAGAGATCGAGGGCTTCGGACTCGAACTCGAACGCCATCTCCGCAGTGGGGAAATTCCTGGTCTTGCGGTCTCGACGGTCAATGCGGATCGCATCGTCGGGAAGCCGTATCTCGAGATCGTCCCCGATCGCGAGCAAGCGAAACGCTACGGCCTGAACATCGCGGAGATCCACCAGACGATTCAGCTCGCGGTGGGCGGTGCAATCGTCTCGACTACGGTGGAGGGACGCGAGCGATACGGTGTGCAGGTGCGCTACGCCCGCGAGATGCGCGATTCCATCGAGGCGTTGGAGAAGACGCTGGTCACCAGCAAGGAGGGAGCCATGGTGCCGCTTTCGCAGCTTTCCGAGATCCGCTATGTCCGCGGGCCGCAGGTGATCAAGGCGGAGGATACCTTTCTCACTGGCTATCTCACCTTCGGGTCCGAGCAGGGATTCGCCGAAGTTGATGTCGTCGAGGCGGCCCAGGCGTATCTGAAGGCGAAGGAGGATTCCGGCGAACTCATCCGGCCAGCCGGCGTGCGCTACAAGTTCGCCGGAAACTACGAAGCCGCCTTGGATTTCAATCGCACGCTCGCAGTGATGCTTCCGCTCTGCCTTCTTTCGATCTTCATCCTGCTCTACCTGCAGAACAAGTCGGTGGCCACGACGATCATCATCTTCTCGGGCGTCGCCGTCGCGTGGTCGGGAGGGTTTCTCATGCTTTGGCTCTACGGACGCCCGGGTTTTCTCGATTTCGATCTCTTCGGCATCAATCTGCGTGAACTTTTCCAGGTGAATCCGATCAACCTCTCGACCGCGGTGTGGGTCGGATTCCTCGCGCTGTTCGGCATCGCCACCGACGACGGCGTCGTCATCTCGACCTATCTGCGGCAGAAATTTTCCGAGTTGAAGCCGGTGACGGTGGCCGAGGTTCGTACCGCCACCCTTGAGGCGGGCCTACGCCGGGTGCGTCCGTGCCTGATGACGACCGCGACGACCGTGCTCGCGCTTCTTCCGGTCCTCACTTCGACCGGTCGCGGCGCGGATATCATGGTGCCGATGGCCGTGCCCGTCTTTGGCGGCATGGTCATTGCAATCATGACCATGTTCGTCGTCCCCGTCATTTTCTGTCTCACCCACGAGCGCCGTGTTCGGCGCGCGGAAAAGAATCCCGATCCAGTTGAACCGAACCCACTTGAATCATGAAAATGAAACTCCTAACCATAGCCACGACAGCCATCGCGCTTTCCTTCACTGCTTGTTCGAAATCGAAGACAACCGCCGAGAAAGAGAGTGGAAGCGCCTCTGATGGCGACGCCTATCCACTCACGGCCTGTGTCGTTTCCGGCGAGGAACTCGGCAGCATGGGCAAGCCCATCGAAGTCGAGCACGAAGGTACGAAAGTGAAGCTCTGCTGCAAGAGCTGTATTCCGAAGTTCGAAAAAGACCCCGCGGGCTTCGTGGCCAAGCTCACTGAGAAATGAGATCGCTTGCCGCTTTCTTCCTTCTTCTCTCACTCGCCGCGACCGCTTCGGGATTGCCCGAAGTGGTCGTGAGCGAGACGCCCTTCGGCGGCATCCAGCCGGTGGCTCGTGTCGATTCGACGGGAACGCTACACCTCGTCTACTTCAAGGGCGAGGAGGGGAACGGGAATCTTTTCCACACGCAGAGACCTAAGGGCTTTCGGGAATTCTCGAAACCGGTCCGCGTGAACACCCGGGGCGATGCAGCGATCGCGATCGGCACTATCCGCGGGGCTCATCTCGCGCTTGGGCGAAAAGGGCACATTCACGTGGCGTGGATGGGTTCGCGCGCGGTCACGCCGGACGGCGACCATCACAAGACGCCGATGTTGTATGCGCGTTCGACCGATGGCGGGAAGACTTTCGAACGCGAGCGGAATGTGATCACGAAGGCGTATGGTCTGGATGGCGGCGGCACGGTTTCTGCCGGATCCGACGGGCGCGTGCGTGTCTGGTGGCATGCGGGCGAACCCGACAAGGGTGAGGAATCACGCAAGGTCTGGATGGCCGTATCCAGCGACGATGGCAGGACGTTCGCGACCGAGGTTCCCGCATGGGAAAAGCCGACCGGTGTCTGCCCGTGTTGCGGGATGTCGGCGGCGGATGTGGACGGGCGCTCGCTCGTCCTCTTTCGGTCCGCCACCAAGGGGGTGAACCGTGACATGTATCTTCTCAAGTCGTTAGGTGATGCGTTCAATGGAGTGAAGCTTGATTCGTGGAGACTGGAGGGCTGTCCCATGTCGTCGATGGCGTTTTCCGTAACTGGCGATCGGGTGGCTGTCGCTTGGGAGGCCGTCGGCAAGAGTATTGCCTTCAAGGTGGGAGACGAGGAGGCCGTTCGTCTCCGCAAGGGGGAGAAGGCGCGCAAGTTTCCGACCGTGGCGCTCGCTCCTGATGGGCATGTGCTCCTCGCATGGATCGAGGGTGGAGGTTGGAAGAAGGGAGGGAATCTCGGTTGGCAGCTATTCAATCCGACGGGGAAACCGATGGGTGATCCGAAGATCGGCCTGCGCTCGCGGGTCTGGAGCAAACCCGCTGCGATCTTTGACGGATCGCAATTCCTGGTGTTCCACTAACACAAAGTTCTCATCACGCTCCGCGTGATGATGGCCTCACACGGGAGTGTGACGACAACGATGAGTCTGAAAGTCAAAGCCTACTCGCTGATGCCCGCCTTCTTGAAGGAGGCGATCACGCGTGCCTACATCGCGCGTCGCAAGCGACGCGAAAAAGCCGCAGCGGCGAAGCTGACGCCGCCCGCGTCTGATGATCCGAAAGTCGTCTACCTCACCGGGTTCCCCCGCAGCGCGACGACGATGCTGAAGTATTATTTCTCGAACTATCCAGGTCTCGTGCAGGGCGCCTTCACCCCGATCGGTTTTTTCGATGCTTGGTCGCAGGCGGAGAGTGTGGACGGACTTCTCGTCGACAAGTCGAATCACTACATCTACTCGTTGGAGCCGCTGTTCGCAGGCTGCGGGCATGGTGCACGCGTGGCAGTGATCGTGCGTGATCCGCGCGACTGTCTCGTGAGCTTCATCAAGTATCAGGAGAACCGCGAGGTGCCCCGCGACGAACGTTTTTGGGCCTACTGGAGCAAGCAGCACGCCGAGATGCTTCGCTTCGCTCGGGAGAGCGAATTCGGGAAGAGGATGTTCCTACTGCGCTACGAGGATCTCGTGCGGTTTCCCGAGGAAGCGAAGGCGGCATTTTTGAACTGGCTAGGGTTCGGGGCGGACGCCGCGGATCTCGACCGCAAATACCGGAACGAGCACCCCGGTGAGGGTTGGCACGACAGCGTGCACGACTACCGCGAGGTTGGTACGCACGCGCTGCAGAAGTGGAAGCAGGTAGGGGAACTACCTGAGTGGGCGGAGCGCGCACTTCCGCGATGGAAAGAGGATGAGGAAGCGAGTGAAATGATGCGCCTCTTCGGCTACACCGAAGACGGATTCTGCGATCTGGCCATTGAGGACGGTTCGATCGCCGCCTTTCGACCGTCGGGCGAGAAGAATTCTGCAAATGAGATCTGAAGCGAAGACAAAATCGAAGTTACTGGCTTCCGAACTGTTGTGGCGAGCGAGCAAAAGTCGTTGGCTTCGCCGAGTGATTCGGCGATACGGCCTGCGGATCGACCGCAGCTGGTACGGAACTGACCGCTCGGGTCGGATCTTTCATTCCGGTCGGTCTTTTCGCATGTCGAACCTCGGGAACGAACTGACCTGTCGGTCCTACTGGCTCGAGGACTACTACGAGCCGTTTTCCGTCCGCGTCATCTCTGCGCTCGAGGGGAATCTGGATGTGTTTCTCGACGTGGGGACGAACGTCGGGGTCTTTGCTCTGTTCGCTGCGAGCGAACCCAAGCCGCCGCGCGTTGTCGCGTTCGAGCCTAATCCGCTCATGCGTTCGGCACTGGAGGAGAATCGAGATCTCAACGGATTCGATATCGACATCTCCGCTCTCGCCCTGTCAGACGAATCGGGTGAGGCCGAGTTCTTCCAGCCCGAGAGTGTGACGAGCGGGTCGCTTGACCGGGAATTCAATCCGGATTTTGTCGATAGTTACTGCGTCGACGTGTCGACGCTCGACGAGTTTTCCGAGGGATCGGATATCCTCTCGGAAGGTGACCGGGTACTAGTCAAGATGGACGTCCTTGGTCACGAATCCGCAGTCCTTCGGGGCGCTCGCGAGTTCACGAAGCGGTGGATCCCCACCTATCTGCTCGAAGCGGTGCGTCGCTATGATTCGGCGGAGGTCGAGTTCCTCCGCCGGTTGGGATACCAGTTCTTTCGGTTGCTGCCCTCGGGGCTCGAGAAGACCGACCAACTTCAGAGCAAGGAATCCGATGGCTTCGCGTTTGCGAATCTCATTGCCACCGCGGACGAAGATCTGCCCGACTTGATCAGTGCCGAAATCCACGCAGCGGCCCCGACTCTTCTGCTGGAGGAAACGTCGCTTCAGGGATTCGTCGCCGAACGCTAGCAGGGTGTTGAAAACCTCCGCACCCCATCGTTTCGCGTGAAGATAGTGTTAGAACCAGTGGCTTCGCCAAATGCCGGGAAGGCTCACCCCTTCGGGCGCAAGTCCATAGCAACGAGGGCGTTGTTGCGCCTCGGTCGAGGATATTCATCCACTCCCTCAGCGCGCCTAACCCTCGCCGCCATGGGCTTCCGCGCTGGGCCACGGACTTTTTCAACCCCCTGCCAGGCGGATTCCGAACGACGGCATGTCTGGTTGCAATTTCGTTCGTCCCACCGACTCTGAGTCCGAAGTTTGAACGAAGAGACCTCGAGATCGGGACTGCAAAGCGCGGGGGGAGCGATGCTGCTGGCCAGTGTGGTGCTTTGCGCATCGGCGCACCTGATCCTGCGGGGAGGGGCCGTGGATGGCGGTGAGTCGGAGGGATTGCTGAAGCTGTTGTTCAGCGGGCGGATTCTTCTGGGCTTGGTCGTCTACGGATCGGGAACGGTGCTCTGGATCGCCTGTCTCTCGCGACTGGATCTGAGTCTCGCGTTTCCGGCTTCCGCAGTGCAGTTTCTGCTCGTGTTTGCGGGTGCGCACTGGATTCTCGACGAGCCGATGCCGGTGTTGCGACTCGTCGGCGCTGCGGTGATTCTGTTAGGGATCGGGCTGCTGTTTGCGGAAAGGAGGCATCGCCGTGCTTGAATTGTCGATTGCCGTTCTGAGCGTGGTGCTTATCGCGGCTTCGCAGCTGCTCTTCAAGGGAGCGATGCGGAAGAAGCGCGAGGGATCGATTGTCCGGTTTGCGTTGCAACCGGGAATCATCGGCGGGCTTGCCTTGAATGGGATCGCCGCCGTTTGCTGGATCTTTGCGCTCCGGGAACTGGAGATCAGCTATCTCTATCCGTTGCTCAGTGTGAACTATCTGCTCGTGCCGCTGGGAGCGCGGTGGGTTTTTGGAGAAGCGATTTCTCGGCAGCGGATGGCGGCGATCACGGTGATTTGTGCGGGGGTCTTTGTCTGCCTCCTCAGCAAGTAGTCGTCACGGAGATGCCAGTCGGAAAATGTGGCTGGCGCCCGTGGCATGCACCTTTTCAAATCCGGGAATGCCCTCGTCGAGCACGTCGTAGATGTCGATGTCTGCCTCCCGAATGAAATCCTCGTAGAGGATCAGCCACTGGGCATTCTGTTTTCGGACGAACGGAGCGAGCGCTGTGGGATCGTCCGTGACGATGCGCGGGACGGTTGGGTTGCCAGTGAGGAATGCCGTGTCGGAAATATAGCCGAAACCGCATCCGACCAGAGTCTCCTCCTGTGGGATATTCTCTCGAATCCAGTCCGCCGTTTCGTGGTGAACGTCGGCCTGACTCTGCAATTTGCTGCCGCGCCAGATCGTGGTAGCGGCGAGGAGCCCGACGAGGAGCGACGTGACGATGATCATCGGTAATGCGCGACTGGGTTTGCTGCTGGCGACGAGCATGATTCCCACCGCGGAGAAGACGTGCAATGGCGGGAGCGTTGGTTGGAGATAGCGCGGCTGGATGAAGAGGAGCGTGTAGAGCACCGGTGTGAACGCCAGCATCATGAGAAGCGGGATCGATTCCAGTCGCAGCCGTCGTTTGCCAAACCAAACAAAGAGCGGAACAAAGGCGAAAATGTAGAGTGGTGAGGCGAGCAGCCGTGGAAGGGTGTCGGGTAGGCTGACGAATAGGTTCTTTCCGATGCGGGAAACCGTGGCAGACACCACTCCGCGGTCCGAAGCCGATTCATCGTTTCCGTAGATCTCTCTCGCTGCCGCTTCACGATCTTTGAAGATGTCGTGCGTGCGGGAGAGGTTGCCTGTTTTCAGGAAGAGACCTGATGTGTCCGTGATGGAAAACGCGGCTCCCGAGTAGACGGCGACCGTGAATCCGGCTGCGATGGCGATGCCTGCCCACATTAGCGCGAGCTTTCGCGCAGGGATGGAGAGGAGAGCTTCGCAAGGCTCCGCCAACCAACGGCGTATCCATCGGGCGCGCAGGAGGGGAACGACCGCGAGGGTCACGATGATGAAGAGGATGAACTCGTTTCGCGTTGCGAAGCAGATGCCGAGGGAAACGCCCGCGCCGATGGCGACACTGGCGGTGGGCTTCGTGAACAAAAGTGTGACGAGCCACACCGCGAGCGCGAACCAGAAGATGTAGAAGCTCTCCATATAGCCGTTGCAGGAGTAGTTCACGAGGTTGGGATGCAACGCGCAGAAGTTCGAGGCGATCACGGCGACCGGTTGCCCTCCAAGTCGGTGGCCTAGCAGGTAGACGGGAACGATGAGAGCGGCTCCGGGAATGATGCTGCTCAGTCCGGCCGCCCAAGTCTGATCGGAAATGATCCAGTGAAACGGCACCTGCCAGAGACAGAAGAACTGGAACCACGAAAGGTCGCCCTCGGCCAATGGTCGTCCGCTGCCGATCGCATTCGCGATGAGCGCGAACTGGACCGCGTCGCCGTAGATGTGCTGTGTGAAAGCGAAGTAGAACAGCCGGACCGCGAGGGCAATGAGGACAAGAAATACGATCGCGGGGAGAACCCGCTTCGAAGGTCCTCCCGACTGCAGTGCTTCACTCATTCATGCGCTCTTCGTCGTTCGTGTCATCGGGTTGCTGCCCGCTGCCCGAGTCCGAATCCTTCGCCGCTGATTCTCCGCCCAACTGGGCGACGACCTCGGCTTGGACGGCTTCGACTTCATCAAGGCGCAGCTGCGGATCGCGGATGATGAAGACCTCGCCGGACTTGGCGTGTTCGTAGAAGCGGAGACAGCTTTCGCCCTCCGCATCCTTGACGTCGGTTTCGACGAGGATCTTCTTGCGTTCGAGCATGACGGCGAGAATGAATCGTGCGTTCTCGGTGGTGGCGTCATCCTCCTCGATGAGGCGGCGCAGCAGAGACTCGGCGGATTCCTTTTCGACGACCTCGGTCGTCGCGGCCGGCTCGGGTGCTTCGTAGACGGAACGCCAGAAGGAAAACGGTGAAGGCTGGTCTTCGGGGCGCGTCTCCCAGGCTTCCGCGCTGTAGTCGCGGCGTTCGAAATGCGCGTCGTCTTCGTCTTCGTCATCGGTGATTTCGAAGAGGGCCGTGTAGAAGTTCTCGCCGTCTTCGAAGTGGCGTCCCGATTCATGGCAGACGTGCGAGCGCGCTTTGATTTTCCAGTCCTGGGTGATCATCGCCGGTAGTGAAGAGCGAACAGAGCGGGAGTCAAGCCGACTTAATTGAATTCGAGGGACCGACCCCGGGTGCTGCGAGTCCGGCGTCGACGGTTGCGTTTGAAGAGTCGCTTGAGGTTGGTGAGCGTGGGTTTGGGCACGTCCTTGTTCTGGGCGCGGATACGGAGGAGTAGGACTCCGATGACCGCAAAAATGAAGTTCGTCGTCCATGCTCCCAGGAACGCGGGCATGCGGTATCCCTGTCCCATGGCGAGGAAGAACTCGGTGAGCACGAGACTGGCGAAGAAGATGAAGATGCAGGTGGCGACGCCGCCGAGCACGCCGCGGCGGGAGTAGACGATTCCGAGGGGGGCGGCGATGAGGACGATGACGAGGCAGCTCCATGGCTGGGCCCAGCGGTGGTGAAGGTGGGTGCGGATGGGGGCGAGTTTGCGTTCGGGGAGGTCTGGATTGGTTTTCAAGTGGAATCCCAGACCGGGAACCCCGAGGTGCTCGGGTGCGACACTTTCACTGAATATTTTCCACGGGGTCTCTCGCCAGCCGGGAATGTAGAGGTCGCTCACGTCGATGTAGGAGGTCCGTATTGGCTCCGGTCCCTGGGTGTAGTCGAATTCCACGGCATCGATCAGGCGCCAGACGGGCTTGCCCGAGAGATCGGGTCTGTCCGCGCTGGTGGGGTGATTCGAATACCATTTGGCACGGGATGCGTACCATGCCCGGGCCAGTTTTCCGTTCTCGTCTTCCTGGAAGATCTCCACCGTGGATATCTTCCCGTCTCCGGACAGGTCGAAGGGGATTTCGCCTACGAACCACGTCCGCCGGTCTTCACGGTTCCGGTACATCTGCTTGGTCACCGAGGCGTTGCTGTTCTTTTCCTTGGTGATGTCATCGTGGACCGTTTCCTTGACGCCCTCGGCCTGGGGTGCCCACTCGTAATTCAGGGCGAGCGTGACGAGCGAGGCGTAAATGCCGACGAAGAAAATCGGTCTGAGGATGCGATAGAGGCTCTTCCCCGAGCTGAGCATGGAGATGATCTCGTTGCTCCGCGACATCTTGCTCAGGGAATAGAGCAATGCGAGAAGGAGAGCCACCGGCATGATGAGCACGATGATCTGCGGCAGCTGGACGATGTAGAACTTGAGAACCTCCGAAAACAGCGCTTTGGCCTCGATGAAGTCGCCGCCGTTGTCACTCAGGTCCATGATCAGCCAGATGGCGATGAATCCGATGAAGCAGAAGTTGAACGGAAGAAGGAACTGCCGCAGTAGATACCGGTCGAGGATGGTGGTCCTGCTGTAGAGGATCATCAGCAGCGGCGGGCTGAGAATGAGGCCGCCGGTGAGGACGATGCGGAAGAAACTGTTGAACCAAGAGGGTTCCACACCGGCGTGCTCGAGCGTGGAGCCGGCCTCGTGGAAGACGATTTCGCTTCCGGCCCAGCCCAC
>CAJIAN010001048.1_pt1 | contig 12544 bp, 9 predicted proteins | sample 9199061 | NCBI WGS metagenome assembly CAJIAN01 (sample SAMEA7708264, study PRJEB35096) | sediment metagenome | biome: marine neritic benthic zone biome [ENVO:01000025]; feature: sediment [ENVO:00002007]; material: shallow marine sediment [ENVO:03000034] sea grass bed [ENVO_01000059] ...
ATGTGGTGCGCCCAGACGATAAAGGCGAGGAAACCGAGGATCAGGACGGCAAAAACCATCGATTTGTATCCCCAGATCGGCTTCCGCGTGTTCACGGGAATGATCTCCGCGACAATGGCGATGCCCGGCAGGATGAGAACGTAGACCTCTGGGTGGGCGAGGAACCAGAACAGGTGCTGATATAGCAGCGGACTTCCGCCACCGCTCGCATCGACTGCCTGTCCACCGACGACGAGACCACTCGGAATGAAGAAACTCGAACCGAACAAGCGATCGGAAAGCTGCATGATGGCGGCGACCTCCAGCAGGGGGAAGGCGAGGAGAAGAAGCAGACCGGTAACGAGCATCGCCCAGACGAAAAACGGGAGGCGCATCCACGTCATGCCAGGTGCGCGCAGGTTGATGATCGTCGTGATGAAATTGACGGCACCGAGAAGAGATGACGAAATGAGCATGACCATCCCGATGAGCCACATCGTCTGGCCGGTCCACACGACGCTGGCTTCGTCCATCTGCGCCATCGTCGCCAGCGGCGAATACATCGTCCAACCGGTTTCCGCAGCTCCGGAGGGAAGGAAGAAGCTGAAGAGCATGATCACGCCACCGACGAAGTAGAACCAGTAGGAAAGCATGTTCAGGCGCGGGAACGCCATATCCGGGGCGCCGATCTGAAGCGGGGTCACGAAGTTGCCGAAGGCACCGAACGCGAGAGGCACGATCCCGAGGAAGACCATGATCGTGCCATGCATCGCGCCGAACATGTTGTAGAGATCAGGGGTGACTTTCCCGTCGACCAGCCATGAATTGCGAACGAAAGCACCGAGCCAACCCGGCAGCTCGCGGTCGGGATAGGCGATGCTCCAGCGCATCACCATCATCAGGTAGAAGCCTACGAGGAGGAAGACAAGACCAGTGAGGGCATACTGGTAGCCGATGATCTTGTGATCGGTGGAGAAGATATACTTCTTCCAGAATGGCAGCTCGTGGTGATCGTGATGATCGTCGTGTTCCGCTGCGTCGGCGTGGGAGGTGGTGATTGAGGCGCCCATGTTGATTCGTCGCTATTGGTTTTTCGACCTACGTGATACTTGACGGGTTCTCGATTAATTTGCGGGAGGCTCGGCTTCCGGTTCGGCACCACCTTCACTTTCTTCTCCGGCTTCCGGCGCCGGAGCCTGACCGCCGGGGAGTTCGGCGTCTGCAGGAGCGAGTTCGGCAACGGTCCACGCAGTCGTCCGGTCCGCGTATTTCTCTCTCGCTGCCGCAACCTGCTCCGTGGTGACGATTGTCTCGATGCCATTTTCCCAAGCAAAACGGATGTAGCTCATGACCTGCGCAATCTGCTCGTCGCTCATTTTGTCCTTGAGCCCGATCATCGCCTCACTCCCGTAAGGCTTACCGTTCACCTCGATCGGCCCCGAAAGACCATTCAATATAATCTGAGCAATTCTCTCAGTACCGCTGAGGACCCACTCCGAACCCACCAGAGGAGGATACTTCCCAGGAACCCCCAGTCCGGACTGTTGGTGGCAACCTTGGCAAGTCGCGAAGACCCTTTTCCCGGCCTTAAGCCATTCCTTCACCGGATCCTTTTCTCCTCCTCCGCCGCCCTCGACCCCGAACGGCGGCTGCGGCTCGTAGCCGGAAACGGTGAAATTCGTGAAATTGAAACCACCGCTCGTGGCGCCGAGGTAGCTGCCACCCGCCAACAGCGCGCCGGCGCAGAGGAAGAACGCCCAGAGCGAGATCGGTTCGCGTCCGACCTCGGGATCTTTCTTCTCGCGCTCCGCTGCCGCCTCGTGAGCGTGCATCACGGTGGACTCGATATTTCCTTCGTTGGGGTCGTCGCTCATTGGTTCGATCAGGTTTCAGTTCGTGCTCGCGGTTGCAGGTGCAGGTGCTGGTGCTGCAGTGGGCTCCTTCTCGAGTTCTACTGGCGCATCTTTCTTGAGGGTCAGAAGATACCCGGCAAGGGCCTTCGCGTCATCACTGGGTACGATTTCGAACCCCTCTTTGGGTGCATGTTTCCCCTTGATTTCAAGAGCGTCTGCGGACGGTTGACCATCGATTCGGCGCTCGTGGTACAAATGCCGGAACCCAGGCATGATCGACCACTCGTTGAACTGCTTCGGATCGTACATGTGCTCATGCAACCACTTGATGTCCGTCCGGCGGTACCCGACGTTGCTCAAGTCGGGTCCGTTCCTCGCAATTCCGATGTGTGCGTAGGTATCTCCCAGGTAATCAAGCGGCTGTGTCGCGCGGGTGAAGACCGGGCCTTTCGATTCCTGGTCCTGGCCCCAGCCTTTTTTCCAGCTATCCACGCCTAGATAGGTGGGTCGAATGACCTGGGTGTGACACTGCGCGCAACCCTCACGGGAATAGACCTTGTGGCCCTGCCGCGCGATGTTGGGAACAGCCGGTGGATAAACACCCTTCGTTGGGTCTTCGGGATCCAACGCATACGGTGCCATCACCTTCATCTTGGCGTGAGGCACGGCGATGAGACAGAGCCACGGGATGAAGAACGTGGCTGCCAATCCTAGGAAGAAGATTCTGAATCGCGTCATCGTGATTTGATCGATCAGGCGGTTTCTCCTCTCAGGGCGCCGGTTGGAGTTTCTGTGTCCTCGTCGTCGTCGTCGTGGGGATGTCCCAGAAGCGTTGGTTCCGTGCTCTCACTTCCGAATCCGAGAGCCATTTGAATGAGGTGAAAGAAAAAGACGCCGCTCGCGACGAGGATGAAGATCCACGCCAGGGAAGCACCCCGCAAGAATGTCGACCCTAGTTCGACCGTGTTCTTGAAGGCACCATTCCATACGAGAAGTCCCTCCGCTTCGTTGAATCCTGCGAGGAGATACATGGCCACGACGGCGATCACGCCGTAGGTCGTGAACCAGAAGTGGAAGTTGATCATCTTCGCACTCTTCCACTCCTTGCCAGTAAGTCGCGGCACGATGAAGTAGATCGCCCCGAACATCGTCATGCCGAAAAACGCGTAGATCGCGAGAATCTGAAAACCCATGATGCCATGGGTGAGCTGGGTCAGCTTGCCGACGGGGAAGAGGCAAAACAGCGCGCCCAGCACGTTGAATGCCGTGTAACAGAATGCGCCAATGACCGTACATCGAAACGTCGGGCTGTACTGGACCATGCCCCGCGCACCTCGTGTTGTCATGTGCAGGTTCACCGCCACGGCAATAACGGGCATCAGCATAAGAATCGTCGCCGCACCGCCGACAGCAGGCATCCACGCCGGAACAGGCCCCCCCATGAGGCGTTGCATCCCGGCCCAACTTGCGAAGATAGCCAGTCCCCAAAATCCGAGAAGGGCGAGCTGATAACTGTAAATGGGGCGGCCGAGGATCTTCGGGATGAGATAATAGGCAGCTGCGAGCCCGATGGGCGTGAGCACGAGGAAGATGATTCCGTTCTGGAACCACGCATTGATCGCGGTCGCCATCACGGCCGCTCCCGGCAGGTGGTGGATGAACAGATTCGCCGTCAGATACACCCACGGAAACCAGAAACACGCCGCGAGGATGTACCACTGCGAGATGTAGATGCCCTTGGTTCTCCGACGCTGGAACATCGTGATCATCCAGATTGCGATGAGCGTGTAGGCCACGAAAAGAATCGGCCAGACGAACTTCGGAAAGTCCATCCACTCCATCGAGGTGCCGAATCCGCCGAAGATCGAAAGCACACCAAGGGCGACCCCGGCGTTCCAGAAGTGCCCCACCACGATCAGAGTGATCGGGTTCCGCACTTCGGCGCGGCAGAGTCGAGCCATCAGCCAGATCGAGACTCCCAATCCCGCCTGGATCGCGAAGCCGTAGACGAGAGCGTTCATGAACGCGGGACGAATGCGCCCGTAGTTCATGAAATGGAGAGAGTCGAAATCGAGGAACCCCGGCCAGTGAGCCTTCATCGAGGCGATGAAGCCGAGGAAGGTCGCCGCCACCAGCCATGCGATGGCGCTCGTGAAGAAGAAGAGAACCGGCAGCCGCGCCGAGCGGTCGATTTCGGCACGCAGTTTCACGTCCGCCGGATCGTCGGGCGGCAGAACCATCTTGCTGTCGGTTTCAGTTGCCATCGGTTGGATTCACTCGTCCGAGACGTTCGTTATTTGGCGGTAATAACGCCGTTCATGATGCGCCAATGCCCGGGAAAGGTGCAGATGTAGGGATACTCGCCAGGCTTATCGAGGGTGAACTTGATGGTGTCGCTCTGGCCGGTGGAGAGCAGCTTCGAGGCGACGATGATGTCGTCGGACTTGGGAATGTAGCCCTTTGCCATCCCCTGAGGATCCGCAATCATCGCGTCGGCAAGCGCACCGACCTTGTCCTTCGTCCCGGGCTTCAGCACGAGGACGTTGTGCTGCAGAATGTCGGTGTTGTTAAACGTCAGCTCGACGGGCTGCCCGGCCTTGACCTCAAGCTTCTTGTCCTTGAACTGCATCACGTTCGGGATCGGAAGCAACGTGATCTTCTGCGCTTCCTTCGTCTTCGGCTTCCCTTCGGGCTTCGTCTCGGAATCTCCGTCTTTTGGCTCTTTGGGTTCCGGCTCCTTCGGCTTGTCGCCGTCGGTCTTCGCCACTTTCTCCTCCTTCGCTTCCTTCTCGGCTTTCTGCTTCTCGGCGAGCGCCTGCGCAGCCTTCAGTTGCTCCTCCAGGAACTTGGCATGCGCCTCCGTGCCCTGGGCGGGCTTGGAGGTCTTCGCGGCAACGGCACTACTCGCGCCACTTGCCGCGGCTTCGAGATCGAGCGAAAGCTTCGCGTAAGCTTCGGTCTGAGCGGCATCGACAGCTGCCCTCTTTTCCAGACGTTCCTGAATCTTCTCGGCATAGGGCTTGTCTTTGGCACCGCCAGAAGAGGTGAATGCGATGAGGGCAGCCAGTCCGAAAACGGCGAAGGCCGCAAGCCCCCACCAGAAGCTGAAAAAGGCCTTCAAGGGCGCATCGGGATTCGGATTCTCGGTATCCATGGGTCTTATTCGTTTCAAGTTATCTGCGGGTTTGTTGGAAGCGTCGTCAGTTCACCACGCGCGCGGACTCGATGAGCCGGGGGTCGCGGCACGGGTAGATGCTGTGCTTTCCGATGGTTCGAAGATAAATGTATAGCAGGGATGCGCCAATCGTCACGAAGGCGAGCACATCGAGAAGGAAGCCGCCACTCATCGTCAGTGAGCCGCCTTCGGTCAGGGACGGGCCGCGCTCTGGAATGACGATCCAGTAAATGTCCATGAAGTGCACAAAGAGAATCCAGCAGGCGGCGATGCAGATCTGCCGTAGATCCTTCTTGGCCTCCTGACGCAGCAGGAAGAGGAATGGGACCACAAAGTGGCCGAACACGAGAAAGATGCTCATGGCATACCACCCGCTTGTGTTCCTGATAATGTAGAACTTCGTCTCTTCCGTGATGTTCGCGTACCAGTAGAGGAAGAACTGGGAGAAGGAAATGTAAGCCCAGAAGATGGTGAACGCCTTCATCAACTTGCCCATCAGATGATAGTGTTCCTGATTGACGATCTTCAGGTAGCCGAGGTTCTTGAGCCCGGAAACGGTGAGAATGATCGCGGCCATTCCGCTGAGCGCGGAGCCGGCGAAGAGATACACGCCCCACATCGTGGAGAACCACGTGTAATCGAGGCACATCAGAAAATCGATGCCGATGAAGGTCAGCCCGACGGCAAACGCCGGCATGAGACCGCAACTGATACGCCGGGCACGAAGCGTGTTTCTGACATTCCCGGTGGAGTCCTGCTCGGTGGAGATCTTGCGCAGCCACAAAGCTCCGCCGCCGAGCACGGCAAAGTAAATCAGCATCCGGAGGTAGAAAAAGCCCATGTTGAGATATCCGGATTTCTGATAGAGCAGGTAATCCTTCTTGTAGAGAGCTTCCTTGCTCCCGGCCTCCTTGGAAATCGTCATCCACTCGTAGAGCGATTCGCGAACGCCGGGGACGAGGAGAATCGGGAGCGCGAAGAGAAAGACCCAAGGCACCATGTGGGCGAGATGCTCCATCACACGCCGGACCGCGACGCCCCATCCGGAGTTTGTCGCGTTGTGGAGAAGCACCCAGAAGAGTCCGCCGCAGGCGATGGTGAAGAAATAGTAGAACCCGAACAGCCAAGAATAGGCGAGCGACTGTCCCGCCCCGGTGAACGAGAGAATCAGGCAGAGCACGAGGCCACCCCCCGCGATCGCTGGGAGGATGCGGAGCAGTTTCTCGAGTTTCGTCACGTCGACCTTCTCTCCCTCGGCGGGGAGGCTGTCGAATGTGATGTCGTGATCGCTCATGATTCGATGACTAGTTGGCAGGGGCTGGAGGCGAAGTGGTTTCCGGAGCGGCAACTGCGCCGTCCGCTTTCTTCTTGGCGTCCTGAAGCGCGCGGAGGTAGGCGATGATCGCCCAGCGGTCCCGCACATTGATGTTCGCGCCGTAGGATCCCATGAGACCGCGGCCCTTGGTGATCACTTCGAAGATCTCCCCATCCGGTCGGTACTCCGGAGAATTCGAATCGCTGAACTTCGCGTCGTGGAGATTCGCGATGGGCACGGGCATGTAGTTCTTCACCACTCCATTGCCGTCACCGGTTTTCCCATGGCAGATTCCGCAGTGGATTCCATACCGTTCGCGACCACGCTCGAGGAATGCGGCATCCAATTTGACGTCGTCAGGGATGCCGTCCCCGTAGTACTCGCCGAAGCGACCGGTGTGGTAGTAGTCACCCGGGAGGCTGAATTCGATACGCGCTCGCGTGGGCTTCTCGGCCGTCGTCGCGAATGGGATCTCGTATCCCATTGGCAGAGTCCCCGGAACAGGCGGACGCGATCCAATGCCGTCGGTGAAAAACGCGCTCGCCGACTGGTAGTTGATCCGCGGCTGATCGTCCATGTCATTGAAGATCTCCGCCGGAGGATCCGTGAACTTGTGCCCGCGGAAACCGAAGATCGAGATCACGGTGACGATCGAGAGGAGGAATGCCAGGAAGAAGAATCGCATGGTGTTCGCCGGGTTAGACTTCGTCCTCCACGAGTTCGATGTTCTTGCCCCCGAGTTCCTCAAGGAACTTCTTCGTTCCATCCTGAGAAAACTTCGGGTCGCGCGCCTCGATGACGAGGAAGAACGCATCGTCCGAGCAGCGATGGAACTGCTTGCTGGCAAACAGCGGGTGGTTCAGGCGCGGCATACGATTGAGAATCATGCTGCCAAAGAGCGCGGTGAACGCGGAAAAGAGCACGGTCAATTCGAACATGACCGGAAAGAATGCCGGGGTCGTGGCCAGCGTGGCCGGCTTGTCCTGCACGTAGGTCGGATAGATAACCACCTGCGTCAGGTATTGAAGTAGGAACGCGGTGAGAGTTCCGGCAGCGCCTCCGACGAACACGATCCACGAGAGAATCGACTTGTTCAGCCCCATCGCCTTGTCCATTCCGTGAATCGGGAAGGGCGAGTGAACATCCCAGCGCTGGAACCCTTCGTCGCGCGCCTTTTCGGCAGCGTGGTAGATATCCCCTGCGCTCTCGAACTCGGCGACGTATCCGTAAACTCTCTTTAAAGTCGTGCTCACGATTCCGGTCAGGATTTGGTTGCGGGTTCCGGTTCTTCCTCCTCGGCGGCATCCTCGGCACCCTCCCCGATCACGTTTCCTTCGGCGTCGTGGGTGAAAGCGTCATCGCCTATGTAATGCGGGTCGGATTGGGGCAGTACGCCCTTCACCTCACTGATCGCAATCACAGGGAGGAACCGCAAGAACAGCAGGAACAGCCCAAGGAACAACCCGAAGGTGCCGATGAACGTCCACTTCTCGGTAAGTGAAGGATGGTAGAAGTCCCACGCGCCGGGAATGAAGTCCTGCGCGATCGACGTGACGATAATAACGAATCGTTCGTACCACATCCCCATGTTCACTGCCATACACACGAACATGACGATCCAGATGTTCTTTCGACATTTCTCGAACCAGAACAGCTGCGGGATGATCACGTTGCACGTGAACATCATGATGTAGTAGGGCTGGTAGTAACCCAGGGTGCGGTTGGCGAAAGCGGCCTGCTCGTACTTGTTCCCGCCGTACCATGAGATGAACAACTCCATGAGGTACGCGTACCCCACGATCGATCCGGTCATGACGATGATCTTCGCCATGTTGTCGATGTGTTTGATCGTGATGAGGTCCTGTAGCCCGTAGATCTTCCGCGCCGGTATCATCAAGGTCAGCACCATCGCGAAGCCACCAAAGATGGCGCCCGCCACGAAGTACGGCGGGAAGATCGTGGTATGCCAGCCCGGCACGATCGAAGTGGCGAAGTCGAAGGACACGACCGAGTGCACGGAAAGCACCAGCGGCGTGGAGAGCGCGGCGAGAAGCAGATAAGCCATCTCGTAGTGGCGCCACTGGCGGTTACCGCCGCGCCAACCAAGCGCGAAGATTCCGTACATCACCTTGGCGAAACCTTTCTTTGCGCGATCCCGCAGCGTCGCGAGATCGGGGATGAGGCCCATGTACCAGAAGATGACCGAGACGGTGAAATACGTCGAAACCGCGAAGACGTCCCACAGCAGCGGCGACTTGAAGTTCTGCCAGATGCCGTTCGCATTTGGTACTGGCGCGAGGAACCAGACCATCCAGAAACGACCGACGTGCAAGGCCGGGAAGATGCCGGCACAGATGACCGCGAAAAGCGTCATCGCCTCCGCGGCTCGGTTCACCGATGTCCGCCACTTCTGCCGAGTGAGGAAGAGAATCGCCGAGATCAGCGTTCCCGCGTGACCAATACCAATCCAGAAAACGAAGTTGGTGATGGCCCAGCCCCAGCCAACCGGATGGTTGTTGCCCCAGACACCCACGCCCGTGGCCACGAGATAGGCGAGGCAAAAGCCGAGCACGCCCATGAGGATCGCACAGGGAATGAACAGAACCCACCACAGCATCGGCTGCCGATTCTCCACGATCCCGCAAATGCGGTTCGTGATCCAGTTCATCGACCGGTTGTTCTCCACCAGCGGCTCGCGCTTCAGCACGTTGAGCGGTGCTGAATTATCGGAATCGGCGGTTGTTGTCGAGTCGGCCATTGAAAGTGATCTAGTGCATCTTCTTCGTCACCGTGCCGATCTGTTCGGCGCCTGGTATTTTCATATTCGGGTTCTTCACCCGCGCGAGATAGCTCGTTCGCGGACGGGTGCCGAGAAACTCGAGCACATTGTAGTCACGCGGCGAATCCTTTGCTTTCGAGACCGCACTGTTCTTGTCGGCAATGTCTCCGAACTGAATCGCTTCGACCGGGCAGGCCGTCTGGCATGCGGTTTTCACCCCGCCATCGGGAACGCGGAGCTTGGACGTGTCGTCGCGCGCAATCTGCTTGCGGTTGATCTTGGCTTCCTGAATTCGCTGCACGCAGTAGGTGCATTTCTCCATGACGCCACGCATGCGGACGGTGACGTTCGGGTTTTTCTGAAGCTTCAGACTCTCACGCACCCCGGTTTTCTCGGGCGACGAGAGCGGGCCGCGGTAGAGTTCGTCGATCGGACGCTTGTTGTAGTCAAAATAGTTGAACCGGCGCGCCTTGTAGGGGCAGTTGTTCGCACAGTATCGCGTTCCGATACAACGGTTGTAGGCCATCACGTTGAGGCCTTCCTCGTTGTGCACGGTGGCGTTGACGGGACACACCGTTTCGCAGGGCGCGGCCTCGCACTGCTGACACGCCATCGGCTGCGTTAGCATCTGTGGGTTCTCAAGATCCTCGTCGAGCTCGTGCCCGTGATCGTCGGCGTCCGGAGCGTAGTAGCGATCCAGACGAATCCAGTGCATTTCGCGTCCGATGATCGTCTGTTCCTTGCCAACGACCGGGATGTTGTTTTCCGACTGGCAGGAAACGAGGCAGGCGTTGCATCCGATGCACGAATTGAGATCGATCGTCATCGCCCACTGATGGGTGTTGTCGAAATCGAACTCCTGGCCTTTATAGACCGACATGTTCTGCGGAATGTGCGAATCCATCCCCCGCGTCTTTGCGAAGTCGGGGTCCTTCTCGAATTCCTTCAGTGTGCCATCGCGAACAATCGCGCGGCCCTCCATGAGGTTGTGCTGCTGCGTAAGAGCGATCGGATACTTCTTCGACTTTTTCGCACCGGGTCGGATTTCGACTTTCTCATCGACGAGTTCGACCTTCGCTCCAGTTGCGATGTAGGTACTCGACGCGGTGCGGAGCGGGAAGCAGTTGAAACCCGTGCCGCTGTCGTCGAATCCACCGGCCACACGACCGGCGTCGGTCTGACCATAGCCCATCGAGATCGAAAGCGAATGATGCGCGTGACCGGGCGCGGCAATGAACGGAATGACGAGCTCGGCTCCGTTCACCGTCACACGGAGAAGTCGGGTCTCGTCTTCATCGACCAGCGTGGCGATGTCTTTCCGCGACAGGCCAAACTCCTTGAGCGTTTTCACGCTGATCAGCGCCGCGTTGTCCCACACGACCTTGGTGATCGGATCGGGAGCTTCCTGCTGCCACGCGTTGTTGATGAAGCGTCCGTCGTAGACTTTGCTGTCGGGCGTGAAGACAACCTCGAAACTGCTCGAGGAAACTCGAGCACGTTTCGCTGCGGCGGAAACCAGCGCTTCGCCGCCGGAGAGATTCGGAGAAGCGGTCGGCGCGGCCTGATACCCAGTGTTCGCAACAAATCCATCGCGCAGCGCCGACTCCCATGCTTTCTGCTTGTCGCTTCCGCTAACAATGCCACGAAAAGTCTCCTTGACCGCAAGCATCGCGGGATCATCCGGTTCGGGCTGACCGGGAATCGGCGGGGTCGGCTCCGCAGGCTTCGCATCCGGCGCAGGCGGATCGGTGAGAAGGTCCCGGTAGAAATCGTTTTCCGAAACCCCGCCATAAAGCGGAAGAATCATCGGCTGCACAACCGAGTAGGTGCCATCGGCCGCACGGACATCGCCCCAGCTTTCGAGATAGTGCTGGCTAGGAACGTGCCAGTCGGCCGCACGCGCGGTGGCGCACTTGCTCCGCACCCCGATGTGGATGACCGAATCGACGGCCGCCAGCTTCTCGGCGAACTTGAGATTGGCCGGAGCGTCGTAGGCGGGGTCGCATTCCGTGGTGATGACAAGCGTCGAAACTTCCTTGGCATCGATCGCCTGGGCAAGCTCGCCAATGGAACCCGCATCATCCGCCGGTCCCTGAAGCACGTTGATGGTCGAACCGTAGCTGCCCAGAGCCTTGTTCATTCCTGCGACGAGGACGTGCACGGCAGGATCGAGCGCCGGTCCCGCAACCACAAGGCACTTGCCTTTGTTCGCGACGAGGTCCTTCACCGCCTCGCCGACCCAGACACCGTCGAGACCGGAATCGCCGCCGATCTTTCCGGCAAGCGCCGCAAGCTCGTCGTCTCCGAGAAGCTTGGCGATTTCAGCGGCGGCGGCGGCAAGAAGACTGGCATTCACCGGCAGGCGATGATCGGCAGTTCCACCCGTCACCGTGTAGGCATGCTCGAGAACGTAGAGGCGATTCATCTTGTTCCCGCCCTCGACCCCACGCCGCCTCGCGAAGGCCGCTCGCGTTCCCTCACCGAGCGAGTCGGCACCGAGGAAGTCGCAGCCGATGGCAAGAATGCGATCCGCCTTGGAAAAATCGTAGCTTGCGACAACACCCTTGCCGAAGAGCGCTTCGTTTGCCGCGGCTACGTTGTCGAGATTGATCGGCTCGTAGCGGTAGGTCTTCGCCTCGGGGAACTTTTTCCGGACCTCGCCCAAAAGACGCGCCCGGGTCGGCGACGTGCTCTCGCCATGAAGAATGGCAAGCCCCTTGCCCAAGCCGAGTTCGCGCTTCTTCGCAGCCAGGGCCTCATTGAACGCATCGGCGGTCGTCGATTCACCGCCCTTGAGATAAGCCGCCGAACGCTCCGGGTCATAGAGATCGAGAACCGACGACGCGGCGATCGAATCGAGGCCAACGCCTCCGGGATGCAGCGGATTGCCCTGCAAGTGCGTCGGACGGCCTTCATACGTCGTCGCGACGAGCGGCGTGCAGCCACCCAGCCGCGGCATTGCGGTCGCGTAGAAGAGTGCCTTGCCCGGGATCACCCATTCGACGGCTTTCGAAAAAGGAAGAATGTGCGTTTCGGGACGTCGGCAAGCCGCCATCCCAAACCCCGCGAGCGCCGTCGAGGCCCCCATGAACTTCATGAAGCTGCGCCGCGACACATCCCTGTCCTCCTCACTGCGCATCTCCGCAGCACCGGCGGGGAACTCACGTTCCAGCCAGTCGCGAAACTCCGGCGTGTCCTCGAGTTCGCCCATGCTCCGCACCATCTTTCGGTGCTCTTGGGCGGGTTCGGGATGTATCCACTTACGTTTCATTCGGGCAAAGTGAGGAGGAGTGGTAAAGAAGAAGTCGTCGGGCCGATTAGCGATGGCAGCCGGCGCAGTTGTTCGGCGACGGGGGGTGGACTTTCCAAACCTCTTTGAGTGCCATCCCGATTTCTTTCTGTGTGAGCGGTTTCGGATCTTCCTGTTCCTCAGGCAGCGGCAC
>CAJIAN010000784.1_pt1 | contig 12534 bp, 4 predicted proteins | sample 9199061 | NCBI WGS metagenome assembly CAJIAN01 (sample SAMEA7708264, study PRJEB35096) | sediment metagenome | biome: marine neritic benthic zone biome [ENVO:01000025]; feature: sediment [ENVO:00002007]; material: shallow marine sediment [ENVO:03000034] sea grass bed [ENVO_01000059] ...
GGACTCCTCCATCCGGTCGGAGCCAAGAAGGCAAACGCCTACGGCTTGCACGACATCCTCGGCAACGCCGCCGAGTGGGCCGCTCCTTCGCCCGAACTCGCCAAGTCGGTCGAATCGGCGGCGCCGAGCAAGTATCTTGGGCGGACAATGCTGCAAATCAACCGGAGTGCCGAAAACTCCACCGTGCCGTATGACCGCTACATGCAGACGCAGTTCGCGGTTATCAAGGCAAAGGCAACGCTCCAGCAGACTGCCGAGAAGCTTAAGCTCCGTGAACACTGGGACCTGAAGACCGATGAGGAAGTCATCGTCAGACTCTCGAAAGCAATATCAGTGGAGAACATTCGAGGCACCGACCTCATCGCGATCGAGGTCTACGAGGACCATCCCGAAGATGCCGCCCGCATCTCGAACGCCGTCGCCGAGGCTTACCGCCACCGGGTTCAAAAGCGGGTCACAGAGAATGCGCAGAGAGCCTTGGAGCAACTCGAGGTGCAGGTTTCCGAGCAACGGGACCGGCTCGAGAAAGCGCGCGTGCAGATGCTCGATATCATGGAGAAGAACAACATCACCGATTTGGGTGTCGCCACGCCCGAGTGGCTCCGGGGCGACGCACGAGACACCGGAGTGGGGAGCCTAGTCCTGCGCAGTAAACAGGATGAGTATGAAGCGAAGCGGAACATCGAAACCTTGCGAGCCCAGATCAAGACCCTCGGTGATCTCGAGGGTGACGAACTCATTCAGGCGGCCGCGTCCCTCGGAATCGAGAACACGACCATCGCAACCCAGTTCCCTGTTCACCAGCAGCTGACCTTGGAGATGGTCGAGCTTAAAAAGAACGGGTTGGGCGACAGCCACCCGCGCATCAAAGCTCTTGAGAAGCGGATCGACGGAACGAAAAAGCTACTTCTCGATGTCGTCGAGAGCACCAAGAAGACGATCGCGACTCAGCTCACGATGGCGGAAGAGAATCTGAAGAGTTTGGCCAAATCCAAAGAGGACGCGGCCAAGGATTCCATCGACGAGAGACGCCGCTCTATCGAATACGTCGAAGCAAAGAAGGATTACGAACTCGCGAAGGAACTCCTCAACAAGATGCTGAGGCAGTTCGCCGAGTCGACGGTCGAACTGAAAATGCCTAAAGTAGACGTGGTGATACATGAACTCGCCACTGCCTCCCATACACTCGCCGCCCGGAGCAGTGCGGACTCCCTCAAGCACTACCTTGCCATGGGAGGCCGCGCTATGGATCCACCGGATCAACTGCACGACGGCAGTGCATCGAGCGCGCAGGAGGGACGCACCGACGGCGTCGGGTTCCGATTCGTGATGGCGGACGAATAGGGCTACTGAGGAAGCGGATCCTCTTCGACTCGGAAAAACAATTCAGAGGCACCCGAGTCCGGATGGTCGAATGGCCATGCCGTCGAATCGCCGGTGGCGAGAATTCCGTCCCCCACATCGCCGCCCGTATCCCAGTCGGTCATGTCGCCCGTCCAGTAGACGGTGTAGCGGGTGTCGGGTTCCGAATTCCACGTGATGGTGAATTGATCGGTGTCCTGATCGAACGTGAATTCGGTGATGAAAATGTCCATGGCTGGCGTATCGGTGCGCAGGACGTAGGCGTTGAACTGGGGGTGCCGGAGATTCCCCGCCGTCGCATGGGTTCCCACGAAGTTGAACAATTGCGTCGTCTGCTCGGCGATAAAGCGGCCCACGACATACTGAGCGGGATTTGGCGATCCACCGAGGTCTCCCATGTAGACGTTTGCCGTATTGCCACCACCCGTGATTTCCATCGACCGGCTATTGCAGCAATCACGGGTGTCAGCGACGAAGAACTGGATGGCGTAGCTTTCCCCAACCTGGAGTCCATCGACGATCACGTCCTGAGAATTCGGATTGTTCGGACTCCAGTCGGCCCGATTGAGAACAGCATCGAATCCGGCGTCTCCCGTAGTCGGCGCATAGGTTGTGGTAAACGGGTTGTTTGTGAACAGCGTGTTGTCCGGCGTGAAAGTCAGGTTCAGACCTCCTGGATCAACAACGACGTCGCCACCATTGTCACCGTTGACCGCCGCAATCAACGTCCCCGTCGTGATGATGTCGCCGGGACCGGTGATGTTTTGCGGGGTGTCCCAAGTGACCTCTGCCATGCCGATCGGCGCAACGCGCACGCGGGTGAAGTCCGTCCCGTCGATATTGACGGTGCCCACTTCGAGTCCCTGCGGATCATCGGTCGCGATCTGACCAGCAGCGATCAGTGCCTCGGCGCCTGCAACCGTCGTCGACTCAAGACGAAGCACTCCGGTACTCCCGGCCGGAAAGAGAAACCGGCTGTTCGGTTCGCCGAACTGAATGTCCCCCGCCTGGACCGAACCATCCGAAAGGCTCCACGTTGCAAGCGCACCTGGAGAGTCCTCTCCGATCAGGATCCAGCCACCAGTGCTCACCACGTCGCCTCCAGTCTGGTTGACCAATCCGTCGTCGATATTCAAATCATCCTCAACCCTCAGCAAACCGCCACTGACCAACAAAGTTCCGCCCTCCAGCTGGAATTCACGGTTGTGGTCCGAGCTGTCGACCATGCCGGCAGAAATCGAAAACTGGCCACTGATTTCGATGCCCCTCGTCGTCGCCGTGCCGTTGCTGTCCCACGCGAACACCGAGGCGCTGTCGAGAACGATGCCATCGTCGGTAAAGTTACTGTTACCTGTCCCGACGAATGTCGCGTTGAAATTGCTCCCGCTGTCAAGGCCAGGCCCGTCATAGCCACTCGTGCCTTCGAATGTGATGTCCAATCCAGTCAACGGACCATTCAACGATGGAAATCCGTCCGGCACGATGCCGCGCCGCGTTCCGTTCGTTGGAAGTCCGTTGTCCCAATTCTCCTCGGCAGCGACATCGCTGTCGCTGTCCATAGAATCCCCCGTAAAGGTAGTCACCGGGCTCAGGAACGAACCCGGACCACTGGTGATCAACTGATCGAGTTCCGCTCCTGTGAGAGCCGTGTCGAACACGGCCGCCTCGTCGATGAGGCCGATCAGAGCATCCAGACTGGCAAGACCTCCGCTGAAGTCGGCACGGCCGATGGTGAAACTGGTCTCGGCAAGTGCTCCGTTGTGGACGTGAGAGTGCTCGTCAAACCGATTTACGTCGTGAACTCCCGAGAACTGCCCATTGGTCGCTCCCGCTATGGGATCCACGAAGACATCCAACTGGTCCGTCGCTGCAACATAAGTCGCGATCACCTGATGCCAGTTGTCGTCACTGACCGAAACAAACGTCCTCGGATTGGCCACCCACCCCGTGTCCCACTCCACTTCGCCGATCCCAGCTCGATCACGCACGAACAGCGCCTTCGAGCCTTGGTTCCACGCCGTCCCATCCGGATTTCTCGAGAACAACGCACCGGAGATGTCGGTCGTCTTGATATAAGCGTGCCATGTGAAGTCGCCGTTGAAGTCGAACGTCGAGGGATTCGCGAGATCGACATAATCACCCTCGGTATTCAACTGAAGTGCCTCGCCGCTCCCCCCGAATCCCTGACTTCCGTTCGTGATGGCCGCACCACCGACCAGGGTTCCATCGTGGGCTCCGTTGCTATCCGAAGCATCGGCATCGAAGCTCCAGTAGGAAACGATCTGAGCCTGCGCGACGGAGGAGAAGGACAGACCGGCCAGGGTGAATATGACAGCAATGGAGTTTCTCATCGGTTTAAATCGGGTTGGGGTGAACAAGAACGCCGAAACCATTCGACCAACTGTGGAGCGTTCGAGCAAGTCGAATCCCGTTGCTCCTCTAAACCTCGACTAACCGAGAACACTGCATTGTCCGAATGAACCAACGACTCGGGCGGAGCAGCGAGGGCATGAGCGGTCATACCCCAACCATATTGCAAGCCGGACGCTGTCCGCCGCGAAATCCGATACCGCTTGACCAAATTGCCTGCATTCACTCAGAATGCCTCATCAAAACAACGAACCCTTTACCGAATATGAGGCTACCAATGCTCGGCATGATCACCTGCGCAACACTAATCGCCTCTAGTGCCGCCATCGCCCAAACCGTATTCACGGGTGCCGTCAACAACGATATCAACAATGCCGGAAACTGGGACAACGGGCTGCCGACCAACGACGGATCCAATGACGGCACGGTACCCGACGGCTTCCCGGCCCTCACCGGTAGCCCGCAAAACAAAACGATCACCTTCGAGGGTAATTCCGGATTTACCGGCAACAACTTCGGCGGCAATCAGGCCAATGGATACAACGTCACCTTCAACGGCTCAGGGAACGCCGACTTCACCGGGAACGGCCTGTTCCTCGCATGGGACGGCGGTGCCAACAACGATTCGAGCTTCACTTGGAACAGCACCGGCACGGCCAACACCACCCGCTGGTTCACCAGTCGCTTCGGCATGGGAGCGTTCACGCAGAGCGCCGGTACCATCAACCAAAACGCAACCGGGAATTTCGAAATGATCGTCGGGGAGTTTGGGGCGCCCCAGGATCCGCTCGGAGGCACAACCAATGTCATGACCGGCGGTACGCTGAATTCCATGGCGGGCGAATTCGAACCAAGATTCGGCACTATGGACATGTCGGGTGGTACCATCAACTGCAACAACATGAAATGGGACGAAGGCCGCGGCGGCTCCACCTTCGTCTGGAACTTTTCCGGTGGCGAAATCAACGCGACCGATCTCAGCGGATTCAACAACGGCGATCGGTTCAACTTCACCGCCGATAGCACTGGCGTGCTAAACGTATTGAACTCGAACTACAGCATCGCGGACGCGGAAAACGACATCAATAGCGGCTGGATCACCATTGACGGCGCTCCGGCCACGCCGCCCGACTTCCTCATCTCGGTCGTCGACATCGGAGGTAGCGACTTTACCGAAATCCGAACCGGTAGTCAGGAATTCCGGATCACCAGCTTCTTCTTTGTCGGCACGGAAGTCACCCTGACTTGGGATTCCCAGGAAAATGTCCCCTACAGTGTACGGTACTCCACAGATATGATCGACTGGGGCGCCGACTTTGAAGACGCGATTTTGGGCGATCCCGGAGCGCAGACGACGAGGAGCTACGACCTGGTCGATTTCGGCCTCCAAGATGAACAGGAACTCTACATCAGGGTCGAACGCAACTAGCTACAAGGTCTTCATCCGCCAGTCTGCTCGATCGTGATTGGCCCAACCTCGCTTGAGGGCACGAGGTTAGCGACAGATCCATCCGGCCACCGCAGTTCTATCTTATCGACTTTCGCTGATGCGCTGACACCGAAAGTGAGTGTCGACGTCGATTGGCTCAGATACCCGGAGCCAGCGCGAACTTCGGCGGTCTGGACCGAACCGTCCGAGAAATGCACGCGCACCCTCGCTCCGATGGCCGTCGGATTCCCTTGCCTGCCGACAAGGCGGACGACCAACGGTCGGTTGTCGGTTCGCGAAGCCCTCCTGTTCCGATAGGCGATCACCGGTGCCTCGTTGACGCCCACGACGAAATCCGGCCAAGCGTCGCCGTCGAGATCCGCAACCGTCAGGCTCTTGGCATCTCCCGGAACAACCAGCCCGCTTTCCCGCGGCCACACGGCACGAAACGTCCCATCGCCGTTCCCAAATAGCAGCAGGCTGAGTCCTCCGGCCATTCGTCCCGTCTCCCTCTGTGGTCCGAAGAAATTTTGGACCATGTAGAGATCGAGCTTGCCGTCGCAATCGACGTCTGTCAGCACGACTCCGAAACCTGGCGCCGCCTGCGCGAGGCGCGGTAGCGGACGGAATTGAAACTTCGCTGATCCGTCGTTGATCAAAATGCCCGACCGCAATTCGTTTGCTGAGTAGCGGTCAGAAGTCGCAAGCCGTTGTTTCGAATAAATGTCTTCAAGCGACGCCATCGCGAAGGCGTGAAAGGTTGGAAACTTGTCCCCAATGACTGGCATGGCATGCGTGGAACAGCTCCTGCCGCGGATGGGCCGTTCCCCTTCCACTTCGATCTTCGCTTCGACAATCCTGCATTCGTCCGTGCCGTCGAACTCGCCGTAGTAGAGCAGAGCGGGCTTCTCCGGAGAAGCGGCGTACTTGGTATTCAGGCCGAAATTGGACACGGCATAGTCGATATCGCCGTCACCATCGACGTCGCCTCCGGTGATGCCATTCCACCAGCCGAGAAGCCCGGACAAATTCGCTGACTCGGAAACGTCGGTGAAGCTGCCACCCGCATTGCGCCACAGTTTCACCGGTCCCCACTCGTGGGTCAGCATCAGGTCAATCCATCCGTCTCCGTCGGCGTCCGACCAGAGCGCGCCAGTGACCATCCCCGATTCGCCGAGGCCGGGAGCGGCTTCGTCGGTGAACTCCGAAAACTTCGGACTTCCGTCGACCGATTCGTTGCGTAGTAGACGGCTGCGCGGAGTCCGGGGATATTCGCCCGGAACCGAACGCCCGCCTACGAATAGATCCAGATCACCGTCCCGGTCGAAATCGGCAGCCGCAGCGACACTTCCGCTGTCCCGGAGATCCGGAAGAGCCTCCAGCGGGGCCTCTGCGAAGTTCCCTTTTCCATCGTTCAGATAGAGCCGGTCGCGTAGCGAGTCGTCTCCGGGCTCGCACTCGACGCCACCGCTCACCACGTAGAGATCCTGGTCGCCGTCGCCATCGGCGTCGAAGAACAACGGCGCCATGTCTTCGTAGTCCGCGTCGGAGCCTTCGGCCGGGAAGGCCTGCACCGCACGGAATCCCTGATCCCCTTCGCGGCGGAACAGGCGTCCGGGGGACCCCTTCGCTCCCGACAGGTAAAGGTCTTCGTCGCCATCGCCATCGACGTCGCTCCAGGCCAGTCCGGGACCCAGCTGAGACAACCGGTTTGGAAGGAGCGGCTGTCGCTTGAAGTCATCGAAGGGGATCTCCTTGTGCACGGCGACGGCAAGCGCATCGCTGGGTGCAAACAATGGTTCTCTCGGTGCCTGCGGCTTCCGCTGTTGCGCATCGACGGTCGGCTCGGTGATCGTGTAGTCCTGATCGACGGCGACGTTTTCGAAACGCTGCTGTTTGCCGCTCGGCCAGTCGATCGTCAACAGGCCGACCGAACCCACCTCACCCAGCCCGAAATGCACGAGGGGTTCGCTGCTCGAATAGAATCCGGAATAGGGAGAGAGATGCCGGACTTGAATCCCTAGCGCCGTCTCGATCCGGACCGTCGCTCCGATGCCGAACCGGTTGCTCTCCGTGCCTGCGAGGCGCAGTGTCAGACGATGCCCTGATGCGGAATTGTTCCGGTAGAGACTGACGGGAGCCTCGAAATTATTCACGACGAGATCGAGGTCCCCGTCGCCATCCAAGTCCCCCGTCGCCGCACCGAAACTGACTCCTTGCCTGGCGAGTCCCCATGATTCGCCGACACTCTCGAAGCGCAGATCGCCACGATTGCGATAGGCGAGGTTCGGTTCGCTTTGCATCGGGGTGCGCAGCCAGTCGTCGAGAGCCATCTGCTGCTGCCCGCCGACATTGCGCATCAGTTGCTGCCGGAGATCGCTGTGAAACCAGATGCGCGTCATACCATTGGCCACGAATAGATCGACGAGTCCGTCGTTATCGAGATCCGCGAATTTGACCGCCCACGTCCAGTCGGTATTGGCCAGACCCGTCAGGTGGGCAACCTCCATCCAGCGCGGGGTACCCGTATTCAGATAGAGAGCGTTGCGCATGTACTGGCGCGGCGTCGGATACTCGAGGAACCACCCGTCCTGCATGTTTCCCATCGTCACCTTCGACTTGTAGTGGGTGGTCGCCGCCATGTCGGTGGCCAGCAGATCGAAAAGCCCATCGTTGTTGATGTCCGCCACGTCCGTGCCCATCGAATACCATGGCGTGTGCGGCAGCGACTCGGCGATGGCGTCGGTGAACGTGCCGTCCCCGTTGTTGAGATAGAAATGATCGGGCGTGAAGAAATCGTTGGCCACGTAGAGATCCGGATGGCCATCGTCGTTGGCGTCGAACCATGTAGCTGAGAGGCCGATATCATATCCCGAAATACCCGCCTCTTCCGAAACGTCGGTGAACGTACCGTCACCATTGTTGCGCAGTAGGTGATCGCGCTCGCCAGCATCGATGTAGAAGAGATTGACTCCGTCGCGCAGGACAACGGCTTTGTGCTCACGCGCCTCTTCGGGGACGGTCCAACTGCCGTCCTCCCGCCTGACCGTGCTCAATTGGATGGGTTTCTTCGGTGGGCGGCTGTTTGTGAGCAAGTAGGCGTCGAGATCACCGTCACCATCGTAGTCGTGAAAGGCGCACATTACGCTGGCGCGAGAGAGGTCCAGCCCCATCGCTGTTGCGCGATTCTCGAAGGTGCCGTCGCCCCTATTGATGTAGACGCGATTCGGCCCGTCGTAGCAGCAGACATGCAGGTCGAGATCACCGTCGTTGTCGATGTCGGCAAAGCTAGCACCCGTCCCGTGAAGCGAGGGGTCGTCAAGCCCTGCCTGCGCCGTGACATCTTCGAACTTCCAATCGCCCATGTTGCGGAAAAGCTTCGGCCCACCCTGAGGCCGGGTCAGATAGATGTCAGGCATGCCATCCCCGTCGTAATCGGCGATGGCGACTCCCCCTCCCGCAAAAGGGCCGGTCAGTTCTTCGGCCGCCCTCCCGATCGGTTTCCACCGATTGGCAAATTCAATGCCACTGCGCTCCGCACCAATCTCAGTGAAGCGCCGATTCTCGACCTTCCCAGGAGGCGCATGCGGTTGCGAAACGATCGCTCCTTGGGCGGAAGGTTCCGGCACGGCAGGTTTCGCTGGCGGGGTTGACGGACGGCTTGAATCCGTTGGCTTGCACGCGGCAATCAGAAGCAAAGTAATGATCAGTATCCGAAGGCGCGATGATCTCAATCTCCTGCTCCGTTCGGAAGCGGATGGCTTCTTTGCCATCGCGGCAGTCATGAGTCGGTCGTGCATTGTCAACAAAGTAAAGCGAGCGCGCAGCCCAAGGCTTCCGAACACTTTATGTCCTCGCCATTGGCACCGCCAACCAATTCGACCAGTCGGCGATCCCGCCGCCAATACTCTTGACCTCTTCCCGTTTTTTTCGTATCAACGTCGTTCCAACTCAACAGATATCCATGAATTCACTCCGCCTTTTCCTATTCGGGCTCACCGTCCTTGCGATCAGCCTCACCTCCCATGCGGCGACCACATGGACCGGCGCAGTCAACAACGACATCAACAATGCCGGAAACTGGGACAATGGTCTGCCGACCAATAACGGCTCCAATGACGGCACGGTGCCGACCGGCAATCCGGGACTCAATGGCAGCCCCCAGAACAAAAACATCACCTTCGAGGGCAATTCGGGATACAATGCCAACAACTTTGGGGGCAACCAGGCCAACGGTTACAACGTCACCTTCAACGGCTCGGGGAACGCGGACTTCACTGGCAACGGGCTGTTCCTCGCATGGGACGGCGGCGCCGCCAACGACTCCAGCTTCACGTGGAACAGCACGGGCACGCTGAACACCACCCGCTTGTTCACGAGCCGCTTCGGCATGGGAACGTTCACCCAGACCGCAGGCACCATCAACCAGAACAACACCGGCGCCTTCGATATGATCGGCGGCGAGTTCGGAGCCCCGCAGGATCCTCTCGGAGGCACCACGTGGCTCATGTCCGGGGGTGTTTTCAACGCTTCCGCAAGCGAGTTCGAGCCCCGGTTCGGCTCCATGTCGATGACCGGCGGCACGATCAACGCCAACGATTTCAAGTGGGACGAAGGCCGTGGCGGTTCCAGCTTTCTCTGGGACTTTTCTGGCGGCATCGTCAACGTCACCGACATCAACGGTTTCAACAACAACGACGCGTTCAACTTCACTGCGGGCAGCACCGGCGTCCTGAACGTTACGAATGCGAACTACAGCATCGCGGACGCCGAAGCCGACATCAACAATGGCTGGATCACCCTGAACGGCGCAGCCGCCACCCCGGCCGACTTCATAATCTCGATCGTGGGCCAGAACACTGAGATCAGGATCCCGGAGCCTTCCGTCGGCATTTTTGCGGGCCTCGGTGTTCTCGGCCTGTGCCTGCGCCGCCGTCGGCGCTCCTAGCCCTTGAGTTTCCGATTTTCACAGGATCCGCCTCCGCAGTGCGCGGGGCGGATCTTGTTTTTGCCATCGGGGGTATTCTAAGCGGATGTCGAAGGAATCGCACACCGTTCTCATCCTCCTCGCGTTCTCCTTCTTCTCGATGACGCTATCCTGCCGACGTCCCGATGACCAAGGAAGCCCCTCTTCGACACCGCAGGCCGGTTCCGAATCAGTAGCATCGACTGCGTCTCCAGTTTTCGAAGATCTCGTCCGCGAGCGGGGCGAACTCGACAGGACGGTCTATCTCGACGAACGGAATGCCCAGGCGTACGAGCAGGTGCTCGTCCGGTTGTGGGACCGTCTGCGGCGCGACGATCCCTACAAGGTGCTTCGGGAGCAAAAACTCTCCGTGCTCTCGCTCCCCACGCTCACCGAGCCTGAGGAACGGGATTGGGGTGTTCCGGGGATTCGTATCCGACGATCGGCTGGGCAGGGCGAAAGTTTGGATCACGCGGGCTTCGCGAAGCTTCTCGCGATGTGGCAAGCGGAGGGGTGGGTCCTCGAACAGTCCGAGTGGCATCACGACCGCTTCCATCCGGCGGACGCACCATCCCGATCTCCACCGAGATCTCGCGCGTCGGCGACGGGCCACCTTTCAAACAGGAAACTCGGACGCCGGCTGATTATCGAGGCGAAGCTCGATATCGAGTGGGCACCGGTGGACGCCCGGAGCCTACCTCTGCCGAATTCCGTACGCGTCGCTGAGATACGGGCGATCGAGCGCGACGGCCCACCGGTATTTTCGGCCATGGCCACATTCGATGTCGCCGCCGATTCCGGCGGCCGCTGGAAGGCCTCGCAGCCCGTGTTGCTCCATGACCTCGATGGCGACGGCCTCTCCGAGATCGTCCTCGCAGGTGCCAATCTCATCTACAACAACAAAGGCGAGGGGAAGTTTGAGAAAGAACCCCTCGAGGGCCTTGCCCACCCATTTGACGGCGCGGCAATCATCGCCGATTTCACCGGAAACGGGTTGGTGGATCTACTGGGAACTGCCCGGCGTGGAGGCTTCCTAAAGCTGCTGCCTGGTATGCCCGATGGGGGCTTCGGACAGACGGCGGTTACCTGCTTCAACGTGACTTTCCCGTATGCCCAGGGAATCACCGCCGGGGACATCGACGCGGACGGTGATCTCGATGTCTTTCTCTTCCAGTACCGTCAACCCTACGTCGGCGGCCAGATGCCCACTCCGTTCTACGATGCCAACGATGGCTTCCCGTCCTACCTCCTGCGCAACGAAGGAGGTGGGAAGTTCATCGACATCACCGAAGATGCCGGACTGGGAGAGAAACGCCACCGTCGCACCTACAGCGCCTGCCTCGTTGATCTTGATGGCGACGGCCATCTTGATCTCTCGGTAGTCAGCGATTTCGCCGGACTTGACGTCTATCGCGGAAACGGCGATGGCGAATTCGACGATGTCTCGGAAGCCATGGTCGATCAACGCAGGGCATTCGGAATGGCGCAAACCTTCGATGATTTCGATGCGGACGGGGCGCTCGATCTCTACATGATCGGCATGAGTTCGACAACGGCAAGGCGGATCGTCGGGCTGGGGATCGATCACCCGGACTTCCCAGTCGAGAGTCGAATGCGTCCAGCAATGGGTTACGGCAACCGCCTGTTTCTTTCCCGAGGTGGCCGTTTCCAGACCGCACCGACCGCCGATCGTGTCGCCCGGACCGGCTGGTCATGGGGAGTGAGTTCAGCCGATTTCGACAATGACGGCGACCGCGATCTCTTCGTGGCGAACGGTCACGTGAGCGGGCAGTCCTGCAAGGACTATTGCACCCGTTTCTGGAGCCATGATATCTTCACCGACAATTCCAAGGGCGCCCCCGCCTTCGAGCGGCTCTTCATCGGCGAAATGCACTCAATGCTAGCGCGACAGACCTCGTGGAACGGCTACGAGAAGAACGTCCTCTTTCTCAACGACGGCGGTAAGGATTTTCTCAATGTCGCCTATCTGCTGGGGGTGGCCCACGAATTCGACTCCCGCGCGGCGGTGAGCGACGACTTCGACGGCGATGGATCGGTCGACCTTCTCGTGGTCGAGCTCGATCAGCGACGACGCAGCGAGGTCGTCCGCGTCCTACGCAACGGTCTCGCACCGCGCGGGGATTGGCTGGGCGTGCGACTGCGGGGATCGCAAGGCGGCCCGAGCCCGATCGGCGCCAAGGTGTTTCTCGGCGGCCCCGGGGGCCGCAGGCTGTCTGCCATCGTCGCGGGCGACTCTTTCCAGGCGCAGCATGCTCCGGTAGCCCACTTCGGACTCGGCAGCGATCCCGATCTCAAGATCGACAGAATCGAGGTGCATTGGCCCGGCGGGGCCCGTTCCCGAATGCCATCTCCCCGTCTAAATACCTACCACGTGGTGGCACCGACC
>CAJIAN010000401.1_pt1 | contig 12526 bp, 13 predicted proteins | sample 9199061 | NCBI WGS metagenome assembly CAJIAN01 (sample SAMEA7708264, study PRJEB35096) | sediment metagenome | biome: marine neritic benthic zone biome [ENVO:01000025]; feature: sediment [ENVO:00002007]; material: shallow marine sediment [ENVO:03000034] sea grass bed [ENVO_01000059] ...
CTCCAAGAGAGAATCCAAGTAGCCAACCGGAACATCAAAGCGCAGGAAGAAACCGTCGAACTCACCAAGAACCGACTCGAAGCCGAACTCGTGTCGAAAATCGATGTCTTTCAGGCCGAAACCAATCTTGAGCTTTCCCGCTCCCTGCTTCCGCTCCTGCGAGCACAACTCGCCCTGGCCAAGAACCGCCTCGCCACCTTGACCGGAGGATATCCCAAGTCGGTGGAGAAGCTCCTCGCGCGCACGCGGCCCATCCCGACACCGAGGAAGGGTTACTCGGCAGGGCTGCCTGCTGATCTGCTCCGTGCACGTCGCGATGTGCGAGGCGCCGAACGCCGACTGGCAGCACAGACCGCACTCATCGGCGTCGCCGAGGCCGATCTCTATCCGCGCTTTACCCTGTTCGGAACCCTCTCCCTGCAGTCGGTCGATTCCTCGGATTTCTTCGATTCGGCCAGCCGCGCCTATTCGTTCGGGCCCAACTTCCAGTGGCAGATCTTCAGTGCGGGCCGGATCCGCGCGAATATCGATGCGCAGGAGGCAGTTACCGAACAGGCCCTGAACAACTACGAACAGTCGATCCTGCTCGCCGTCGAAGAAGTGGAGTCGAGCATGTCCGCAGTGGCGAACGGATGGGATCGCGTTGCCATCCTCGCGAAAGCGGTCGGTTCTTCCGTAGAGACGGTCACACTCGTGAAAGACAACTACCGGAACGGCCTCATCGACTTCCAGCGCGTGCTCGACGCCGAGCGGGTTCAGTTCAGCACCGAGGACGAGGAAACCGTTGCCCAAGGTGAGATCGCGCTGGCCTACGTCGCGCTCTACAAGGCGCTCGGTGGCGGTGCCGAAGTCGAGGTCATTCCGATCCCGGAGCCGAAGACACAGGCCACCAGTCTATTTGCCCGTGGCTTCAAGAAGAAGCAGCAAGTTGAGGAGCCCCCGCAAGATCCCGACGCTCCTTCAAAACCGTAGTTTGCCATGGATGAACATCAGCTGACTGGAGCCGACGTTCTCATCGTCGCCATTCTCGTGCTCTGGCTCGGGAACGTGATCACGAACAGGGTTTCGATCCTCAAGAAGTACAGCATTCCCCTCGCGGTCACAGGCGGACTCATCTGCAGTATTCTCGTCGTGATCATCGACAGTGCCGGCGGCCCGAAGATCACCTTCGACATGCGTACGCGGGACATCCTTCTACTCGTGTTCTTCAGCACCATCGGATTGTCCGCAAAGTTCTCGCGGCTCGCGGCGGGAGGCAAAGCATTGGGGATTCTCGTGGCTTGCGCGGCTGTGTTCCTCGTCGTGCAGAACGTGACCGGAGTACTGCTCTCGATGGCGTTCGGCAACCATCCAGGCCTCGGTCTGTTCGCGGGCAGCGTCTCCCTGGCGGGCGGCCACGGAACGGCCATCGCATGGGGCGAGGAGGCCGCAGCAGCAGGTATCGAAGGCGCTGCGCTCGCGGGAATCGCCTTCGCCACCTTCGGCCTCGTCGCGGGGGGCGTCATCGGCGGACCACTTGCCGAACGCCTGATTACAAAGAACAACCTGAAGCCTTCCGAAAACGCATCGGAATCTTCGGATGCGGCGAATGAGGGTTCCGATTCAGACGGCAAAACCGGGTTCTCGCTTGAAGGTGCGTTCACTGTTCTCCTCGTGCTCGCGATCTGCGTCTCCCTCGGCGATGTGGTCAACCGCTACCTGTTCGAACGCGACTTCAAGGTCCCCGGCTTCCTCACCGCGATGCTCGTCGGTATCGGGATCACCAACCTCTCCGACAAGATGAAACGGCCCCTCGACCAGTCTGCGTTCGGCAATATGGGAGAGATTTGTCTCCAACTGTTCCTCGCTATGAGTCTCATGAGCATGGACCTCTCGTCGTTAGCGGGCGCCTTCGGCCCTATCTTCGTCGTTCTCACCATCCAGATTCTCGTCATCAGCATCTTTGCCGTTTACATCATCTTCCGCGTCATGGGCAGGAACTACGATGCCGCGGTGATCGCGGGGGGATTCTGCGGCCTCGGCATGGGTGCCACTCCTGTCGCCATCGCAAACATGAATGCCGTTACTCTGAAGCACGGCCCTTCGTTCAAGGCCTTTCTGGTCATCCCGCTCGTCGGCGCGTTCTTCGTCGACATCTTGAATGCGATCATCATCAAGTTCTTCCTCGGCCTGCCCATCATGCAACGGGCTTCAGAGGTCGCTGTCGGCTAGTCCGATATCGGACCATTCCGAGAAGAATTTTGAGCAGAGAAAGAGCGCGGAGCACGTGAAGACGATTCGCAGGAGAAGTAGGACGGAGTTGCACTCCGTCCTGTTCAGACATCCTCGGAGTACACCTCCGTGCTACAGGAATGATGCTAGAACAAGCGCGAGCAGTGAAAAAAGCGTGTGCTCTTTCACGAATTCGAGCCCTCGGCTGCTATTCTGGTGTTCTGATCGATTGGCAAGGCGATTTGCCTATTTCTGCCCGGATTCGTGTTTCTCCATCCATGCTTTTCGGGCAGCCAAGTTGTCGCTCAGTCTCTTGATCTGTGCGCGTTCGGCATTCAGATCCGCGTAGTAACGGAACATCGTATCGAAGTCATGGTCCAGATCGCTCGCCATATCCTTGAGAAGGAGGTCGATGTTGTGGGCATCGTTGCGTCCGATGGCCCGGGTCGGCGTGGCGACGAGTGCCAACAGCTGCTCCAATTAGCTTTCGCGCCGTGCGATGAGTTCGTCGTTCGTGTCGCGCTCCTCCCTCAGCAGACTCCTCTGTACTTCGGGCAGGTTGCCGGTCTTCAACTTCGTCTCGAGGTCGCGGTTCTTTCGCTGGAGATCCTCGATACTGTCCATAATCGCGTCGCCGATTGCCTTGCGGTCCTGATTCGAGCGAGTGGTTTGCTTTCGGTTGTGGTAGTAGTCCGGATTCTTGCGGGTCGACGTGCCTCCCCACCGACCTGAACGACGGGTGCGGATGTACTTCGCGTAGTCCTTGTGCGTCGCCAGCGAGTTTGTGATGGCCATGATCTGATCGACTCGCTTCTCGATCTTCTCGTCGAAAACCTTGACGTCCGAGGTCAGGGTATCCTTAGGCACCGCCGGATTCGCCTTGGCAAGCTCCTCCTTCAGACGCCGGCGCGTGATGTCGTATGCCTGAATGGCTTCACGCAATCCGGCGATCACCTGCTCCTTCGTCTGGGCGACACGAAGCTTGGAATCCTTCGAATCCTTCAGGGTCTTCAGCTTGTCGACGATCTTGCCGACGCGCTCCTCGATGCGGTTGTCCAACCGGATGATATCCTCCGAAATCTCAGCCAGGCGCGCTTCGCGCTCCACAATATGCTGCTCCAGATTGACGATCGACTGCCTGCGCGCCTCGATGTCGATTTCGGGTGCCGTTTCGGCCGGCTTGTCCCCGGCGTGGCGAATCCGGCACCCAGCGAAAGTGCGCCCGCGGTGAGGATGGAGGCGGGGATGAATCGGAGTTGGGTGTTCATGGTGCTGTTCAGTGGACTTGGATGTCGTCTTGTTGATGAAATCCAATCACGCGGCGTTCACCAGATGAAGCCCAGCCCGAGGTAGGCGCCGCGAGTCTCCACGTCCCAGGCGTAGTCGTCGTTGATGTAATCGTAGTGCAGATAGCGGTAGCCGGCGGTGAGCGAGAGGCTCTCGCTGAAGCGGTATCCAAGCGCCGCCTGCACCTGCCAGGTGATGTCCGACGAGCCGCCGCCGATATCGGCGAGTCCGGTGGCAAACACGCGGTCGGAAAAGTTGTAGTGGCCACGGATCCCTCCGACCGCATCCCACCACTGCTCTCTTCCGGATCCGCGCACTTCCGGAGTGCTAGCGCCGCCCGGCACCAGCCTGAGCTCGAGGTCCATGTCCATGTAACGGGCACCGGCCAGCAAATCGAGCCATCCATCGTCCGATTCGAGAACCCGATAGCTGAGTTTGGGATCGAACATCGTATGCTCGAGCCGAAGATCGACCCGCCTGTAGAGGGACCCGGAAGTACTGGAAGACGGACTCACATCGAGATACAAGAAGTCGGCAAACAGACCCACGCGCTTGTAACGCACCCCTCCGGTCGCCATGAAGGCGAAATCGAGCTCTTTGAGGATGTCGTCGATGCCGATACTGATGTCGGATTTCGCACCTTCGACCGCCGTCGCGCCTTTCATGTTGGCGAGCCAGAAATAGGGCGTGAATTCAAACTCCCACGGATTCTCGGACGGCGTTGGCTCGGGATAGTCGAGGAGGCTTTGTTTTGAACTGCCTGCTGGCGAGTAAGTATCCCCGGCGTGGATCGAGCCCGATAACAGGGTGAGCGCGGCAATGATGCTAGTGGTATTCTTCATCGTGTTGGTGGTTGATTGATTGTTACTTTAAGAGTGTCCTTGTTGATTCTGACAGATTCCACTTCCTCCACGAGATCGCGTGCCGCCTCCAGGCCCGTATTCACTTTATGGCATCTGCCCGCGACAAAGATGTAGAGTGCGGCAGTGAAAGGGATGGATGCGAGTGCGAAGCCAGCAATCCGTCCTAGCGCTGCCCGAATCCGTATACCTGACAATTTCACAACAACGCCTCACTCATTCGGGTTAACGGCTGGTTTGATGTCTCCTACTGGATATCCGGCGCCTGCCTGGCCTTGCCGGTTCCGTTGGGGGCCAGTATTGTGCCTTGTCGCCCGCAGGCTTCCTGGGTCCGGCCAGTGAGATGCTGAGTGTCTTGTTTCTGTTTTTCACGGGTCAGTTCCAGAGGTTCAGGATCAATGGTTGGTCTGGTGGACGCTAATAGCCGTAGCCGTAGTAGGGCCGCGGGGCGGGCTGTGGATAGTACTGCGGTCGGGGTGCGGTAGCCGCGCCGAGCAGACCGCCAATCGCGGCGCCGGCCCAGGCATTGCGGGTGAGACCCTTGCCGCCTCCGGTCAGCAGCGATCCGGCGACGGCGCCTACGGCGGCTCCGCGCACGGCGCGCGTGCCCGGATCACCATAGCCAATGGGAGGTCCGCAACTGGAAAACGAAAGCGCGACGGCAATGAGTGCAATGAGTGTGATTGATTTCTTCATGTCGGTGATTCTTTGAGATCAAATAAGGTTCGAGTGATTAGTCGAGGTCTCTCATGGTGACGTAGCCTCTTCCCCGTTTGTCGACTTTGCGGAAGTGCTGGCGCATCTCGGCAACCGCGACCTTGTTCCGGAGCGAATCCTTGAAACTGATCTCGTCAGCCCCGCGGCTCATCGCTGCCCACTCAGCCTTGTGATCGATCTTGTGCCCCTTCGTCGCCTTCATGAACTCCTTCCGACTGACCTTGCCGTTGCCGTCCAGATCGAAGCTCTTGAAAATCTCATGGAGACCGGTGATGACGAATTCCTTCTCGGTGACGCGACCGTCTCCATTGGCATCCAGTGCATTGAAGACCTTCTGCTGCGAAGATGTGCCGACGCCATCCTCGCCGGACCACGCGCTGAGCGCGATGGCGAGCGAGGACACGGCCACGATGGGGAATGCAATGCGTCGTTTCTTCATGATTTTCACTTGGTTACCTTGATCGAACCGAGAAGCTTGTCTTGGATCGCCTTGGTTTCGGCATTCGCCTTGGTGAGAATCGAGTTGATGGTGTACATGCTCTTCTTGTGGACGAAGAGGATGGCGAGCCCGCTGTAGCCGGGGTGGTCCTTTTTGGTGAAGTCGGCGGCTTCATAACGCAGGACAAGCCCCGGAGCTCCGCCGATGTTCTTCTTCTCGGAGGAGACTTCCTTGCCGAATGCCTTGCTGATCACACCCGCAGCTCCATTTTTGAGGATGGTGTCCTTGCTGGCGAATGTCATCGCAAGGCCTGGAATCGGCGAATCACTGATGGTGAGCATGATGCCGTCGCCCTGGTATTTGACCACTTCGGTCTTCACTTTGCCGGCCGGAGTGCTGCTGGTTACGGTCTCGAACTTGTCCCCCTTGTGCGGGAACATGACGGAGACCTTCTTGTCGTTGCTCGTGACCGTGAACCAGTCGGCAGCCCAACTGCTGTTGACGGCAAAGATTGCGAAGGTGGCGAAGATCGCCACGAAGCGAGACGGGCGGAGGCGAGTGATGGAGATGTGTTGTTCTTTCATGATGTGTTGTCTTTTTGTTTTGTTAGTGTTCAAATCTATCCTGAAAATCCAGAATGAGTGGATCGTTCTCGGCAAGCGAGGCGCTTGCCCTACAACCGCAACGACAGTGCAGATCCTTGTAGGGCGGCCGCCGCGGCTGCCATGGTTTTGGGAGAGCTTCTGGTGATTCACGTTTCATCTGGAAGTGGTTCGGCGTGCCAACGCCCGAGTCGCTATTCGCCGTCCCCTTTCTCCGCGCCCTTCTCCATCCCGGCTCCCGGGGTCACCGGATATTCCTGCCCCTCTTTGAGAGCGAGCGCCGCCTGGGTCAGATACCACAGGCTGATGGCGCCGATGCGGCTGCCGTATTCGGTCTTGGGAATCTTCGGGTGCTGCTTCTGAAAGTCGGTCAGCATCTTTGCCGTCGAGGTGGCTTTCTTTTTTCGCTCGCTCGCGTCCTTGCCAGACTCCAGGGCTCCGACTTCATACCCTAATCCCTCGAGGATCCGCTTCACCCCGGAGTCGGTCTTCGGATTGAACTCGCCGGAGACCACGGGGAGGTTTTCGACCTCGACGGCCGCGGTCCATTTTCCGCCGCCGCCCGGCTGCTCCATGATCGTCGAATACGCCGCTTGAGTGCCGACGAAGACGTCGAAGCGATTCCGGCCCTTGATCCCGCCGCCGACGTCGGCGACCCAGAAGTAACCGTCGAGTTCCTCGCCCTCGGGCGTCTTGAAACCCTTGATGTCCGAGATGAAAACCCTGGAGCCATAGGGATGATGCTTCTGGTCGGCGGCAACCGTGCGGTAGGGCGTCAGCGGATTCATGCGATTGCCCTTGCCCTTCCAGCCTTTCGGCAGGTCCAGCCATTGTCCGACCTTGGCGATGGAAACGATCGTGCTGCTGCCGTCCGGTTCCTTCACCGACACAGTCCCCTGGATGTTGGCCGCCTTGGTGTCTTTCGGGGTGAGGCGGTAGGTCTGCCACTTGCCCTCGGTCGTCTTGACCTTGCCGGCGACGCCACCGGATCCCGCCTTGGCGGGATCGACCTCGGCGATGTAGTAGAGGGTGAGACTGCCAGTGCCCTTGACGGGTTCGGCGCCGGTCGTGATCGGCTGGCCCGCGGCAATGAGCAGGGCGATTCCGGAGATGGTCTTTGCCAAAAGATGCCTTCGTTTCATTTTACTTGGCCTTTTCGATGTCCGGCCACCCCCTGAAGAGGTTGGCCCACTTGCCGCGCCCGAGGGCCATGAAGGTAAGTAGGGCACGTGGTTTCATTCGGTTTTGGTGTTTATGTGAAGTTTTTCCTACCCCACATTGTCGAACCATCCGAATGGGTATGTCTATTGGACCAAGGTCTCATAGTCCTAGGTCCAAGACCCCTCGCTTCCTATTGCAATGTCAGTGTGACGAATTCGTCACCTTGGGGCCGGGTCGCTCCCCACCGACCGGATGATCGGGCGCTCCGCGCGAGGCTGGTCCTTCCGGCGCTCGGGACTCTCATAGGAGGGAAACCCGGCGATGGGTTGGAGATTCGCTAGGAACTCACTTCGACTTCGCCGGCTTCACGCAGCGAAATCCCAGATGCGACATGCCGGTGTCGTGGGGAGTGCCGCGTCGTCCTCCCGGCCGGTAGGCGGAGCAGTAGCAATCGTTGCAGAGGAAGGAGCCGCCGCGGGTGACTCGGCTGAGTTCGTGCGGCTGCCTTGGATCGAAGTAGCGCGGCGGACCCTGCGGGTCGGTCACGGGATCGCCCTTGCCGGCGCGGTGCCGGTAGAGATCGACCCGCCACCAGTCGCTGCACCATTCCCAGACGTTGCCGGACATGTCGTAGAGACCATGGCCGTTGGCGGGATAGGATCTGACCGGTGCGGTGCGCACGAAGCCGTCGGCCTTTGAGTTCTTGTGAGGGAAATCGCCTTGCCAGATATTGGCCTGGGGCTTTTTCTCCGAGACCGGTTCGTCGCCCCAGGTATAGAAGCTGTCCTTCAGACCTCCGCGTGCGGCGAACTCCCACTCCGCTTCGGTCGGGAGTCGCTTGCCAGCCCACTTCGCGTAGGCCATCGCGTCGTCCCAACAGACGTGGACGACCGGGTGATCGCCGCGGCCCTTCAGGTCGCTGTCCGGACCCTCGGGGTGCCGCCAGTTGGCACCGGTCACCCACGACCACCAGCCGCGAATGTTGTTGAGCGGCACGGCCTTCTTCGGCGGGGTGAAGACCATCGAACCCGCCTTCAATTGGGCATCGGGCGGTTTCGGCGTCCCGGGCGGCACCTGCTTCTTGAGTTCTTCCCAGTCGACGTCCTTCTCCGCCTCGGTGACGAACCCGGTCGCTTTGACGAACTTGGCGAACTGGTCGTTGGTGACTTCGGTTGCATCCATCCAGAATCCGCTGACCGTCACCTTGTGGGCGGGTTTCTCGACGTTGCGGGCGAGCGGGTCGGCATCCGGCGATCCCATCATGAACTCGCCGCCAGGGATCCACACCATTCCAGGTGGAGACTTCGCCTCATCTGCGGAGACGACGCCGATGAAACAGAGGGAGAGGGAGAGAGAGAACAGGATTCGGATTCTCATATCAGGGATGGGTTTGAACAGAAGGGCGCGGAGGAAGCGAAGGTCCTGATTTTCAACAATACTAGGCTCGGCGATCTTTGCGCTCTTCTGTTTGATTTTTCTTTTCGAGAGACAGTGGTTTGACGGGCCTCCATGGAGGTGAACAAAACGCGCAAGGGAAGCAAAGGATTGGCGCGCTACGCGCGACGAAACAATCCGGACCTTGGCGATCTTTGCGTCCTTCTGTTCAATTCTTCCTCTCATCTTTAAGGATTCAAAGGTTTCAGGTCCGTGGAGGTGGCACTCGATCGTTGAGCTTTTAAACGCCGCAGGCGGCCGAGCAATCGTGCGATCTGTGGACCACCATCCCAATGGGCCTGCTGATCGGTGCGTTTTTTGCCAAAAAGCAACGCGGACAGCTTTTCAATCGCGGTTTGCAGCTCAGGCGAGTCCGCAGTGGCGAGCATGTGCTGTATCCCACCCCGTACACCTCTCCGCCCGGCCCAGTCGGCCAATGCCTTGTAGGTTGATTTCGGATCTCCCCTTCGAGCAACCTGACACAGTTTTCGAAAGGCGACGGACTCCGATTCGCGACGGGAATGCAGCCACGTTCCAATGCCTTGCCGAATCCGTCTGCGAAACGCGAACACCACGCCCCCCAGCAGCACTGCTGCGATGAGCCCAATTGCCCAGCTTCCCCCATTTGGATCCTCGACACCGCTTGCTGCTGCTGTGCCTTCGCTCGCCCGCTGCAATGCCGGGTTGGGGGCGACGGCAAACTGATGCCCCGGAAGTTCAATCCGCTTCAGATCTTTCAATGAGAGATCGAACCATGGAACCGTCATTGCCGGGATCTCGAACGCGCCTTCACGTTCGCATACGTAGGTGATGGTCTGGGATCGTTCGCCGCTGAACTCCCCCCGGTTGCTGGTGTCCCTGACCAGTGGGTCGCCCGTGTAGATTCCCAGCCCGTCGATGTCCCGAACCGGCAATGGCGGGAATCCCATCCCGAGGACGCTCTCGGCCTTCATCGTCACCGTCCGTTTGAAAGCGTCGCCGACCCTCGCGTCGGCGGGCTGGGGCGACCACGATTCCTTCACCTCGAATTCGGTCGTACTTACCAGAGTCGACAGACCCTCGGCTCCTTCGGGCATGACCGCGGTGACCGTGACCGTCTCGCTGGCGAGCGGCTCCGTAATGCCGACCTTTTCCGGAAAGCGCAGGCGAATCGGCGGGATCTCCGCAGTGCCTGCCCGATGGGGGAAAAAGGCGAATGCGTATTGCGTCTGCTGGTAGTCCTTTCCATCCACGGTGACCGAACTGCGGGTCGCCTGCGTCGATGAGCGCAAAAGAACCCCGCCATCCACTTCCGGTAGATCGATCTTCGGTTCTCCGAAAATGATCTCGCTGGTGAGGACATCGACATCGATGCTCACATGCTGACCGACATAGGCGTCGCCTTCGGGCTTCAGCACCACGCGGACGGACGGCGACTCCCGTGCAAGGAGGTTGGAGAGTGACGCCATGACGGGCATCGCGAGAAGAAGGACGGTCGCTCTCATTTCTTGGCGCCTCCTCCCTCTCCCGTTTTCTCCGCCTGCGACCGCGCATACTGGAAGGCAAACTTCGACCGGAGAAAGTCTGCGGGCCTGGTCTGGACCCGCCGCAGCCACATCGCCTGAATCTCCTTGTCGGAAAGCGAATCGCCGGCACCCGCCTCGTCTTCCGTCTCGTCGCCTCCGGATTCTTTCTTAGCCGATTCATCGAAGACAACATCGTCGGCTCCGAGTTCCGTTGGGCCGCCGCGATCCTCGCCGGCATCCTCCTTGCGCTTCGCGCGGACCGCGGCAATCCGACGGTTTGTCTTCGCCTCCTCCCATTCGGGGCGCTTCGTGAGTGCGCGATCGAAGGCAATGATCGCCTCCTTGTATTTGCCAAGCATGATCAGCGCGTTGCCTCGATTGAACGCGCCCTCGGGCGAAGCGACGCGTCCGAACGTGGCGGCCGCAGCCTTGAACTCACCCGCCCGAAACTGGGCGACGCCACGGCGCATCGGATCGGTGAAAAGCTTAGCCGCTCTCCCGTAGTCTTCCTTGTCGAAGGCGCTCTGGGCCTGTTGATCCTGGGTTTGCCAGAGATCGGCGAACCAGCCCGCGCGGGCGCCCGGCGCGGCGCCGAGGATCATCAACACGGTAGCAAGTAGGACGAAGTTCGATTTCATGATGAGCTGGATTCGCGGAGCGTTCCTGGCCAGCGGACCGACCATCCGGGCCGAGACCAGAATAGGGACAAGAGAACCAGAAGCGGCAGCAACCAGTATCCGTAATCCTTCCAATGTTCGCCTTCGGCTTCCGCGCTGGCCTTGCTCCTGCCGAATTTCGTTGTCACTTCGTTCGCCAAGGCGACGACGTCCTCCTCGTCGGGAGTCACGATCACCAGCGACCCGCCTCCAGAGCGGCTGAGGCGGCGCAATGATTCGGCGTCGAGGGGCGGCGCGGGAGGACTGTCGGGCGGCACGTCGATCACGGCCGGCGCGGCGATCGCGTAGACGTGCAGTGGCACGCCCTGCTTCCGGCAGGCATCGGCCGCAGCGGATTGTTCGTTCGGATCGACGGCATCGGTGAACAGCAGAACCGATCCCGGAAGACCGGATCGCTCGAGTTGCTCCAATCCAAGTTCCACCGCCGCAGCGGCGGCGTCACCCTCGGGGAGCGGCATGATCTCCGGCGAGATTTCCGCAGCCATCGAAACGATGACACCGCTGTCTTCGGTGAGGGGCATGACCAGATGGGCGCTGCCAGCGTAACTGATCAGTGCGGTTCGGGTGCCTTGGCGTCTGTCGAGGAGGTCTCCGATCTTGTGGACCGCCCGCTGCAGACGCGAGGGTTGAATATCCTGGGCAAGCATCGTCTTCGAGGAGTTGAAGACGATGACCAGCGCTGCCGAGTCGGTGCTGAACGGCGACGACTCCTTTTCCCACGCAGGTCCCGCCAACGCGAGGATCGAGAGCAGCCAGATGGGCACCAGCAGTCCGAAGGGACGCAGACGACTCGCCTGTTCGCGATTGCCGACTAGGTGTGGCAGCAGGTGGGGAGCGATCACCTTTCGCCACTGCCGGTTCGAATCGGCTGCTCTCCAGATCAGCCAGAGCAGGAGTGCCGCCGGCACGAGTGCCAGCAGCCACCACGGCCGCAGAAAATGGAAGTCGTCAAGCATGGGCAACCGCCTCCTCTTCCGGTTCACCGGCATTGGCATCGGGTTGGCGTGTGCGGCGGTTGGCGGCGGCATGCCGAAGCGCCTGCACGGCGTGAAACAGCATGTTCAGCAACAGGCCGGCGGCCAGCGGCACCCAGAAAACATCCGTCCTTGGCGAATGGGAAACGGTCTCGATCTCGTGCGACTCCAAGGCATCGAGTTCGGTGTAGATTTCGCCGAGCTGTTCGCGATCCGCCGCGCGGAAGAAGCGACCGCTCGTCGTGGAGGCCATTCCCTTGAGTGCTTCCTCGTCCAGTTTCTCCTCGCCGGCGGCCTCAGGATCGCCCACCGCCACGCTGTGAATCACGATCCCGTTGTCGCGGGCAATCCGCGCTGCGTTGTCGGGTGTCACCTGGCTCGTGGTGTCGTTGCCGTCTGTGAGTGCGATGATCACCTTCTTGTCGATCTTGCTGTTCTCGAAAAGATTGATCGCCAGACCGATCGAGTCGCCGAGGGCGGTTTTGGGGCCGGCCATTCCCACTTGTGCTTCTTCCAGAAGCGTTCGGCAGGCGTCTAGATCCTGGGTGAACGGCACCTGGAGGAACGGGGCCGATCCGAAAAACACGAGTGCGACGCGATCGCCTTCGCGCTTTGATACGAAGTCGTCGAGCACTTCCTTGACCGCCGTCAGCCGACCA
>CAJIAN010000236.1_pt1 | contig 12513 bp, 15 predicted proteins | sample 9199061 | NCBI WGS metagenome assembly CAJIAN01 (sample SAMEA7708264, study PRJEB35096) | sediment metagenome | biome: marine neritic benthic zone biome [ENVO:01000025]; feature: sediment [ENVO:00002007]; material: shallow marine sediment [ENVO:03000034] sea grass bed [ENVO_01000059] ...
CTGGTCGATTCCGAAGCAGCCTCGGCATCCTTCGGAACGACACCGCTCAATGGGAGCTGCTCCTCGGCCTCTTCAGCGGCGCTTTCGGCGTTCTCCTCGTCACTCTGCTCTTCATCCTTCGGCGATTCTGGTTCGGGCAGCTTCACCTGGCGCAATTCCGCGGAATTCGGAAGGTCCTCGACGTTGCGGATTCCGAAGTGCTCGAGGAACAATTCCGTCGTCTCGTAGAGCAACGGGCGCCCGGGGAGTTCGGCCCGGCCCCCGATCTTCACGAGCCCGCGATCGAGCAGGGTGTTCAACACGCCATCGACCGCGACACCACGGACAGCTTCGATCGACGCCTTGGTGAGCGGCTGGCGGTAGGCGATGATGGCAAGCGTTTCGAGAGCCGGCGGACTCAGCCGCGGCGTCTTCTTGCCGGGGAAGAGTTCTCGCACCCACGGCGCGTATTCGGGATCGGAGAACAGTTTCCAACCCGTCGCGCGCTCGCTGATCGCAAACGAGCGTTTGCTCTCCCGATACTGTTCGTTCAGCGCGGCGATGGCTTCACCAATCTCCTTCGCGGTCGTCTTCTTGATCTCTTCGAGACCTTCGAACTCCTCCTCAAACTTGCGTGCGGCGCTCCGGACCATTTTGGCCATGGCCTTGGGGCTGAGAGGGTCCGGTGAAGCGAAAAGCAGTGCCTCTACGATCTGGGTGAGTTCCATCGGGTGATGCAGGTCCTGGGAATTGAAGGGAGTGGACGTGCATACTAAAAAGCCCGGCTGCAATTGCAAGCCGGGTTTGGAAAGCCCTCCGCGCGGGCCCCGAATCGGCCCTATCCCGTCGCTTTCGGCTGGCTGCGGTTCAATTCGGAAACGATTTCGCTGCTGATATCGACCGCGTCGCGGGAATGCAGGAGGAACGGTATGCCACCGACGCTGAGACCGGACCTGTCGAACACGATGTCGTAGGAGCCGAGTTGTGCCCGCTCCCGCACCACGTCGAGGATCTCTTCGAGCAGCGCGCTCCGCACGCGGTTTGCCTGCTCCAAAAGCTGCTGCTGTCGGCGGCGCGAGAACTCGGCCTTCTCCCGCTCCAAGGACCGCGCCTCGGCCGATACCTCCTCGGCCGTCTTTCGCTTCTCCGCACGCAGTTCCTCGGAAATCGCCGGATCGGTAATGGCCGCGACCGTCTCCTGATACTTCTCGATCAGCTGACGATAGCGATCATTCCTCTCGTTGAGTGCTTTCTGCACGAGTTGCTTGTCGTCGTTGAGCCGCTTCTCCGCTTCCTTGGTCTTGTGGTATTCGGCGAAGACACGCGTCATATCGACGATTCCGATCTTCAATCCCCTTCGTTCATCCCCGGCGTTGGCGAGAGACGGGGTGACAAGTGAAAGCGCAGTCAGTGTTGCAATCATCCGATACTTCATCGTAAACAGAGCGGTTTTTTTGGTTGGAATGTTAGTAGAGAATCAAAGCACGTCCGATTGCGGAAGAATCGTGCGGGACATCGGGGGACCGGGGAGAAGCCCAATGGCCTCGATGGAATCCAGCGCGTCCCAACTCTCCGTCGATGCAGCCGCGAATCCTATTCCACGCGTGAAACCTTCGGGGACGAGCACGCGCTCGTACTCCGGCAGTGAGAATTCGAGCACCCAAACATACGCCGGATAATGGAATGGCGAATCGAACACATCATCCCAGGTCGGTTCCCTCTTGAACCATTCGGCAATACCACGGGGAACTTCGCGCACGCTGGACGAAGCCTCGACCGCCGACAACAGGCGCAGCGGCAGTGGTTCGGAGAATGAAGAGTTAGACTCGGACCAAATGAAAGGAGAATAGGCTCCATCTGCCGGACCTTCGGAGGGCGGAAAACCATGTTCGGCAACCGTCGTTTCCGACCCCCGATCAGAGATGAAGAAGCACGCGAGGACGACAAAGAGCGCCGCCGCGCCCGCAACAATCCATGAGAGTCGCCGGACGCGAGCGCGACGCGCTTCTTCAGGTGCTGTCAATTCGTGAAGCAACTGCGCCTGCGCGCTGAGCCCAAGAAACTGCGCACGCGCTTCGCGATCCTCGAGCAGGATGGCGTTCAATTCGGCGACCTCGCCGGCCGAAGCTCTGCCCTCCAGGTAGCGCAACATGCGGATGGAAAGTGGATCGGTCATGACGTCGTGGGCGTGGAAGGCGCCGGCGATCCCCCGAGTCGACCGCGGATGCAGTCGCGCAGGTGCGCATAGATGCGGGCGAGGGCCTTGTAGATGGTATCGACCTTGCGATTGAGGGTGTGTGCCACTTCGATACCGGACATCTCCTCTCCGTAGCGCATCGCCACGAGCTTCCGGCTCCGCGGCGTCAACGTCTCCATGCACGCCGCAAGAGCATGCATCGCCGGATGCTCTCTCGTGGCGCTCGCTGTAGAATCCGCCTCCGCTTCCAACTTTTCGAGAACGGCTTCGTCGAGCAAAAGGTGGGATTGCTTCTGCTTCCTGTAGTGATCGATCGCCCGATGCCGCGCCACACGGCGGAACCACTTCGCGAGATGCTCGTGATCGGAAAAGCGTTCGCTGTCGCGGACCGCACGCACGCAGACATCTTGGAAAATATCCTCGGCAAGGCATCGGTCCCGGGCGACGGCGCGGACGTAACCGGTCAGTTCCAGGCGCTGCTTCAGCAGGTATTCGGCGATGTCCTCTTTCTGCATCTACGGAGTTCGTCTCTTCACATGCCTAACGTGAAAGACCCCTCCATCTGGACATCCGTTCGGTATTTTTCGTGAAAAAGGGCAATCACCAGCTCTTCGGCCATTTCACACAGGGCTCGAACGTCCCGTCACTCTTCGGATTTCCTTTCGACCATACGGCAACACCTTGTCGGACGGTCGCCTTGCAGTCTGCGATCTTTCCGACGCCGTTGCGGTAATCACCGTCCATGCGGACGAAGTACTCGTTGCCCCACCAGTCGACCAGCCGGAACTTGCCACTTCCTGCAGGCTCCTCGATGAGGCCGGCAACGTCGCCTCTCGCATTCTTCCCTTGATAGAACTGTAGACGACGGGGATTCATCACCTCATCCTCGCCCGTGAGCACCGCCATGAGTTCGAGCCCCGTCTTCGTTTCGTAGTAGTCGCTCCCGGCCTCCCCTTCCGGGATCGGATACTCGCTGTATTCGGCATCGTACGCTCGGATCGCGTTCGCAAGATTCAGCGCTTCGTGTTTTGCCTCCGTTCGCTTCGCCTTGATGTGCACAATATGGAGGACGGGCATCGCTACGGCTGCGAGAATCGCGATGACCGCGATCACAATAAGAAGTTCGAGGAGCGTGAATGCGCCCCTTCTTCCTGCAGGGAGAGTGGGTCGAGTTTCAGTCATGAGTGTTGAATGTAAAAACAAAATACTTTGTATTTACATTTAAAATACCCTGTAGTTTGGAACCCGCAAGGACAATTCCGAATCTTACGATAATGGAGAAAATGCCCAAAAGGGTGTTGACACCATCATGCTACGGTCTTCATCCTTCGCGCTTGAGGAAATAGGGGATTTCTCTGATTTGAGGCAGAGGGATTCCCGCCCAAGACGAAGGGGTGGTCCTGCCGCTCTGCTACTCATCGATCTGTCGGCAGGCACACCCCTTCTCTGGGTCTGGTTCTGTTGATAGATGAGTCTCCGCCGACCCGAATACTCCCCTACCTCCCTGCCAATATCGGGTCGGCGGAGCACCCCCATCAAGCGAGCTTATCGCGACTGACCAGCCGAGTTGTGACTCCACCAAAAGCTACCTCGTCGGTTTCCTGTATCACCCGCCCCAGATCTTCTTCGACCGCTGGAACAGAAAACAGGTCGGCCAAAGCGTATCCGCGTCCACGAACACGAGAACATCTCCCCTCGCCGCCCGCGCCACCGGCATTCCGGGCAACGGCCACGTTGCCTCTCGGCTCCGCAACGACTGTCGCCCCGAGCGATCTTGCGATCTCCGCCGTCCGATCTTCGCTGCCGTTGTCCACGACGATGATCTCCACATGGTCGCAGCCGGTTTCCTGCTGGAGAAGATGATCGACAGCAGAGCCCACCGACGACAGGGTCGCGGCCATGTAGGATTCTTCGTTGAACGCGGGAATGATGACCGACAGTGTCATCACCTGCGTCGCCAACGCGGCAGATCAGTTCACCTCGACCACCCTGACAAACACTTTCGTCGGAACGGGAATCAGGGTGCCGGTGAGCGTGGTCGTGAATCCGGTCGCGGTTTGCGACGCGCCGAGGTTCTGCCAAGTCGTCAGATCACTCGATGACTGCATTTGATATTCGGCCCCGATTTCCGTCCCGAAAGTCATTTGCACATTCCCGCTCAGGGAATCGAGGCTCGAGCCGGTGATCTGCAGGTAGCCGCTGTCCTGCGTGTCCGTGATTTCAAAGATCTGACCGTTGTGTAGCGACGCCGCGTAGAGATTGCCTTCCTCGTCCTCGCCGAAGCACGAAAAACGGATGTTCGTCTGCGGAAACTGCCGGTTGAGCCAGACGCCCTGACTGTCTCGCTGGAGTCCCCAGATGTTGCGGGAGTTGAAATCGCCGACGAAGTAGATGCCCTGCATTCGCGGGAACTTGCTGCCGCGGTAGACGTAGCCACCGGTGATCGAGGTTCCTCCGGTCGAACTGCTCCTGCCGTAATCGAAGATCGGCGGGGTGGATACGCCGTGGGTGGAGAGCGGCGTGCTTGCACTGAACGTCGTGAAGCCCTCTTCACGACGCCACTGGTAGTTTTTCCCTCCCGTGTTGGAAGCAGGCGCAAAATTGACCTCCTCCCGGGATCCCTGTCCCACATCGGCAATGTACATGTCCCCCGTCTTCCGATCGAACGACCAGCGCCACGGATTCCGCAATCCGAAGGCCCAGATTTCGCCGGGAACCCCTCCGGTGAGCACAAAGGGATTGTCGGAAGGAATCGCGTAGTTCAGGCCCGGGTCGGGAACGCCCTCGACATCGATCCGAATCATCTTTCCTTGAAGCGTCGCAGGATTCTGGCCGTTTCAACGGCGCCGTGGTCGTCACCCGCACCGCCCCCATCACCGAATCCGAAATAGAGATACCCATCTATTCCGAAGTGGATCTGCCCACCGTTGTGGTTTCCCTCAGGCTGGGCTTCCTGGAGAATGATCGTCTCGCTGTTCTCGTCCGCGTCATCGGCATCGTTCGGATTCACGTCAAACCGCGAAAGCACGGTGTCACCCCCGTTTGCGATGTAGGAAACGTAGAAATACTGCTTCTGCGCGAAGCCCTTCGGAAACGCAATCCCAAGAAGTCCCTGCTCGCTGTTGCTGGTGACGTTACTGGTGGCCTGGACACGGGCAATGATATCCAGAAAAGTCGTCAGCGTATTCCCATCCCAGATCCGGATGCGCCCAGCACGCTCGGCGATGAAAACCCGACCACTTCCGTCCCCGGCATGTGTGATGTCGGTCGGATTCACCGCCGTGACGACGGGATTCCCGAACTGTATATCCGGCCACACCGGCGCGACGTCGTCGCTGGCGACGAGTTGGGGCAGAATCAGAAAGTCGCTGCTGCCGAGATTGTCGTTCAACCCATGGATGGCCAGCATGTTGTCGCCTGCCTGCAGCAGACCGAGAAACGTAGTGATGTCGAAGCTCTCGAAGTTGGTCCCCGCTTCATGGTTTCCATCGGCCTCCGACTGGAACGTCAGCGCACCCTGCGGTGGGTTGACGCTTTCGATCTCGGTGCCGTTGAGGTAGGCAACAAAACCATCGTCATACTTGATGTTCAGGACCAGCGTCTGCGTCGAGTTGATCGTCGCCTGATCGATCGAGAAAGGCACACGGATGTAGGCCGTGGGGTTCTGCCCTTGCATCTCCGGAACCATTCCGGTGCCTACGTCCAGCCCGATGTCGCCGCCATAGTCCGGGTTATCATCGTATCCGACACCCGACGTTCCCGCAGTCCAGTTGGCCTGATTCGGCGGATTGGCGACGTTCGTCCAGTCGGCGACACTCAGAGTGCTACCTCCGTTGGTGGCGCTTGGAATGAGCACGGAGACGGGCGAACCCTCATCGGTGAGGATCGTGTCCGCGGCTCCGCCGTTCAGGCAGGGCAGGAGAAGAGACGCCGCAAGCAGCGCAGGGGTTGAAAGGGGGGACCTCATGGGGGAAACGCTACCACGGCGCCGCGAACCAGCAATTCCTTTCGCTTCCGACGCGCCGATTACGTCACTCCCGTCGCTCTCCGGGTGGCTTGGGAACGGTGGAGTCCGGGTGCAGGAAAAACGCCTTCACCGCAGGCATGAAGCGATCAAGCTCCCGACCCAGTTTCGTGAGCATGTCGGTCCGCACACGCGGTTTATCAGCCGCGACATGACGCTGCTCGAGATCCGCGATCAGCCCCCGACGCCCCGACTCGAACTCGGTGATCGCGAGTTCCGCCTCGTGCACGAGGTGCAACCGTACATATTCGAGCCGACGGGAGAGTTCGTCCCACGCCTCACTGATCGCACTTTCACGTTCGCTCCACGCATCGCCGCGCATCTTGAGCCGCTCCAGATCATCTTCCGCTTCGGCCATCGCCTGCAGGATCCGGTCGCGGAACTGATCGAAGGTCCGCAGGTCCTTCACCTCCTCCTCGGCCACGAGCAGGTTGAGTTCTCCAAGCCGCGCTCTCACCTTGTTGAGATCCTCGTCCGCGTCATGGGTGAGCGACTCGATCTCCCGGACGGCTTCTCCGCATAGTGCGCCAAGCGAATCGCGGTGCGCGTTCAGTTCGGCGAGCGCCGCGTCGCGGCCCATTTCGAGTTCCTTGCGCGCCTCGACGAGATCGGCTTCCAAATCGCGTTCGAGCGCTCCGAGTTGCGTGTTAATGGTCATTTAGGCTCCTTTTTTCTAATTCAATTCAGTTATTTGATAAGAAATACTAAACTAGCCGCCAGAGCAAGCCCTGTCTGTGATTGCGGGCTCGAAAAATCACAAGGAGAGTCGTCCCCAATGTCCCGCTACCTCCGAGAGCGTGCGCTTTACGACGCCTTGATTCCCGACCCTCGCCCCGAGGATCTTGGCCTCATTGTCGTGATTCCGGCAAAGAACGAACCGGATCTCGCGGACGCGTTGGCGTCGCTTCACGCATGCGCCCGCCCCGAATCCGCGGTCGAGGTCATCGTCGTCGTCAACACGAGCGAGGCCGATTCGGCGGAAGTCGTCGATCACAATGCCCGTATCGCCGACAAAGCTCGGGAGTGGGCGACCGAGTTCTCTTGCAATGGCTTTCGCACCCACCTGATCGAGGAACACCGTCTGCCCAAGAAGCACGCTGGCGTCGGCCTCGCGCGAAAGATTGGGATGGATGAAGCGTGCCGACGATTTGAAATGATCGGAAATCGCCGGGGGGTCATCGCCTGCTTTGACGCCGACAGCCGCTGCGATCCGAACTACCTCGTCGAACTCGAAGCGCTCTTCCGCCGCGATCCGCATTGCCAGGCGTGCAGCGTCTATTTCGAACATCCGACCAGCGGCGACGAGTTCTCGCCGGATCTCTACAAAGCCATTATCCGCTACGAATTGCACCTCCGCTACTTCGTCAACGCCCAGCGCCACGCCGGCTTCCCATTCGCATCGCAATCGGTCGGCTCGTCGATGGCCGTCCGCCGCGATGCCTACGAGGAGCAGAACGGTATGAACCGCCGCCAGGCGGGCGAGGACTTCTACTTTCTTCATAAGTTCACCCCACTCGGACGCGTCGCCCAACTGAATACCACTCGCGTAATCCCCTCCCCCCGCGTCTCGGATCGGGTTCCCTTCGGAACGGGCAAAGCCGTGGGCGACATTGTCGAGCGCGGGAAGCCACTGACCACCTACGCTCCCGAGAGCTTTCGAGATTTGACGGCCTTCTTCGATTCGATCGATGGGCTCTACCATTCGGACGAGAGAATCCCAGACTACCCCGAAAGCATCGACCGCTTCCTCGAGACCATGCCGCACACGTTCCCCGAGAAGCTCGACGAAATCCGTTCGGGGGTGACCGGGGCGGAGGGATTTCGCAATCGATTCTTTCGGTGGTTCAATGCCTTCACCATCATGAAGTACCTGCATCACGCACGGGACCACCATTATCCCAACGTTTCGGTCGAGGGCGCCGCTCGCCGGCTTCTCGAACAACTCGGCGAAACCGTGTGCGACAGTGTGACCGCACTTGATCTGCTCCTCCGGTTCCGCAAACTGGATCGCGCCCGATGACACAGAAGCTTCCCATCCTCCAGATCGACGCCTTCACTCGAAAGCCCTACGGCGGGAATCCGTGCGCGGTCGTCTTCGGTGCGGAGAGTCTGTCCTCCGAGGCGATGCAGGCGATCGCTCTCGAAAACAACCTCTCCGAAACCGCGTTTGTGCTTCCCTCGGAGGATGCCGACATCCGGGCCCGCTACTTCACGCCGTCGGCGGAAATCCCGCTCGCCGGCCACCCGACGGTGGCCACCATTCACGCACTGGTGACCGGCGGCCATCTTCCGCGCGACGGCGATTCGATGACGTTCCAACTCGAGCTCCATGCGGGGATCATCCCTATCGAAGTCACCGACGCTCAATCCGACCAACCGCGCATCAGCATGTCGATGCCTGAGCCGGAGTTCGGTGAGCTGATCGACCCCAAAGAATGCCTCGCCACCTTCGGTCTCGAAAGCAGGGACCTACTCCCGGACACCCCGGCCCAAGTGGTGAGCACCGGAACACCCCAGCTCGTCTTTCCTCTTCGCGATCTCGACCGCCTCCGGGACGCCGTTCCCGACGCCCGGGCGTTCGCCTCCCTTCGCGAGCGCTTCGGATTCTTCAGCGCACATCTCTTCGTGCTCGAAGGTGTCACCGATAAAGGCGCCACCTTCGCCCGTCACTTCGTTCCGCCACCGAACCCGTTCGAGGATCCGTTCACCGGATCGGCCACCGGTGTGATGGGCGCCTATCTTTGGCATCACCGACTCATCGACCAACCGACCTTCATCGCCGAGCAAGGGCACTGGATGAACCGACCAGGCGAAGCGGATGTCGAGATCGTCGGCAGTCCCGAGGCGATCCAGACGGTCAAGGTCGCTGGCTACGCCTGCGAAGTCATGCGCGGGGAGATTCTCGTTCCCAATTGCTAATCAGACGCCGTCGTCCTGTGGATCAGCCGGTGCGCCGGCCCGCCGTTCGAGACCTGCGAGGAGCCCGATGATGAAGCGTTCCGACCATCCGGCGATGAAACACCAGAGCATGAGCTTGCCAATGTCGGGGATGCTTGCGGGACGGATTGTCAGCCATTCCCGAATCGTCACCCGGCCATCGGCATCGGCCTCGGCAGAAAAAACGGGAAACAGATTCGTGGTGAACATTCCCGAGTCCTCGGTCGTGCTTTGGACCGACGTCTTACCACCCGCAGATTCGGGCTTCGATGCACTAACAGACCCCGCAAGAATCCCGGAGCTGAACATGATGAACGCAACACCTGCCATCAGTCCGCCATAGAGCACCGGCATGAAGGTGCCGATCCGCGATTTCGACATCATTTTAATCCGTTGCGAATACGCGGGGAGCGACACCCGGCGGGTCACACCCATGCTTCCGCCAAACAGACCAGCACCAATCGCCGGCCAGAAGAACCCGATGGGGTCCGAGTCATACTCCCCGGCGACGGAAGAAGCGATGACGATGAACGCCGTCATCGCGATTCCAAGTGCAATCTGGAAAATGAAGATCCGTCGCGTGACGATCTTCTTCGCCCGCGTCAGATCCGGATCGGGGGGAACGGGAGCCGCCTGCTTTCTCTGTGGATTCGCACCACCTGCTGCTGCCTTCTTTGCCATAACCGACCGATCATGAGGGATTCATGTTTTCCATGGCAAGACTATTTTTCAGAAAAACCATGATCATCTGAGTGTTTTGGATGCGGTTGCCTTCATCCACCCGTGTGCGTGATTGGGAGGAATGTTTCCGCGGCTGCTATTGCTGTTTCTGATCGTCCCCTTGGTGGAACTTTACCTTCTCATCAAGATCGGCGGGATCATCGGGCTCCCCGCGACGCTTGCCATCATCGTGATCACGGCATTTCTCGGCGCTTCGCTCACCCGCGCCCAAGGCGCGAAGGTCCTGCAACGTTTCCAGCAGGCCACGATGGAAGGTCGGCTGCCGCACGAGGAAGTGATGGACGGTCTCATGATCCTTCTTGCGGGCGCGGTCCTGCTGACACCCGGATTCATCACCGATATCGCGGGTTTTCTTCTACTCGTTCCCCCCATCCGAACACTTGTCCGCAAATTGGTGGTCCGCATGTTGAAGGGACGCATCCAGATGGTCGAAGTGGGAGGGGGTAGTCGCAACGCGTCTTCCCCTCCGCGTCGCGACGACGGCGTCATCGAGGCAGAGGCCGAGGTCATCGATGACAAGCGATGATGCTCATCGATCCAGGTTCGCCAAACCCTCCGGAATCGCTCAGCGTCGTCTGGCTGGGGAATTCGCTCGCCCAGGCGAATGACCGCGTGCTCGTCATCCTAGCGATGCAGCTCACCTGCCAGATGGATCGGGATCCCGCATCCGGTGCCTACGCGATCCTATCCGATCCCGCACAAGAAGGCGCGATCCGCGAGGAGATTGCCGCCTACGAGAAGGAACAGGCCGAACACATCGAATACGAACCGATTCATCTGCCGACGTTTTCTTCGGGCGCCTGGATCACCTTCCTGTGGGTGCTTGCCTTGCTCGGGATGTTCCATTTTCAGGGAGAACTTCCCACACTGACTGACGACACGGCATCGTCGAATGTGGCCTTGCTAGAACAAGGCGAATGGTGGCGTCCGTTCACCGCGCTCTTCCTCCATGCCGACCTCGGCCATCTCTTCGGCAATATCCTGTTCGGCGTTCTGTTCTGCACGCTGGTCTGCCGGTCGCTCGGAGCGGTCATCGGATGGCTGCTCATTCTTGGTGCCGGAGTGCTCGGGAACACGCTAACCGCACTCATCTACTACCCCAGCCCGTTTTCTTCCCTCGGCGCATCGACCGCTGTGTTCGGAGCGGTGGGCGTTCTTACCGGCTACGGATTCTGCGTCGCGTTCCGCTCCCCCGCAAACGCACCATGGACCTCCATCGTTCTCCCCATCGGCGGCGGACTTGCCTTGCTCGCGTGGTTCGGAGCAGGCGGAACGGACACGGATCTGCTCGGGCATCTCTCCGGCTTCGCCGTCGGCTTGCCGCTGGGCTTCGCCGCAACGTGGTGGCGACTGCGATCCGTCTTTGCCGACCGCCGCCACGTCACCGCTTCCGCCTCGGCGTGATCGGATCCCACAAAAAAACGGCAGCGCCCGATGGCACTGCCGTTCTCTATGAATAACTACAACTGAGGACCGCGCGCTATTTGCCGGTCTCGTAAGTCCCGTAATCCGGAGCCGGCGTCGGGGCCGGTTCCTTGGACTTGCAGGAAGCGAAGCCGACCAGTGCGGCTGCAAGCAACATCATCTTCAAGATTCTCATTCCAGTTTGTTGGTTAGGGTTCTGTCGTTCTTTTGGTTCGTGCGAAATATCAACGCTCAGACTGAGAGAGCGATGAGTCCGTCCGGCGATTTGCCCGATATTACGCCGCCGTCTCTGCCTTGCAACGGATTTATTCGGAAATCTTAGCTTTCAAGCGAAGATCGACACCTCGGTATGCTCGTCGACCACGTCGAAGAGTACCACGACGTCCTCGTTGCGCATCCGGATGCAGCCGTAGCTCGCCGGTTCGCCGATCCGTTCCTCCTGGTTCGTGCCGTGGATGTAGATGTAGCGATCGTGCGTGTTTGCGTTCTCTTCTTCGAGACCGTTGAGCCAGAGAATCCGCGTGAGGACGAGATCCTCGTCGACGATGTCGCCAGGCTGCCACCGACCAACCGGCTCGCGGCTTTTGAAAACGGTTCCCTGCTCGGCGTCGTGCCCGATCTTGTCGCTGATCTCGAAACGACCGAGCGGTGTCTTGTTCGTCCCCTCTTCGGATCCCAACCCGAACTTCGAAGTCGATACCGGATACTCGGCGACTTCCTCGTCGCCCTCGAGCACCCGCAGTTTCTGGTCGCTAACGGAGACCTCGATTCGCTTGGCGGGTGTTTGCATATTTGCGCGGTGACGGTAGACTTCGGGCTCGTTTTCACCAAACCCTACTGCCGAAGAATCGATGAGCAAAGAATTCCATGTCGCGGTCGCCGGAGCCACCGGTGCCGTCGGTATCGAGATGCTGCAGTGTCTCGAGGAGCGGAAGTTCCCGGTCTCGAAATTGACACTGCTCGCGTCCGCGCGTTCGGCAGGGAAGACGCTCCCGTGCTGCGGCGAGGATCACGTCATCGAAGAACTCACGGAAGATTCGTTCGGAGGCGTCGACATCGTGCTCTTCAGCGCCGGGTCCGGGATCTCGAAGCAGTTCGCCCCGGCCGCCGTCAAGGCGGGTGCCGTCGTCATCGACAATTCCTCCGCTTTCCGCATGGACGATGACGTGCCGCTGGTCGTTCCCGAAATCAATCCCGACGCGGCCAGGGA
>CAJIAN010000953.1_pt1 | contig 12488 bp, 8 predicted proteins | sample 9199061 | NCBI WGS metagenome assembly CAJIAN01 (sample SAMEA7708264, study PRJEB35096) | sediment metagenome | biome: marine neritic benthic zone biome [ENVO:01000025]; feature: sediment [ENVO:00002007]; material: shallow marine sediment [ENVO:03000034] sea grass bed [ENVO_01000059] ...
ACCATTACGAAGTCGATGCGCAGAAAGGCCGGATTCGCGGGCGGCGAATGGGACGCATCATCCGGATGGGAGACACCGTCGACGTCGTCGTCGCCAAAGTGGATGCATCGAAGATGCAGGTGGATTTCAAGCTCGTTCCGGTGAAGGCTGATGGTGCGCCGACTCAGAGGAGAAATGGTCGGCGCAATCGACGGCAGAGATCAGCAAAACCTGCTAAGGTGAAGTAATGCCTCCAAGCGATGCGGAAGCGCGACCGCAAGAAATGCGCAAACATTTCCAAACAACGAAACCCGGTCACCCGCTTTCCGATGCAGAATTTGAAAGATACGGAGGGAAATCCGTGACTGAGAAGAATCGAAACGAATCAAAAGCGGCGCGACGAGAAGCGATCGCCAAATGGAAGGCGATTGTCGCCGAATACCAGAAACCGAGCTTCTGGCGTGCGAGCTGGCAGATCGTGAATACGATCGGAGGCTACGCGGCGCTCTGGTACCTGATGTATCTCAGTCTCTCTGTCTCGTGGTGGCTGACCATTCCCCTCGCCGTCCTCGCCGGGGGATTTCTTATCCGGGTGTTCATCATCTTTCACGACTGCGGACACGGTTCCTTCTTCAAGTCCGACGCGGCCAATGATTTCTGGGGCTTTATCACCGGAATGCTGACGTTCACTCCCTACTACCATTGGCGCTGGGAACATTCCGTCCACCACTCGACGGCAGGCCATCTCGATCGTCGGGGGGTCGGAGACGTATGGACCTTGACGGTCGAAGAATATCTCGCCTCCTCGCGGTGGAAGAAGTTCTCGTATCGGCTCGCGCGAAATCCGATCGTTCTCTTCGTCATCGCGCCCATTTTTCTCTTCCTGATCCGGGAGCGTTTCCCTTCCCCCGATGCCAAACCGCGCGAGGTGCGTTCCGTTTGGATCATGAATGTCGCCGTGGTCGCCCTCGCGGTGGGGCTGATCATGATCTTCGGCTTTCTTCCTTGGCTGATCATTCAACTGACCGCCATCGCCGTAGCAGGATCGGGGGGGGTGTGGCTATTCTATGTCCAGCACCAGTTCGAGGATGCCTACTGGGAACGTGGCGATGACTGGGACTACACCGCTGCGGCTCTTCAAGGCAGTTCCTTCTACAAGCTACCCAAGATCCTGCAGTGGTTTTCCGGAAACATTGGATTCCATCATATCCATCATCTCAGTCCCCGCATTCCAAACTACAACCTCGAGCGCTGTCACCGGTCCGATCCCATGTTCATGGAGGTGAAACCGATGACGCTATTCGGCAGCCTGCGATCGCTGACGTTCCGGCTTTGGGACGAGAAAGGAAGAAAGCTCATCGGATTTCGCGGCATGAAGAAACAGCGGTCGGAGGAGAATCCGGAGGAGGAAGAGGAGAACAGGAATGGCGCCGGGGAGGAATCGAACAACCGCAGCGACCACGATGATCGGCAGCGTCCGGCGGGACATGCCTGAATCGTTGCCGAAGCATCAGCCACCGCCAAAAGGCTCGTAGCGGGTGGGTTTAGGGCATATTACTCTTCTGGAGAAAACCGGAAGATGATGAAACCCATGCCAATTCTCTTCGCCTTCGCGCTACAACTCGGACCCGCACTCGCTGCTGAAGAAAAGAAAGCCGGTCCCCAGGCGGGTAGATACGCCATCAGCATCGCGATCGAAGGGCTCTACTTTCTCGACACCGCAACGGGAGAACTCTGGCTCCAAAGCGGACTCGGAAAATGGAAGCGAATCGACAGTCCGGTGAGTCGAGTTCCTAAATCGAAAGAACCAGAGCCAACAGCGACGGACAAAACAACCGCGACGCTCAAACTGCCCAAGGATGGCGTCACCATGCCGATGATCCAACGGGAGAAACGCCCCGTTCCCGGATCGTCGGAACGACTTTTCGTCCATCTCGGCGATATCACAGGCGCCCAGGTCTTCGTCGAGATCATCGACGCCGATGGCGAATTCCTCGTCGAAAGGTCGTCTCTCAAGAACGACGAGTTTTTGAAATTCGAACTCGATGGGAAAACGGTGTTCCTGCAGGTCGAGGGAATGGTGAACAATCTCTTCGGTGATGACATCTGCAAGGTACGGCTGACGCACAAGAAACCGAAACCGAAACCGAAACCGAAGCCTGAGGAAGAACCGACAGAGAAGGCCGAGAGTCCGTAGCGTAGACTGGGGCGTGGAACAGTCCGCCGACCGTAGCGTCAATCGAAGATTCAATCAATATTCGCAGAGCTTACTGTGCACCTCGTATTCCTTCGTGATCCACTCGCCGTCTTTCGTTTCGTGGCAAGTCGCGCAGATCGCCGCCTTCTTGTCCAACCGCTCATGGCGTTCGCTGGATCCCTTGTGCACGTGATGGCAAGTCAGGCAGGTCATGTCCGATTTCCCTAACCCGACGACATCACGGACATTGTGGATCACATGTCGATCAACCGGATTCAGGTTCGCGATGTCTTTCTCCGCAAACGAAATCTCGAAGTCGCGGAACAGATTGTCGCCCGGAACGAAGTTGTTCGGATAGGGGCGGCCGGTGCTGCGTGACTTGCCCGTCCGGATGTGGCACTGAGCGCAGATGGAGATCACGACGCGTGCCGGATCCTTGCGCGCTTTCGAAAGCAGGATCTTCGAAGTATCGTCCGTGTGTCGAAGATCGACGTCGCCGTGGCAGGCGTAGCAGTCGATCGACAGCGACGAGAAGGCGGTCGTCTTCGCGTCGACGCCGGTGGTGTGGCAGCCGGCGCAGCGATTGCCGAACGTCCTCGCATCCCAGTTCGCAGCCCCATGAGGGACACGCTTTTTCGCTCCCGGATCCCATCCATGGGTGTGGATTTCGAGTTTTCCATAGGCCTTGGCGCGCCGAAGGAAGCGCATCATCGTTTCGTGTCCCATCACGAGTGCTGCTTCCCCTTCGACTTCCGTTTGTTCGGAGGTCGAGGCACGAATCGTCGTCTGATGCCGATTCGTCTGCCACTTCTCACCAAAGTCCTTGCGATGGCAGAACAGACATTCGTCCCCCGTCACGTATTCCGGCATCGGCTTGCCGACGTGATCGCTCCCCCACGCTGCAGGGTCGAGTTTTGTTGACTCATTCTCTTTTGCGTTGAGACAGATCACCGCCACGACGTACGCAGAGGCAAGAACTGCGTACCGAGCCTTCATGCAATGTTATCACCGGTGAGGCAGCCCTTCAGGCTGCACTTGTTCGAATTTCGAATCCTGGAGCGATACCCCCGGCTAGGGTGAATTTGGGCTTTCAGCCCAACCCCCTCGATCCAGCGCTTCATCGCCTCCTACACGTGCACCCAACCATAGGCCGCGTTGTCCGGCTGCCCGCCGTTGTCGATGTAGGCGGATTTGAACTTGGTCAGGGCATCTTCCGGAAACGCCTTCAGCTTCTTCTTCAAGTCAACGCCGTAGACTTTCGCCGCGTTGAGCCCGAAGATCTTCTTCTTGTCCTCCTTGGTCAGCTTGGCGTAGCCGAACTTCTCGCAGATCTCGTCGGAGATCTGGAAGCGTTTGAAGGCATCGATGACCCATTGCGGCGATCCCCACCAGAGGCAGTCGGTGCCCCAGATGACGTGATCCGCGCCGTAGTGCTTGATGTTCTTCCCGATGAGATGCATGCACATCACCGGATGCAGCACGGCGAGGGTCCCGAACGAGGTCCCGATCTCGCAATAGACGTTCTTCATGTCCGGGTTGCGCTCCTTGATCTTCATGAGATCCGCGTGCCATTCGAAGTCGCCGGTCTCCGGATCGAAGTTTTTCGGATCCTTGAACTGCGGCTCCCACGTGCCGTGCTTCATCGCGGAGTGGTAGACGATGAACGTGATGTCAGGGTGATCCTTGGCCGCCTTCTCGACATCGCCGGGATGCGCGAAGTGCCCGAGCGTTCGCGACTGCGAAGCGAATCCCTTGTGACAGCTGAAGAGCTTCAGTCCGAGTTCTTTCGATTTCTCGTAAAACGGATACGCGAGCTTCTCGTCGTCCATGCGGAAACCATTCCCCGAACGACCGGGATCGGTGTGACAATACCACTTCCAAGAATCGATGCCGTAGGTCTTCACTTCGCGCTCGACCTGATCCCAGAGCGCGGGCCAGTCGGGTTGGTTCTTCGCGCGATCCCAATAGTGGTTTGGCGCGCAGTTTCCCTGACAAAGCACACGCTGGCAGCCGGCCAGCTCGTTAAGTTCGTTCTTGCTCTTCGACATCAGCCAACTCGGGAGAATCCCGCCACGGCGATCGCGCCCTTCGAGAATCTTGCCCGCCTTGTTCTTGTCGATCTCCCGACCGGGCACGCCTGAGATCACAGCCATCGTCGTCTCGCTGTCGAAGAAGATCTCCTTCACGAAGTTTTGGAATCCGTAGTCCTCGTTCTTGTTGCCGAGTTTCACACCGATGTTGTCCAGAAACTCGGAGCCTCGACTTCCGATCGAAAAGCCATCGGTGAAATGCGTCTGCACATCGAAGACGAAGTATTCGCCCTTCGGCCACTTCTCGTCTCCCGCGGCCGGATCCTCGGTCTCTTCGGCGGAGACATCCCAATACGGCCCGTAGACCATGTTGCTGGCGAGAAACGCCGTGGCCATCCCCATCGAACTGCGCATGAAGTCGCGCCGGTCCATGCCCAGCTTCTTCGACTTCTCTTCCGCGAGCTCGCCGATAAGATGCTCCCATTCCTTTTGCTTGCCGTTCTGTGGTCGAGGCAGGAATTCCTCGTTCGAAACCACTTGAGTTGGCATCGGTGAATCGACGCCCCGGTCATGATCGCGTTTCCATTTGGGCACCCACATAATGCGCAGTGTAGCCGAGTTGCCGGACCCTTGGCAATCCTTGCCTCGACGCCCATCCGCGACTATCCTTTCTGCGCTCGTGCCCCCTTCGTTTGCGGTCTCATTGATTTCCCATGAAACCGTACCGACTCCTCGCTCTTCTTCTCGCTTTTGCGTTCGCACGCGCGTCACCGGCTGCCGACGGCAATCTCGGCTACTACCGCTATCCCGCGCTGCATGGCAAGACGCTCGTCTTCAGCGCCGAAGGCGATCTGTGGAAAGCCTCCATCAAAGGCGGGCTCGCCCAGCGCTTGACGACTCACCTCGAAGACGAAACCCGCCCCGAGTTCTCGCCCGACGGCAAAACGATCGCGTTCAGCGCGTCCTACGAAGGTCCTACCGAGATCTACACCATGCCGGTGACCGGCGGGAAGCCGACCCGCATCACCTACGAGGGCTACTCGGCGCATCGTTCGCCCTATCCGGTGGGCTGGAGATCGAAGAACGAGATCCTCTACGGCACGCGCTACTTCGGGCGGCGGGACCCGTTCCAGATCGCCGTCGCCAACGTTGAGACGAACGAGCGCGAGGTCCTGCCTCTCGAACAAGCGAGTGACGGCGTGTTCGACAAGAAGACGTTCTTCTTCACCCGTCTCCCCCGCCAGAGCAGCCACGCCAAGCGCTACACCGGCGGACTCATCGAGAACCTCTGGCGCTTCGACGATTGGGCCGATGAAGCAGTCGCGCTGACCGCCAACTTCAAGGGCACGAGTCGATCCCCGATGTTCTGGAAGGGCCGGTTGTATTTCGTCACCGATCGTGACGGCACGATGAACATCTGGTCGATGAAGCCGGATGGGAAAGGGGTGAAGCAGCACACGGAGTTCTCGGGCTGGGATGTTCTGTCACCCAATTTGAGCAAAGGCCGGATCGTCTTCCAGAAAGGCGCCGACATCTGGCTCTACGACATCGCGAACGACAAGTCGCGAACGATTCCGATCCGTCTTGCCTCCGACTTCGATCAGAAGCGCGAACGCTGGATCGAGAAACCACTGAACCATTTCAGCAGCTACGACATCTCGCCGGATGGCAAGCACGTCGTCGTCACCGTGCGGGGGCGCGCCTTCGTCGCGCCGGTGAAACCGGGACGCCTCGTGCGCATTCCGCAGACGGACGGGACACGCTTCCGTTCCGCAGCGTTTCTTCCCGCTTCGAAACAGGTTTACTACCTCTCCGACGAGAGCGGCGAAACGGAATTCTGGTCCAGCCCTGCGGACGGAACCGCAGGCAAGGCACGCCAAATCACCAACGACGCGAAGATCCTCCGCTACAACGGCTCGCCATCGCCGGATGGCAAGCAGATCGCCTACACCGATCGCGACCAGATTCTCTGGCTCCTCGACGTGAATTCCGGAAAGAGCCGAAAGGTCGAGCAATCGCAGGAAGGAAGCGATTTCGACTACCCGTTCGTCCAGTGGTCGCCCGATAGCCGCTGGATCGCCTTTTCCGACTACGAAGCGAACATGACGCAGCGCGTCTACATCTTCGACACGCAATCAAAGGACGAGAACAACGCGCCCATCCCGGTCACCACCGAACGTCTCGACAGCTACCATCCCGCATGGTCGGCGGACGGAAAATGGCTCTACTTCCTCTCCGACCGAACGTTCCGCTCGGTCCAAGGATCGCCGTGGGGCCAGCGCCAGCCCGAGGCCTATCTTGACAAGACGACGAACATCTTCGCGCTCGATCTTGTCGGCGGTCAGCGATCACCCTTCGCTCCGCTCGACGAACTCACTCCCAAACCCGAGAAGCCCGCCGAAGAGGACGCGAAGAAGGAGCCCAAGGTGGAAATCAAGCTGGCGGGCCTCGCCCAGCGCCTGCATCCCGTTCCCATCGAAGCAGGCAACTATCGCGGTCTCAGCATCTCGAAAACGCACATCTACTTCCTGCGCTCGCCGCTCGATCTCAATCGCAAGCGCCATCTCACCGCTTTCCCGATCACCAGCGAAGGCGACAAGCAGAAGTGGCTCACCATCGTCGAGGACGTGCGCGGCTTCGGACTCTCGTCCGACCGCTCGACGGTGGTCGTCCGCAAGTCCAACGACATCCATGTTTTCCCCGCCAATGGCAAGAAGCCCGAAAGCCTGACGAAATCCAAAGTGGATCTCTCCGGCATTGGCGTGCACGTGCGGCCCGCCGACGAGTGGCGTCAGATCTTCGTCGATGCATGGCGCCTCCATCGCGACTACTTCTACGATCCCGCGATGCACAAGGTCGACTGGGAAGCCGTTCTCAAGAAGCACCAGCCACTGCTCTCGCGCGTCTCGAACCGCGACGAACTCGACGACCTCATCGCGATGATGGTCGGCGAACTCTCCGCGATGCACACCAGCATCTACGAAGGCGATGTCCGCGACGGTGAAGAAGGCGCGAGTCTCGGCTACCTCGGCGCACGGCTCCGCCGGGATGAGAAGGCGGGTGGCTACCGGGTCGATCACATCTACCTCAACGATCCCGATTACCCCAACCAGCTCTCCCCCCTCGCCCGACCGAGTACCAACATCGCCGTCGGCGATGTCATCACGGGAATCGACGGCACGGCGACGCTCGCCGTATCCGATGTCGCCCAGCTCCTTCAGAACAAGGCTGGACGCCAAATCTTGCTCGAAACCACCCGAAAAGGCGTTCCAAATACGCGTAAATTCATCGTCAAACCCCTGAACCACAGTGGATTCCGGAGTTTGAAGCTCAGTGACTGGGAATACACCCGCCGATTGGCCGCCGAATCGAAAGGAGATGGTGAAATCGGCTATTTCCACATGCGCGCCATGGGTGGGGGCAACTTTTCGGAGTTCGTGAAGGGCTTCGATCCGGTCGTGAATCGGAAGGGGCTCGTCATCGACATGCGTCAGAACTACGGTGGGAACATCGACAGTTGGATCCTCGGTCGCCTGATGCGCAAGGCGTGGATGTATTGGCAGGCACGAACCGGGCGGCCCAATCAGAACATGCAGTTCGCGTTCAGCGGTCACATGGTCGTCCTCATCGACGCCTACACGATTTCCGATGGGGAAGCGTTCGCGGAAGGCTTTCGCCGCCTCGGACTCGGCCCCCTGATCGGCACGCAGAGCTGGGGAGGCGGCATCTGGCTACGCAGCAGCAACGGGCTCGTCGACGGCGGCCTCGCCCGCAGCCCTGAATTCGGTGTCTTCTCCCCCGACCGCGTCTGGCTCATCGAAGGCGACGGCCTCAAGCCCGACATCGAAGTCGACAATCCTCCGCACCAGACTTTCCTCGGTCGGGACGCGCAGCTCCAAGCGGCGATCAGATACCTCAAGAAGAAGATCAAAGAGGATCCTCCCAAGATCCCGAAGGCACCCAACTACCCCGACAAGTCCTTCAAATACGAGAAGTAACGTAACGCCTGATTCCGATCAGGCGTGGAACAGGATCGGGCCGCATCTCTCCCCGCACGTCATCGGAATGGGGCGTTACGCTAGTCGCCCGACACCCATCGCACCTTGGACTCGATGCCGCTTTCGCGTTCGCCGTCAGGCCATTCTTCGACCGTGCCGATGAGCAGAAAGCCGAACAATGCATCTCGCGGCACGAGTCCGAGATACTCCTTCAGGTCGTCGGAGTGATCCCGGCCTCCGTAGCTCCACTTCACGCCCACACGATGAGTGGTCGCCATGAGCAGCATGTTCTGGATCGCACAAGCAGTTCCGAATTGCTCGGTGATCAGCGGAACGTCTGGGTGGCGTTTCATGCCCAGGGTGATGATGTAGGTGCAACGGTCCGCTTCAGCGATCAGATCCGACCGGGTGTTTTCGTGCAGCCCGATGTCCATCCCTCCGTTTTTCTCGATGAACTCGGCACGCGCATTGGCGAGAATGCGCTTTCCTTCCCCCTCGTAGACCGAAAACCGCCATGGCTCGGTGTTGTTGTAGGTCGGCGCCCAGTTCGCGCTCTCAAGCATGTCCTCGATGACTCTTCGTTCAATTTGCCGACCAGTAAATTGCTGCGGCTTCAACGTGCGGCGGGCCTTGATGGTGTTGAGGAGTTCTTCCGGGAGCATTTCGTTTTGAACCATCGTCGGGGCTTCGAGTTCACCAATCATGGAGAACAATTACGAGCACAATTCCGGTCAAGATGCGGAGACGTCACTACGTCTTCGCTTCGTCCTCGGCTTTCAATTTTCCGTCGATGATGAACGGCCCGAACGGTATCAATGCGGCGACGAAAACCATCGCCGCGCGTTTAAGCGGCCACCGGTGCTGCCGACGTACGAGTTCAAGCGCGACACAGAGCACGATGAACAGAATCCCATGCGCCATCCCGACAATGCTCACCGCCATCGGCTTGTCCGCCATGTACTTCAAGGGCATGGCAACACCCAGCAGGAGGAGGAAGGAAATCCCCTCCACGATCCCAATCACTCGAAGTCGTCCAATCGAAGTCTTTAGCATCGCATCAAGTGTTCAACGTGGCGAATCCTTCCCGATTTCTCGATGCTTCGCAAGAGGCCAAGCGGAGCGCAACAGAATTCGGAGCGGCTCACCGGCCATCCGAGTATTGGGTCCTGGCTGCCTACGACATTTGCTCTTAGAGAAGGCGGCATGTTCACCTACTTCGACGCATTTCCGGGCAACTCAGCCTGTCTTCCGACTGCGAAAACCCTGACCTTCTCCGGTCGCTGAAAGGGTCGCAACGCGCCTACTTGAGATCGAAGTTCTTTTTCGACGCCTCCTTCTTCAGGCCGTCGATGATCGCATTATTCAGGCCGTTGGCCCCACCCTGCTTCTGCTTGCTTGCCACGTGCACCTTGCGCTCCTCGTTCAACTTCGTGATCTGGTCTCGCAGGTGCGCCCGCTTCGCGGCGAGTTCCTCCACGTACGCCTTCCGTTCCTCGACCGACATGCCCCGCATCTTCTCGGGCAATTCCTCATTTTTGGCCGAAGCCAGATCGAGCTTCTCGCTTTCGACCGCATCCACCACATCCCAATCCGCTGCATCGTAGTATTTGCCTGCCTTGGCAACGGCCCGGGATACCGCCGTCTCGGCAGACTGCTCTTGAGCCTTATCGTCGAGAGCCTCCTGACGCCGCTTCGCCTTCTGCCCGACATTGCCGCGCGCCACATAGGTCTGGTTGAGCTCTCGGTTCAATTTGGCGATTTCGGCATCCTGTGGCGCTTGGACAGCGGCCACGGTCCTGTTGTGATCGATATTCACATACATCCCGTCGGCGAGAAGCGCACCGTCCTGCCAGGATTGACTGATTCCCTGGGCATGCGATCCGCAAAAGATCGTGTTGATGGTGATTCCCGATTCGATGGCCGCCTTGCACGCGTCCTTGTAACTGAGTGTCCCTTGGGCGAACGATTCGTTGCCCGCGATGAAGATCGATTTGAGATCATCGTTCTTGCCGCTCCATCCGAGTTCCTTCACCGAAGCCTGTATCACACGCGCACATTGCTCGTTGCTTCCCGGAGACTTCGTCGCATTGAGCGCGACCAGCTTTTCGTAGACCTTGTCGAAATCCGTGGTCATCGGGACGACCTTTCGCACATGGAAATTCGCAGCGGGAAGCGTGTTCCGGCCGTATTCGTAGAGCCCGATCTGCAATAGAGGATCCTTTCCCTCGCGTTTGGCGGTCGCCATCTCATTGACGATCTCCCAGAGATGCGTCTTTGCCTGATTGATCAGTCCTTGCATGCTGCTGCTGGTGTCGAGCAGCAGCGCGATCTGGATCATCGGCTTGCCTTCGGCAAGCGCCGGATTCTCATCGCGGACAAACTTCTGTGGGGCCGGATCAATTTGGACCGCCCGTTTCTCGGCTGTCGCCGGTAGGGCGAGCATCAACACGAATGCCCATGGAAGGATTGATCGGAATGCGAAAGGAGTGTTGTTCATATCTCGATTGACGGCTGGGATCACTCGCTTCTTAGGGTATTTCGAGGCGGCAATCACCTCAAATCCTATCGGATTTGAGAATATTCCCAAATTTAGGCGATATATTTGAGAAAGTTCTTGCAATGCCTCTAAATTGCCATAAACTACATAACAACATCACCTGTGAAGATTTTCCAGATCATCTGAGCAGTTTTCATAAGTGACTTGTTTTTATTGTTTGTTGTTTGCTTGCTAAAGAAGCCCCGGAGCGATCCGGGGCTTTTTTTCTTATCCGGGAGAGCAATTCTAGCCAGCAACCGACGTGACCTCGTTGCGCAGCTTTTTCAAGTCGGTGTCGAGGATGGACCCGGGAATCGCCTTGAACCCGCGCTCGGCAGTTTTCATGGCATTCCGAGCCGCCTCCTTTCTTCCCTCCTGAAGACATCGACGGACGTAGGGTTCGAGCAGGTTGTAGAAGAGATGTCCACCCGCGTTGCGCTGGAAGCGTCGCATGAGCGATTCGAATTCCTTCTCGGCCTCCTCCCACTCGCCGGCGTCGATCCGTTCCATCACGACGTCCGCCGCTAGCGCGATTCCGAGATCGAAGCGCTTGTTCCGATTCTCGGCGAGCACGTTCTTCTGCACGCGTTCGGCCCCGGAGTCGTCGCCTTTCTTGCGAAGAACGCGTAGCAGCATCCGCTGTCCCCGCGCCTTCATGTCGCGTTCCTGATTGAAATTGGAGATCCACTGCTTCCAGAACTGCTCCTGCTCGTCGAGATCGGCATTGTGATCGGCGAGCCATTTGCCCTCGAGCTCCCACGGTTCGAAATCACGCAGCATCGTCTTGCGTGCGATCGCCACCACCTCGCGGTAGAAGGGAGCATCGGGATTGAGATGCGCCCACTGCATCATCATTCTCCCCTTCCCTCCACCGAACCCGCGGTTCTCCTCTGCGATTTGAAACGCGAGTTGCTGGTCCGTGATCCGCCGCCACGTCTGCGGATCCCAAGCAAGACCCACCGGATAATCCTGTCCCTTGTAGCGAGCGACATCGAGAACCCATCGCCCGCGTCCCTTGAGGTATCCCACCCAAGCATGCCCCCCCGATCTTCCCTGCCCCATGAACAACACGGTGGGAATGCACTGCGACTTGCCCGTTTGCGAGACGAAGTAGGCCTGATCGACGCAAATCCCGCCCTTCTTTCCCACATCGATGAGTCGGTACTGCGGATGCGGCCAGAGATACTGCTCGTCGGAGATGCGCTTCATCTCGTAGGGCACCGCTTGATACAATTGAGCGAGACGACCCGGAGTCCCCAGCTTCACCTGCTGTGCATACGCGAGTTCCTTCAGTTCGACGATCGAATCGATGGCGAAGGTGAGTTCCCGCACGGTGAGTTCGCGGGGATCGAGCATTAGCCGATCGGCCCGGTGTGACTTGACGAGGAAGTCGAATCGGTGCTCCGGCTCAAGTTGGCCTGAGGGAATCTTCTCGCGCGTCACATTGGGATGCGGCCATGCGTCGGGGAACTCCTGATCGAACACCACTGCGAGCGCCACCGCCGCGCTGCGGTATTCGACGAAGTCCTTGGGATGCGCCCGGAAGATGCGGCAGAGGATCTCCGCGACCTTGTCGGGATTGTCGTAGCTCGTCAGGGCTCCGCCGAGTTCCTCGGTAATCTTCGCCTCCGCGCTCCCCAGCTTTCGGAACGCAGCGGCATTCTCCTCGTCGGAGAAGAAGGCTCTCACCTTCCCGTCTTCGAGTGCGCTTTCGAGCCAGCGCAGATGAAGCACCCACTTCAGAAAGT
>CAJIAN010000121.1_pt1 | contig 12470 bp, 8 predicted proteins | sample 9199061 | NCBI WGS metagenome assembly CAJIAN01 (sample SAMEA7708264, study PRJEB35096) | sediment metagenome | biome: marine neritic benthic zone biome [ENVO:01000025]; feature: sediment [ENVO:00002007]; material: shallow marine sediment [ENVO:03000034] sea grass bed [ENVO_01000059] ...
TACTTTCCGTCGACCCAGTGCGTCGCGCGCAGTCCCGAGTAGACGGCATACTTGCCGGGGCCGAGTTTCTTCAGCGGATTCCCCCAGTATTTCTCGTAGGGGATTTTCTTGTCGCGCACCCAGTGAAAGCCTTCGGCCTCCTCGACCTGGGAGTCCTTCACTCCCGCGATCGGAACAAGATGCGTGCGCCAATCCGTGGTGTAGGTGTGGAACTTCCCGTCGGCGGAGCCATGGATGTCGAAGGTCGTCGAGTGCTTCTTCTTGTTCATGAAGGTGTTGTACATCGGCTTCTCGTAGCTCTTGCCGAATTCGGGGAAGTCGATTTCCGACCAGTAGAAGCAGTTGCCCTTGGCCCATTCCTGGAGATACGGATGGTAGAGCGGATTGTCGCGGAGGAACTTGTCGGAGAGTTCCGGTTTCACTTTCACCGCGCGGTAGCCGTAGGTCCAAATGGCGGCCACGATACCGGAAGGCGTCGGATTCTTGGGATTGCCCACCTTCATCATCACTTCGAACCGGCCGGAGGCGAAGTGCCGTTTCGAGACCAGCACGCCGCCGACGCGTGTCTTCTTGTTCCACTGCCCGGTGATCTCGCCGTCGTACTGATCGCCGTGGGCCTCGCAGTGGAGAACCTTCGCTTTCTTCCCGTCGATCTCGTCGTCAACGATCCGAACATTCTCCGGCACGACGCCGAAGTTGCCACCACCCCATTGTTTGCGGAGCGCATACCAGCGTTTCGGATCGATTTCACCAGACGACCAATCTTCGTCGAGCGCGAGCTTCGCGTTCTCGGGCAGGGCTGGGATCGGTTTGTCCTCGGCCAAGGTGGATGAAGTTGCGGCAACCGCTAGAAAAAGAATCGGACGGAGCATGGTCGAAATGCTGACCGCGTTGGGGATCGAAAGCAATGACAAGTCGCGGCACGGATGGTAACGAAATCGATGGAGGGAAGCTGTCCCAGCTTCCCAGGATTTCGATGAGGGAGGTGGAATACGCAGAAGCGTGGCCGGTTACTGTGTTTGCGAGCCCGCTCTCTGAGGTTTGGGAAATTGGGGACAATTTCCCTCCGGCCTAGAGGCCACCCAAACATCGCACCACGCCATCGGCGCAACTCGCAATGAGCCTCCCGTTCGCCGCGGCCAGTCCATCCCGAACAACCCGTGCGGGAAGCTCGATCTCTCCCGCAGGCTTGCCTTCGGCGGTCGAGTAGATGTGGATCACGGTGCCCTCGTTGCGCTGGTTGGCGATGAAGATCCGCTCACCCGCGATGATCATGGCGTCGCGAATCCCGCGCGGGGGAGATTTCGCCGACCAGACGGGCGATTCCGGCAAGGCGCCATCCTCGCCGATCTCCGCGCAGATGAGTCCGCCCCGGAAGGTTTTCGATTTGCTCACGCTGGCATCTATGGCGTAGAGCCGGTTCCCCGCGATGCAGATCTTCGAGGCGTTCAGGTTCGCGTAGTTGACGCCTTTTGCGTCGTGTCGGCCCACGCTGGTGCCCCGGCGGCTGAGGAATCCAGCGGAGGTGGCCGACCAAATCCAACGCGCCCCTTCGACCTCACGCAGTTCGCTTTTCGAGGGAACGGAGAACTTCATCGCGCGTGCGGCGAACACGCCTTTGTTGATGTCGATGCGCTCGTTCTCCGCATAGGTGTTCTTCAGTTGCGTGATCCAGAGGCACGGCTGTTTTCCGTTGTGAACGAGCAGATCGTTCGTGCGTTGATTGCGAATCGCGGCGCGTTGATTGTCCGCGCTTTCATCCACCGTGGCATCGCCGGTCCACAGCGGTGTCTTCCAGCGGATCGATCCGTCGGTTGGCGAGAGTTTGTAGAAATCGATGCCGCCATCGATCGCCGACTGTCGTCCGGCGGCGACGAGGATGTCGTTGCCATCGACCATGACGGATCCAAAAACCGGCCACGCCGATTCGATCTGACTCTGCACGCAGATTTTTCGGTGATTGCGCGCGGCGAGAAAGCGCCACATCAGATGACCATCCGAGGCGCGCAGGCAGTAGAGATACCCGTCGCGGCATCCGAACACGCAGAGCGCGTCGAGTCCGCGTCCGATGCGCAGGACCGTGGGCGGCGAGTCGATGCGGGCTCCCGCAGTGAACGACCATGCGGGCTTGCCCGTCTGGGCATTGATAGCGTGAAGCTGATGGGTGTCGGGTGTCGCGGTGAAAATGTATCCAACCGACGCGGTCGGCGCAGTGACACGACCGACGATTTTCTCGTCATCGTTCCAGTCTTCTGTGATCGGACCACCGATCGGGGCCTCTGCGAGCTTGTGTTCCCACAGCAATTGGAGCTTTTCTGCGACCGTTTTTCCGGAACTCGATCGTCGGGCATCGGCCATGTGCAACGGCCATTCATCCGGGGCAAAGAAGACCTTCGGCGGCTGCTCTTCGAATTTCATGAAGGCGGGACCTTTCTCCAGCCGCTGATCGTCGGGAGCGGGCGCATCGAGAGGCTTCGGCGAGAGCGCCGAATAGCCATTGAGATACTCGGAGCAAAGGCAGCCGAGCGGTGAGCCGTAGAGCAGCCCGTAACCGGGAAAGAGCCCGACGTCGCAGATCGATCGCGTCTGCCTACGCTCGATATTCTTGCCTTCGTTGTTCATGAACGTCAGGCCGTACATCGTGTAGTTCGGCACGCACTTCAGATCGGCACAGGAATTCTGCGTCTGCCCCCAGCCGTAGCTGCGCGTCAGCTTGCCGGTGTTGAAATCGATCCCGAATCCTCCCTGCTGTCCCACGATGATTTCGTCGCCGCGCGCCATGACGATGGGATAGTGGCCACGGGTGCTCGCCTTCTCCGGTTTCGAACGCCAAACTTCGTCTCCCGTCTTCGCATCGAGGCGAACCACCAGCGGGTTCTTCCCGAAGTTCGGCTTCGCGCCCGCCATCGAGAACGTCGGGAGGATGATGCTGTCGCGGAAGTGGATCATCCGGAAGAGGGCGTAATCGGCGAGCTTCTCGTAGGTCCAGATGGGGTCGCCGGATCTGGCGTCGAGGGCGATGACGCGACTGACCGGAGTGATGGGTGAGGCGCGATTCTTGATCATCGGCTTGTCCGCAACCGTGAGGAAGACGCGTTCGCCATCGGCCACCGCCCAGCCGATGACCCCGCCAAGATTGCGCTTCCAGAAGAGCTTCCCCGTTCTGGCATCCGAGAGAAACACCTCGCCGCGATAGGTCTGCATGACGCGATCACCGAACACGCGGACGATGTAGTGGATCTTCGAAACCGGATCCTTCCACTTGTCCCAACCCTTGATCGAGGGTGTCGTCGGACCATCGGCGAAAGTGACGAGCACCTTCCCGGTCGCTGCATCGAGCGCGCGCAGCTTGCCTCCTTCCTTCGGATAAGCATAAACGCGACCATCTTTCGCGGTCAGCGCAAATCGCGGTGGCGTGTCGCCTCCGCCCTGCACACCGTCGATCGAGTGCTTCCATCGCAGGATGCCATTGAAGGCATTCCGAGCGAAGATGTCGCTGCGGCGGAGCGGCCGAGCCCGGCCTTCGGCGTCGTAGTTGATCCCGGTGTAAAAGACGCCGCCATCGGAGAGCCGCAAGCCGACCTTCGAGCCCGCGCCATCGACGCTGGTCGCACCGGCGAGCCAGCGGAGCCGGTTGGTCGGAGCGACGCGCTCGTCGGTGGAAAACGGATTCCCGTCCGCACCGTGATCCCAGTGGTGCCACTCGTCCACTTCGTCTGGGACGGGTTCGCGGTGAACCGTCCACTCGCCGGATTCCTTGAGATACGCAGCTCCGAGGGGTGCCAGAATCCGGCGGAATTCTTCCTTCGGCGGGGCATTGCCGCCGAGAGCATCGAGATCAACGATGATGAGATCAGCGAGATCGTCGGCATAGGGTAGCGCTTTGAATGACGTGACGTGAACGACCGACGCGAGCCCGTAGCGTCCGGCCTTCGCGATTTCCTTACGGGCCGATTCCACGTGCTTCGGATCGAGGGCGAGTCCCTGCACCAGCAGGCTCCCGGAATCCGCGAGCTGGGATTCGAGTTCTCCGTCCGTCGTGCCGAGGTGAACGGCGAAGCCGGAGGTGATGCCCGTCGGCTCGTGGGCATGGGCGCTCGTCAGGGCGAAAAGAAAACAGATTGCGTATCTCATGACTTCGGAGCGGTGAGGTCGTAGCAGGCGATGCGACCGTCCTTCGTGCGCAGATAAAGATGGCCATCGACGATCGGATGTTCCATCAGGACCTCGTAGGCGGTCGTGCTCTGGTGAGGTGGTGTCCAGAATCTCTCCGAAACCAACCTGAAATCCGCGGGATCGGTCGTCACGAACGCGATATCGGTATCGCTGTGACTCGCGTCGCGGATCATCAGCAGCTTGTCCTCGACCGGATAAAAATGGGGAGCTGGCGTGCTCAGTGGAAACTCGGCCATCGTCACCCCGGTCCTGGCGTCGAGCATCATCAGGTGAGCCTGCTGCTTGTCGCGATTGCGGGCGTAGTGATAGACGCGGTCGCCATCGACGGCGAGGAATCTCCGCGAGCAACTGTCCATCCATGTGGGAAGAAAAAGTTTCGGCTTCTCCGGATGCTTCCAAATCTTGGTCGCTCGTTCGGGACTCAGTTGGTAGGCGGCGAGCAGTCCGTACTTCTGGTCCTTGCCTTCCCGCCGCAGCGTGTTCGACCCGCCGTTCACGAACACGATGCCGCTCGCCGTCGGCGTGAGGGAAAACAGATTCGGGCCTAGACCTTCGACCATCCACAGCACCTTGCCCGTGCTCGGATCGATGAGCCGCAGTTCGCCCACCTCGGTCCCGCAAACAACGTGTCGCTTCCAAACCGCCGGCGTTGTCCAGCGCGAGCATGCGGCATCCACCTCCCAGAGCGTCTCGCCGCTCTTCGGATCCACGCCGCGCAAGCCGTGGTCGCGACCGCCATCGAACAGCGGCACGATGAGCACGCCATCGGCGACCACCAGCGAGTTGTTCCACCCCAGGCCGCCCGAGAGCACCTTGCGCTCCAGCGCCTTGTCGCGCGCTTCGAGGACAATCGATCGCGCCTTCTCCAGTTCTTTCTCCCAAAGTCGCTTGCCCGTCTTCGCTTCGTAGGCGCGGAGCAACCCGGTGGTGCCCACGCTGAACACGCGCCCGTTGTGGTATGCGGGCGCGACATTGTAGCCGCCACGCTTTCCCATGTAGCGATTGAGTCCCACGCCTGGTTCGATCGCCTTCCACACCGTCTTGCCGGTTCTCTGATCGATGGCCACCAACACGTCGTCGGCAAGGATGCGCAGATTTTTCATCATCCGCGCCTTCTGCTCCTCGGTGAGCGGTTTCTTCGACGCGCGAATCTTCGGAAGCTGCGGTTGGTTGGTGGCCGCCGCATCGCCGCTCGGCCGGAAGGTGGTCACGAAGATCTTCCCCTCCGCGATGATCGGCCCTGCCGCCGACCCCGGATGGCCGTCCCAGCGCGCGAGGTTGGAGAGATAGCCGGAAACCGATCCCTTTGCGTAGCCCAGATCCTGATCCTCACTCAGCCAGATCTGTCTGGCCTTCGAGATGTCGTCGATGAGCGCCAGCTCGGATTTGGGTGGCGAAAAGTTTCCAAAAGAACCGTTGGTCTGCGGCCACCCCGGGCGATCCGCTGACCATGCGACGGAACCCAGCGCGAGGAGAGGAAGAAATCGAAGCAGCGATTTTTGCATTAAGTCTGATTAAACTGCATGCAGTTTACGGAAAGGGATGTCCGGTCCCAAGACGGATCTCACGCTCTATCGCGGGTGTTGAGCGTATGTTGTCGTGCGATGACGGACGGAATTCGAAAGAAAGAAAAACATGCTCCCGGCGCAGGACTGCCATTCTGCGAAGGATGGTTTCTGAGGCGCATTGCCTGCCCGCTGCTCATGCGGACGTGTTCCGTCGAGAAAGCAACGGAGCGGATCCGGAGGATCGGCGGCGAAATGGTTGCCGATGCGAAGTCACTTTCCAGAGAGGCTCTTGTGACCAAGGTCCGGATCAGGCGGCCGTTCGGATTGGAGCACAGCTCGACAAATTGGTCAGTGGCAATGGTCCTCGAACATCTGGTCTTCGTGGGTAGCGTGTTCGGAAAAGTCATCGAGCGGCTCTCGAACGGAAAAGTCCCGCGGATGGTGATTGACCCGGGGCAGGCGAAACCGCGCGGTGAACTTGAGAATCCGATCGAGGCCTTCCAATCGTGGCTGGATGGTTATTTGGAGAAGATCGCGGCAACGGATCTGGTCGCGCATCCAGAATTGTGCCATCCCCATCCGTGGGTCGGCGAACTCGACGCCAGAGAGTGGCACGTATTCAACAGTGCCCACCTTGGCGTGCACCGGAAGCAACTGAATCGCGTGATAGCTGGTCTACGCGAACAAACTACTGGGCGTTGATGCTCACCGTCGTCATGGGTCCACTCTCCGCGATGGTGAAGTGCGTCTTCCGTTCGCCTTTGATGTAGGTGAACATTCCACCATTGGGAAGAGTTGTGGCCGTCTGCTCCGTCCAGCCATCGCCCTCAAGTTCCTTTTTGAACCACGGAACCAATTCCGCGGCCTTCTTCGACGTTTGCATCCTGACACTGTGACCCTTTGGCGACTTCGTCGCCATCATGACGTTCGCTCCCTCGACCATCGGAACGTCTTTTGGGAAATCGTCGGGAATGGCCACTCCCTGCCCAACGGTCGCGGTCGTCCCATCTTCCGCCTTCCATGTTGCCTGTTCGTTGTTCCCGGTGACGGTCACATCACCGCTCGGTGTCTTGTAGGTTTTCTTCTTGCTGCAGCTGCCGACGACGAGTGCCGACAGGGTGACTACAACGATTGCGATTGCCTTCGTGCTCACCTTCATCCCTTGAGTGTCTTCAATCCGTCGTTTCGTGTCCAGCCCCGTTACCTCCCACAGCGACCAGCACGGCCTCGGCGACCTCGTCCGCGTCGATCGAGGTCATGCAGCGGAAATCGAAGGGACAATCACGAAGGAAGCACGGACTGCAATCGACGTGATGGCGAATCACCTGGTGATTGTTGCCCAGCGGTCCGGTCCACCGCGGCTCGGTCGAGCCAAAGATCGAGATCGTCGGCACCCCGATGAAAGCGGCGAGATGCATCGTTCCGGTGTCGTTGGTGAGCAGAGCCTCGCAGTGGCGCAGTTCGTTGATCAATTCATGCAGCGACGTCTTCCCGACGAGATTGCGACACTTGCCGTCGAGCATGTTGGAGAGTTCCTCGCCGATGGCGGCTTCCTTCGCCGTGCCAAAAATGACCCACTCACACTTGCCGTTGGCCTCCGCGACTTTCTTCGCGGTTTCGCCGAACCGCTCCAGCGGCCAGCGTTTTGCCTCTCCGTATTCGGCTCCCGGGCAGAGCCCGATGCGCAGGCGATGCCCATTGCCGCTCATCGGACGCGCCCACGGTTCGTCGAAGATTTCCGGATCGGCGACGTTGCCTCCGATCGTCTGCGCGATGTGGAGGTAATGCTCGGCATGATGCCGCGGCGGAGCGGGTTCGGGGAGTGGTGGGATGATCTGGTGCAGCCACCGCTTTCGCGCCTTGGCGGCGTAGCCAACGATTCTCGGAATCTTCGCACGCCGCATCTCAAGCGCCGAGCGAGGCGAATTGGGAAGGAGAATTCCCACGTCGAAGTCGCCGGCATCGCGAATGATACTTCCAGCCTTGAAGATCGAACACCGGTTCGGCTTCACGAGGACCTCGTCCACTTCCGGAACCACGCGCCAGACGTCGGCGAGTTTCTCCGGGGCGAACACGGTGATCCGAGCATCCGCCCGCCCTCGCTTCATCGCGCGAACGGCAGGAATCGCCATGCAGGCATCGCCCAGCCAGTTGGGTGAGCGAACGAGCATCCGAAAAGGTTTGAGTTCATCCACGGGCATATCGCGGGGCAGGACCATGCCCCGTTTGTAGTGATTGAGCAAGAACGCAGGCTTGGGAGTTTTCCAGCGGTTGTGGACCCAGAACCAGTCTTCCGGGGATTCGCGAATCACGTCCTCCAGCCGCAGGTTCATCTCGGCGGTGAGAGCCTCGATGACCTTGCCGCTTTCGCCCTCGGGCATCTCCAGTGCCGGTTCGATGACCAACTTCCATCGCGCCAAGCCGGTCGTGTAGATCCCGACGGGCAGCATTGCCGCTCCGGTTCGCAACGCCATCAAAGCGGCGAGATTCGTCGTCGAGGCGAGACGTCCGAAAAACGGGCACCAAATCCCCTTGTCCCCTGCGTGCTGATCAACGAGGACGCCCACTGCCCCGCCTTCACGCAGGAACTTGATCGGCGCGCTGAATCCCTCTCTGCGATCAAAGAGCCGGGTCCCTTGGTTCTCCCGCCGCCGCCGGATGTGGGCATCCAAGTAGGGATTGGAGAGGGGCTGGTAGAGTGAGCTGCGTCCATGCCCGGGAGCGACGGCCTTCGAACGCGTCATGATCTCCCAGTTCCCCATGTGGCAGATCAAGTAAACGAAACCTTCCACGGATTCCACGATCTCCCCACCTTCAACCGTGAGCCTCGCCTCGGCCGCTTTCTCGCTCATCAACCCAAGCTTGATGCTGCTGAGGATATTCGCTCCCAGCGTGCCAAAGTGCCGTCGCGCCCTGCGCCGGATCTCCCTCGCATCGATCTCGCCTTGGAAGGCAATCGCCAGGTTGCGCCGCGCAAGCCTCCGGTATCCGGGGAGACAGAAATGCGCCGCTCTTCCAATCATCCAGCCTCCGACGAAGATCACCGGAAGAGGCAACACATACAGCACACCTTCGAGCCCGCGGTAGAGTGCGTAGACACACCACTGACCAAAGCTCGGCTTTTTCTTCCGGGAGGCCATTCGAATTACTGGCGCAATAAAACGCGCCAATCGCTATTTGCGATAAATTTCCCGGAAGGGATGCACGTCGAGGAGATTCGAGGCAACGCCTCCGATTTTCTCGGGTTCGTAGAATTGCACGCCGACATAGTGATAGATCGGCGCCACGGGAGCTCCTTCGTCGACAAGAATCTTCTCCGCCTCCTGGAAGTGCCCGTAGCGGGAGGTCGTTTCGCGCTCGTTCGCCGCCTTTCGAATCCACCGGTCGTACTCCTCGTGCGACCAGCCGGTCCGGTTCTGACCGCCACCGCTCACGAACATGTCGAGAAAGGTGTTGGGATCGTTGTAATCGCCGATCCAGCTCGAGCGGCAGATCTGGTAGTCCAGCTTTTTCATCGAGGCGAGGTAGGATTTCCACTCCTGCTTGCGCAGCGCAACGTTCACGCCCAGCGCCTTCTTCCACATGCTCTGCAGTTCGACCGCGACATTCTTGTCGAGCGGCTTGGTGTTGTAGAGGTAGCTCACCGAGGGGAATCCCTTTCCGTCCGGATAGCCCGCCTCCGCAAGCAAGGCCCGTGCTTTCTCCGGATCGTATCCCATTGCCGACTCCGGTGGTTCGTAGGGCTTCCCCGTTCCCGTCCCGGGTGGAACGAAGCTCTGCGCCACGTCCTCGCCCATGCGCGTGATGTTCTCCACGATCCTGTGCTTGTCGATCGCGAGGGCAAACGCGCGCCGCACCCGCTCGTCGTCGAAAGGCGCGATGGTCGTATTGAAGCGCACGAAGTAGACACCGAGAAACCGACCCGCATGGAAGAAGGAACGCTTGCGCAATTCGTCCGCCAAGCCTGCGGGAACCATCGCCTTGTCGAGAATCACGTCGGCCTGGCCCGCGATGAAGAAGTTCAGCGCGGTGTTCGCATCCGCGATCGGCAACACATCAATCGTCTCCAGCGGGACGTTTTCGCGATCCCAGTAGTGCGGGTTCTTCCGCATCCGCAGGCGGTGGTTCAGGCGCCACGACTCCATCATGTAGGCGCCATTGCAGATCATGTTCTCCGGACGCAACCACCGGTCGCCCGCCTTGCGAACGCTTTCCACATGCACCGGCGCAAGCGTGACCGTGGCACAGAGACCCGCGAAGAACGGGGTCGGGCGTTCCATCGAAACGGCGAGCTGATAATCGTCGATCACCTGCACACCTACCTTGGAGAAATCAGTGAGCGATCCGTCATTGTACTTCTGCGCGTTCTTGATGTAGTAAAGCTGGTAGGCGTAGCCCGACGCAGTCTGCGGGTTCAGCGTCCGTTCCCAGGCATCTCGGAAGGAACGCGCGTTCACCGCTTCGCCATTGCTCCACTTTGCGTTCTTGCGGAGGAGGAAACTCCACCGCATCCCGTCCTCGCTCTCTTCCCATGACTCCGCCACACCCGGCGTCACGTTGCCGTCCTTGTCGAAGCGGGTCAGTCCTTCGAAGAGGGATTCGGACACCCGCATTCCTATCTGCGAGGTTACGGTTGCCGGGTCGAGAGTGTCCGGTTCCCCGCCATTGATGACGACGAGGTCTGCACGGTCGGAATGGTCCGTGCAGGCTGCGGTAAGGACCGCAATGGCAACCATCAGTGTGGCGTTTTTCACACCACAGTATTGTGGACCTCGTCCCGACTGTCCAATGGCGAGGTGCTTCTAGGACTCCGGCGCCGGCGTCGGCTCGGTTTCTCCGGGCGCGTCCGGAGCCGTAGCATCCGCCTCGGTCTCGCCCGGCGGAGGTGACGCGGCATCTTCGCTGCTTCCCTCCGAAGGCGTGCTGCTCGCCGAATCTCCCTCCGGCTCAACCGGATCAGTCCCCGTCGGTGCCGGATCGGAAGTCGTCGCGTCGGCATCCGCCTTGTCGGTGTCCGTGTCCGTTTCGGCAGGTTTGGCTTCGCCGCTGTCGTTGCCGTCGCCAGCCGGCTTGTCACCTTCACCCTCGGTCGTCGCGGGAGTGGTCGCGCTTTCCTTATTCGTGTCGTCCGCTCCGGCTGGCTTGTCTGTGCCAGCGTCCGGGGTCGTCGGAGGAATGGTCACCTCGACAGGCGTCCCATCCGCGGTGATCGGAGGGATCGTCACCTCGATAGGTGTGGAAGTGCCGTCAGTGGTCACCGTCGGCGTCACTCCGGCCGAACCGGGCGTCGTAATCGGAGGAGTCGGTGGAGTGGGCTCCTCGACCGCGATATTCTTGCCTCGTTCGGCTTCCGCATTCTGTCGCCTCGCCACGAGCACGGCGAGAACAAGCGTGAGGCCGAAAAACATGACCGCGAGGTAGACCGTGCCCTTTTGAAGAACGTTCGTCGTCTGAGCACCGAACATCTGATCCGTCATGCCACCGCCGAACGCCGCGCCAAGGCCTTCCTGCTTGGGACGCTGCATGAGCACGATGAGGATCAGAAGCAGGCAGACAACCACCAGCACGACCGTCAGCAATCCGATAATGATATTGATCATGGGGCGCGCAATATGGGGCCTCCCCCCCAGTTTGTAAAGAAACTGTCGATCCTAAAGCCGGCCCTAGTCGAGCGGCACGACTTCCGCCTCTTCCGTGAGCGGATCGCTCGGTTTTTTCGGGGCCGGTGCGGGGGGATTCGGCGACGGATCAGGTCGAGGGTTCTCGTCGGAAGGCTTGGTCGAAGTAGCAGGCTCTGTCCCCGGATTTCGCAACAAGGGATCGAGCGGGGGTTCCTCGGGTTTCACGAGGGTGGATTCATCAACGCCGAGAGGCGTCCCGGGGGGATTCCTCGGGGCGGTGACCAGACTTCCGGCAAGATCGGAATCGATAATCCGAAGAGGGCCTCGCGGGCCGCGGTCGCGGTACATCCAGACCGTGCGGAGCACCTTGGCGGTTTCCGCGGACATATCGACAATACCAACGATGTTGCGATTCTCGTCGACCGCCTGAAGCGTCCATACCGGTTCGCTCGAGAATTCGCGGCAGCGGAGGAAATAGTTCACGCTGTCGAAACCCATCTTCGCTTTCGTCGCCTCGCGATTGAGAAGCTCGAAAGCGTCCACCGAATCGAGCTTGATGTTCTTGATGGGGACGAATCCGGCAGGCGTCTGTCGCGGATAGAACTCGTCGCTCGGGCCCTCGTTGTTCGCGCGGCCGTCGCCTATCCAGAACTCGCGGAGGAGCGTCGGTGAGGCGGGATCGTGCACCACCACCCACCATTCCGCCGGTTGCGACTGTCCGTAAGCTCCGCGCATGCGTACGATTTTTTGCGCGGTCTGTGAACCAAACTTGGAGGCGATCCGATTCAGCACCGTGAGCGCTGGGACTCCGCGATCGCGGCGATCTTGGGAAAGAGCATCTGTCGCCGGCACGAGAAGTGCGGCGAGGATGATGGTGACAAGTGTATGGTGAGTTTTCGTCTTCATCGCTCTGGAACGGTTCGTTCGTTCTGCGTTCTCTATTCTACGCGATTATTGGGACGAATCTTTTAGAAAAATGTTCAACCTGTTCTGTTCAGTAGTGGCGTCCCCACGCAGAATCGCGCTGTGAACAAGAAAGGTTCCCTGAGCGGCACGATCGAGCGTGTCACCTTTCACAACGAGGAGAACGGTTACTGCGTCCTGCGCGTGGTGGCCGACGGTCAGCGTGATCTGGTGACCGTCATCGGACACGCTCCCCCGACAA
>CAJIAN010000928.1_pt1 | contig 12469 bp, 22 predicted proteins | sample 9199061 | NCBI WGS metagenome assembly CAJIAN01 (sample SAMEA7708264, study PRJEB35096) | sediment metagenome | biome: marine neritic benthic zone biome [ENVO:01000025]; feature: sediment [ENVO:00002007]; material: shallow marine sediment [ENVO:03000034] sea grass bed [ENVO_01000059] ...
CGAGCTACCCCATTCGAGACGGTGAGATTACGCATCTCATTCCGCTCGATACGTGCGGATATGTCTTTGGCGACAAGGACGAACTCCGTGTTCTTCTGGGTCAATTCGACCTATTGGCATAACGGCGAGCAGTAATCGAGGATGGGCGGGGGCCGTGCGTCCCCGCTCAAACTCAGGAGACTTGACATGACTCCCATGCTACTTCTACTCGCGTTCCCGTTCGCGGTGATCGTGGTTTCAAAGATATGGAACGCCAAGAACTTCTCGTGGAGCGAGGCAGGTTGCCAAGCGGTCCTGTCCGTCGTTCTCATCTGTGGTGGCTTCTACGCGGGCAAAGCCCTGGAGATGTCCTCCGTCGAGTTCTGGACCGGCTCGGTCACTGGCAAGACCCACGAGGACGACTGGTATCAGACCAGCTACTCATGCAACTGCCGGACGACCGGCAGCGGCAGCAACGCGACCACCACGTGTGACACGTGCTACACGGACCACTACACCCGTGAGTGGTACTTGACCACGACCCTCGGCAACATCATCACATCCAGCATCGACACCGAGAGTCGCATCCGGCGCAACAGCTTCGACTCGGACGTGCACTGGAACGATGCCTACAAGGGCGAAGCGTGCAGCATCACCAACACGTACACGAACTACGTGTCCGCCGCCGAGTCATCTCTGCACCACCGTTCGGGCGAGGTCGAGAAGTTCGCCAAGATGGGCGTGCTCATCGACTACCCAGAGATCCACGGCAAGTACCACCTGAAGCGCGTGCTCCCGGTCGGTATCTCCGTGCCCGAGATGGACAAGTGGCTCCTGGGTCTCGACGACTACATGAAGACGCTCGGTGGCCTGAAGCAGATCAACCTCTTCGTGGTCTTCGTGCCGAGCACGCTCGGAGAAGGCTACGTGGACGCACTGGAGGCCCACTGGCGCGGTGCCAACAAGAACGACACCGTCGTGGTCATCGGCATCGACAAGCAGACGAAGGACATCGGATGGGTGGACACCATCACCTGGGCGAAGTCCAACCTCTACGCCGTGACGCTCCGAGAGGAAATCATCAAGATCGGCAACGTCCGCGAGGGTACCGCCGAACCGATTCTCGCCACCATCAACGCAGCCACGCTCAAGCACTACGAGCGCCGTCCGATGGAGGAGTTCGAGCATCTGGCCAAGGAGATCAGCCCGCCGACGTGGGTTATGGTTCTCCTCATCATCATCGCCGTGCCGGGCTCGCTCGCACTGGCATGGTTCTTCCACCACTTCGACCTGGATGCGGCCCTGCGTCGCGGTGGGCGTGGTGGTTCATTCCGCCGCAGCAGCGGCATCCGCATCCGTCGCAACAGGAGATACTGACATGGGCACCGGAGCAAAAGTAGGCATCACCATCGGGGTGCTGTTCCTCGGACTTCTCGTCTTCCTCGTGGGTTCGTACTTCAGCTACGCGAATACGGCGGTGGACTACGAGACACGCATCGAGACCGGCGTGGAGAACAACCGACAGGTTCTCGGCCAGTACCGGCTCAAGGTCACCGAGCAGATCGGCGTCGCCGGTCTCCAGGCGGACCAGTTCGAGCAGGTGTACGTCAAGGCCATCGACGCCCGCTACAAGAACGGCATGGGCCAGATGATGGCGTGGATCAAGGAGCAGAACCCGCAACTGGGTACCGAGGTCTATACCACCATCCAGCGCACGATGGACGCAGGCCGCACCGACTTCGCCGCCGCACAGACGCGACTGCTCGATGTGTGCCGGGGCTACAAGAGGCTCCAGCGCCAGCCGTACAGTGGCTTCTGGCTGAACGTCGCGGGCAAGCCTTCCGCCGAGTACCAGGAGGAAGGTGGCAACGGCAAGCTCTGCCGCGCCGTGACTTCGCAGGGCGCGAAGGAAGCGTTCGAGACCGGCGTCGAAGAGGCCATCGACGTTCGGGGTGAGCCCAAGGCGTAACCGAAAGAGGAGCGGGGGAGACGCGACGGGGCTGGACATCGTTCAGCCCCGTTGCTACATTAGAACGATGAGCAAACTAACACACGCACTCGACGGCATCCTGAAGCTGTCCGAGAACCCACCAGCCTACCTCAAGTCGCATGGCAACGGTGGCGACTGGACAGCCGAGGATCTTCTGCGGACCATCAATGAGCGGGCACGCACCATCGTCGATGAACTGGAACGCGAAGGACTCATCAAGGTCGAACGAAATGGCTAGGCACGGACCACTGAAGAAGCCCACGATGGCAAGTATGCCGGTTCTTCTATGGCTGGCTGACCACCCGGATCATCTTCTGGTGTCGTCTTCCTCCCTCGGCCATTCCAGCTATCACTTCGCCTATGCGGACGGGTCACGGTACAACTACCGCGAGGACGGACGCACCCACCTGTGGGATGGCAAGGAGAAGCCCGAGTGGTGGAACAACCCCGTTCCGCCCGAGGTTCCGAAGAACGCCGCTGTTCATCGCTGGATACAGTCGGACTGGCTGGTCCAAATCAAAAAGGAAGGTGACTACTGGTCCTGGTACAGCCACCCATATCGCATGACCAAGGCTGGTCGCGAGATGGCCAACAAGTGGCGCGACGCCTACGAAGAGCATGCTCGGAAACAAGCTGAGAAGCAGAAGGAAGTCGAGCGCTTCATAGTTGTCCGTAGTAGGAGCCACCGTGGCAAGCGCCAGTACGGGTTCTTGGCCAAGGTCGTTCGTGAGACGGCAGCGCGGCTGTATGTAGAGCGCGTCCCTGAGCCGGACGAGAAGGAGGACCGGTGGGTCTACTTCGAGACGTTGCACGGACGCAGGGGTCACCAGTACGTCGAGCGTGACGATGTCACAGCAGACGGTGTCACGGAGCAGGAGTACCAAGCGTGCCGCATCGTTGAGAAGAACCATCTCGCGTGGCTGGCCGACTTGAAGGCACAGGAGCAAGCCGAGGTCGATGAGATCCGCGAGCGGTACCGTCAGCGTCGCGACCAGAACCAATACGCATTCGAGGACGAGTTGCGCGAAGCAATCGAACAAGTCAAGAGGAACGCAGCATGAGAAAGCACGTTGAAGAATTCGCTCGCCGGGTAGACAAGGAGATGCTTCGTGCGGACGCAGACCGCACGACGGTCCATCAGACCATCGAGCTTGCCTACGAGCAGTGCATCGTGGCGCACGAGATCACCAAGAGCTTCTTCCTGGACAACCTCGCCTCCATCAGCGAAGACATCTTCACGGAGACGGTCGAGCACCTGTTCACGCCTATCAACTGGAGCAAGGTCAAGATGCGCGTGCTCTGGGGCGTGCGTAACGAGGCCACCGGCAATCTGCTGACCCTTGAGCGTGATTCCGAGCGCGACGTGTACAAGCTGAAGGAGGCCGGAGACGACCCGGCAATCCTGTGCTTCGCCCCGATGATGACCGGGAACCAAGAGGACGCGGAACTGTTCATCAAGATGTTGAACCAGCTTCCCACGGACGCTCCGGTTGGCGTAGGCGAGTCCATTGTAACCCTGGACATCGAGGAAGGCGTGAACGTCAAGAACCTCGCAGCGGTCGAAGTGAAACTGATTTTCTGAGAAACTTGTAATTCGAGGGAAGAGGTAGTATAAATACTAGACCAAGACATTGGGCTGGTAGCTTAGCCTGGGAAAGCAGCACTCTGGCAGAGTGAAGAGCGAGGGTTCGAATCCCTCCCGGTCCACAACAACCCAAGACATTGGGGCGGTAGCTCAGATGGGAGAGCGCCTGTTTTGCAAGCAGGAGGTCCGGGGTTCGATCCCCCGCCGCTCCACAAAGGTTTCTTGCTTCCTCAAAGAGCAAGTGGTGGAGACCCGTTATTCGAATCTTGGACTAGCCATCCTTCCTACATGAGCTAATCCCCGTTCACCCGAACGGAGACTAGCGATGAAGACCTGTACGCAATGTGGCGCGTGGAAGCCACTCACCGAATTCCACTCGAATGGGTACTACACCAACCTGGACGGTACCACTCACAAGAAATACAAATCCCACTGCAAGCCATGCTACAACCTGTGGCGCACCAAGCGCTATGTGGAGAAGCTGGAACGCATCTTCGGTCCCCTGCAATGTCAGGTGTGTAAGTACAGCAAGAACCTCGCTGCCCTTGACTTTCACCACGTTGAATCCCATACTAAGGATAGCGGACTCGGCATGATGAAGACAGCCAGCTTCGAGCGGTTGCGTCGGGAAGCAGAGAAGTGTGTCATCCTGTGCGCGAACTGCCACAGGGAGGTCCACAACGCAGAACTAGGAAAAGAATTCATTGACGAAATGGAAGGTGATACGAGCTAGCGACATCGAGACCGCTGTCGTCCGGGTCAACGGACGAAGAATAGAAGCCTCGTTCTCAGTCGAACTCGATGGTTGCCAACTCTACATTGACGGCACCCCCGAGGCATACTACTATGAGGATCCCATTCTGCTCATCGAGCAAGGTGTGAACTCCGTCATTGACTTTCCTGACGAAATCGTCTAAGATACGTTCTGAGACTGAGAGAAGGAACGAGTACATGAACATTCTTCGACTTCCGATTGCACTGGTCCTGGCATGCGCCCTGTTGGTCATCGCCAAAGAAACGAGTGCCCAGACCACCATCATTCATGGCGGTGGCGGCGGCAGCGTGACCCACGTCTATCCGGGTGGCGTCACCGCATATCAGAGCGGCGGCAATCGCGTCTACGTCCACGGTGGCCATGCCGGTCCCGGTACCTGCTACCGCGAGTGCTTCCACCAGGGTCGCCAGACGGTCATCGTGCAGCAGCCGCAAGTCGTGGTCGTGAACCCCGGCTACCACCGCCCGCGCAGCAGCTTCAGCTTCGGCTTCAGCGCTTACGACCACAGAGGTTCCGGTGCCAGCTTCGGCTTCACCCAGGTCCGGTAAGGGACAACTGCCCGGTCTACCGATTCTCCGCGACCGGCTTGGATGGCCGGTCGTTGGGTTCAAACGTCGTCCGGTCCTGAACGCGATTCGATACATACTACACACAGACCTCGTGCGCACCTGGAAAGACAGGCACGAAGGCTGGCCCCAAACAGGGTTCCATAGCTCAGCGGTAGAGCGCTCGCCCGACACGCGAGAGGCCGTAGGTTCGACCCCTACTGGAACCACCAAGTGAAGATAGCCATCTTCGGATACCCCCGCTCAGGCACCACCATGCTGAAGGACATCGTCCACCAGCATCTCGTCGCTGCCGGGATCTACACCCCGGACCAGAATCTCGGCGAACCCTTCAACCCGCTCGACCACACCCTTCTCGTCCCGTACACGCGGGATGGCGAGACGTGGGTCAAAGCCGAAGACGTGGAGCCCCGCGAGCATCCCATGACACGGGAGCAGCGGTTCGATCTCTTCAAGAAGGCCAAGGGCGACTACCTCCTGAAGATGCTGTCGCAGGACACCCTGAACCCAAACATCCTCCCGTATCTCGTTGAGGACGGGTACCAGTTCATCACCATCGAGCGCCGCAATCATTTCGATGCCCTGTTGTCCTGGCTCATCGCCTGGAACCATCACAAGTGGAATCTCCAGGGTGACGAAGAGCGACCGGATTACCAGCCATTCGTGGCCAGCATGGATGACGTGGCAGTCATCTGTAGCTTCATGATGCGGTACTTCCACTTCAAGAAGTTCCTGTTCGCACGTCAGGTTGTGTACGAAGACATGTGCGCCATGACCTCCGAACAGCTTCTCCGCTACGTGGGGCTGTATCAGGATGACGTGGATGCCCCGCCGACTCGGTGGAGAAAGTTGCACGGATTTGAGGAGAAGGTGCGATTTATCACTAACATCGGAGAAGTAGCGGAGTATTATAGGACCACAGTGGAGGCAACAGCCACCCTGGACCTGTAAATACACATGGAGGGCAGTGTCATGAACGAGCCCGAATGGCACGAGCATCCCTGCTACTGGAAGATGCTCTCAGACGAAAGAAGCTACGCGGCACGCAGTGAGTGCAAGGGTTTCTTTTGCGGCTGGACAGCGCTTGCGCTTTCTGTTATCCTCTTCTCTCCACTCGTATGGTTCTGCATAGACTGTTACTTGAAGGCACAATGATGATTTTCTACGAGGTAACCATTCATCTCCATTAACGTTCCCAACGTTAAGGAGATGAACAGTGAAGATCCTAGTCCCGGCTGGCCGTTGGTTCAGCCGTTGCATCGTGCCGGTCGAGTATCGTTGCGACCCGATCCCTGGTACCCGTTGCCGCCGTGGCTCTGGCTACGGACAGCGTGTGCTTCGCCGCCCCCGCACACAGCAGGAGCGCCGCATGAACTTTCATGACGAAGTTTTGGAGTACGGTATCCGCATCCGTGGACGCCGCTCTATCCGCCAGCTTCCCGAAGCCTGGGATGACCGCTGCCGTTCCGATATTTTCAACCACAAGTCCTGGAAGCGTCACCGCCGAACTCAGTGGAAGGGTTGACACGAGGGCTTGCCCGACCATATATTGGCAGGGCAATCTCGCAAACCCACAACCAGGAGACCCAACACCATGGGAATCATCATCGGCATTCTGCTGTGCCTCGCGTGCGTGTTCGTCGTACCGGTGCTCATCAGCAAAGTCACACAGAAGGAGCGCTATGTCTCGGGCACGGACGAGTCCGAGGTATACACCCCCAAGGGAGCCGTCATGGCGAACTGGGCGGTACGCGCAGTCTTCTCTCTCGTCGCCGTCAGCCTCATCGTCGGCACATCGTTCATCACCGTCGGCGACGACGAGATCGCGCAGATGAAGCGCATCTACCTCGCCAGCGACCTACCCGCCGGACGCATCATCGGTACCGGAGCCCAGAAGGGTAAGAAGGCAGAGACCATCGGTCCCGGCTTCCACTTCATCCTGGGTCTGAACGTTCTGCACGACGTGGAGAAGGTCAAGATGATCACGGTCGCACCGGGGCACTACCGTACCCTGTCCGCACGTGACGGCAAGCCGCTTCCGGCTGGCGTGACCTACGCTCCTGGCTTCCAGAACGAGCTACTGACCTACCTCGATGCCGAGACGTTCCTGACGACCGAGACCGCCAACATCGGTTACAAGGGTCCGCAGACCACCGTCCTGCCTCCGGGCACGTGGCGCGTGAACACGTATCTGTGGCAGGTGTCGAACGACAAGCCCGCCCGCGACATCGAGCAGGGTTTCGTCGGCGTCATCAAGTCCAACACCCTGACCGCCGTGAACTTCGGTGCTGCCATGACAGCGGCGTTCCCCGAGTCATGCGCTGACGTGACACCGGCTGAGGGTCGTTCCGAGGACGCACTGTCCAGCCCGCTCAAGCCCGTCGGCTGTGTGGGTATCTGGGACGAAGTCCTGCCGCCCGGCAAGTATTACGTCAATGAGGACGTGTTCGCCGTGACTCCCATGGACACCCGTGTCCAGGCGTGGAAGTACATGGGCGGGTACCTCTCGCGTGCCGTGGACTTGTCGGTCGATGCCAAGGGTGAGATCACCCAGGAGGCACGTTCCGAGCAGATCGATATGCCCGAAGGTGCCGCCGACACGGCAGTGGGTGTGAAGATCGACGGCTACACCATCAACCAGTCCGTTCGCGTGCTGGTGCAGGTGACCCCGCAGAACGCGCCGTACATCGTCGCTTCCGTGGGTGGCATGAACGAGGTCGAGGACCGCATCATCTCCCCGGCAGTGGCTTCCGCCATTCGTGACCTCTCGGGCAAGATCCTCGCGCTCCAGACCACCCTCATCGACGAGCAGACCGGACAGCCGGAACTCGACGACCAGGGTAACGCCAAGGTCACCACGAGCCGTCGTCCGATCACTCCGCTCGACTTCATCGAGAACCGGACGACTCTTCAGACTCTCGCCGAGGACGTGATTCGGCCCGAGGGTGAGAAGGCTGGCGTCATCATCAAGGAAGTTCGCTTCCTCGACCCCGACCTTCCGCCGGAGGTTCTGATTCCCCGCAAGCGCCAGCAGTTGGCAGCGGAGATGATCGAGACTCTGAAGAAGGAGCAGGCTGCGCAGCAGGAGCGTATCGCCAAGGCCAACGCCGAAGCGACCGCCGAGCAGCAGCCCGCACTCGTGAAGGCTCAGCAGGCGGTGAAGATCGCCGAGCAGTACAAGGCCGAGCGCGAGCTTCGTGGTGAGGCCGACCGGAAGTATCTGGAGCAGGTTGCCGCTGGTCAGGACGCCCAGGCCAACGTTCTGGGTAAGGATCTGGTGGCACGCCTGAAGATGATGGAACTCATCCTGGAGAACCCGCAGGCACTTGCCGAGCTTGGCAAGACCGTCCCGAACATCGTCGTCATGAACGGCGGCGGTGAGGGTGGTGCTACGGGTATCGGCTCCCTAGAGGGACTGGCAGCAGTCCTGACGGGTGGCGGCGTACTCCAGCCGAGGTCCGCGACCGTTCCGGCGGCTCCGGCCAAGGTCGCATCGCAGTAAGACGATTCCGTCGTCGCAACCGGGGAAGGGGGCTACGGCCCCCTGAACCGGTACCGGAGGAGGAACCGTGGACAGCACTACCAGACAGAAGGCCCGATACATCGAGGACCACGGCTACGAGGTCACCGGCTATATCCTGACTCATCCAGAGAGTGGCAAGCGTTGCTTCATCGAGCATGGCCGAGTGGTTTGGCTCGAACAGGAGGACGCGGAACTCGCGCTCGGTCATCGCCAGCCCGAGACAGACAACCCCGAGAACTATCCGGCTACGAAGCGGTACACCTTGACAGAGGGTGCTACTCGTAGTAACATCAAGACACCGAAGCCCGATGGGAGACGACCTCCACCGCCACCGCCGCCGATCCCACCACCGAATACGGTCTTCAGGGAAGAGATGCCGGGAACGGAGACGGTCCGAACCATCATACGTGTCATAAGAGAATGGCGACATGCCCGCAAAGAAGATTGAATTGAACTACGACTACGACAAGCTCCGCACCGCGATGCGGTACTGGCTACTCGGATCCGGGTGGCACGTTGCCCTGAAGGCCATGGAGATGGGCCTGACTGCCCACGACGGCGAACGCAAGAACGGCAACCCCGAGTTCAGTCACCAGATGTTCCAGGCGCAGTACGCCCGGACCCTGCCAGCCCTCATGTTCCCCGAGGAGACACTGGCTGTCATCTTCCTCCACGACATCGTCGAGGACCACGACGTACCGATCTCCACCATCCACGCCGAGTTCGGCGAGATGATTGGCAACGGTGTTGACCTCATGTCCGACGTGGACGCGCAGGGCAAGGAACGACCCCTCGAACTGTACTACCCCGCGATGGTCTCCAGTCCGCTGGCCAGTCTCGCCAAGGGCATCGACCGCATGCACAACTTCCAGAGCATGCTCGATGTGTTCGACCTGGAGAAGCAGCAGCGATACATAGAGGAGACGCGGTCACACATCCTCCCCATGATGAAGGATGCACGGAAGCGCTACTCGCAGCAGGAGCCCGCGTACCAGAACATCAAGCACGTCTTGCTCACGCAGATGGACTTGATTCAGGCAATGCATCGTGCTACAATGCCGACGGCTAAAACCAGAGCACGAGCAAAGGCATAACGGCCCCGTAGTTCAGTCTGGCAGAACAAGGAACTCTAAATTCCCACGTCGCAGGTTCGAATCCTGCCGGGGCCACCATCAACTCACACGAAGGAACATGAAGATGATTCGGAGATTTGCAATCGTAGTTCTCGTGGCCGCACTCGCTGGATGCGCAGGTGGACCACGGGACAATGAGTTCGTCGGCACCGGAGTGGGCGCAGCCCTTGGTGGTCTACTGGGTTCACAGATCGGCGGTGGACGTGGCCAGCTTGCCGCGACCGCCGGACTCGCGGTCCTGGGTGCCGTCCTCGGTAACCACGTCGGTCGCACCATGGACGCAGTGGACGCTCAGCGGATGTCGAACACGTTCGAGACCGCACCGAGCAACCGCACCGTCGGCTGGCAGAACCCGGACAGCGGGTACCAGCATCAGGTCGTGGCACAGCCCGCAACCTTCCCGAGACACAACTCGGGTCAGCCGTGCCGCGAGTTCACTCACACCGCTATCATCGGCGGACAGCCGGAGCAAGTCTACGGCACCGCATGCCGACAGGCTGATGGCTCCTGGAAGGTCACTCAGTAACGGAGGCATCATGAAACTTTGGCAACCAGTAGCAGTCCTCGCCGTCGTCGCTGTTCTCGGCGTCGGTGGTTCATTCCTCTTCGGAAACGTCGGCCTCGGCTTCAAGGGCGCGTTGCAGAAGACCGTGCCATCCGCCAGCTACTCCGTGGAGGCCATCGGCAACAACCTTCGAGCGTACACGTTCAAGGACGCAGCCGGTCGCATCTGCACGGGCGTGTACAGCGAGCAGGGCGGCTCCTGGGGCGACTGCGAGTTCCCACCGGGCAACATCGAGTTCAACCCGTCCACCAACTGACATGCGCGTTCTCGGACGCATCACCGAATGGCTCATCGCCCTCGCATTTGCGGGGGCGATGGGCATCCTCTTCGGCCCCTGGTTGGTAGTCGAAACACTGAGGCTTCTAACCATCCACTTCGGGTAAGTACGGGTACTCCACCAACCCAGGAGGCCCGGTGTCATGCAAATACACGAGGTCGAAGTTGAGGGCTATGAGCGCGTAGTCCACGCCACTGACTCGACGACAGGGCTTGACGCCTATGTCGCCATCCACTCCACGGTTCTAGGCCCCGCTCTCGGCGGACTACGCATCTGGACCTACGACTCCACCGAAGATGCCCTCACAGACGTTCTCCGTCTCGCCAAGGGCATGACCTACAAGAACAGCCTCGCCGGGCTAGACCTCGGTGGCGGAAAGGCTGTCATCAACGGCAAGAAGACCCGCGCCAAGCTCGTGCTCTTCGCCGAACTCCTCAACTACCTCGAAGGCAAGTACATCACGGCTGAAGACGTGGGTACCGTCGTGAATGACATGCGCATCCTCCGACAAGGCTCTCAGCACGTCGTGAACCCCGACATCGGCGACCCCTCCCCTGCCACTGCACTTGGGGTCGTGCGCAGCCTGGAGGCGACTGTGCGCAGGATGACGGGCTCTCGCAGCCTGAGAGACCACACGTTCGTACTTCAGGGCTTGGGCAACGTTGGATACCCCCTGGCCGAGATGTTGCACTACAAGGGCGGACGCATCGTCGCAACGGACATCAATAAGGACAAGTGTGAGCTTGCCTTTCGGCGTCTGGGTGCTCATATTGTGGATCTCGATGACATCTACTATCAGAAGGGTACCGCGTTCGTTCCATGTGCACTCGGTGGCGTTCTGAACAGCGAGACGATTCCGCTGATTCAGTGCCCAATCGTGTGTGGCTCAGCCAACAACCAGCTTCTCACCGAGGACGATGGCAACTACCTGTTTCGACTCGGGAAGATTTACGGGCCTGACTATCTGGCCAATGCTGGTGGTGTGATGAATGTCGCACGGGAGTTTGGTTGGGTGTCCACGGACTTCCATGTGGCGAACATGCTTGATAACATCTACGAAAGGATGTCGGCAGTGGTCCTCGAATCGATGGAGAAGGGGATTCCGACGCACGTCATCGCAGACCAACAGGCACTTGCACGACTGGAAGGGTAATGCCCAAGCAACGTAAGACGAAGCTGATTCGGGACCGGTACCAAGACCTCATCCCGAATGATGGGAGTTGGATGCGCCTGCCGTCTGGCGGCAAGCGCCACATCCGCGAATTGAAGCGCAAGCTGATGGAGGAAGTTGACGAACTCCGGGAGAGTGCTTACCTTGATGCTGAGGAGTACGCCGACGTTATCGAAGTTCTGAAATGTCTGGCGTTCTACCACAACGTGGATTGGTCAGATGTCGAGGACGGTATCTACGCCAAGCAGGCTAAATACGGGAAGTTCCTGGAAGGCATCTTCCTGACCAACGTACCGGAGAAGAAGGATGAAGACGACTAGCGAAATCAAAGAGACCATCATCGAGAAGTCCTGGATTGACGGTGGCGTTCAGGTCATCATCACCAAGGAATGGTTGTAGGTCTCATGCCAATCAAGCCAATGGCAATCGAAGGCGGCTTCACGCCAATCAAGCCAATCTGCCACGAGTGGTGGGACAAGTTCGGCTTCGTCGGCGGCAGCGGCGGCGAGGGCGTATGCATCAAGGAATGGATGTAGGTCCATCCACCGGCCCGAATCCCTTTCGAGGCCCAGGTCCGCTGCCCCTGTTGTAATCCACCCAAAGTGGTGGTACATTACAGTCTCACCTGTAAGTAACCAACAGAGGACAGACCGATGACGTAGAACGTTTACGAAAGACTCAACAACTCCGACCGCGACTACAGCCTCACGCCGGGTCGCATCCAGTATCTCGCGTACTTCCAGGAAGAATTCTACGACCACGCGGATACCATCGCCGAACAATACATCAAGCTCATGGGCTACAATCGTGGTTCCGTGTCCGACTTGACGTTCTCCGGCTCCCACATCGACATCCAAATCGAAACCTACTACTGCGGATGCTGTGGTCCTGACACGGACTACGAG
>CAJIAN010000664.1_pt1 | contig 12446 bp, 7 predicted proteins | sample 9199061 | NCBI WGS metagenome assembly CAJIAN01 (sample SAMEA7708264, study PRJEB35096) | sediment metagenome | biome: marine neritic benthic zone biome [ENVO:01000025]; feature: sediment [ENVO:00002007]; material: shallow marine sediment [ENVO:03000034] sea grass bed [ENVO_01000059] ...
CCTCGTCGCGATGATGGTGATGTTGGGATTGGTCGTGGCCGGGATTCTCGATGAAGACGAGGCCATCATGGGATTCAGCAACGAAGCGGTCATCACCATCGCCGCCGTTCTGATCCTCAGCGGGGGTCTCATGCGCACCGGCGTGGCGCATTTCATCGGCCAACGCGTGCTGGCCGCAGCGGGCGAAGGCACCGGCAGACTGGTCGCGGTCATGATGGGGACCGTCGGGCTGCTTTCGGGAATCATGAACGATATCGGCGTCACCGCCTTGATGCTTCCCGTCGTTCTCGAGATGGCCCGAAAGCTCGGAATGGCACCGTCGAAACTGCTCATGCCGTTGGCGTTCGGATCCTTGCTTGGAGGCATGACGACGCTCATCGGGACCGCACCCAACATCCTTGTCAACGGCGCCCTCTCGGACGCAGGCCACGAACCGTTCGGCATGTTTTCCTTCACGCCCATAGGTCTCACCGCTCTCGCTGTCGGAGTCCTCTACATGACCTTCACCGGTCGGCGACTGCTTCCCGACCGCGATCCCAAGAAAGAATCGGCCCCTCCTGATTTTTCGGGGCTCTATGAACTGGGATCGATGCTCGAAGTACTGACCGTGCCGCACCGCTCGGCCCTCGCCGGCAAAAACCTCGGAGCCAGCCGACTCGGACGTGCTCTCGGCCTGAATGTCGTAGCGATCCGGAGGAACGGGAGGATGCACCTCGCACCACGTGCCACCTTCGTCCTCGAAGAAGGAGACGATCTCATCGTCGAAGGAACTCTCGAACGATTCAAAACACTCCGCGCGTGGCGCCATCTCGAACTCGAGTCCCTTCGGGAAACGCTCGAGCGCATCGAGGCTTCGGCGTTGGAAGTGGCCGAACTCGTGATCGCGGAGAGCTCTCGTCTCGTCGGGCGAACGACACAGCAGGCCAGACTGCGACAGGAATATCATGTCCACGCCCTCGCCATCGCCAGAGGCGAGGAGGTCCATCGGACCGGCTTGCGCCAGATGACACTGAAGCCTGGCGACCGAGTCCTTGTTGCCTTGCGGTGGGAGCAACTAAGCGAATTCGAGGCAATGCATGAGGTATTTTCGTCGGTCAACCACCTCACTCTCGAGGCTGTGGCGGGTGAGTATCACCTGCAGCGGAGATTGCAGAGCGTGCGCCTGCCCGAAGAATCGCTGCTTGCCGGCCAGATCCTCGCTGATACTCATCTGGCAGATGCCTTCGGATTGACGGTCATTGGCATCTTTCGGGAAGGTGGCACCCGCCTTGTGCCAGAACCAGATGAGAAGCTCCAAGGTGGTGATGTTCTGCTCTTGCGCGGCCTGCGAACCGATCTTGAAATCCTCGGCGCCCTCCAAGATCTGGAGATGGGGGGGAAAGCTCCTCCGGATTTCAGTCTGCTTGAATCGGATTCGGTCGGCCTCGCCGAAGCTTCGTTGTCTCCGCGAACCACCTTTGCCGGACAGACGGTCGAAGAACTCCAATTTCGCACAAAGTACGGGGTGTCCATCCTTGCACTCTGGCGCAAGGGCAAGATCTACCGGAGCGAAATCCGGAAGATGGAACTCCTGCCGGGCGACGCCTTCCTTCTCTACGGCGACCGATCCAAACTCGGACTGCTGTCCGGCCATCCGGACTTCCTCGTCATGACGGATGGAGATACCGACGCGAGCCATCACGAAAAGGCACCCGTCAGCGCGCTCATCATGGCCGGGGTGCTTGTCACTGTGGTGCTCGGGTTGTTGCCCATCTTTATCGCCGCACCGATCGGAGCCGTTCTGATAGTTCTCACCGGCTGTCTTCGAATCGAGGACGCCTACCGGTGCATCGAACTCAAAGCCATCGTCCTCATCGCGGGCATGCTTAGTCTCGGTCTCGCGATGCAGAAGACCGGGACGGCAGGATTCGTTGCGGAAACGCTTCTGGGCTCGATCGCGGATTTCGGACCTCACGCGGTTGTCGCCGGTTTGTTCCTCATCACGGCCCTATCGGCTCAAGTCATGCCCACCGCAGCCGTCGCTGTTCTCATGTCTCCGATCGCCTTGAGCACTGCTTCACTTCATGAACTTTCACCGCATGCCCTGATGATGACGGTCGCGGTCGGGAGCTCGTGTGCCTTCCTCAGTCCCGTGGGTCATCCTGTCAACCTCCTCGTGATGGGCTTCGGCGGTTATCGATTCAGGGATTTCGCAAAGGTGGGACTTCCGCTCCTGCTGCTCGTCATGGTGATCGTGCTCATCCTCATCCCACTCATCTGGCCCCTCGAAGCCTGAAGTTGCTGTTAAAGGATGACAGCGGCATGAGCCCGCGCGGTCGTTGATCGGCGCAGTCCGGACGCGCCACGTCTATCTCGCCCCTGAGATCGTGAACTCCCACTCGTAAGTCTTGCCCGCCTTGATCCTGTAAGGGGCGTTCACCGGTGCACCCCACGAGTTGTCTCCCCCAACACCCATTTGCCGATGGTCCAGATTCACCGTGATGAAATCGCGGCGCGGCAGTTCGTAATCGTGCCGGGCCGCGGCGAGATCACGCTGTGAATATGGCCACGCACTCACCGAAAGCGGGTTTGAAGGCGGAGCGGTGACGGAGAATACCTCCCCGGCGTTCCCAAGAAAATCCACCGACTGCACATCGCAACGGTTGGCGTTCTCCTGCGGTCGGACGTAGGGCGTGATCCACTCTTGCACGGTCGACCGGTAGCGCCCGAACGACGCGGAAGTCTTTCTGTCCCAGTAGTTTTCGTGGGGGCCGCGTCCGTACCATCTGATGTTGTCGTGCGTCTTCGGGATGGCCAATTGCACCCCCAGACGCGGAGGATCGTGCGGCCATTCCCCACTGCGAGGCAGGTCGAATGCGATCTCCGTCTTCACTTTCCCAAGCGAGGTGATGGTGTGAACAAGACGCGCTTCCGCTTCGACCGCGGGAATCGATACCTTCGCGGTCACCGTCACCATTCCCGGCTCTTCCTTGGCCACCGCCAACGACTCCACCTTGATACCGGCCGCGGCATTCTTCCATCTGCCGAGCTTCCGATCCACCTTCCATCCCTCGTCATTGTCGGTAAGCGCTCTCCAGAAGTTAAAGCGCATCGGTTCCACGAGATACTGCGTCCCACGAATTGCGTAGGAAGCCACCAGTCCGGTCTCCGCTCCGATCAGAATGTCGATGTTCTTTCCCCTGACTCGGACGCCTTCGTCCGCATTTGTCACGGTGAGCTTTTCCTTGGTCGATCGCAGCGGCCTGTCGGCGTTTCCTGTCTGGTGCCAGAAATCGATCTGCTCCCAAGCAACCACATGCCCGGCAGGTGCCCAGTTCGTTTCTTCGGGAAGGCGAAGACTCAGCGTCAAGAACACCTGCGCACCCGATTGCTCGTTCTGCGTCGTCGAAATCTCCGCGACCGGCACGAACCTGCTCACGTCGATCTCGCCGCGCGCACCCGGAGCGACATCGAGCGAAGCCAACCTTCCTTTGTCGACAGGCCGGCCGTTGTAAATGACGTCATAGGTCAGCTCATAGGCCGACAAGTTCGTTCCCTGATGGTGATTGGAGACCGTCACGATCCCTTCCTCGATTCTCGATCCATCAAAGTAGGTAGGCTGGTAGACCTTCTTCACTTCGTGATAGTGCGGATGCGGTTTGCGGTCGGCGCCGATGATGCCGTTCACGCAGAAGTTCCCATCCGTTGGATGATCTCCGAAGTCGCCCCCGTAGACGAATCCCTTGTTTGGATCGCCGCGATCCCGGTAGAGCGCCTGATCCACCCAGTCCCAGATGAAACCGCCACAGAGGATCGGATTCTCAAGAATCACCTCCCAGTAGTCCCCAAGATTCCCGATGCTGTTTCCCATGGCATGGGCATATTCATTCATCAGAAACGGACGTCCCGATGGATACCTGCCGTGCTGTTCCTTCGCGGCCTTTTGCGCATTCTCACCGTGTCGTTTCGCCCTCCCTTCGAGATGCTGCTTCAGCCATTTGATCGTCGGATACGTCTGACTGTCGACGTCACCGGCAAGATTCATGTCGGCGTATTGGATCAAACGCTTCTCGTGATCTCGCGTGCGTGCGGCTTCACGCATCTTCATAAAGCTGTCTCCGTATCCCGCCTCGTTCCCGAGAGACCACATCACCACGCTCGGGTGCTGGCGATCGCGAACGACCATGCGCTCCATGCGCTCCACCACCGCAGGCGTCCACTCGGGCTTGTCACCAGGAAGCACACGACGGTGGTAACTTAGGCCGTGCGATTCCACATTCGCTTCGTCGAGCACGAGCATGCCGATCTCGTCGCACAGTTCGTACCAGCGCGGATCGTTCGGGTAATGGGCGGTGCGGACGAAATTGATGTTCGCCCGTTTCATGAGCTTGAGATCCTCCAGCATGAGCTCCCGAGTCATCACGTATCCCGTCATCGGGTCGAATTCGTGCCGGTTGACGCCGCGAATCTTCAACGGCCTACCATTGAAGAGCAGCTCCGTGCCGGAAACCTCCAGCTTCCGGAACCCCACCGGCAGCCGGAACGCCTCGATCACAGCACCGTCGGCGAGCACCTCGACCAGCACCGTGTAGCGGGAGGGATTCTCGTGACTCCACAGCGTGACATCCTTGATCCCGATCGGAGGGAGTGACTGTTCTTTTGCGAATCCCTTGGCGAAACCAGGCAACGGATCCGTCAGTTCACGATGCACTTCCTCGCCTTTCGGATCCGACACGGTAACGCGAATTCGGGGCGAAAGGACATTCGATCCGAAGTTCACCGGCGTGCAGTGCAGCTCGATTCGCCCCTCGCGTGACACCGGTTCCACATCCGACTGCGCGTAGACGTCCCAGAGCCCCACTCTTGGCAACGCGCAGAGAAAAACATCCCGGTAGATGCCGCTGAGGCGCCAGAAATCCTGATCCTCGATGTAGGAGGCGTCGCTGTACTTGTAGACCTCGACGGCCAGCCGATTCGCGCCCGGCAAAACCAACTCGGTGATGTCGAACTCCGCTGGTAGCCGCGATCCTTGGGAGTAGCCGACCTTCTTCCCGTTCAACCAGACAAACATCGCCGAACGGACTCCACCGAAATGAAGGATGAGTGGTTTCCCCTTCCAAGAATCCGGCACCTGGAACTCGCGAACGTATGAGCCAACGGGATTCCGGTTTTTGTGCGTCGTGTAGCTCTCGGGAGGCTCACCCATCACGCGGGGAGGATCTACCTTGAAGGGGTATTTGATGTTCACGTAGAGAGGAACGCCATAACCTTCGCGCTCCCACGTCGAGGGCACCGGAATCTCGTCCCAATCCGACGTGTCGTAATCGTCGCGCCAGAACGTCTTCGGGCGGTGGGACGGATCTTTCGCCCACTGGAATTTCCATTTGCCATTGAGTGATCGAACCCATGGCGATTCCCCGTAGGACGACGTCTTCGCCGTCTCCAATTCCGGTTGGGGCCAGAAACTCCCGCGGGGCGGCAATTTGTTCCGATGCGTGACCCGCGGATCCTCGATCTCGGAGGGAACGTCCGCGAACCCGACCGCGAGCAAGCCAACCCAGAACACCGGAAGCAACATTCTCATCGCCGTGAAGATCGTGGACGCCTTGCACACGCCGCAAGGAAAATCCTACAATGCGGATTGCGTATTCCCGCGGCCACCCTTTCGGTGTTTCTTCTCCCGGTCTCGATCAACGCGCTCGAGTGGGATCCTGAGACGACTGCCAATCGGCTGATCCTGTGGGCGAGCTACGCTCAACGCCTTGCTCCAAAGGACGAGCGGTTTTATTTCGCGGGCGAGATCTCCCGAATCGAGATCAACGCACAAGGCATCGGCGAAGAAATCGTGATCACCGGAATCCCGCACGGTCGCGAGTGGCGCCTACTTTGGCGGTCCCGTGTCGGGAAGCTGCGCGACGAGTTTTTTCGGTGCGAGCAGCCGGTAGCTCTCGTCGATCCACTTCTCCATTAGCCCTTTGGGAGGCGTCTTTCCCCCGGTGAAGGTCGCGGATGTCCATCCGGCCCCTCCCACTCCGTAGGTGTCGCCATCCTTGGCGACCAGTTGCTCCGCCTCTGGCAGCGAGGCATCGAGCTTCACCTTGATGTCGAACGCATCCCCATGGACACCCATGAAAAAGAATCCCTTCTTCCCGGCCTTGAACGAACTCTTGTCGCAGACAACACCTTCGTTCGCCTCGGGATACTTCAGCGCGAGCTTCCGCAGCGCCTCGGTAACCTGCTTCGTCGTGGCCATGATTTAGAGCGACTTCAGGTGCATCATGCTCTGCTTGATGCTCGCAATCGGATCCGGCGAATGATCCTGCTCGACGTGGCAGTGCTTCACGCCAGCGCCTTTCGCCACTTCGATGATGGGCTCCATCGGAATCATGCCGTCGCCAAGTTCCTGAAACGCATCCTTGGGAACTGATCCGAAGTTCGGCAGCTTGCTTCCCTTCTTGAGATCTTTGAGGTGCAACTGCGAAACGCGTCCTTTCAGCTTCTTGATCAGGTCGACGGGCTCGACACCGCCCACCTTGACCCAGAAGACATCGACCTCGAACTGCATTTCAGGAGCAAACTCCTTGATGAAAATATCGTAACCCGTTTTGCCACCGTCCTGTGGCTGGAACTCGAAGGCGTGGTTGTGATACGCGAGCTGGATGCCGGCTTCCTTTGCTTTCTCCGCTCCGTTGTTGCATCGCTCGGCAGTTCGCTTGTAGTCGTCGAGCGTCTTGCGATCCTTGCCGTGCAGATAGGGGATGACGAGGTGGGTGAGACCGGTCTTCCTCGCTTTCTCGAGAATCTTCATGAAGTCCGAGAGCCCGTCATCCTTGGGATTGACCACCGTGTCCCACTCGAAGTGCGACGAATGCAATTCCAAACCGGAGTCCTTGGCCGCAGCGATCATCGCATCGCAATTCGGAAACCCATACATCTCGCCCTGCTTGTATCCGGCGTCGGCCACGGCTTTGATCGTCCCGGCGGTGTCCTTGCCGATTTCATTCCGCAAGGTGTAGAGCTGAATTCCGATGTTCTTGCGGTAGACGTTGTCGGCTTCGAGAGCGCGCAGCGTGTTGGCAGTCCCTGCGAGGGCGGACGCTGCGGCAGTGGTTTTGAGGAAGTGTCGGCGATTCATGGTGCCTGAACGGTAGCGGGATTCCCCCGCGAGGTAAAGGGTTGGCAATCCTTCCTTCCCCGCCACAGAATCGGGGAATGAAAGGGATCCGAATCCTCGCTCTCGCCCTCCTTGCGCTTGCCCACCATCCGGTCGCAGAAGCACGCCACAACGTGCTTTTCATCATCTCGGACGACCTGACCGCGACGGCGCTCTCGTGTTACGGCAACAAGGTCTGCAAGACCCCGAACATCGACCGCATCGCGGCGCAGGGAACCCGCTTCACCCGCGCCTACTGCCAGGGCACGTATTGCGGACCTTCGCGGGCCTCGTTCATGACCGGTTACTACCCTCACGCGACCGGAGTTCACGGCTACAACAGCCCCAGAAAGGCGATCGGCGATCGCGCGACGTGGGCGCAACACTTCAAGAACAACGGCTACCACACCGCCCGCGTGAGCAAGATCTACCACATGGGTGTTCCGGGTGGGATCGAGAAGGGCGACGACGGTGCGGACGATCCAGCATCGTGGACCGAGCGGTTCAACAGCAAAGGTCCCGAGTGGAAAGCGCCGGGCGAAGGGGAAACCCTGGAAGGCAATCCCGACGGCAAGAAACCTGTGGTCGGTGGGAACACCTTCGTCGTCGTCGAAGCGGAGGGTGACGATCTTGTCCACTCGGATGGTAAGACCGCCGCAAAGGCCTGCGAACTGCTGGAGAAATACAAGGCCATGGACAAGCCGTTCTTCCTCGGCGTCGGGTTTGTGCGACCGCACGTTCCCTTTGTCGCTCCCAAGCGCTACTACGCACCGTTCCTCCCCTACGAGTCGAACGAGCTGCCGAAAAAGGTTCCCGGCGATTGGGATGATATCCCGAAAGCCGGAATTAACTACAAGACGAGCAAGAACATGAGGATGGACATTCGCCGGCAGAAGAAAGCGGTCGGCGGCTACTATGCATCGGTGGCCTTCATGGATGCGCAGGTGGGGAAGGTGATGGAGACGCTGGAAAAGACGGGACTCGCTGATGATACGATCGTCATCTTCACAAGCGACCACGGGTATCACCTCGGCGAACATGATTTCTGGGCGAAAGTAAGCCTTCACGAGGAGTCCGCGCTCGTGCCGCTCATCATCAGCGTTCCCGGAAAGAAGCCTGCGGTGTCCAAGTCGTTCGTGGAATTGCTCGATCTCTATCCGACGCTCTCGAGTCTTTGCGGTCTCAAGGTGCCGGAGCGCCTCCAAGGAAAAGACATCGCTCGGATGCTCGACGATCCGGCGCATTCCGTACGCGAGGCTGCGTTCTGTGTGAACGGGCGGAACAAGGGCTACCTGCTCCGCGACGACCACTGGGCCTACATCCAGTACGGAGAAGATGCTTCGAAGGGAATCGAGCTGTTCGATATGAAGAAAGATCCGAAGCAATACACGAACCTCGCCTCGAAGCCGGCATTCGCCGAAGTGGTCGGCCAATTCAAAGGAAAGCTTGCTGCGAAGTTGAAAGAGGTCCGGGACAATGACCTCGATCCGCCGAAACGGCGCTAGCCTAGGCCGCTTTCTGCTTCTTTTTCGATTTCTCTTTCTTCGAAGCCTTGTCGGTTTTCGGCTTTTCCCCTGCTGATCGCTTGGCGTTCTGGGTCGCGTCGGCCGCCTTGGTGGCCGCGAGATGTGGTTCGAGCGCTTGCGTCAGCACCTTGTGAATCGGCACCAGCGCATCCGGTAGCGCCGAAGCCGCGAGATTCTTCTTTTCAAGCATGTCCTCCTTGGTGTCGTAAAACTCACCGCTCGCGTAGAGCTTGTAGCGTGCTGTCCGTACGTGCTGACTGGCTTTCTTGCGCACACCATTGCGCTCGTACCAGCAGTAGATGTAGTCGCGCGGCTTGTATTTCTCGTCTCCCTCGAAGAGCGGAAGCAGGCTGCGCCCGTCGATCTTCCCGGGGATTTTCCCGCCACCCGCCTCGACGACGGTCGGCAGCACGTCGCTGAAATCGACGAGTTCCTTCCACACTTGCCCGGGCTTGATCGTCGCAGGCCAGCTGGCAACGAAGGGCACGTGCGTGCCGTTGTCCTTCGGCGATCCCTTTCCCCCCGGATACGGCTTCCCATTCAACTTCGACTTCACGCCTGTGTAGGTGCCATTGTCGCAGGTGAAGATGACCAAGGTGTTCTTGCGCAGACCGAGTTCATCGAGTTTCGCCGTCAGTCTCCCGACCATATCGTCGGTCAGCGTCACCATGAGATCCCAGTATTTCTGATCCTTGTAGCCGCCCGGCTCTCCTTTGGCATCGCGCCACATTTTCGGATCCCAATCCGGGCTTCCCGGGGTCGGCACGAAAGGCCAGTGCGGTTCGATCATCGGGTAATAGACGAAGAAGGGCTTCTCCGAGCCTTTCTGCTCTTCGAGAAACTTGCAGATGTAATCCGACACCAGATGCGGCCCGAACTCGCCGTTCTTGAAGTCCTTCTCTTCACCATCGATCTCGAGTCCGGGGTTTGGATAGCGGCTCGGCCGACGAGTGAGCTGCCAGAGACAATGCCGGTCGAAGCCGAACCTCTTCACACCCTCGAACCCACCTTTGAGCTGCCATTTCCCCGCGATGCAGGTGTTGTAGCCCGCGTCCTTCATGAGATTGCCGAAAGTAATCTCTCCCGGGTCCAGCACACCGAACTTCGTGTAGTTCCGGTTGTTGTAGATCCCAGTCATGATCTGCACCCGGGAAGGGGTGCAGATCGGCTGCGAATGCGCGTGCTCGAAACGCATGCCGCTGGCAGCGAGCGCATCGATGTGCGGGGTCTTGTACATCTTGCTGCCGTGGGCGGAGACACATTCGTAGCCCATATCGTCTGCCATGATGACGACGACATTGGGACGATCCGCCGCCAAAGCAGAATGCGCGGTGAAAAGGATCACGAGAAGAAGGACCGATAGCGTTTTCATGTGTCGGAAAGTTCTACCACAACTTGCAGGATGATGCGCGGTTTCATCCGCCATGTGGAAGTCGAGCGCGATTCTATTTCTTTTTGTATACACGGTCGCAGTCGCCGGGGAGGCAGCATATGACCCTCTGGTTTCCGAGGGGAGCGTCGAGACAGTGCTTGTGGAATTCACCTACGATGATCGCGAGGTGCCCCTGAAACTCTACCTGCCCGAGAAGGGATCCAAGCCCGCACCCGTCATTCTCTTCAGCCACGGCCTTGGAGGCTCGCGGAAGAACAACGCGTATGTGGGCAATCATTGGGCGGGACGAGGCTATGTCGTCGTGGCGATGCAGCACGCGGGAAGCGACGAAGCGGTCTGGAAAAACGCACCAAGGACCCAGCGCATGACCGCTCTGAGAAAGGCCGCGAACGGGGCGAGCTACCAGTCGCGGGTAAAGGACGTGGTAGCGACGCTAGACCAACTGGAGAAATGGAACGCGAAAGACGGAAAGTTCGCAAATCGGTTCGATCTGGAAAAGGTGGGCATGAGTGGACATTCTTTCGGAGCCGTAACAACCCAGGCGGTAAGCGGGCAGAGCCACGGCCTGCGCGGTCAGGTATTCACCGACAAGCGCATCGACGCCGCCCTCGCCTTCAGCCCAAGTATTCCTCAGGCAGGTGATGCGGCGCGTGCGTTCGGCAGCGTGTCGGTTCCGTGGATGCTCATGACCGGTACGCAGGACAAGAGCGCGATCGGACGAACGACGCCGGAAAAAAGACGCAAAGTCTTCCAACACGTTCCCGGCGGGAACGTCCCGGTGTACGAGCTAGTCCTCGATGGCGCCGAGCACATGGCGTTCTCAGACAGAACGCTTCGTGGCGGTGAACACCGAAACCCCAACCACCACAAGGCAATCAAGGCACTGAGTTCGGCCTTCTGGGATACGCACTTGCGCGAGGACGAAAAGGCCAAGGCGTGGCTTCAGGGAGAAAAGCCCGAGGCCATCCTTGCGGACAAGGACGTTTGGCAGCGCAAGTAATCGATTAATTCTCTCTGGCAGCGACGCCCGAACCCTCTATGTTGGCGCCATGTCTCTTTTCAGCACGAAAAAGCCGACGCTTCTGAGCCTCTCGAAAACCTGCGGTTGAGCGGCGAAGATCGACCCGGTCGGGCTCGGTGAACTGCTTCAATCGCTTCCGAAAAACGAGGATCCGAATCTGCTGGTGGGCTTCAACACCAGCGACGATGCGGGCGTGTACAAGATCAGTGACGACACCGCCATTGTCACGACGGCGGACTTCATCACACCGCCGGTGGAGGATCCGTATATCTACGGTCAGATCGCTGCCGCGAATGCGATCAGCGATGTCTACGCCATGGGCGGGCGACCGATCACCTGCCTGAATCTAGTGGCCTTTCCTTCGAAGAAGCTTCCTCCCGAACACCTTCACCAGATTGTGGCGGGGGCTTTGAACAAAATTACCGAGGCGGGTGCCGTGCTTGCGGGCGGGCATTCGGTCGAGGATGACGAGCCGAAGTTCGGACTGGCGGTGACGGGTATTGTCGATCCGAACAAATACTGGACGAACGCAGGAGCGAGAGCCGGAGACGTTCTCGTGCTTACCAAGCCGATCGGGAGTGGCGTGCTCTTCAACGCGAATCTCAAGAGCTGGGTTTCGGAAGATGCGTTTGCCGAGTGCATCGAAACCGTTTCCACCCTGAACCGCGTCGGTGCGGAGACGATGGTTGACTTCGATATTCACGCTGCGACCGACATCACGGGCTTCGGTTTGTCCGGTCATGGACTGGAGATGGCCGAGGGCTCCGGCGTGCGCCTCGAGATCGAGCTCGCCAAAGTGCCGATCATGCGCGAGGCACTCGCCATGTATGAGAAAGGAATGACCACCGGCGTGAACAAGCTCAATCGCGCGCAGGTCGAGCCCAAGTCGCGGTTCGAGGCGGACGTTCCCGATTGGCATTTGGAGATCGTGTTCGATCCCCAGACGAGTGGTGGCCTCATGGTCGCGCTTCCCGAAGATCAAGCCGAGTCACTGCTCGGCAAGTTGCATGACGCGGGTCTCGCGAAGGCAGCCATCGTCGGGCGGACGGTGGAAGCGGAGGACGACGGCGTCTCGCTCGTCGTGTGCTAATAATCCCGAAACGGACCCCGCGGTTCGGCCGTCTCCATTTCCTTTTTCCACGCGGCGAATCGCGCCTTCATCTTCGCAAGCTGATTCGGATTCCTCGGCGAGAGATCGTCCCGTTCACCGGGATCTTTGGACAGATCGAACAGTCCCCCGCCCTTCGCCGAATCCACCCACTTCCAGTTGCCGACGCGCGCCGCCTTGTCGCCGCGTCGTTGCCAGAACATTTCGGTGCGGGCTGACTCAGTCTCGCCACGAAGGACGGGCAGGAGGTCAAAGCCATCGTAGAC
>CAJIAN010000668.1_pt1 | contig 12419 bp, 8 predicted proteins | sample 9199061 | NCBI WGS metagenome assembly CAJIAN01 (sample SAMEA7708264, study PRJEB35096) | sediment metagenome | biome: marine neritic benthic zone biome [ENVO:01000025]; feature: sediment [ENVO:00002007]; material: shallow marine sediment [ENVO:03000034] sea grass bed [ENVO_01000059] ...
CTTGATCTCCGCCCACTGGCCGAGTCGGCCCGTTCCCTCCCGCGTCCAGCCGAATTTCTCAACATGTTCCTGGAATGCCTTCTCCTCATCCTCCGCACTCTCGTTCTGAGCGTATCCATCCTGCGGTGTGGTCAGGAATGCGAACATCAATGCCACCCCAAATATCCGCTTGAAGAAAGTGGAATGCCCCTGACCCAACACGAACCTAAAAAACAGCGATTTCATAGACCGTCGATTATCGGGACTGGTGTTTCCATAACAACCTTAAAAGCGGGTTTCTGCCGTTCTCCGGCGTCCGGCGCCACGCTTTTTCCGTTGCCTCGTTTGCCGAGTTGACCTTAGTTAACGGGTCCCGTCGGGAACAAGCCAGGGTGGCGAAACTGGTAGACGCGCCAGATTTAGGATCTGGTGGGCATTGCCCGTGCAGGTTCGATTCCTGTCCCTGGTATCTCTTCCGATTTGGAATCAGTTACCCATGTCCGAATCCAACCGCGCCTACTCACGCACCGTTCTATCGACCTTCGATGAAGACGTGCTGATTCCCGTGCTGAAGGAATGCCGCGAGGCCGTTGGCGGATCGGTCTCACTGGTGATCGCGTTCGTGAGTAGTGACTGGCGTTCGCACATGGCGGACTTTCTCGAGATTGTCCAAGTGCACGGGCACGCCCCGATCATCGCCGGTTGCTCGGGCGACGGTATGATCGGCACGGGGGAGGAAAACGAAAACGTCTCCGGCTGTTCGCTGCTCTTCCTGAGCCTGCCCAACACCGAAGTCAAGGCAGTGCCTCTCGAGCAGCACCAAGTCGATGCGGCGTCGGGCGACGGCTACTGGCAACGGACAACCGGCGTTTCGACCGACAACCTTTCCGGATGGCTCGTTCTGGGGAATCCGTTAGGCTTCGATGCCGACGCATGGCTCAAGGGCTGGAACGCGACCTATCCCGGCACCCCGACGTTTGGCGGATTGGCCAGCGGGGGGCGAAGCGAACAGGAAATCTTTCTTCTTCACAACCGTGAGGTCGCCTCCTGCGCGGCTCTCGCTATCGCTTTCCGCGGAGGCGTGAGACTCGCCGGCGTCGTCAGTCAGGGATGCCGGCCGATCGGCGACCCCTACACCATTACTTCCGTCGATGAAAACGTCCTCCTGAGCATTGGCTCTAGAAATGCCTACGAGGTGCTTGAGGAAACCTTCGACGGACTGGCGGACGAGGAAAAGGAGATCGCCCAGGGGAATATCCTCGCCGGGCTCGCGATGTCGGAGTATCTCGACGAACACGGAAGCGGCGACTTTCTCATTCGCAATATTCTCGGCGGCGATCCGGATGCCGGTGCCCTTGCTATTGGCGCCTACCCCCGGGTGGGACAAACGATGCAGTTCCAGATGCGGGACAAGGACACCGCCGACGAGGAATTGCGGAGGCTCTGTCAGGAGTGCCAAAGCGAGTACGGAGAACCCTTTGCCGGGCTTCTGTTCGACTGCACGGGACGGGGCCAGCGGATGTTTGGATCACCGAACCACGACGCGGGAGTCATCGAGGACGTGTTCGGTCGCGTGCCGCTCGCCGGATTCTTCTGCAATGGCGAAATCGGTCCGGTCGGCGACACGAATTTCGTTCACGGCTACACCGCCTCACTCGCTCTCCTTCTGAATCCCTGACAGATGCTTCGGGCGATTCGAAGGATGGCGCCCCGCAGCGGATGGAACCGGGCGCTGCTCCTGCTCATCGCCGCGCTGGGATTCTTTCTCATTGTCGCGGACAAACCGTGGGATGAAAAACTCCGCAAACGCGTCGAAGACCGGGAGGCCGCGGGAAGAACGTGGAAGATCGATGACTATGCGACCGTCTATCTTTGGTATGCCGCCCTCGCAAATCTCGCGCTCGCTGGCGGACTGCTCGCGACTTCTCGCTGGTGGGCGAAGCCGATCGATGGGCGGCCATCCAAACCCACTGCGAAACTCACGCGGTGGTTTTGGATCGGGGCAGGAGCCGCAGTGGTCGTTGGTGGCATCTCCCGTGCTCCGCGTCTGGGCCACAGTTTCTGGAACGATGAAGAGTACGCCTTCCGAACCTACGTGTGGGGAGAAGCCTCGGAGAACGAAAACGGCGAACTGAACTTCCGGCCTGTGCCGTGGAAGGAGGCGTTCTTCCGCAACAAATCGAACAACCACATCACCTGCACCGTCGCCGCCCGATGGAGCCATAGTGTGTGGAAGGCGTTCTCCGGAGAAAACGCAACCTTCAGCGAAGCCGCCGTCCGGGTCGTTCCGTTCGTGGTGAGCCTCGCGAGCCTCCTTCTCATCGCCGTGCTCCTCGCGCGAATCGGCAGCCCCATCGCCGGTATCGCGGCCGCAATCTTCCTCGCCCTCGATCCCTGGCACATTCGCTATTCGGTCGAGATGCGAGGCTACACCTACGTGCTGCTATTCATGGTCCTCGGGTTCCTGCAGCTGTTCCACGCCTTGCGGACCGGACGTTGGCGGAACTGGCTCGTCTACGGATTGTGTCAGGTTCTCATCCTCCTCAGCTTCCCTGCGGCAGTCTACGAAGTCGCCGCCCAGAACGGGATCGCACTCGTGATCCTATTGATCAGGAGACCGATCGAGTGGCGGAGCCTCGGCAGGCTCATCGTCGCCAACGTCCTTGGGGGGATGCTCTTCCTCCAGATCTTCGCACCCTCGATCCCCCAGATGATGCACTGGCTCGCGAACAACGAAGAGCGTGCCAACATCGGATGGGGATGGGTCCGCGATTGGTGGAGCCATGCTGTCGAAGGCATCCCATGGTCGGCGGCGGACCCGGCACTTTCCGAAGGGACGAGTGCCCTGCGCCAGGCCATCGAGCATCCCGGGGCATGGTGGGAAATCATCATCATCGTGCCCACCCTCGCGCTCCTCGGTCTCCTCATGGTCTTGTTCAAGCGCCGGGCCGCGATCCCGGCCACCCTCGCACCTCTCCTCGGTGCTCTCGCCGCCTATCTGGTCGCGGCGCAGACACAGAGCCTCTTCCACAGTTGGTATCTCATCTACTCGGTCGCGGCACTCGCCGTTCTCGTCGCCTGTGGCGTCGAGTTTCTCGCGTGGCTGCTAAGCCCCGGCGGCCTCTCACGGTGGCGGATGCACGTTCACATCGGGATGCAGGCGATCTTCCTTCTCACCTACTCTCTGTTCACCTCGGACCCCCGCCACCGCATCGTGAACTACGATCGACAACCGCTCCGCCAAGCCGTCGCCGAAGTGCGTGGCGAATCACCGGCCCATGGTAGCCAAGGCGGAGAGATCCTCAGCGGTTCGTTCGGCACCAGTCGCGGGATGTTCACCAGCTACGATCCACGCAATCGAATTCTCAAGAAGCCGGACGATCTCGAAAAGCTTGTGTCGCTGGCCCGCTCCGCGAATCAACCGCTCTACGTCTATCATTTCGGGCGTCTCGTCGCCATGAACCACCCGGTGGACTCGATCATGCTGCAGCGGGTTGAAGAATCGGGCGAGTTCGAGGAGATCGCCTACCTAAAAGGGCTCGAAGAAATGTTCAGCTGTCACATCTATCGGCTCAAGTCGCCCACGGCATCGGACGCCCGAGCAGTTCCTCCAAACCGGGGTTCTGCCGGGACAACGTCTCTCGCAAGTAGTCCACCGCTCCTTCCGGAAGCGGGACGGACGGACGCGGATTGATTGGCTTCGACAATTCGGCCTTCCCGAAATCGAACTGATCCGACTCGACGCCGAGGAATTCGAAATGCTCGCGAAGAACGCCCTCGGGATCCGTCTTCACGTCCTCCATGAACGATACGAAGAACTGCTCTTTCGGAAAATGCGCCAACCACGTCTGAAGGCAACTCAGGTAATCACCTCGCTTTGCGATATTCGGTGAGTCAAAGAACGGACGCAGGTCCTCCAACGTGGCATCCTCGATCTCCTTGCCCCAGTACTTCGCGAAATCCTTGCGCGCATGCGACCACGCGCGCTTCACCGGATCACGCAGGATCATCAGGATCTTCAACTCCGGCATCCACCCCCGGATACGCCCTACCATTTCCGACTCGAGGATGGCATACGCCGGGGTGAACTCGCCCGCGCTTGCCGTATCTGGCGCATCAGCAAAATGGGAGGCATACCGCGAAGAATCATCAACGAAGTGCCGGTCGAAGAAATGGAGTTCCTTGGGCTCCGCCATCCAGATCTGCGGGTGCGCGTTGAGATGGCGTCGGAGCCAACTCGTGCCCGAACGCATCGCACCGATGCCGATAAAATCTGGAAGTCGCAGAGACATGCTCTAGGGAAACCGCGAACCGTAGACGGACGCGCGGAATGTGCCAACCCGTTCTTGCGCGAACTAATGGCTGGTTCCATCCTCTGTCCCCATGTCTGCCTACGAGAATCTCTTGTCGCTTTCCCGCGAACTCACTCTCCTTCGAAGTACCGCCTCGCTGCTCGGCTGGGATCAGGAAACGAACCTGCCTCCGAAAGGCGTCGCCTTTCGTGCGGAACAACTGGGCTACCTGAGCGGCCGCGTTCACGAAATGTTCACCGCCCCCCACGTCGGCGACTGGATTTCCCATTGTGAAGACAACAGTTCCGGCGATGCGGCCAATCTCCGGGAGTGGCGATGGGAATACGATCGCAGCACGAAACTGCCGACCGAGTTCGTCGAGGAATTCGAGAAGACCCGCGCCCACTCGATGGAGGCATGGCAGAAAGCGAGAGCCGGGAGCGACTTCGGCCAATTCCAGCCCCATCTGGAGAAAATCGTCGAACTCAGCCGCCGCAAGGCCGACTACATCGGTTATGAAACCTGTCCCTACGACGCGCTGATCGATGCGTGGGAACGCGGGATGACTTCCGCGAGATTGCGCGAGATCTTCGATGCCTTGAAGTCGGAGATCGCTGAGATCGGCCCCGCTGCGTGGGAGAAATCGGCAAGCATTCCCGAGAACTCGCTCAACGGGGACTATCCGGTCGGCGCCCAGCAGGCATTCAATCGCAAAGTTGCGGAGGCATTCGGATTCGATTTCGAGGCCGGGCGTATCGACACGACCACGCATCCCTTTTGCAGCGGCATGGCGCCGGGCGACACGCGGCTCACGACACGGTATGACGCATCCGATTTCACGAGTTCGCTCTACGGTGTCATGCACGAAACCGGTCATGGATTGTACGAGCAGGGACTTCCAAAAGACGTCACAGGTGCTCCGGTCACCGAATCGAGTTCGCTCGGCATCCACGAATCCCAAAGCCGGCTCTGGGAGAACCATGTCGGTCGGAGCGCCGCGTTCTGGGAACATTGGTATGGGACCGCCGTCGAGCACCTCCCGTCGCTGAAGAACCATACCGTGGAGGACGTGATCCGCGCCGTGCAACGCTCGGCCAAATCGTTCATTCGCGTCGAAGCCGATGAGGTGACCTACGATCTCCACGTCCTCCTGCGCTTTGACCTGGAGAGCCGACTGATGAGTGGGGACCTCGAGGTCCGTGATGTGCCCGGCGCGTGGAATCACGCGTTCGAGGAAATGTTCGGCCTCAAGGTGGAAAACGATCGTGACGGATGCCTGCAGGACATCCACTGGAGCATGGGCACCCTGGGGTACTTCCCGACCTACAGTTTGGGGAACCTCAACGCCTCCCATCTTTTCCACCACGCCAAGATTCAGAAGCCCGAGATCGAGGGCGAGCTTGCGCGCGGAGAATACGGGACGCTTCTCGCGTGGCTGCGCGAACACATTCACCAGCGAGGCCGTCAGGAACTGCCGGAAGCCCTCATCGAAGCCGCCACGGGCGAGCCGCTCAACGCGCAATATCACGTCAACCACCTGAGAGAGCGGTACGCTTCGCGGAACTAGTGGCATCTGGGGAATCCCGTGTGTAGGATTGCCGTCCCATTCGATGGAGAATCCACCCACCTACCTTGTCTGTGCCACCCACCGGAGCGGGAGTAATCTGCTCTGCCAGGCGCTCTGGCACACCGACATTTGCGGACGGCCCCAGGAGTTCTTCTCCCCGACCCGCGCGGAGAAGATTGTGACCGAGCACGGGCTCGACGCCGATCCCGAAGCCGAATACGCGGGCTATTTGCGCGCCCTTGTCGCCGAGCGCGCCACGGAGAACGGGGTGTTCGGCGGGAAGATCATGTGGGCGCACCTCAAGTCCGTCCGCGACCATCTCGGCGCTCCCGAGGATGCGAACATGGCCGAACTCCTCCGCGACGCCTTCCCGAACCTTCACTTCATCCACGCTCGCCGGGATGACACGCTGAGACAGGCGATCTCGATGAGCAAGGCGAAGCAGACGAAGATCTACAACTCGCTTCAGAACGAGACGCGGACGCCGGCCGACCGTGAGTTGCGGTTCGACTACGAGGAGATCCGGAAGACAATCGATCGATTCGTGAAAGAGGACGAAGCATGGGAAACGTTCTTTGAACAAAACGAGATCACGCCTTTCGAAGTACGGTACGAGGCGTTTGTCGACCGCTACGAAGAGACAACGCGCGAAATTGTCGAGTTTCTCGGCATTCCCATCCCTGAGAATTTCCAAGTGAAACCAACAACCTACAAGAAGCTGGCCGACGAGGTGAACGAGGACTGGCGGCGACGCTATCTTGAGATGCAGGCAGAGAGCGCATGAATTGTCGCGTCTTTTCCAAGCTGTCCCGGAGGATGCTGATCCTCGCGGGAGTCGGCATTCTCGCTGCGTGCTCCGACGATGGCCCCATCGCTGACATCGAAGGTGCGAATCCGGCATCCGACGCCCCGATGGACACTGTCTCCAAGGGAATCGAAGCCCTTACGGGAGGTCATACCCGCATCGTCTGGACACAGCAGCAGAACCCCGCGAAACACGACAAACATGGCAACGGCCAGCGGTTCAAACTCGTGGGACTCGACACCCGGGATGGCAAGGGGGAACGCGCCATCCTCGACAAGGTGAAGAACTACACCCGGCCAATTCTCACTCCGGATGGCAGGCGCATCGTCTTCACCGACAAGGGCGTGAAGAACCTCGCCAAGGAAAAGAAAGCCTACAACCCGCGCTGTTACGTCGTGAATTTCGATGGGACTGGCCTAAAGGAACTGCGCAGGGGCTACGCCGACGATGTCTGGGCGGATCCCGAAACGGGCAAGTTCTGGGTCTACATGGGAGAGGGATTTCCGTCCAAGGGCGGAAGTGCTCTGCAAGCGAGCAAGCTCACGCGTTTCCTCCTCGATGATCCCAAGGTCGCGGAAACCATCTACAAGGGGAAGATCAGCGTGAACAACCTGCAACCTTCGCGCGACGGCAAGGTGATCGCCGGGCTCTATCCGTGGCCCGAAGCCCGCAGGCTCGATGTCGAAACCGGCGATCTGCGCAAGATCGGACACGGATGCTGGACCTCGACCTCTCCCGACAACAGCTACCTGTCGTGGGTGTTCGACGGAGCGCACAAGAACATCACGATGGTCCACCCGAACGGCGACGACGAGTGGGTCGTCCCCATCAACACGCAGAAGCCCGTCAAACGCCGGGACGTCTACCACCCGCGCTGGACCAATCACCCGCGTATCCTCAGCGCGACGGGCTCATACGACAAGAAGGCGAAGCGGAATCCCGTGGAAATCTATCTCGGAAAGTTCGATCCCGGAATGACGAAGGTCGCGGAATGGGCTCGCGTCACCGACAACAAATTCGCAGACACCTTCCCCGACGTCTGGATCTCGGGCGCGGAGAGCTATTCGCTGGACGTGAAATCACTTGGGGACAAAGACGCGAAAGAACCGAAACAGAAAGACGCTATCACCGCGCAGACGCCCGTCCGCGAAACGCCCGAGGCGAGTTCCAACCGCGAGGACAGCCTCGTCATTCGATGGGACAATGCGAAGAGCGACAACAAGGTGGGAGGTCTTGTGGCGCGCGTGAACGCCAAGGGCCGCGCACGATTCGGGCGGCATTACGAGATGGTCCTCGGCGGCGGCTACTTGAAAATGCGAGAAGAGACACTCCAGCCACTGCTCGACGCGAGGAAAGCCGGAGCTTCGACCGTCCAGTTTCTCGTGACCCCGTGGACGTCAGAAGATGGGGTCATCTACAACGACGCGGCAGGCATGGTCGTGTTTGTCGAAGACGGCGCATTCCAGGTCCGATACTTCAATAGCGCCTTCAAAGCCGGTCCGGTCAGCGCGGGAACGGCGGCACACATCGCCGTGTCGGGAACCGGCGAAACGTGCAAGGTCTACCGGGACGGAAAACTCGTAACCGAGAAAGCCGAGTTCAACATTCCTCCTCTCAAGGCGCAGCACTTCGGGGACGGCACATGGGAAGGCGGTGTCGAATACTATTCGGTCCACAAGGCGGCACTCGGGGAGGAAGCAATCTCTTCAACCGCCAAGCCGCTTCTCGAGAAAGCAGCCGCCCGCAAGCCCGTGCCCCGATTGCGGCTGAAAGGAAAACTCACCGAAATCAGCGAAGCGTCGACCAAACAGGAATATGACGCCTATGAACGCGCGGTTGTCGTCTACGCCTACGATGTCGAGGAAGTTCTCGAAGGAGAATATGCCGAAAAACAAATCCCCGTCGTGCACTGGGTCTACATGGACCGGCAGTTCCTCAAATCGATGCCAAGAAAGATCGGCGAATCGTACGAACTTACCGTGGAACCGTTCCTCGACCATCCGCAACTCAAGAGCGAGTATCTCGACCACGGGATTTCCATCTTTGATTTGCCGCAATGGTTTGATATAACGACCCCTCAACCCTGATATTCACCCCCCCCACTCTCGACCAATGAAGAAGAGGCTCATTGTCCTGATCTGCTATGTCCTCGTGACAACACTCGGCGCCAAAAGCGCTGAAACCAAGACCGCCGAAGAATTCGCGGCCCACTGCAAGAAACTGGGCTCCGAACAACTCGCGAACGGCAAGCTTTCCCAACCCGGTGATGCCGAAGGATGGCTCTTTCTCCAACAGGAACTACAGCACGTAGGCGAAGGCGAATTCTGGTCCAAGGAATGGGCCGAGGTCAGCAAGGCGGGCGCCGATCCTCGCCCCGCGATCATCGCCTACGACAAGGCCCTCAAAGCCATCGGAGTCGATCTCATCCTCGTCCCCGTCCCACCGAAGGCATCGATCTACCCTGACAAACTCACCAAATCCGCGAAGATGGACGGCACCGCTCCGGCGGCGGACGCCGTTCATCCGATCGCATCGTTCTACGAGTCCCTCACCGCGGCAGGCATCGCGGTCATTGATCTGGAGCCGATTCTTCGCGCCGAGCGCAAGAAGGGCGCGGAGAAACTCTACTGCGAGCAGGATTCGCATCCATCGCCCTACACTTGTAAACTGATCGCCGAGCAAGTTCACGAAGTGCTCAAGACGAAGGATGGGATCAAGGATGCGAAGAAGGCGGACTTCGAATTCCTCGTCACCGAACCAAAGAAGGAGAAAGTGTCTGGCGATCTGACCACCGGTTTCAATATCCCTCCTGAAACACTCACCGCCTCCTACGCCGGAAAACCCGACGGCAAGGGGGGTGTCGAGAAAGTCGAAGGAACAGAGATCGACAGTCCGGTGATTCTTCTCGGAGACAGCCACACCCTCATTTTTTCGGACGGCAACGACATGCTTCTTCGATCTGCGGGCGTCCGAGATCATCTTCAGGCGCTGCTTGGTTTTGGCATCGCCAGCTACGGGAACAAGGGAAGCGGCGTCGACACCGCCCGCATCCGCCTTTTCAGCGCCGCCCACCGGCAGCCGAATTTCTGGGCCAACAAAAAGGCGGTGGTCTGGTGCATCGGGGCGCGCACGTTCACTCGTGAGCGCAAATGGCGGGAGATTCCGGTGGTGAAGAAGTAGGCTCCGCTCGCTCAGGGCACCTCTTCGCCGGAGCCGGTGTAGACCCAGTCGATCACTCTGCCCTTGCGGATCAACGCCTGGGCCTCGGTGTCGATGAGTCCGAAAAGCGTTGCCGTCTGGTAGTTCACCGTTCCCGTCCAGTAGGGCTCGCCTTCGACCATTTCGAAACGAACCGGCCCCCAGCGCTCGATTTTCTCGACGTCGATCTCCGTCACGTCACGGCGATTGATGCTCGCGACCATGAGCGGAACCTGTCCGCTGCCCAACTGCTCCGGCCTTTCGCCGATGAGCGGGATGTACTCCTTTTCCGAATAGCTCACGTTGTTTGCCATCCGCATTCTCGCCTCATGCTTCCGCATCGCGTTCGCACGCTGCGCATACACCTGGCGAAGTTTCCGCGTCTTCCAATTGTCGTAGATTTCGCCGAGAACCTTCTTGAAATCGGTGTCGTCGATCGGCGTCTTGCCGGTGATGGTAGCCGACTTCGTGCGCCCGACGGTCAGCAATCCGTCATCCAGCCGTGTCGCCACCGCCTTTGCTCCAGCGGGCATCGTGCTCTTGCCGGCTCCGCCGGCGATCACGATCTCGACGGCCTTCTTGAGCGTCACCGTTCGCGGAAACGCCGAGCCCGGGACCTTCTGCCAGCTCCCGACGAGTTCGTCCAAGGTCTTGAACTCGGGAAGCGGAAACTCCTTGGCGATCGCCGGAGTGACCTTGGGGCCCTTTTCCTTTCTCTCCGCAACCTTCGGCTTCTTCTCCTCTTCTTTCGGCGGCTTCGTCTCCTTCTTCGGCGGTTTTTTCTCCTTCTTCGCGTCCGATCCGTCACCGTCCGTCGCCACCTTCTCGGTACTCCCCTTGCCGGTCAGCTTGCCGAAGATCCTCGAAATGTCCTCCTTATTGTTGATGTAGAGAAAAGCGAGACCGCCGCAGACGATAACGATGACGAGCCATTTCATATCCCGGAACCTTGCTGTCGACGGTGCGGGAATTCAAGGAACTTGTGTTTGTCGGAATTCCGGGGTTACAAGGGAAACCCATGGGCAAAAAACTCTATCTCCTCGACGGAATGGCGCTCGTCTACCGGGCGCATTTCGCACTCATCCGCAGCCCGATCTTCAACTCGCAGAGAGTCAACACCTCGGCGCTTTTCGGATTCACCAACACCCTCATCGACTTGCGCAACAACCAGGAACCAACCCACCTCGCGGTGGTGTTCGACACGCAGGCACCAACGATACGCCACAAGGAGTTCCCCGAATACAAAGCACAGCGGGAGGAAATGCCGGAAGATCTCAGCAGGGCGATTCCCAACGTGAAGCGTCTTGTCAAGGCCATGCACATCCCGGTGCTCGAAATGGACGGCTACGAGGCGGACGACATCATTGGCACGCTCGCCCGAAAGGCCGAGGAATCCGATCCCGACTGCGAGGTCTACATGGTCACCCCCGACAAGGACTTCGCCCAGTTGGTCACCGAACGCACGAAGATCTACAAGCCGGGCCGCCAAGGCAGCGATCCCGAAATCATGGGCGTGCCCGAAGTGCTCGAGAAGTGGGAGGTCGAGGATCCGAAGCAGGTCATCGACATCCTCGGGCTCTGGGGAGACTCCAGTGACAACATTCCCGGAATTCCCGGCATCGGTGAAAAAACCTCGAAGAAACTCATCAAGCAGTTTGGAAGCATCGAGTTGCTCCTGGAGCACACCGACGATCTGAAGGGAAAACAAAAGGAGAACGTGATCAACTTCGGCGAGCAGGGGCTCCTCTCCAAGCGGCTCGCCACCATCGTCCTCGACGCCCCGGTTGATCTCGACTGGAACGCCGTCGAACTCGGAGATCCCGATGAGGATGCGGTGAAGGAACTTCTCGTGGAGTTCGAGTTCAATTCGCTCGGCCAACGGATTTTCGGGAAGGACTTCAAGGCCGGTCGCGGGAAATCCGAAAGCGTCACCTCGGACGGGGCGAAGCTCAAGACCATCAAGGATGTCCCCCACGATTACGAGCTGGTCAAAACGGCCGAAGAACGCAGTGCTCTCATCGAAGAACTGCGAAAGCAGAAAGCATTCTGTTTCGATCTCGAAACCTCCGATGCCGAGGTGGAGCATGCGCAGATCATTGGAATGGCGCTCTCGTGGAAGAAGGGCACTGGTTACTATGTCGCACTGCCCGATGGCAAAGAGAACGGCCTCGCAGCCCTCAGAGAGTTCCTTCCCATTTTTGCAGACGGGTCGATCGAGAAAATCGGCCACGACCTGAAATCCGACCTGAACGTTCTGCTCTGGAACGGGATCAGGGTCAGCGGACCGTTTTTCGACACCATGCTCGCGCATTCGCTTGCCGAGCCGGAACAGAAACACGGCATGAACTTCCTCTCCGAATCCTTTCTCGGGTACACGCCGGTTTCGGTCGGGTCGTTGCTCGAAGACGGAGGTGGCAAGAAGCAGGACGGCGACCAACTGCTCATGCTGGAGATGACCATGCAGGAAGTCGCACGCGAGAAGCTTGACGAGGTCGCCGAGTACGCCTCCGAAGACGCCGACGTCACGTTCCAGCTTGCCGACATCCTGCGCAAGATGCTCGAAGAACGTGGCCAGGAA
>CAJIAN010000072.1_pt1 | contig 12397 bp, 11 predicted proteins | sample 9199061 | NCBI WGS metagenome assembly CAJIAN01 (sample SAMEA7708264, study PRJEB35096) | sediment metagenome | biome: marine neritic benthic zone biome [ENVO:01000025]; feature: sediment [ENVO:00002007]; material: shallow marine sediment [ENVO:03000034] sea grass bed [ENVO_01000059] ...
CTCGCGCACTCCCATGCTCGACATGGGACACGCCTCTCTGGGAGTTCGATGACCTGGGACAAGAGGAGTTCTACCTCCTCGGTACGTTCACCGGCAACAGCGTAGACACCAAGTTTGTGCTAGATGCCGTGTTCGACCCAACTCTGTACCCAATCAAGACCGTGGTCAAGCAGAACGGCGTGGAGGTTGATGCCGATTACATCACGGTGATTACCAGCCACACCCAAGTGTTCGTGGACACGCAGTTCACACTTGGTCCAACCTTCACGGTTGAAGTGTATCAGGCTCAGGGCTTCTACACTGGAGACCCAACCTACATCGGAACAACGATGGAAGGTAGCTTGTTCTCGCCGCCTGAGAGTAGCTACGAACACGCTATCGCGCGTACCCCTGTCCCGCCTACGGAGTTTCGTACAGTGGTTGGTGGTGATGGTAGCTCTTTCACAACGACCAGTGGTCCGTTCATCGAGTTGTTCCTGAACGGAGTCCTCCTTGAGAATCAGGTGGACTACACGTATGACTTTGACTACGCAAACTCGACGTTCACCGCAAACCTAACGGTTGCACCAACGCCGGGCGACGAGCTTGCGTTCGTCTTCCTTCGTGGATGCCTTGTCAACGATGACTTGGGTGGACGCCCAGAAGAGCGCATCATTACTGAAGTCTGCGACAGCGTCAACATCTGCGTTATCAACGACTGGACCCCTGCCTACACGGCATGGGATACCACTCCATGGGATAGCGCATACTGGGACCAGGGACCACTGAATGTTGGTCGTCGTGTGTTCCTTATCAGCATCGGTAAGCAGCTTGAGATTCCACCGGGCGTCGAGTTCTTCAACACGTCTGAGGACATTGCCGTTATTGACAATCTATCCGTCGTGGGCACGAGCCCGATGTCTTACAACATCGCGCAGTTCGAGCTACAGAAGGGTGGTGTCGGTACGTTCACGGTCATGACCGAGGGTGTCGAGTTCGGCTTCGTGGGTACGTTCAATAACGTCATCACGACATTGTTCCCAGACCAGCAAGACTTCATCGCCGATGGCGTGACCTTCGTCTACACCACTACCGCAGGCACGGAAATCAAGTACGTGTTCCTGGATGGTGCTCTGAAGACCGAAGGTGTGGACTACACATTGGATGTCACACGTACCATCATCACATGGGTGCAGCCTGCTCCGGTGGTCTTCCCGAACAATGCCACGGCCAATGCCGAGGCTTATGTTGGTGACACCTTTACTACTACCTTTGCAACCGGTCAACCAGCCGATTCGCTGAATACCGGCAATATGATTGTCTGGTTGAACAACCTCACGGTCTCTGCGATTGGTGGCGATTGGTCGCTATCTGGTTCCAACGTTGAGTTTGCCGTTGCTCCAATAATCGAGGACGACGTTATCACGTGGTCGTTGGGTAACACCTTTGGAGACAGCACATCGGCGCACGTTACCGAATCCTTCACAGCCGGTGCTGCACAGACCATCTTCAACACCACATCCGGTGGCTTCGTATCTTCTGGTGCAACGTGGGTGTTCGTTGATAGTCTCTATCAGGTAGAGGGAACTGATTACACAGTCACCGGACCTGACCAGATTACTTTCGTGGCTCCGTTGGCTGGTGGTGAAACAGTAGTCATCCGCACGGTCGCCAAGGGTGTATTGGATGTCGAGCATATTGTATTCCCGGCATCAGGTACGACATCCGACGTGATTCCTGGATTGCTCGATGCCAACAACATCGACAGGATGCTCATCTTCGTAGGCAACAATATCCAGAACGGATGGCGGGCCGACTTGCGTGGACCAGACTACACCATCACAGATACGAACCCAGACACCATCAACTGGACAGTGCGTCAGGAAATCACCGAACTCAACTGGACCGGAATCGACGGAACGGCTCTGCCAACAGGTGTAACCCCGGCGGCATGGTTCGATATCTCCACTGTAGCTAGTGGTACGTTCCGTCTGTGGTTCTCTGATGGCTCCACGACGGCTCCAGCAGCCGGTGGCACTACGTTGGTGGCGGTACCGTTCACTGGTGTCGAATCTGACCAGGGCATCTCTGACTTGGTTGTAACGGCTCTGCTTGCTGCCGATGCCGACTTCGCTAACACCACAAATGGTGGTGGCACGTCCCGCATCGTCAATGTTGAGATTGTCACACCGGGAGCCGTGGTCGATGCAGTCGATGGCACGGTACCAACTGGCGTGAACATCAACATTCTACTCCAGGGCAATGACCCACCGACCGCCGCAGCAGACATCACAGTCCGTATCATTCGGACCATCCAGATGAGCACCACGACGGTCATTGACGTGAATCCGAACCCAGGACAGACGGTCTCGGCTCAGTTCTGCCCACACATCGAGGTCGGTGACGTGGTTCGCTACCGCTTCAATGGCTGGCAGGTGGGTCCAGAGGGCTTCTATCAGGTAGACCCACTGCTTGCACCGCTGGACACTCTGGGATACGACATCGTGGACGGCGTGTTGACCTTTGATTCGCTACCACAGGAGGGCAACTTCTTCTCGTTGACCTACACCCGTCCGCGTCCTAATGGCTTGCCAGAATCGATTCTGGTGCGCATGGAGAACATCGTGGCCGACATCCTACCCGACCACGAGAGCTACGATGACCCGAATGGCTTCGAGGATCCTGGCTCACGACCGGTAGGAACACAAGTAATCAACACCACGACCAACCTGACCTACACCTGGGATGGCTCTGCATGGCAAACCGACCCGGTTCCGATTGTTGGAGCACGTTACTACGTGACCCGTCCACAGCAGATTTGGGAGTGGAACGGCGCAGCCTTCGTCAAGTTGTTTGATGTTGGCGACCCCTTCACCAAGCCCCCGGTACTCGACTACCCGGCCTTCGGTGAGGGAATTCGTTATGGAACATACGCTTTGGGCACGTCCGCGAACGCAGCGGTCGAGTATGAGGATGCATTCCAAATCATACAGCATCCAGGCGATTGCCCGCCGTAAATATGACTAAATCGAGGAATCCACGATGCACATGTCTGACGAAATGAATCTCCGCTTGGAAGGACACGTCCTCATCCGTGAATACGGGGAAGGATATGAGTTCTGGGCTGACCGCGAGCGCGAGCAGGGCGAGTTCCCTACTGAGGCTGCACGCGACTACGCCATGCGGAACGGCGAGGGCAAGGTCGTCCTGGACCAGCGCAACGCCATCCATTTCGAGCACGCTTCCATTATCATTGCCCGAGGGCTGGCGAACTGCGACAACGGTTCGGTCTACTCCATGCATTTCGGCTCTGGTGGTGCGACTATCGACCCGCTTGGCAACATCATCTATGCCACCCCGAACACCACGGGCGCGGCGGACCTGAACGTTCCGACCTACTTCGAGGTCGTGGATGACACTCAGGGAGCCCCAGATGGCAACCTGATGGCTGTTCGGCACGTTAACGGTACCCTGTTCTCCGATGTGGAAATCCGTTGTGTAATCGACAAGGATGAGCCATTCGGACAGCAAGCCTTCGACAATGTCGGCTTCAATATCAACGACGACACCATGTTCGTCTTCGACGAGATTGGCTTGAAGTCACAGGACGGATTGCTGCTCACCCACATCACATTTTCTCCGATTCAGAAGGCCGCGAACCGCATCATTGAGGTCGTGTACACCCTCCGAGTGAGAATCTGTGAGTAACGGATAAATACCTGACTAGAGGTCGAAAAGAATGCCAGCCTACGATATCAAGAACAGCCGTGGAGTCACCGTCGCCATCATCAATGTTGGTACGACGACGGGCGTGACGTTCCCCATCGAGATTCAGGGACAAGGAATTGCCCCCTACGGCACCATCTATGGTGAGACCGTATATCATCTCCTGGAGAACTTCGCCAACGACACCGAGCCAACAAATCCTGTCGAGGGCATGGATTTCTACCGCTCCGACACTGCGATTCCCCACTTCTACAATGGTACGAAGTTCGTTCCATATCTGACTCAGGGAAATGGTGCAACCGGGCTGCTCGAACAGCTTCCGTCGGCAACGGGTATTGACCTGACTACGGTCGGCACTACGCCAATCTTCACGGCACCGGGCGACGGTTCATCCTGGCTCCCGAGCTTGCTGATTCTGGTCCCGACCACTGTAACGGCAATCGCTGGACCGGCACACTTTAACCTCCAGATTGGAGCGGCTGAGGATGTTCTGGAGCAATCGCTCGTTTCCAACCCAACCACCACGTCGGCTCACCAGTACAGTATCGAAGGCACGACACGATTCGCGACGGGCGCTGAGACCATCAGTCTCGACGTGACCATTGCAGCCCCAGGTACAGCATTGCTGGTTGATGCCTTCCTCTTCGGGTTCAATAACCAGTAAGGGTAGAAGATAGATGGCAATCACGCTCATTCCATACGGACAACTCGAAGACGGCAAGTTCGGCATTAAGCTCGATGATGTCACGGGTGTGCCAATTGCAACCGTCATCGAGGTTTTCACCACACTCCCATCGGTAGCCGACCCCGACAACTTCGATGGACGTATGGGATTCGACAAGACGGCCCAGACCCTCTACGTGTTCTTGGAGAGCACCCCGGAGTGGTTCCCGCTCGAAGGTATTCCGGCTGCGGTCGGTGCAGTAGGTGGAACTCCACCCACAGTTCCTACTCCAGCAGACGGCTTCCTGTTCTATGACACCGACACCGAGATCATGTATGTCTGGGATGGCACTGCGTGGCGTCCAATCGGTGGTCGCTTTGCAGCCCGCTACATCGAGCAGATTACAATCTCCTCCGGCTTCGCTGGTCCTGGTGGTGACACGTTCGGTCTTGGACTGACTCCGGTATACGCCGAGTTCGTCGAGGTCTTCTTGGATGGTGTCCGTCAGGCACCGAATCCTGGTGGCGACTACAACGTCGTCGGCAGCAACGTGGTCTTCCCGTTCCCTGTACCGGCGGCTGTCGAGGTCTTCACTCGAACCTTGCAGTCCACCGTTCTGGAGTCCCCAGGTGTTCTACAGAACGGTCAGATAAAGACGAGCTTCTACACTGCGACGGCTGGACAGACCGATTTCGAGCTAAGCCAATCCAACTTTGACCCTGCGGGTACTTTCGTATTCGTGGATGGTTTGATTCAGACAGGAAGTGGCATTGACTACGTTCACGTCATCGCGGATACGACCATCACAGCCATCAACAAGGTGGCGGCGACCACCGCGCGTGCTACCACTGCATCGGCACACGGTGCTGGTATTGGTGACGAGGTAGAAATTATTGGTTCCCTGGAGCCAGAATTCAACGGTGTCGTCACGATTACTGCTGTGCCAACTCCAAGTGAGTTTGAGTACACCATCGTAGTCACTGCCCCGGCGGCAGCGACGCCCGACCCGATTCTGTTCTTCACGCCACCGTTCGTCAATGACGAAATTCAGTTCAACAACCCACTGGTTGGCGGCGAGGGAGTTCAAATCCGTTCTGTCGCTAGCCTAATCACTGCTCCGTCCACGGGTGAGGCCAATACGGCTTCCAACCTCGGCGGTGGTGTTGGACTGTTCTCGGTGAAGAGTGGAGAAGACCTCCGATTCAAGAGCATTTCGGCTGGACCAAACATCACGGTTCTGGACCTCGGTGGTGAGGTACAAATCTCGACGACCATCGGCTCGACGTTCGAAGGTCGTAACGGTATCAACACCAACGTCCACTTGCTGGCGGACACCGAGAGCTACATAGGTGTGCGCGATACGAGTTTCGTGGTGCTTATCGATGTATCCACTGTACCACCCGGAACCTCTGGTTCTGGTCGCCGAGTGGTCATCACAGACGAGTCTGGTGGTGCCGGAACCAACAACATTCAAATCACACATCCTGGCTCGACCTTCAGTGGTTTCCCAAGCCCACTGCTGATTGACGCGGATAATGGCTCTGTGACAATCATTTATGACGGTAGCGATTGGCACATTACGTCGAAGACGTACTAAACGAAACTTGAGGAATAGACAAAATGGTAACCAAGGCAACTAGAGACGTTATCGACGTTCGGGTTCGACCGATTACCGACGGTATCGACATCGACGGCGATTGCTCCGCGAACTTTCGAATGGACGGTACTGTCATTGGTGCCACGACCCCATGCGACGGAACGTTCGTCAATCTGAACGCCACCAACCTGACTGTGACTGGCACCATTGATGGTACCGGCGCAACAGTCATTGGTGACTGGCAGGCTACATACTCCGACATCGCTGAGCGATACGAGGCGGACAAGGACTACATTCCTGGCACCGTCGTCAAGCTCGGGGGAGAGAAGGAAATCACGGCCACCGACAGGGCAGTGGACGAGGATGTGTTCGGAGTCATCTCCACGCAGCCCGCCTACGTCTTGAATTCTGGTAAGGAAGGACTATATTTGCCAGTGGTGATGGTCGGTCGAATTCCTGTTCGAGTCGTTGGTCCGGTGAAGAAGGGAGACCGTTTGGTCTCTTCCAACACCCCTGGCGTCGCTCGGGTAGTGAAGGAATCTGAGCGCTCTTGCCACACGCCAATCTTCGGTCGCTCCCTTGAGGAGTGCGATGCCGAACACGAGCGTCTGGTCGAGGTCGCGTTCGTCACAATTCGATAAGGGTACAGCTAGATGGCTTACAGACAAGGCGAATACATCCTCGCTTCCGATTTCATGGGTTTCCGTTCCACGGCCTCGTTCCTCTGGAACGTGGGCGGAATGGTCCTTGGCGCATCTAACGGAAACGTTGGTTACGGTCAAGAGGACTTCGCTGGTGATCCAGGAATTCCCTTTGTCGTCATCGGTGAGCTTATCAAAAATGCCGAATGGGAAGCTCTGCGCAACGTCATGCAAACAATGCAGGACCACCAGGGCGGTACCGGTACAGCCATTCCCCCTGCTGGTGAGTTCGCCGTAGGTGAGCTTGTTGAGGCTCACGACTTCCTCGATGGCAATGCCTACGACATCGACGGCAGTCTCGTGGCTCTCTCCCAGAACCGTCTCCAGGTTTCTGGTGGTGCTACTACCGTCTTCTCGAACGTTCTGAACAGCACTCGAAACACCGCATGGTCCAACCAGCTTACACACCGCTTCAGAGCGACGTTTGCTCAGGTGGACTACGCACGATACTTCTTCAACTCGGGTGGACAGTTTCGAATTCGCGGTAGCCGCTCGGGTGGCTCGGCCACACCCCAGAACGCTAGCTGGACCAACATGCTGGCGAACATGGGAACCCTCATCATGGATGAAGGTACCTTCTTCCAGAGTGGTGGCGGTCCGGGTTGGACCATCAACCTGGCCCTCGGCTACTACGACCTCTCGACCAGCTTCCAGACATTGGCTACCGGTTTGCCGGATGGTGGTGGATACGGTGGCTATGGTGGCTATCCTGGCAACAGCATCACTGTCGAAGCACGTTCGCTGGACGGACCCGGCGGTCCAAATGCGGACAACGGTCGAATCATCGAGTTCCGTGTTCGATACATCGACGCCCACACGAATGTATTCGCCGATAGCGTGGATGGTACTATCACATCTGATGTGGACCACCGAAAGGCTACCGCCCATCTGACGATCCCTGACCCGGTGTGGTCCACGACCGTATCGCTGACAGCAGGCTCGTAAAGCCATGGCATATCAGGCTGGCGACGATATCCTAGACAACGAAATCAACGGGTTCATTGGATCCGGTGGTACAGCCGCCTACGCCTCGCAGGTTGCTGTAGACGCTGCTGCCCCATGCGTGGGTGCTGTCTACGGTGTTGGGTTCGGCAACCGTGGTTACGGACAGTCTGGTATCACTCTAACGCCCGTGGTTCCCGGTCAGCTAGTTGCATCGACCGAATGGACCAACATGCGGAATGCTCTGGCAGTCGTCCGCGAGCACCAGACCGGCAGCGTTCCGGCCCTCGTGCCACCAACCAGCCTGCTGGAGACTGGTGATGTCATTCAGGCGCACGAAACCTCACCGCCATCAAATGACACCTACGACTTCAACAGCCAGATTTCAAGTGCTGACAGCAGCCGCTTCAGTTCGGATTCCGCCAAGCGAGGCACATTCACTATCGCTGGCGTATCCACCGAGACCCGGACCTCCGCATGGTCATCGACCATCAACCACTCCATGCGAATCCAGTTCGGTTCCGAGGACGCAGCCCGCTACTTCTTCAACTCAGGCGGACAGATTCGGCTAGACTACACCCATCCTGCGGGTACCCCACAGGACAACGACTGGCGCTCGTCTCTCATCACCCGATTGGGTCAGGTGCGATTCGACTACACCGGTACCACTACCACAGGAACCAGTGGTCTGTCAAGCAGCATCGGCTACTATGACTTGATTGCGACCTTCCAGACCATCATCAACGGTGCCAACATCGGTACTGGTGCCTACACAACCAATGATGTTCTCATTGAGGCACAACGCGACAGCTTTGGTGGCGTCAACGGTGCAAACGGACCGACCGTCCGAATCCGCACCACCCTGACTGACCAGCACTCCAACCCGTTCTTCGACACTGTATCAGCGGGCACCAACGTCAGCTACTCGGTGCGCAAGGCCACCTTCCTCTCTGGCATCGTCACCCCAACAGGCGTTCTTTTCGAGTCCTGGAACTGATTCTTGATTTTCACTTGTCGTGAGTCTATCTTGACTCTATAACCGACAGGTAGGAACAATGGAACGAGAAGAACTGGACCGTCTGATTCAGACGGCTGACAGACGCGCCCTATACACCAATCAAGTGGCACATGTCAAGGAACGATTCCGTGCCTTGAACGTCCTCGCGTGGGAAGGGCACATCTTCGAACTGACGCCGCACTTCGTGACTTACGTTCTTCTGCAATTCATGTCAAATCAACAAGATGGAGCATCCGTCGTTCTCCTGGACAAGAACGAAGAGCCGGTTCTCATCGAGGACATGGGCGAGTTTGTGGATCAAATGCAGGAGCGGCACAGCGAAGCTCTGAATGACTACCACGATGCCTACACCAAGCTACGGCTAGCGAAAGACAACCAGGAACTCATCGAGGTCGCCTGATGAGTCGTGGCATCCTCATGTTCGCCCACAACAATGGGCTGTTTGATTACGGCAAGATGGCGTATGCAGCAGGCTGTGCGGCGGCTCATTATATCAGGGAGCGTATCTCTCTGGTGACAGATGAGCAGACCTGGGAAGACCTATGGAATCTCAACCCTTACGTCGGTGACTTCTTCGACGATGTCATCATGACGGAATCGGATTCGAAGAACCGGCGGCACTTCGACATGGCGGATGGCTCTACCGAGAAGGCCCCGTACCACAACACCAGCCGGTTCCGCGCCTATGAGCTTTCGCCCTACGACGAGACTTTGGTTCTGGACACCGACTATCTCGTACAAGACCGCAGCCTCGCGGATGTGTGGGGCTCGCCTGCGCCCGTGCGCATGAACCGGCAAATCAGCGAGTTGGTCAAGCATGACCATGGACCGCACCACACTGTCCAGATTCTCGACGGCAAGGGCATGGAGACCATGTGGGCGACTGTCGTCTACTTCCGGCGCGACCCGGTGGCTGAACAACTGTATACCGTTGCCGAGTACGTGGAAGAGAACTACGCCTACTACGGAGCCCTCTATGGGTTTCCAACAAACCTCACGCGAGTTGACTTCGTGATGACCGTGGCGGCACACCTGCTGAGCGGCTACCTGGGCGGTCAGTCTGTGATTGACCCGTTGCCTGTAGACAACACGGTATTCGCTTGGAACAAGGACATCATGGTCGATGTCGGAATGGGAAAGGCCACGTTCGCGTGTCACTCCTCGGGTGGAAACATGTTCCCGGTTGTTGTGCGTCGAAGCGTGCACTGCATGAACAAGGACAGCATGCTTGCCTTGGCCGATAGGATTATCGACTGCTATGCGTGAGTTCAAGAGAGACAGGGGATACATCACCATCGCACAGCGTAGTGGCAAGACCAACTACCTGCGGATGGCATACGCGCTCGCTCTCAGCTTGAAGGCGACACAGAGCGAAGTTTCCCATCTGACTGTTCTGGTTACTCCCGGTACCAAGGTTCCGAAGAAGTATGCAGCCGTCTTCGATGAGGTCATCGAGATCCCATGGGGTGATGACGCCGAATCCTTCCAGTGGAAGATTCAGAACAAGTGGAAGGTCTACCATCTGTCTCCTTACAAGGAGACGATTCTCCTCGACGCGGACATGATTTTCCCGACCGATGTGAGCCATTGGTGGGATACCCTGTATGAGAAGGATGTATGGTTCACGACTACGCCAATGACTTACCGAGGCACACCAATTGTACCCGGTCCGTATCGAGATGAGTTCGCCATCAACGGACTTCCGATGCTGTACACCGCGTTCATGTACTGGCAGCATGGACAGGTAGCGGATGAACTGTTCGAGATGACCAAGCACGTTTACCACAACTGGGGATTCTTGCGCCTGCATTACAAGCTACGCCCATCCACAACCGAAGACCTGGATGACATGATGGACCGTGAGGGTCGTGGCGATAGTTCATGGATGCGATGGGGATGGACACACTTCTTCAAGGAGTTCCCGAAGCAGGTGAGTGGTGACAAGGCATTCGCGGTAGCCACCAAGCTCTTGGGTGCCGAGGACCAGTTCCTTGGACCAGGGCCGTTCCCAACGTTCACTCACATGAAGCCAGCCGACCAGGGTATTCAGTCCATCAACGAGGACTGGCGGAAGTTCCTGCCGTGGACGCTGAGCGAAGAACTTATGCTGACCGTGGGCAACTACCGGCAGCAGTATCCGTTCCATTACGTGGAGAAGGACTGGCTCACGGACGAAGTGATGCGCAAGCTGGAGGGTGCCGCTCGTGAATGACTTCTACGTCTACTATGAGCCGAAGCCCAACGACATTACGAAGGGCATCATCAAAGGCATTGCGCCTCATGAGATATCCGACTTCGAGGGTATGGAGTTTATTCGCATTCCGTTCGAACAGGGTTTGACATTCACCACTGGCGATGAGCCCCTGAGCCGGTGGATGGTCGCATGGGACAACGATGAACTTGAGATGGTATTGGCTAAGACCGAGCCGGAGGAAGTAAACAACATCGAGATTTCCTTCCTCGCCGAAGTTCCGAAGAGGCAAACCAAACCGCAGTTGTCGATCACCTATCACCGAGAGAAAAACGAGTTTCATCTGCTCACCCGTGGTGTCAGTATCTCGCACCAGAATCTCAACATGGTGTTCTTCGTGACGAGACAGGGTGATCCGAACATTCTTCTACACCACTTCAAAACTACGTTGTACGAGACAATGCGGCGTGGTATCACAATCCCCTGCGAGGTCGAGCTACCTGAGAAGTTCAGCGTGTTCGCCAAGCCGGAGCTAGAGAGATACAAGCTGAAGGTCCAACGATGAAGACATTCAACACCAACGAGTTCGATATCATCTATCTGTCCTATGACGAGCCTCGCGCTGACGAGAGCTACGCAGAGATGCGAGAGATGTGGCCCTGGATGAAGCGAGTGCATGGCGTCAAAGGTTTCGACTCTGCGCACAAGGCATGCGCCAACTTGAGCGAAACCGACCGCTTCGTGACCATCGACGGCGACAACATGATTCGCAAAGAGTTCTTCAACATGGAGTTTCAGGTACCAGACGATATTGAGAACTGCGTCTTTTCCTGGGCAGCAATGAATCACGTCAACGGACTCAAGTACGGAAACGGTGGACTGAAGTGCTGGCCCAAGCAGTTCGTGCTGGACATGAAGACCCACGAGAACGCAGTGGACAAGGATGCGGCAGTGGACTTCTGTTGGGATGTGCGTTACATTCAGTTCGAGGATACCTATTGCACCACCTACATCAACGGCAGTCCGTTCCAGGCGTTCCGAGGAGGATTCCGCGAGGGCGTCAAGATGACTCTCGACCGAGGACGGAAGGTGAGTCTCGCCGAGATGGAGCAGAATGTTCTGTGGCATGGCAACACCAAACGTCTGGAAATCTGGGCGTCGGTGGGTTCCGATGTTGACAATGGACTCTGGTCGGTGTACGGTACCCGACTCGGTGCCTTCATGACCAACATGACGGAATGGGACCATGACGCAATCGCGGACTACGACTGGTTCATCGAATTCTGGCAGAAGGAAGTGGCCGGGCGGATGCAGCATAAGATGGGCAACTCACACCACTGTCCGTATACGAACTACGAGTGGGACTGGGGAATCCTCTGGGAAGAGACGGTCCGTCTCGGAAATCAACTCCGGCGGGGAATGGGTCTCAATCTCGGCGACCTAGACGAAGGAGCATCCCGCTTCTTCAAAGACGTGTACGTGGCTCCGAGCCGCACAGGATACGACTGATGTCAGATGAACTAAACGACTTTCGGCGACTGGTGATGGACCCGATCTCTGAGACGTTCTGCGCGTCGAA
>CAJIAN010000632.1_pt1 | contig 12362 bp, 11 predicted proteins | sample 9199061 | NCBI WGS metagenome assembly CAJIAN01 (sample SAMEA7708264, study PRJEB35096) | sediment metagenome | biome: marine neritic benthic zone biome [ENVO:01000025]; feature: sediment [ENVO:00002007]; material: shallow marine sediment [ENVO:03000034] sea grass bed [ENVO_01000059] ...
ATCGAACCCGCAGAACCCGGAGAAGGGTTCAGCTTCGAATCGAAGGTGGTCGGCGGAAACGTGCCGAAGGAGTACTGGAGCGCCGTCGAGAAAGGTTTCAGACTGTCCCTTGAGAAAGGTGTCCTCGCCGGTTACCCCTGCCTCGATTTCAAAGTCACCCTCTTCGATGGTGGATTCCACGCGGTCGACTCCTCGGCGATCGCCTTCGAACTCGCCGCCAAGGCGGGCTACCGTCAGACGATTCCAAAAGCTGGTCCGCAGTTACTTGAGCCGATCATGAAGATCGATGTCTACACGCCGGAAGACAACGTCGGCGACGTGATTGGCGACCTCAACCGCCGACGCGGCATGATCAAGGAGCAGGATACGATGCCGACTGGCATTCGCGTGAAGGCGGAAGCGCCGCTCAGCGACATGTTTGGCTACATTGGTGATCTGCGCACGATGACCTCGGGCCGCGGTCAGTTTTCGATGGAGTTCTCGCACTACGCACCGTGTCCGAATTCGGTCTCCGAGCAGATCATCGAGGAAGCGGCGAAGCGGAACGCCTAGACGGAAGTAATTTGCTTGATCGCGCCGCAACGGTCGGCGTGAATGCGGAATGCCGTCTCGACTTCACGCGGTTCTGATCTCGCTCGCGCTCGTCCTCGCCGCGTCGGGATGTGGCGAAAAGCCTTCCAAGCCGCCGACAACGGATGGCGGAGGCAGCGGCGGATCCCCGGCGGACGGCGACGGCGACTCGAAGGAACCGGAGGTCGAGTACGTCGACCGCAACAAGAGCGGCGAGATCATTGGCCAGTCCGGCCTGAGTCGTCACGACCTCGATCGGCAGATCATCGAGCAGCTCGTTGCTGCAGGTTCCGATGTGTCAAAACCGCATCGCATCGAACATCACTTCGCCATTCCCAACCGCAGCATCGCCCTCAAGGTTCAGGAGTGGGCGAAAGCGAACGGCTACGAGCACTCGGATATCATTCAGGAGCGCTCCGACGTCAGCATCTACTACTACGTGGATCTGTTTGTCGAAACGCCGCTGGAGATCGAGGCGATCGCGAAACACAGCCGCAGGATGGAGACTCTCGCCGCGACGATGGACTGCGAGTACGACGGCTGGGGATGCGAGGTCGTTCCCTGAGAAGCCGGAAGGATTACTTCACGGGCGAGTAGGGAAGGGCGACGTAGAATTCGGAGTGGATCTTGGAAACCGTGCCCTTGTATTTCTCCTCGCCCTTTAGATCGATCCACGCCGGGGCTTCGAGAAAGCGTTTCCACGCGGCCTTTTTCTCGTCTTCGTTCTCGTAGACGAGCATGTAGGTGAGCTGTGGCAGGTTTTTCGCTGCGACCGCTTCGCCGAAGAAGACCGCGGTCAGTCCGACGTCCTTGAAGATGTCGAGTTCGCCCTTGTTGAACATCAGGACTTTCATGCCGGCCTTGAATTCAGTGGCGCTCTCGTAGATGCGTAGCTCGAAGTAACGCTTGCCTGATTTGCTCTTGTTCTCGGGCGCGACGAACTTGGGCATCCCCTCGAAGGCGACGAGGATCGACGATTCGACGCGGGTGAACACGGGATCACTCGGGTCCGCTTCGAGATACTCAGCTGCCGCTTCGACGAAGGACGTGTCCTTCTCCAGCAGCGAGGGCAGTCCGGCGATGGTGTCGAAGGACGGATGCGTGGCCACGACGAGTCTCTGTGCAGCGTCGCCCTTGCCGTTCTTCGGCGCGAAGACTCCAACGGGGCCGATGCCAAGACGCTTGAGGGCGGGAAGGCCCGCCTTCTCCATCATGTCGTCGAAGATCTTCGCCTTCTCCTCGTTCTTGAAATGGTAGGTGCGTAGTTCGTAGAGTTCGCGATCCGCCGCCCGGACCGACAACGAAGAGAGCGTCAGGAAGGCGGTGGCAGCGAGGACTGGGAGATTCTTGCAATGCATGCGCCGGATCGTAGGGTGAATGCGCGGAGAGTGGAAGCGCTTTCCGCGTGCGATGAACGACGACGAGCTGCTGTCCCAATTCGAAAACTGCACCTATCCCTTTTCGAGTTGGGATCACCGGACGCACGCGCGACTCGCGTTCCTTTATCTTCGCGAACACGGGTTCGATGGAGCGCTCGAGCGGCTCAGGAAAGGCATCAAGGCCTACAACGCGACGAACAACGTTCCCGAGAGCGAGCTGTCTGGCTACAACGAGACCACGACCCACGCCTTCCTCCGTTTGATCCAGGCGACCATGGTCGCCTACGGTGAGATGTTTCCGACTCCCGACTCGGAGACCTTTTGCGACACGCATCCGCAACTGCTGAGCAAACACATCCTGCGATTGTTCTATTCGCCGCAACAGCGGATGCATCCGGATGCGAAGACGGAGTTCGTCGAGCCTGACTTGGCGCCGCTGCCAACCCTCACCGATGAAATCGAACAAGGCGAATTCACCCCCGAGGAGGGTGTTGCCACGGCAGTGGATATCAAGCAGCACGATGGGTAGCGGATCCAAATGGCACGAGACTACCGAGGAGTTTCTGAATTTCCCGAGTCGGGTGATACTCTTTGCGCTTGCTGGGTGGATTGGCGGAGTGCTGGGAGGGTCCGTCACATGGCCGTTTCTCGGCTACGAATTCTCCGCCCTGTTCGGAGTGCTCGCCACGTTTGCGTTTACCGTTGCTTTCTTTGTCGGCGCGATTCAGGGAGACTGGACAATTCGGCTGGCCGTCGGGACGTTTCTTCTCGCCATCGCATCGGCATGGCTGGATGATCAATGGGATTCGTTGATCGTGTGGTGCCTCGGCCACTTTGCGATGGCGTTCATCGTCGTCAAACTCGCCATCGAAGCGCTCCGAAGGCGTCGGAAACCATCCTGACTCTCAAGTCGACGCAAGCGCCGCCGCATGCTTCTCGTGCCACTCCTTGTAGACGATTGGAGAGATCTCGGAAGGCTTGATCTCGCTGCGGCCGCCCCAGAAGACATTCGTGTAGCTGATGGGAATTCCGACCTCTTCGAGGTGCCGGTCGATCGCGGCCTTGTGCTCCATGATGAGGTCCTTGTCCGTCCCGTGCACGACGCCCATGATGTTGACGTTGCCGAATCTCGGCCCGCCTTCGCGCCAGTAGCAATGGGTTAGGATATGGTGGCGTCCGATCTCGCCGCCGCCTTCCTCTTCGCGTCCCTTGGGGACGGCCCAGTGGAAGAGTCCGTTGAAGCGGGTCACGCGCTTGCCGGTGTCGCTCGGCTTCACGTGTTCGAGGAACGTCGAAAACCGGCCGATGACCTTCTTGTGGTCGAGCGCCTCGGCAACCGAACAGAACTCGTCGAGTGAAACGCCCGCGATCTCCGCGCGGGCCGCCCATGGGTTCTCGTTGATCTCGTTGGGAGCAAGTTCCTCTTTCAGCGCGAGAAGGACATCCCATTCCTGGGGATCGAGTTCGACGGTAGCGGTCGTCATCATCTTCGCGGGTTCGTCCGATTTGGAGCCGGGCTCCATCGTCTTGCGCCGGACGTGACCCACACCGAGTGAAAAGATGCCGTTCGCCGGCATGAGAATGAATTCCTCCGCACCCGTGAGGCGCTTGAGAACGTTGGCGTGTTCCTCGAGCGATTCGCCCTGCGGCACCTTCAAGGTTGTCCAGAGTCTGTATTCGGAGCCGGAGACGTCGCGGTCGGTGGACCGAGTGACGACGTGCCCGCTGAAAGGGTCCTCGCGGAACATGAAGTCGAAAGTCTCGTCGAGTTTCCCATCGGGAACCCGCCATGCGACCAGCGCCCCGTGAGCCAGTTTTGTCGCGAGCAATGTCTGCCGAACGCGGCGGATGACCCCAGCTTCGAGCATCGCACGCACGCGCTCTAGAACGACCGGTAACTCGACGCCCGACTCCGCGGCAATCGTCTGGAACGGTTCGCGCTGGAATCCGGAGACCATGTCCTCGGAGACGGCGAGAATCTTCGCGTTGATGGGATCGTCGTGTTCGGTGGGTGGCATGCTCTTTAATTGGGCGAAATCGCGGGAAAAGATAGTCGTTTTTTGCGAATTGATGTTCGCGCGCTAATCCGTGGGCTGCTCCGGGTAGTGTTCGTCGAGCCAGGTCAGCGCTTCTTCACGACTGGTGAGGGCGGATTCGAGTTGAAGGTTCTGGATCTCAGTGAGAACCCGTCCGAAGGCCGGACTGGGCTCCCACCCGCGTTCGAGAAGATCGGCACCCGCGACAAATCGCGGCGGGATGAGCGGTTCGTTGGCGAACTCTTCCGCCTTCTGCTTGAGGAATTCGTAGTTGTCGAGACCGCCCCAGCTTCCGAGACAGTCGACGCGGTGGAGTTCCATCTCGTCCTCGAACGTCTCGCTCGCCATGAAGCGCTTCAGCTTGGAGGTGCGCATCTTCTGAACGTCCTTGAAGATCATGTGGCGCGCGACCATGTCGACCGCGTCGTCGACAATTTCGTTCGGGTACTTCAGACGCTTGAGAATGTCCCGTGTCATCTCGGCGCCAATCCGGTCGTGACCATTGAAGCGGATGCGCTGGTGGTCCTCGTCGAACGAGTAGGTCGCGGGTTTCCCGATGTCGTGGAAGAGAACGCTCAAGACAAGCGGAAGCGAGACCTCCTCTTCAGGCAGAAGGCTTAACATGAGTCGCGTGTGAACGAAGACATCGCCTTCGGGGTGGAACTGGGGGGGCTGCTCGCATCCTTGGAGTTCGAGAATCTCCGGAAAGACCTGCTCCATGAGCCCCGACTCGACAAGGAGGTCGAAGCCGCGCACACGGCTCGGGGCGACGAGAATCCGACTGATCTCATCACGGATGCGCTCCTCGCTGATGCGCTTGATTTCCGGCGCATGCTTCTTGATGGCATCGAATGTCGCCTGCTCGATCTCGAAATCGAGTGCAGCGGAGAATCGGACCGCGCGAAGCATGCGCAGATGATCCTCGCCGAAGCGTTCCTCCGGATCGCCGATGGCGCGGATGCGTCGGCGCTCGATGTCGTCCTGGCCGCCGACGAAGTCGATGATTTCGCCGGTGAGCGGATCGAGGAAGATCCCGTTGATCGTGAAGTCACGGCGTTCGGCGTCTTCCTCGGCACTTGCGAACTCGACCGAATCCGGACGGCGACCGTCCGAGTAATCACCCTCGGTGCGGAAGGTCGCGATTTCGTAATCGTTGCCGTCCTCGTGAACGAGGATCACGCCAAAGTGCGCACCCACCGCGCGGGAATTCTCAAAGAGAGCTTGGACTTCCTCGGGTGGCGCGCCGGTCGCGATGTCATAGTCCTTGGGCGTGGCACCACGCAACTCGTCCCGCACACATCCGCCGTTGAAGTAGGCGATGTGTCCGGCGTCCTGAAGGCGTTGGACCAGACTGACTGCGGTGTCGCGCATCTAACCTGCGACATTCGGATACCCGTCGCGGAGATCAAGGCCGAAGTGACCATGCCCCGTAGCCGAAGATGTGAATCTTGGGACGCGCGTCTCCTACAAGGGTGGAATGTTGCGATTGTAGAAATCGCTGTTCGCGAAATGCCACCATTCCATCTCGATGCCGCGGAAGCCGGCCTGCGTCATGGCGCGCTTCAGGAGGACGAGGTTCTCGCGAATCTCCTTGTTCCTGCCCTTGTAGTTCGAGGAGGCCGCCTTGGAGAAGTCGTCGAACTTCGTTGGCATGACCAATTCGGCACCCGTCTCGAGATCGACGAGCGTGACATCCACGGCGCGGCCGGAGCAGTGCTTCGACCACCAGAGCCGGGGATCAGCGACATATTCCGAACCATCGGCCGCTCGCCAAAGCGCGAGCTGGACCTTGGTCGGTCGATACGCGTCCCAGATACGGAGCTTCTTCCCGCGCTTCTCGAGATAGGTCTGCGCCTTCGCGAGCTTCTTGGCCGTGGGTTGGTCGAGGAGGCAGCGAGTCGGTGATTCGTAGAGCTTGCGACCGGTGATGTTGTTGGTGGTCGCGTAGGCAAGGGAGACATCGACATTCGGAGCGTAGTCTCTGACCGGAACAAGCTCTCGCTCCTCCAGAAACTTCTTGTAGGCCGCCGATTGGGCTTTGGCCGACTCACTAGTCTCGAGCGAGAGCGTCTTTCCACGGATCTTCTCGGGCATTCTCCCCTCGTGGCAGGCCACCACGCCCAAGAGGGCACTGAGAACGGATACCGGGGCCATCATTGCACTCCGTTTTCTGAAAAATATGATTTTTGAGAATTTTTCCTTCACAATCCGGGGGACTGGTGCGAAATTTTCAACTTAGATGAACATTTTGGAAATGCCAACCATCGCCCCTTTTCTGGCGGCGTTTGCCGACGGATCCGAGCCGTCGCAGCTCGCACAGTGGATGGCGTCGGACAAGGTCGGGTTTTTCCTCGCGATCATGGTGTTCGCCCTCGGGGCCACCGTAGGCTCGTTCCTCAATGTCTGCATCTACAGAGTGCCGCGAAATCTCTCGGTGAACGAACCCCGTCGTTCGTTCTGTCCGTCGTGCAAGTACGCAATTCCCTGGTATCACAACATCCCGCTGGTGACGTGGTTGGTGCTGCGTGGCAAGTGCGCCAACTGCAAGGAGAAGATCTCGATGCGCTATTGGTGGGTGGAGTTGCTGACTGCGGTCACTTTTCTCTTCACGTGGAACTGGTTCGGCGGCGTGGAGAACTGGGCGCTCGCGCTCGTGTACTGCGCGTTTCTCGCGATGCTCATCGTGGCGACCTTCGTCGACTTCGAGCACTTCATCATCCCTGACGGAATCACCAAAGGCGGTGTGGTCGCCGGCGTTCTCGCGAGCCTCGCAGTGCCGGCAATGATGGATACCGACAATCGGCTTCACGCGCTCGGGTGGTCGATCGCGGGCGCCGCAGCCGGATTCGGGATCTTGTGGTTGGTGGTTGTGATAGGGAAACTGGCCTTCGGTCGGAAATCGCAGTCCTTTGACAAGCCCGAGTCGTGGAAGATCACCCAGGACGAGGGCGAGGACAATCCGACGCTCACCGTGGCGGGTGAGAAGTATCCGTGGGAGGATCTGTTCTTCGTCGGTTCCGAATTCGTCCGCCTCGAAGCGGAGGCGGTCACGCTCAATGGAGAGAAGACAGAGAAGGTTCCAGTGGAAGTGCACATGGAGCACGTGATGATCGGCCAGCAGAAGACGCCGCTCGAGGAACTGACGACAATCGATGGTTCGGCCACACGCATGGTCTATTCCCGAGAGGCCATGGGCTTCGGCGATGTCAAGTTCCTCGCCATGATCGGCGCTTTCCTTGGCTGGAAGGCAATACTCTTTACCGTGTTTTTGGCATCGGTCGTGGGGACGCTTGTCGCGTTGCCCCTGAGGATCATCGGCAAGCACGAATGGTCGGCGAGGATCCCGTTCGGACCGTATCTGGCCCTCGGCGCGGTGGTCTGGTTATTCTTCGGTCAGCAGATCCTCGACTGGTATTTCGGGCTGCTCGGAAGGTGAGCGACAACCGTTGACGGCGGTGGTAGAGTCCGAAAATGAAGGGACTCTGGCAATGGCCCGCGCTCCTCTTGCTGCCCTTGTTTTCGGGTTTGCAACCCGTTGCAGCGGAGGATCTTGAAGTCGGAGGCGAATTGGAGGCGTTCGGCGTCAAGCCGACGAAGGAAGGGGTTCGGGAACTCTTGCTGCGGGTGGGCGCGACACCCGCGAGCCGGGAGCGGCTTTCCAAGCTGCTCACCAAACTCGACGACGACGATTTTCTCGTGCGTCAACGGGCGACAGCCGAACTCATGTTCCTCCCGATAGGTCAGCGCGAGGTGCTGGAGAAGGCGATGGAGGAGACCGGTTCTGAGGACGTGAAGGAACGGATTCGCACGGTGCTCTCGGTGCAGTCGATCGAGAAGATGCGGAGACTCTATCGCGCGGCGATGTACGGGATCATTGAGCACGGGATCGAGGGGCTGCTCACCGAGTTCGTCTCCGCGGCGGAAGGGCGGAACTGGAACTACGAAAGTGATCAGGTGTGGGACGCGACGGTTCAGGCGATGGAGGCCACCGCGACGGCGAACGATCGGAAGCTGTTGTTGAAGCTCGCCGTTCAAGGATCGCCGGTGGTGCGTGCGGGCGCCCTCCGTGCCTTTCACACCGAGTACGGCTTGGAGAAAACGGTGAGCGAGCTCTTGCCGAAGATGAAGAACGACGAATATCCACGCGTTGCGATGCGGGTGGGAGAACTTTTCGAGAGAAGCGGGCGGCGCGAGTGTCTCGAGATTTTCGTGCGTCTCCTCAAGTGCTCGAACTACAGCGTGCGCCGCCGTTCGTTCGCGGAGCTGCGCACGCTGACCGGCGAGAGTTTCGGCTATGCCGTATCCGAGGATGAAGAGGGACGCAGGGAGCGTTGGGAAGCGTGGAAGGCTTGGCTCGATGCCAACGGAGCGACGGCGAAGCTTTCGTTTCCGGATCGGGAAGCCAGCCTGTCAGAAACTACTGTCGATGCCCGGGTGCTCTTCAATGGTCGGGATCTCACCGGCTGGGACGAGCACTTCACCGACTTCGATGGAATCGGCTTCGCGCTCGGTGGGAAACGTGACGGCGTCGAATCCAATTGGATCGTGAAGGATGGAACCCTCAGCGTGGCGCGGAAGAAGGGCACACTGCAGATGAAACTGCGCAAGACGCCGACCGAGGGCTACCGGTTGCGACTGGAATGGCGCTTTCGGGGTGGCCTTGCCCTCGCGCACATTGGCGTCCTCGCAGACGCGAGCGAGCAGGCGCGGCGGGGTGTTTATGTCGAGTTGAAACCCGATGGTTCCGGAGCGTTGGCGCTTCTCGACTGTCACGCCGACGATGTCGAAGGGATCCGAGCCAATTTCGCGCGGAAGCGCGATGCTGCGCCAAAGATCGAATCGGCGGAGGATTGGAACGTTCTGGAGCTGCGTGTGAAGGGCGAAGACCTCGACGTCGCCATCAACGGATCCGCGGTGAACGCGATTCGGAGATGCTCGTCGCTCGCGACCGACATCGTGCTCTACGTCGAGCGCGGGCCGGTGGAGTTTCGGAACGTGACGATGGCGCCGCTTAAAAAGTCGTCGCCCAATTAGCGAAAACAACCGTAGCGGAACTTGTCAAAGTTCCGTGAGAGCGGGTTCCGTTACTCGGCGATCTCGGAATTGTTACCAATTCCGCTACAGTTCCTCGAGCGTGATGTTCCGGTACCACACGTCGTGGCCGTGGTCCTGGAACCCGATGTGACCCGTCCGAGGAAGGTCCTTGAGCGCGGTCTTGAACTTGTTCTTCGAACCGTCGGGATTCTTCCTCGGCGTGTCCCAGTCGTCGAGGTCCACATCGACGATCTTCTCGCCGTTCATGTTGACTTCGACCTTTGACCCCTTCGCCTTGAGCTGCATCGTGTTCCACTCACCGGCTGGCTTCACCGTCGTCTTCGAGGCGGGTCGGGCGTCGTAGAGCGCTCCGGCGCTGTGCTTGCCCGGCTTCCTGCCATGGGAGTCCATGATCTGAATCTCGAATCCGCCTTGCACGGAGTTCTTGGGATTCGTGCGAAAGAAGACACCGCTATTGCACTTCTTGCTCACCTTGAATTCGAGGTTGAGAACGAAGTCGCCAAAAGCTTCCTTCGTCCAGAGGTAGCCGCTTTTCCGAGTGCGGGCGATGGTGCCGTCTTGGATGACCCATTTCGTCGGCGTCTGGAAGTGGTCGAGTGACTTGCCATCGAAGAGGACTTTCTTCCCTTTCGGCCCCTCGTTGCCCTTCGTCTTCTCGCCGTCGAGCGACTTGATGCGGATCTTCCGCCATGCGACGTCGAAGGGACCCCTGTTCCCGACACCGTGAACTTGGAGGCCGATGATGCCTTTGGGATGCGTCTTGTAGTTATCCTCGTCTTTGTGATCCTCGATGGCCTCGCCGTTGATCCACGTCTGGATGCGCGGGCCTTTTGCCACGATGCGGTACTTGTTCCACTGGCCATCCTTGAAGTGCTTGTGCTTTTTGAGGCGCTCTTTCGGCGTCAGCCAACCGCGACCGGTCGCTTCACCGTAGACGTAGCCGGCTTCGGCACCGCCGCCGCCGCTCGCTTCGATCTCCACCTGTGGGCCGTAGACCCGGCCACCGTGCTTATCGCCCTTGAGCTTGGAGCGGATCTGGACGCCGGAGTTCAGGTTGTTGTGACATTTCACCTCGAACTCTAGCTCGAAGTCGCCGTATTCCTTCTTCGTGCAGAGAAAGGTGTTCGGGCTGCCCGGCTTGGTCGTGCCGACGATGGCTCCGTCCACAACCTCGTAGGTGGCGGTGCCGCTCTTGATTTCCCAGTCCTTGTCGATGGACTTTCCATCGAAGAGATCCTTCCAACCGTGATGATCGGCGAATCCCGTCGCCGCACCGGCGAGGAGAATAGCAGTCGTGGTAGCGATTTGCGTGGTTTTCATAGCGGGGAAATTTAGAGCGGTTCAGGGGTGTGGGACAAGCACATTGCGGCGCCTCCTGACCTTGCCTCAGGGAAGGGACAAGGTAGACTTACGGCCCTATGACCCGACTCCTTATTTTGCTCCTGCTGGCGACACTCGCTCCGCATGCTTCGTTCGCCGCCGAAAAACCAAACATCATCTACATCCTGCTCGATGACGCCGGATACGGCGATTTCAGCTGCTACGGGCAGAAGAAGTTCACCACACCGAACATCGACAAGCTGGCGGCCGAGGGCATGCGCTTCACCCAGCACTATGCCGGGAGCACGGTGTGCGCGCCGACGCGTTGCAGCATCATGACAGGCAAGCACACCGGACATTGCCTTGTCCGTGGCAACAGGGAAGTCCAGCCGGAGGGGCAGGCGCCTCTGCCTGCGGTCACGGTGACGATTCCCAAGCTCCTCAAGAAAGCGGGTTACGTCACCGGCGGCTTTGGAAAGTGGGGTCTCGGTGCGCCGGGATCCTCGGGGGATCCGGTGAACCAGGGACTGGATGTCTTCTACGGCTACAACTGTCAGCGCCAAGCGCACAGTTTCTATCCGAAGCATCTTTGGAAGAACAAGGAGAAGGTCCAACTCGACGGAAAGACCTACTCGCACGACCTCATCATGGATGAGGCGCTCAAGTTCGTACGCACGAACAAGGACAAGTCGTTCTTCTGCTTTCTTCCAATCACCATCCCACACGCTGCGATGCATGTGCCAGAGGAGGACGCCGCTCCGTGGCGCAAAAAGTTCCCCCAGTTTGAGAATGTCATTGGGCGCTACAAGGGGCCGCAGGTGAAGAATCCGGTCGCGGCATTCGCGGGGATGATGACGCGGATGGATCGCGGGATCGGCCAGCTCATGAGCCTGCTCAACGAACTGGGGATCGATGAAAAGACGATCGTGCTCTTCACCTCGGACAATGGCCCGCACAAGGAGGGCGGTCACAAGCCGGACTTTTTCGACAGCAACGGTCCGCTACGCGGCTACAAGCGCGACCTTTACGAAGGTGGGATCCGCGTGCCGCTGATCGCGCGTTGGCCGGGCAAGATCAAGGCGGGCACGACGAGTGACCACATCTCGGCGCACTGGGACATGCTGCCGACCTTCTGCGAAATCGCAGGAATCGAGCCGACGAAGGACACGGATGGAATCTCGCTCCTGCCGGAGCTGCTCGGAAAGGAGCAGAAGAAGCATCGCTACCTCTATTGGGAATTCCACGAGCAAGGGAAGAAGCAGGCGGTGCGCATGGGCAAGTGGAAAGGGATCCGTCTCGGGATCGCGAGGAATCCGAAATCACCCCTCCTGCTTTTCGATCTCAGCGTGGACGAGGGCGAAACGAAGAACGTTGCGGATCAGCACCCTGACATTGTCGAAAAGATCGAAAAAGCGCTCGTCGAATCGCACGAGGAATCGGAAACGTTTCGGTTTTTCACGAACGCTTCGGGGAAGAAGCGGAACTTCAGGATCTTCAAGAGGACGGAGTAGGCTCTCTGTCCGTTCGAAGCATTTACCAGCATTTACCCTGCATTGAAGCATCTTGTCATCCTGACGGAGACACAACGGAGGAATCTCGTGAAACAGGGTGGTTGCCGAAATGAGCCAATAGGGGGATGACCAACGGTTGCTGAGGAGCGCAAGGGTGGATAAGTGAACTGGGGCGTGCACGAGATCCTTCGCTTGTGCTCGCTCAGGATGACGGGTTCGGCCTGTTATGGGTGCTTGGACAGCCTGTTAGCCGCCACCTCGGGCCGGAGAAAGATCGCGGAATCGCTTCAGCCAATCGCGCGTGATTGCCTCGGCGAGAGTCGGCTTCTTCTTGGCTTCATAGTCGGCGATCGTCGTTCCCCAGTAGAAGCTGATCCAGCCATCGGCGTGTTTCTTCGAAGCCTCGATGAAGGCTGCAGTCTGGTCGATGTTGCTCTTGAGAGGGAATATCTCCTCAATCACTAGCGGTTTGCCCAAATCGTAGACGGAGA
>CAJIAN010000611.1_pt1 | contig 12328 bp, 7 predicted proteins | sample 9199061 | NCBI WGS metagenome assembly CAJIAN01 (sample SAMEA7708264, study PRJEB35096) | sediment metagenome | biome: marine neritic benthic zone biome [ENVO:01000025]; feature: sediment [ENVO:00002007]; material: shallow marine sediment [ENVO:03000034] sea grass bed [ENVO_01000059] ...
GGTCGACGGAAAGGCCCTTCACAGGCAGTGGATAACCGAGTGTGTCACCGTTCGGTTTGAAGCCTCCCCCATCGATATCGACGAAAATAGGATTGTTGTAGGCACAGGGACGAACACTGGATTGATCGCTGGTGCCGAAGCCCTTAGCCAAATCGCTTTTCTCCCCGATGGCAACCACAATGATGTGGCTGTCCTCGCTGAGGGGAACGTCGATCTGGCGGTCGAATTTCACCACCCCGTCGCCAAAGTAGTCGGGGTGGGAATCACGCGTGAAGTTGAGCGACTTCGGCTGCCGACTGTTCACCATCACCTGGACCCGATCGATATCGAGCCATGTCGTGCATTGCACCTTCACCCGCACAGGCAGGTTGCCACCGGACCAGCGGATCTGGTCGCCAGCAATCGCGCCATCTCCCGCAGTGACCTCGAGATACGGTCCCGAAGAAAGAATCATGTGTCCGGCCTTCGACATCCGACTCATCTCGCGCCAGTCGATCTCCGAAGGAGTATCGGTCGAGCTCTTCACGTAGGTCCGCCACCCTCCAACCCCGTTTCCATGCACCGAATGCGCATCGGCAACCGCCACCGCACGCACAGGAAGCCCACGATTCAACAACTGGAGCCAGATGAACTCGCGAACGTATCGGATTCTTCCGCGCGGCCCGAGCTCCTTCCCGATCCGGAACGGCTTTCCATAGAGAATGTCGCTCGCACGGAAATTCTGTGCCTCCAATCCGTCGATGAACTGGCCCAAATACACGAACCCACCGTCCGGTCGACTGTCCTTGTTCTTGTCGACGAAGTTTTCCGACATGTCGGGATGGTTCACGTGGACCCACCGATCCGGCTCCTCGCCTTGGAAGTCGCGAAGCAAGATCGCGTTCAGCCGGGGATCCTTCTGCCAGACGGGCGCGCCTCCGTCCTGCACACGTCCCTCCGGTTTCAACGGGAATGCATTGAAATGCGCGCCACCGCCCGTCAGTTCCATTCCGGGCACAGTCTGCAGGTGATCCTTCAGTCCGAGTTTTTCAATGTGGGGACGCCAGTCATAAAGCCGATTGTGCTCGGTGGTGGGCGCAAACTCGATCTGCTCGGCCGCGAGATTGATGATGCGATCATCCGTCCCGCACTGATTGTCGCCGCTTGGAGTCGAGTGATTGTGATAGTCCGTGCTCACCCAGCCCGGCGTACTGATGATGCGCTTCAGTGTTCCGCTCAGTGTGACCGATTCACCCTGTTTCAACGTGACCTTCTTCTCGAAATGGTCGTACTCGGGCCCATGGGTGACGATCACATTGTAGGTCCCGGGCGGCACCTGAACGCGAAAATGGCCGTTCTCCGAGTGGTACTGGTCCTTGCACCCATGTGCGCGGTTCCTCGGACCAAGATTCGGCGATGGCGTTCCGTCCGCTCCGTTGATCTGAGCCTTGCATGGAAGGAGCCCCCCGCCTTCGCCGTGGAACTGAAAGACCAAGGCCGTGGCCTTTTCCATCGTCACCTCCAGATCGTGCACCTTGCCCTCTTGCACCTCGAGCACCCGCGTGATGCTGGGCCTCCCGAGATCGGCCACTGTTGCCTCATACTGAGCAGGAGCGACCGCTACCGAAAATCTGCCGTCGGAATCGGTCCATGCCGGCACCGACTGCTCTCCAGCCTTGATCGAAATCTCGGCAGTCGAGATTCCCTTTCCATCGGCATCCTTGATCACGCCGCGCAATGTGGACGTCGCCCCAAGCTGTCCCGCAACCGCGCCGACGGCGTCGGCGGGAGACGTGCCGACACCAACAAATCTCTCGATCATGCGCGTCTCGCCGGGTTTCAACACAAGCTCTCCCGGAACATCCTCTCCCAACCATGCGTAGGCATGCCCCGCTTTATGCGCGGGATCGACCGCGCCTCCCCACGTGATCGAACCGAACCGCCCCTTCGCTCCGATCGGCTTGCGGTAGTCCGCGGTCTTGATCGTGCGATCCGACTTGCCCGCGTTCTTCAACGTCGTCCGAATCCTGACACCCTGCCAACCATCGCGAAGGAGATATTCGTGCTTCTTCGCCAGACCACCCCCGGTCTCCGCAGTCACCACCGTTTCAACGATCGCCTCCCCGTCGGTTCCGTCCTTGGCAATCCGCACGTAGGAAACCGGACCCTGTTGCCGCAGAGGAGCAAAGACGGTGATTTGATCATTGTTAGTTCCCCGGAGGGTGAGATCGTAGAGATTGCCCGGGGTGATGCCGTTCGCGCCATAGAATGTGCTCATGTTGGCCCGGCGGAGTGGCAGGTCGCCCGAGATGACCGCCTCGATGCGGTCATTGCGCATCACGAAGTCCCCGATGATTCCGTCCGCTTCCTTCCCGCCCGGAAGCTGATCGACATTCGCCGTGCCCACTTCGAACGCCTCGGGATTGGCACGGGCGACCGCTTGCAGCAATCCGAACGCCAGGGGGAAGAGGAAAAAAGGAAGTGGTTTCATCGTTGGCGAGTCTGACCCTTCAGGAAGTCGCCCGCAAGTCTGACAGCAACCTCAATACCGCCGAGAAGTATCATATCTGAGAAAAATTACGCAAACGACTCTAGATTCTTGGAAATTTGCCTGTTTTTTGTTGTTATCATTAATTGTTATGATAATTTCTATGGCAATTTTAGAAACACAAACTGTTGATGGGTATCGCGAGCACCAGCCAATCGGGCGTACAGTCGCCTGGTGGCGCCTACATAGGCGCGCAGAATAGGGCTCCTGCCGCCCGTACGCTTGGGAATGGTTCGCCTATCAAGGTCCATCGGCTAGTCGAAGCTTGGAACAGCACGCAGGCCCCCTACCCGGAGGCGGCCACGATCACCTCTCTCTTTGACGCCCAGGCAGTACGCACACCCGATGCGACAGCCCTCATCGGCGAGAGCGAGACCGTCACCTTTGCCGAGCTTGCCCGGCGCGCCGACACTTTCGCGCATGTTCTTTCCTCTTCTCACCACATCGGCCGCGGCGACCGTGTCGCGATCTGCGCCGAACGTTCGCCCAATGTGATCGCTGCACTGCTCGGCATTCTGAAAACAGGAGCCGCCTATGTCCCGATCGACCGGGCGTTTCCGTCGACACGAATCAAATTCATGTTGGAGGATTCGGCGCCGGGCGTACTCGTCACCGAGAATTCTTTCCCCGAGATTCGGGCCAGCTTCGACGGCGACACCATCCTCATCGACGAATTTAGTTTCGGTGAGGACGCGCCCTCGCTAGTCTCCGATGCACGGCCTGAGGACCCCGCATACGTGGCCTACACTTCCGGCTCCACCGGACGCCCCAAAGGTGTGCTCGGACTGCATCGCGGGGCCATCAATCGATTTCATTGGATGTGGCGCACCTACCCCTTCGCCGACGGCGAGGTCTGCTGCCAGAAGACGACGCTCAGCTTCGTGGACTCCGTCTGGGAGATCTTCGGACCACTGTTGCAGGGCGTCCCATCCGTCATCCTTTCCGCGGAGATGATCGGCAATTCCGCCGAATTCGTGCGCACGCTCGCTACCCATCAAGTAACGCGCATGGTTTTGGTGCCGTCTCTCCTGCGGATACTCTTGGACACCATGGACGATCCGGCCAACGACTGGCCGACCCTGAAAGTCTGCGTCACCAGCGGCGAAGCTGTCTCGGTCGATCTGTGCCGCGACTTTCAGGAGAAGTTCCCACATGCGAAACTGCTGAACTTCTACGGCAGTTCCGAAGTCTCGGCCGACATCACCTGCTACGACACCGCCCACCTGCCGCCGGATGCGGAGACCGTTCCACTCGGCAAACCGATCGCCAACACGGAGATTCACATCGTGGACGAGCAGTTCCGGCCGGTTGGAATCGGCGAGGAAGGCGAGATCTGTGCCGGGGGCGTGGGCCTTGGCGCCGGATACCTGAACCAGCCAGAACTGACCGAAAAGGCATTCGTGCCCGATCCGTTCTCGGACGATCCCGATGCGAAACTCTACCGCATGGGCGATCTTGGCCGCTGGCTTACGGACGGCACCATCGAGTTCCGGGGGCGCGTCGACCACCAGATCAAGATCCGCGGAGTACGAATCGAACCCGGCGACATCGAATCGGCCCTCAAGGAATGTCCGAACGTCGGTGATTCCCACGTGCGCCACCTGCGCAAGGAGAACGGCCGGGATCTGCTTCTCGCCTACATCACGTCCAGCGGAGCATCCGCGCCGGAACAGGAAGACCTTCTCGCCCACCTTCGGACCCGACTGCCTTCGTTCATGATGCCGAACCACGTCATCGTGCTCGATGCGTTCCCGCTGACAGTGAACGGAAAGCTCGACGTCATGGCTCTGCCCGAAGAGCCCTCGCCCGCCACCGTTGCGGAATCGCGAACGCCGCCAGGCACCGCCACGGAAAAGGCACTGGCGAAGCTTTGGGAAGCGTCACTCGGGAAGACACCGACTAGCATTGACACCAGTTTCTTCGCCCTCGGCGGCGACTCCCTCGGCGTCACGGCACTCGCCGGAGCGATCGACAAACTCTACCGCCAGCGCGTCCCGCTCAAAGTGCTCCTCGAGACTCCGACGATCCGTGCCGCAGCCGCATGGCTCGACCATCCGGAGAATCGCCGGGAGTGGTCCTCGATCGTTCAGATCCGTCCCGAGGGAACGAAGGCACCGCTCTTTCTCGTCCATGGAATCGGGGGGGGCGTTCTCTGGGGTTATGGCAACATCACCGAACATCTCGATCCTGATCGCCCGGTGTATGCGTTTTCGTCCCGCGGCCTCGACGGACACGAGGAATTCGAAACGCCGGAAGAGATGGCCAGCCAGTACATCCGGGACATGAAGTCCATCCAGCCCGAGGGTCCCTATCTCATCGGTGGCTATTGCTTCGGCGGAAACATCGCCTACGTGATGAGCCGTCAACTGCGCGAAGCCGGCGAGGAAGTCGCGCTCTGCATCGTCATCGATGCCTATCCTTTCCTGTCCAGGAACAGCGGGCACAAACTGCGCATCGGTTCCCCCATTCAGCTCTTTCGATTCTTCGGCAATTTCATCAACAAGGGCCTTCACCTGCTCCGGATGCCTCGTAAAGAACGTCGCGAGCACGTGGCGCGCATCGGACGCTGGCTCAAATGGCGGCTGCGGGGAGCCAAAGGCAACGACGCCCGGGACGAAGCCGCCACCCTGACAAACCTCGAAAACTACGACGAGAACCAGGCAAGCCTCTGGGCCGCCCACGTCGCCATGCACCGCGGCTTCGTGGACACCCCAACCCACGGCCTCTCCCTTGCCGTGCTTCGCACGAATTCGCAGCCGGTCTATTCGAACTACGCCCTCGATTTCGGGTGGTCGAAACTGGTGGGCCGGGAACATGTCCGGACGGTCCGCGTCCGTGGCCACCACGACTTTATTTTCCTCGACCCCAACGTCGCCGCCAACGCGCAGTTGCTCGACACCGCCCTTGGGCGCGCGGAGACGGGAAGACTTTCCTCTCACACACATAATAACCAATAGACAGATGCTAAGAGAAGTACTCCAGGGGAAGATCCACAAGGCGACCGTGACGCAGGCCAATATCGAATACATTGGCAGCATCACCATCGATCCGATCCTTCTGGAAAAATCCGGAATGTGGGTGGGACAGAAGGTGCTTGTCGTGTGCAACAACTCAGGGGCGCGCCTCGAGACCTACACCATCGAGGGCACGCCCGGATCCGGCGAGATCTGCATGAACGGGGCAGCCGCCCATCTCATCAAGCAAGGAGATGAAGTGATCATCATCGGATTCTGCTTCAGCGACGAGCCGGTCGAGCCCAAGTGCATCCTCGTGGACGAGAAGAACCACTACGTCCGGGACCTCTAATTCCGCCTCCCCCGATCCAACCTCGTGTGGTATTCGTATCACTCCGCATGGTTGGAAGACTTCTATTTGCTATCGCCGTCCTCGCCCTTGGTTCCGCCTGCAAGGCCACTCGCGCGGGCTACGAATCCCCGAATTACAAGACCGTCTCGAAGGACGGCGCCTTCGAAATCCGCCACTACCCGTCGATGACGATCGCCTCGACATCGATGGACGATACCAACCCGACCGAGGGCAGCTCCTTCATGAATCTCTTCGACTACATTTCCAAAGGAAACGAACAGGGAGAGAAGATCGCGATGACGACTCCGGTGTTCATCGACAAGGGATCAAAGAAGATGAGCTTTATCGTCCCCACCGAGACGGCGGCGGCCTCGGCACCGAAGCCCTCGTCTCCAAGTGTGCGACTTGGAACCATGCGCGGCGGTGAGTTCGCCGCCTACCGCTACTCAGGCGCGTGGAATCCGGAGCGCACCTCGGCAGCGGAAACGAAGCTGCGTGCATGGACCAAGACACAGCGTGTCCGGACTGCGGGAGACGCCATTGTGGCGCACTACGATCCGCCGTTCACTCCGAAGCCACTCCGACGCAACGAGGTGCTGCTGCGGGTGCGGGAGTGAAACCGTACGCGAATTTTGAATGAATTCCGCCCGAGGGTGGTCAAAAACGGGGTATGGGCCTGCTCAATTCAGCTTGCTGGAACCGTCCACCTATCCCATCCTGACTCCAGGGGTATGACACGCGCGATCATCATCAGCTCTGCGGTGTGCGGGATCCTCTTCGGATTCCTCTTCGGCCTGCAGCGCGGCGAAAGCGCCGCGATCACGGAGCAGCGGGATCAATTTGCTCCCCGACTCGCCGACAAAGACAAGGTGCACGCTTCCTTGCGCACCGACGAATTTCCCGTCGATCCGGCGACACTCCCGTTTAAGGACTGGATGCCGTTCGACTACCGCAGGGCAAGCCTTTCCGAAATCCTCGCGAAGGCGAGCGTGATCGATCTTCCGAAAGCGATTCTCGCACACGTCCAGGCACTGCCGCCCGACCGTTTGCAATCGGAACTGGCAAATGTCTTCTCGACACCGGTCAGCAAGAAGGATTTCGCGCGTGCACTCGCCGCGCACCTGCTGCTACTGCGCTACGCGGAGGTGGATCCCACAGCCGCACTCGCCTTCGCCAGGTCTCTCGGTCCCAACCAGCGCGAATACGCGCAATCGGTCATCGTGGCAACGGTCGCCGAAGACGATCTTGCCGAAGCCGCCCGGATTGCCGATGCCCTCGACGAGGCGCAGAATGAAGGCATCGCTCCGAGTTCGGGTTGGACGTCCGAAGTCGTCGCGGCTGCATGGGCGAAGGACGATCCCGATTCGGCGATGCAATGGGCACACACGATCAAACGAGAAGACAACCGCGTCCGCGCCATGGCTTCGATCCTCGCCAATACGCCGGTCGATCGGCGCACCGCAACCGCCATCGCCATCGCCGACCCGGACGAGCGCGCGCTCGCCACGGGCAGCTTTGTCCGCAAATGGGCGAGCTACAATCCACAAGGCGCACTTCAGTGGGCGCTCGATCAGGAACCTTACTTCGGCCGGTATCATGACTGTGTGAGTTGCGCGCTCGACGGGTGGTCTCGAATCGATCCCCGTGCCGCCGCGCAGTATCTCACGGGCATGCCCACGCTCACCCGTCGCCAGCGGAACATCCGCCGCCAGACCATGCCGCGGATCGTTCCTCCCTACTTCGTCAACCAGCCCGGCGACGCCGTCGATTTCGTCGAGAGCCTGCCCGAATCTCCCGCGAGAAACATGGTCATCGAGGAGATCCGCAAGGTTTTCGTCGTCGTGGGCCGCCTCGTGGGGATGCCGGAGAAGCTCGTCACGGACGAATCGCATCCCTCGGTATTTGTTCCGGTTGCCTTCGTCGAGGTCAATCACGCCGATGTCCAAGCGATTCAGGAGTCCGCGTTTCACTGGGAATCGCACACGGGCGATCTCGGATTGAGCGCAAGAGTGTTCGAACGGATTCTCGAAGCGAACAAGGAGCTGAATTTCATGAATCAGGATCAGCTCGACGCGCTCAGACGGAAAACGAGCAGTACTCTCGAACCCCAGGTGGAGCGACTCGACGGTGGCGAACTGGAACCGATCATTCAGAGCGGCCTCGATCCGAGAAGAGCGGACGACTTCGTCGAATCGTTGCCGGGCGGAGCCCACTAGCGGAATCACGCGGCGGCCTTCGCCGCCCGACGCCTCGCCGCGAGCTTCTTGAACAACTCGTCCGCTGTCACTCCCGCCAGAATGACGATGCCGATGATCGCGAACTCGATGTTCTGCGGAATCCAGTCGACGAGTTTGATCATGTTCCGCAGCACCTGCATGAGCGCCGTCCCGATGATGACGCCCAGAATCGTTCCCGTGCCTCCCCGCAGACTGCAGCCCCCGAGCACGGCCGCGGCGATGGCATACAGCTCGTAGAAGTTACCGAAATCGACAGGCTGGCCCGAGTTCACATCGAGGACCATGAGCAGACCGGCCAGTCCCGCGAGGAACGAACAGATCACGTAGGCGAGAATGATCATTCGGTCGGTGTTGATCCCGCTGAAGCGAGCGGCCTCCACGTTGTTTCCCAGGGCGAGGAGATAGCGCCCGTAGATCGTCAGGTTCAGAAGAATCCCGGCGAGAAACGCCACACCCGCGAGGATCAAGATCGGAACGGGCAATTCAAAATTACCGCCCCAGAAAAGCAGCACGACCAGCAGCGAAGCGCCTCCCGCGCCCATGGTCATCTTGCCCTGCAACGCGGCACCGCGGGTGAGCCGGAAGAGTCCCCAGAGGATGAGAACCACTCCGGCCGCGATGAGTACGGGTTCGAAGGGCACTTTGCCCGTCGCCAGAAACTTCAGTTCCTGGAAATCACTCCCGAAACCCGCACGCTGATCCTTGGTAAAGCCACGGGTGATTCCCCGGTACATGAGAAGCCCGCAGAGCGTGACCACAAACGGTTGCAGCCCCACCTTGGTCACCATCACACCGTGAAAGAGCCCGATCCCGAGCGAGACCAGGAACAGCACACCGAGGGCCACCGGCAGCGGCCATTCCCACTCCGTCAAGGCAAAGGGGAAGCCCACGCCGATGAGACAGATCACCGAACCGATCGACAGATCGATGCCACCGGTGATGATGACGAAGGCGACACCGACGCTGATAATGCCGAACAATGCGGTCCGGCGAAGCAGGTTCTCCTGGTTGTAGGCAGAGAGGAACGCCTTGCGGCCCGTGAACAGATCGCTGAACAACCACGTCGCGAAGTAGACGACGAGGAGAAGGATGAGAATGCCGAGAATGCGCTTCATTCGAATCGTCCGTCAGGCTGCCTCGGATCGGCCACCCGTTGCAAGCTGCATCACCGCCTCCTCGCTCAACTCGTCGCGCTGGACTTCGCCCGTGATCCGCCCTTCGTGCATGACCAGCGTCCGGTCCGACATGCCGAGCACCTCTTCCATTTCACTGGAAACGAAAAGAATCGCCACGCCCTCCGAAGCCAGCTTCTCCATCAAGCCATAGATTTCCTGCTTTGCGCCGACATCGATCCCGCGGGTGGGCTCGTCGAGCAGCAGCACCGCTGGACGAATCGCCAGCCACTTGCCGAGCACCACCTTCTGCTGATTGCCACCGGAAAGAAAGCGGGCGATCTGCTCGTCGCTCGGCGTCTTCACGTTGAGCTTGGCGATCATCTCCTCGGAGATCTGCTCCTCGCTGCGGAAGTTGAGAAACCCGACACGCTGTTGGGCTTCCAGACTCGCGAGGCTGAGATTCTCGCGCACCGTCATGTCGATGATCAGCCCCTGCTGCTTCCGATCCTCCGGCACCAGGGCGATTCCCGCCTGAATGGCATCGCGCGTCGACTTGATTTCGATCGGCGTCCCGGCCACCTCGATCTCGCCTCCGAGCGCCGGCGTGACGCCGAAGAGGGTCTGGAGCATTTCCGTGCGCCCGGCCCCGACGAGCCCGGCAACCCCGACGATCTCGCCACGGCGGATGGAGAAGTTCAACCGATGCTCCGGATGCACCGGAGTGCGCAGATCTCTCACCGACAAGGCGGCGTCCTTGGGTTCGTGCTGCTGGTGCTGGTAGAACTGCGACACGTCCCGACCGACCATGAGCCGCACCATCGCATCGTGGTTGATCTCCTCGCGGGCGAGATCTCCCGCGTTCTCGCCGTCCCGGAGGACCGTGACTCGGTCCGCCAGTTCCTTCACCTCGCCGAGACGGTGCGAGATGTAGATCACGCTCACGCCACGATCGCGCAGCTCCTTGATCACCACGAATAGCTGCTCGGCCTCTGCCTGGGAAAGACTCGAGGTCGGTTCGTCCATGATGAGCACGCGGGCATCCACCGACAGCGCCTTCGCGATCTCCACCATTTGCTGACGACCGATCGTCAGCGTTCCGACGATCGTCTCGGGATCGATGCGAAGTCCGACCATCTCGAGAAACCGCTCCGCCTCTCGAGCGACGTGCGCCTTGTCGATGATCCCGAACGTCCGTTTCTCCCGTCCGAGAAAGATGTTCGCCGCCACGTCGAGATTGTCAGCGAGATTGAGTTCCTGGTGAATGAGCGAGATGCCGAGCTTCAGCGCCGCTTCGACCGATCCGATGGTCACCGGCTTGCCATCCATCCGGATCTCGCCGCCGTCAGGTGGCTGTACGCCAGCGAGGATCTTCATCAGCGTGCTCTTCCCTGCCCCGTTCTCGCCGATCACTGCGAGGACCTCGCCGGGAGCGAGCGTGATGTCGACGTTCTGCAGAGCGAGAACGCCCGGGAACGATTTGCTGACGCCGCGAACTTCCAGCAGAGCTGAGTCGGATTCGCCGCTCACTCTTTTCCGAGTTTCTTCTTCAGGTCGGCCCAGAACTCGTCCACTTCGGCAGTCTTGATCGCCCTCGCCGGAATGTCGATGAATCCGCCCGAAGGAATGACACTCTCGTCACCGTCGAGAAGCTTCTTCAGCACCTCGACCGACTTGTAGCCGTACATGTAGGGATTCTGGACGATCGTTCCATGAATCTCACCGTCCTTGATTCCCTGCAGCGTCTCGTCGTGTTCGTCGAAGGCGACGATCTTCACATCGCCAACCTTCTCCGCCTGCTTGAGAGCCTGGAGGATCAGCGGCGGATTATAGGCGAAGAGACCGACCATGCATTTGATCTCGTCACCGAAGCGCGCCAGCGTGTCCTCCGCGTTCGATTTCGCAAGCGCCCGGTCGAACTGATCGGTCAGCGTTCCGAGAATCTTGTACTTGTCCCCTTCGATCACCTTGCCCGGTTCGTCGAAGCGCTTCGGATCGTTGCTCCGGTCGAGCAGTTCGTCGATGACGCCCTGACGTCTCCCGCGGGCGTTATCCTGCTCCATCCGCCCGACGAGGATCATGACCGCACCTCCGTCCGGAATGGCCTCCTTCACCAGCTTCCCACACATGCGACCAGCCGTGTAGTTGTCCATCCCGATGTAGGCGAGACGATCGGAGTCCGGCGCGTCCGAGTCATGGGTGATCAGTTTCGTCCGCTCCGCCACCTTGTTGAGAAAATCCGTCTGATTCGCAGCGTCGATTGGACTCACCGCAATCCCTTTCGTCCCCTTCGTGAGCAGGTCCTCCATCATGTCCTTCTGCTCCGTGAGACCGCCCGCGGGCTTGAGCACCGCGCACTTGATCCCAAAATCCTCGACCGCCTTGTTCACGCCGGCTTCCGCGAGGACCCAGAAAGGATCCGCCCCATTGGTGACGAAGGCGATCTCGCCGGAAGACGAGCTGCCACCGCCACTTCCACCACCATTGTCTTTCTTTCCGCCGCAGCTCGCGAGAGCGATACAGCAGCCAGTGAGAGCGAGAATCCGGGAAATTCGTGTGATCATGAGTTTAAAATGAGGTTTTGGAAGACCGGCATCATAGACAGCCGACCACAAAAGGGAAGCACGAAGAAGCGCTGCCCTCAGGGCCGTAGCCGAAGGCGCCCCCCCGTAGCCGAAGTCGTAAGACTTTGGCCCCGTCGCCGAAGATGCGAACTCATCCCAACTCTCATGTCCGTAGCCGAAGGCGCCCCCCGTAGCCGAAGTCGTAAGACTTTGGCCCCGTCACCGAAGATGCGAACTCATCCCAACTCTCATGTCCATAGCCGAAGGCGCCCCCCGTAGCCGAAGTCGGAAGACTTTGGCCCCTTCGCCGGAAATGCGAACTCATCCCAACTCTCATGTCCATAGCCGAAGGCGCCCCCCGTAGCGGAAGTCGGAAGACTTTGGTCATCAGCCAATCTCCGCCCTCAAAGTTCCAGCGAATCAAACGGACTGCCGAGATCCCCCCGCATGGCCCTCACCACATGCGTGTAGACCTCCGTGGTCTTGATGCTGGAATGCCCTAGCGCCTCCTGGATGGAACGCAGGTCGGCACCGTCCATGAGCAGGTGCGTGGCGTAGCTGTGTCTCAGCGTGTGCGCGGAC
>CAJIAN010001015.1_pt1 | contig 12291 bp, 17 predicted proteins | sample 9199061 | NCBI WGS metagenome assembly CAJIAN01 (sample SAMEA7708264, study PRJEB35096) | sediment metagenome | biome: marine neritic benthic zone biome [ENVO:01000025]; feature: sediment [ENVO:00002007]; material: shallow marine sediment [ENVO:03000034] sea grass bed [ENVO_01000059] ...
ACTTGTCTCCGGCGTTTGGCTCCCAGAAGTTGCCAACCTGTGGCACGACCACGTAGGAACCAGCCTGGAGAACAACGGTCACCGCCTCGAAGTCAGGGTTGTAGACCTTGACGGTGTTGCGGGTGATGCTCTCACCCGTGTTGCACCAGTAGGTGCCGTTCAGAACGGCGGGTGCACCTGGGTCTTCCGGCTCGAACAGAACCGAGGACTTGATGTCAATCCACTCGGTGCCGATGTAGCGCTTGATGAGCGGGTAGTTGTCCCGAGCCTCTGGCGTGGAGATGTCAACCCAGATTGCTCCCTGTGCAGGGAACTGCGGAGCCGAACCGGAGATGACCTTCTCGGTCTGAGTCGGGTTGGAAACCGTGGTGGTCGTAACCGGAACCCACTGGTTGCCGAAGCCGACATCCGTACCTTCAAGGTACAGAGCGAAGTCTTCGATGTTGTCGTCGTACCACAACGTGCCGGTGTCTGGCTCCTGAACCGGGGCCTCGTCAGTGACGAAGACCTCAAGAGGAATGAAGGTCAGACCCGTGCCGATGAACAGGGGACGTGCTCCGGTCGTGTTGACCATGGAGATGTCTTCCCAGATGGTGTTCTGGTTCGGGACAGGCATGATGGTGTCACGGATGATGGTCTGGGTGACCCACACACCGTCCGCAGCGCGGTAGCGTCGAAGGTTGAGGTTCACGCCGCCGCCGGAGGAAGTGGTCTTCCACCAGAAGTCGCCGTCGGCTACCGTGCCACCGGTCGGGGTGGTTGGAGCGACGTGCATGTTCGTGCCAGCACCGAAATCCGTTGCGAGGTTCGTGTCGGATGCATCCTTCCAGATGCCACCGAACTTGTAGACGAGCTTGCCATCGGAGTTCGAGTAGTCCATACCCCAGTCACCGTCTGAGCCATCTGCACCGGTTGGAGGGGTGGTGAACACCGTGAAGTCGTTCGTGTCAGTGATTGGATTGAATACGCCAGCGCTCCGCACGAAGATGCCGCCCACAACCTCGTCGGATTCAATCCAATAGGTGCCATCCGGTGGGGGAAGGACCGGCTCCTGGTCGGTCGGAACCAACTGGCCGAGGTCCACATCCGCACGGATGATGAAGGCGCGACTTCCGCGACCCAGGAATGTGTGGGTTGCGAGCAGTGCGTATTCGTTGGTCTCGTCGCCGTGCACTGGCTCGCCAGCGGACTCGACGAAGACTGGGTTGCCGTAGTTCAGCAGCAGATCCCGTTGTGAAGTAATCAGACGGAGGACACCAGACTCGGCAGTGCCGGGAGCCGTGGCTGCTCCATCCGAGGAAACCTTGTTGGTGCGGGTCGCCAGGACAATCAGAGGAATCGTCTGCGGGTTTGGTTCCGCATAGATGCTCTGGTCGATAACGGTAACCGTAACATTTGGTGATGGCATTCTTATGTTCCTCTAACCGGAGTAGGGCGTATATCCATATTTACCGGTCACTCTCAATTTCGCGTCATGTAAGGTCTTGTCGGAGCAGGTAGAAGGCATGAACGGGTCCGAAAGGTGTATCAGACATGGTTTCCTCCTCCACTGGGACGTATCCTTGGCGGGCAATCCGTGCCGCAATCCGCTTCATAATCTTGGCGTAGACAACGTCTCGCTCTTCCTCCACGAGAGCCGCCACGACGAAGACTTCAGGATGATATTTAGCCAGGAAATCACCGAAGATGGTGATGCTCGTGGACATGACCAAAAACTCACTTCCGGTCCCGGTCAACATGTCCTCATCCCGGTGTCCGCTCTCGGAGGACATCTGCATGGCACCCATCCACACTTCTTCGTACTGTTCCAGTAGCTCAGATTGAGCGTATCCCATACCAAACGAACCGGCGTACGGCACGAACATGACCGTGTAGTCCCTGTCCTCAATTTGAAACGCTGCTGCCGGGAAGCCGTGGAATTCGGTCCACTCGTAAGGGACTGTCTTGTCGAAGAGTTCGAGGAGTTTCATTAGCCGAAGGTCTCAAATCGGAGGATGTCTTCCTCGTCCGCTCGGATGACGCACTTGTCCAACTGCTCCAGGTCGTCGAAGCGGACGGTGTCAGCCATCAGGTACTCGCCGTCGAACGAGCCCATATCCAGAATCGGGATGTGAATCTCGTAGATGTTCTTGGTCTCCAGCACCTTGGCAGGAGGCGACAGCCAGACCGTGGTCGTGAACGCCATCGAGTGCACCGTGAACGGGTCAGCGTTCGTGCCGTCTGCCTGGACGCTCTCGATGTTGATGTCACCGTTGAAGTTCAGGGTCGTCAGGAAGGCCCAGTCGGCCATGCCATTCGACAGCGCGATGTCAAGCTCGGGGTTGAACACCACACCAATCTGCTCAAGAATCTGGAACGCCGTGTCCTTGTTCGAGGTCCAAATGGATAGCTCGAAGGTCATCTCGTAGGGAATCGGCTGGTAGCGCTCGACGGTCGTGCGCTTGCCCGGTTGTCCAACGATGAGCTTGCCATCAGGGTCGCGGGCACGCTCGATGAACTGTAGCTTCTCGATGTGTTGTGGCTGCTGTCGCCACTCGTTCTTCTGCCGGATGCCAGTCTCAATGAGAGACATGATGGGAAGATACGCTACAGTGTTCTCGTTTCCGCCTTGGAAGAGGTAACCCACCGTGCGGTCCATGCTACCATAGATGATAGGCACATCCATGAAGTGGTGCTTGCCGTCGCGGGTGTTTCCGGTGCGCACCTGATAGCCAGCGAACGCCGCAAGCACCTGCACAATCATGCGCTTGAATTGCGCATCATAGAAGTAAGGCTTGCGTCGCAGACCACGGAGGGCACCCTCTTGGGTGTCAACCTGCGTGCTTTGCTTTCTGGTCTCAGGAGTTCTTGTTGCCATGTACTCTTACCTTGGCACCACCACGGCGCGGTGAATCGATGTTCTCATACTCTCTTGAGTTCTGAGGCACTGGGTATATAGTCGGTCCCGAGGACAAGTCCTTGGACAAGAAATTGCCGCTGTCCATGCCCTCGTCAAACTCTTCGTCTGATTCCAGAACCTCGTAGTCATTGATAGTTGCCTTCGACACAGCGAATTCAGTTTCGCGGTCGGTGAGATTTCCGAACAGGATGTCATCGGGGTCAAAAGAGAACTCGATGAGCACTTCGTTCTCTGCCAATCCACTGTAATAGGTCACGACGTAGTCCTTGCCCAAGCTCATGTAGATTCCGTTGCCCGGCATGTTCATGGTGTACCCTTTCTTCAAAGGGAACTTCTGACGTGCATCTCTACCCGACGTGAGCGTACCGGTGCGGGGGTCATAGTTCATGACCTTGTATCCCACCATCGGCTTGCCTTCGATAAGCCTAATGAAGCTCTCGGCCATTCCTGGCACTCGCTCCTTGATGCTAATCAGCGAGGGATTCATCACCATACGCACTGTAGCAGGAGGACCACCACCCATATAGTTGTCCTTGATGTTGGTCACGTCGATGATGTCGAATCCGAGTTCATCCACGATGGCAGCAAGGGAGTTGGTGGATAGCTTATCTCCATCACCACGTAGTTGATGGGTGAACTGTGCAATCTCTCGATTGATGGTTGGTTCGTCAATACCCGCTTGGCTCAACCCTTGGCGAACGGAGTCTATAGTGATGCCACGGAAGGATTGCCCTCGACCATTGATGGTCAGTGTATTCCCCGGAGCTACCTCAACAGGAATGACTCCAGGCACCGCAGCCTGATAATCGAATGCTCGACGGTCATCCGCATAGGTCTTGGCAATCGGATACTGATTGCTGAGGAACACTGGGGACCGAACGTTCTTGTGTTGTCTCAAATTACCAGCAGCATGTATCAGGTCCATGTACTCATCCGACCCACTCTCGACCTTTTGCATCTGGTCTTGGATAGCCATCCACTTTTCGGGATCAGTCAGATAATCAACCGACAAGGTTCTACCCTCGAACTCGCTGATTTTCTGCAATTCTGGTGTCCCATGATACCAAGTCGAGTTCGATGTGGCTTCAAGGAGTTGGAGGAGGCGCATTAGTTTTCAATCTCCCCGTCGTTCTCCTTCTCAACCCACGGCTCCAGATTGTTGCCACCATCGTGAGCAAGGTTCGAGCGGTCCTGGCGCTCGGTGAGCACATCGTGGATACTCTTGAGTTCCCACTTCCTTTCACGGTCTGTATCAGAACGATCCGACATGAACTCGCGTAGCTGGACCACCCAGTTGTATGGGCTCCACTCGCGCTTCTGGTCCTTCTCCATCAGCTTCCAACGATTGTTCTCCTGGAAGCGATAGAGACGATTCGGCACAAAGTCCATGCGAACGAACCAGTCACCCACCTGTGGAGTCGGTGGAAAGTCGGTGCCCTGGTCAACGGGCTCCCCATTGTCGGGCTTGCCATCCCCGGTCCAGCGGTATGGGTGACGGCTCGGATGGTCGGGACACCAGTAAAGGATAGTCGTATCGAACCACGTCGTGTTGACGTGCTCGGTAGCTAGCTGCTGATTCGCTTCTGTGGTCGCCTGCATGGCGTCCAGGTTCGACATCTGCTTGGCGAGGGTCCGTCCGTACTCGTCGCGACGGTTGAAGATGTCCAGGAACTCCTGCTGATGACGCAGTGGTCGTAGGGTCAGCGCAGAAACGTGTCGATTGTAAGTTGGGTCATAGCCAGTGGGGGACCATACAATAGAGCTAACCTCATACCACTTATTGGCAATTCTTCCATCAATGCCAACCTCTCGGAGATGGGGCATTTCGATGACATCACCTGGGGCCAAACGACGTTCGCACTGCTTCTCCATCTCCTCGGTGTGTACCTCGACGGTGATGACATCGTTAGCCAGAGCCATGCCAAAGCGGGCATACTCAAGTTCGTTCTGGCTGACGGTGTATGTGACTCGGAGGCGTGGAATTTCATCGAAGTCATACTCGCGGTCCCTATTCTCATTCAAGATAGTGTCTTGTACGCCCAAAAACGAGCCCACGTCCGTTGGACCCTCATTCTGCGGTCCGAACGGGTTCTCGCGCTGGTCATCTACGTCAAACAAGTTTCCTTCATCATCCGTATCCGGTCCATGTGGATCATGCTCGACGCCCAAGGCATCCTCGTCCTGAAGGAAGGTTCCCTTCAAACGATAGACGTTGATGTCCACGCCACCCATGTCAATGTGTAGCTTGATGAGGTCGCCGATGAACTGACTGGTCTTGGTCTTGCGCCCGAAGTGAGACGGGCCGTCAGTGTCCTTGGCAAACCATGTGAACGGGTTCTTGGGCTTGAACTTCGGCATGTTAGCTCATTCCTACACGAGCCTTTCTGTCCGCCATGTACTTGCGCCACTGGTACACTTGGTCCAAACGGTCAAGTTGCTCTTGCACCTTCTTCAAGGAATACTCGATGTCGTTCACTTGGAGGGGGTTCAGCATGCCTTCAGGGGCTTTGCCGCCGCCTTGGGTATCGACGCTGGTGCGAGCCAGTGCTTGGGCGAGTTGGTCTGAGAGACGAGAGAACTCGCGCCACAGTTGACCGGGGTCAGCCGCTTCGTTGACGATTCCGGCTCGCTTCTTCAGGTCATTCAGGTCCATCATGTTATCCTCGGATTGGCTGTGGGACCATCGGTCCATCAACGTAGAGTAGAAGGTCATCTTCCAGGCGTTGCTTGTCGGCGGTGCCTTCCGACACCAGAGCCTCACCCTTCATCGTGGTGCCGCCCTGCGCACCTGGGATGGTCGCGAAGATGCGGTACTTCTCGCCGAGGATGCACTTCATCTCGGCAAGGTGGTATTCTTGTAGCCAGCGCTTGGCGAAGTGGTCCCGCAGTAATTCCTGGAAGGACTTGAGCACCCAGGTTTCGATGACTACCTCCTCATTCGGGGTGTTGGGAACCTGGAGCAAGAAGATGGTGCTCTTCTCCGGTCGCCAGATGAACTGAATCTCGCGGACGAAGAGACGGTCCAGGGTCTCCTGGTACTGGAGCACGAAGTCGTAGGACTGGAGGTCGAAGGCTGCTCCGTTCTGACCAATGCCTCCGCGAAGCAATGTGTTCGCCGTGGCTGCACCGAAGGATTCGAACGCACCCGAACCACCCGACTGTCCTCCGAAGAGACCACGGGCACGCCAGATGCGTACAACGCCGCTCACTCGCTCGTCCAGGACGTACTCCTGCACGGCGGGAACCAGAGTCAAGGCAGAGTAGCCACGGTACACCGAACCGCCGCCCATCTGTCGATAGAGGTCCACGGACCGGTTCCAGGCGGTCGAATAGTCATCATCTTCCAGGTGGACATCGATGCTTGAACCACCCAGACGAATGAAATTCTCATGGTACAGACGCTCCAGGAGACGGTGGGTCTCTGGTTCGTTCGTCTCATGGTCTGCTGGTTGCAAGAGTTCTGCGTCGGCCATTCGGTGTTCTCCATGCTGGTCTGAGTATTTACCCGGAGTTTCTTGAAATCCGAATGGTCAAGAACCATATATAGTGGTAGGTGCACGACCCTCTTCGGGTCGCCACTGTGTGAAACAAGACCGAAGGCGGTAAGCCCTAGCGTGTGAAGCTAGGCTATTGAAGTCCTCCGGCAGTACATTGGAGACGTATCATGTTTAACTCGACACGAGAGTTCGAGGCTACCGTGCTGGTGCGCGGGAAGCCTGTCACCGAGGTCGTCCACAACGGAAAGACCTACATCGAGGGTCGTAGGAAGTCTACCTACGAACTCTACTTCCGCAACAACACATCCCAAGACGTGCTCGTGGTACCGTCTGTCGATGGCCTTAGCGTCGTTGATGGCGAGTCCGCTGGCATTGAGTCCCCTGGCTATGTGGTCGGTCCCTGGAGTGAAGTAACCATTCCTGGCTGGACCACGGACAGCGAGACGGCTGCTGAGTTCATCTTCCACGCACAGAACGCTTATCGAGACGATGAGCAGACCTACGCAGAAGAGATGGGTCAGGACCGCCGGAACCAGGGAGCCATCGGCTTCATGGTGTTTCGCCAGAAGCCAAGGATGGTGTGGCCATCTACCCCACGTCCCTTCAAGAAGGGAGGACCGGACCCGTTCCGGCGTCGGTATGGTGCCGCTCCATCCACTGGGGGCTTCGTCTACGATTCCTACACTGGGGACGCTCCTCTTGGGGGCGAGTCCGAAGTGCGGTCTATGGGTGTCAGCAATTCGGTGCTCGATAGCGCCGTTATCGGGTCGTCGGTCGATTCGCTCGGGAACCACCCGAACGTCTTCGGCGATCTAGCTGATGTGATGGATGCGGAGAAGAGCCTTGGTACCGGCTTCGGTGACGCCGTCGAGTTTGAGACTCAGAAGGTTGAGTTTCAGCGTGAGTCAACCCACTGTGCGGTATTCGCATTCTTCTACGACACGCTCAAGAACCTGCGCCGTGCTGGTGTCCCTGTCGAGCAATTCAATCGACACTACACCGAAAGCTACGACACTGGTCCTGACCCGTTTCCAAGCTCTCCAGAGGTCGCTGGCTATGCCAACGCACCGAGGGGCTGGACGGGGCGCAAGTACAAGAAGACACGCTCATAATCCAACCAACTGAGGACAAACTCATGAAAGACTTGAAAGTAGTATCGAAGAGCCAGCAGCGGCGCAAGGCTGTACAGAAGGATCTCAAGGCCGACACCATCATCCACCTGCTTGTGGATGCGTCGGGCTCGATGTCCAGCATCACCAAGGACACCCTGGAAGGGTTCAACAGCTTCATCGCGGCTCAGAAGAAGGAAGAAGCTGAGATGGAGGGAGGCGAAGGCGTCCTCGTGACCCTGACCCTATTCGACACGGAGTGGGACCGTCGCAATGGATGGGACCAGAAGCTCCGCATCGTGCGTCCATACGAAATCGTGAAGCTCGATGATGTGCCAGAACTGACCGGTGACGTGTACCATGCCGAGGGCGGCACCCCACTGCGTGATTCCCTGGCGTACTCGATTCAGCACACCGACGACACTCTTGCTCGTGTGAGCACCAAGAATCCCGATGTGCTGTTCGTGGTCATCACCGATGGCGGCGAGAACCAGTCCAAGGAGTTCAGTGCTTCCGACGTGCGCGAGATGGTCCAGTCCCGAGAGAAGTCGGGATGGACGTTCGTGTACATGGGAGCGGATCAGGACTCGTGGGCTGAGACGCAGAACCTTGGCTTCCAGTACGGCAACGTGCAGAACTACGCCAAGGCGGATATCGCGAACGATGCTTTCGCAACTGTGGCTACGGCATCGAACGCGATGCGGGCTACGTCTCGGGTCATGAAGAAGCAAGGACTGGTGGCAGAGTCTTACACCACCAGCACTATCTTCGCCGATGCGGGCGTCAGGACCGAGGACGACTCAGTCGTCGAGTAATGACACGCTAGGCGTGGCTCTGGCCGCGCTCCGGCGCTGCTCTTCGAAGGCGGCTCGTCGTTCTGCGGCGAGTCGCTTCTTCTTCCGTTCCTCCGGTCGCTCGACGAAGAGGTACCACGCCGTGAACCCAACGACGCCCACGATGATGGCGACGACGAGAAACCTGAAGAACAGCAGGAATGGCCACAGGAACATCCCGACGAAGAGCCACGGGTCGGTCCACGAGAAGACCTCGTAGTCGCCAAAGATCATGTGGTACAGGATGCCGACGGCAAGGTAGATTCCCGAGCCAACGACTCCGAGCTTGAAGTTCAACTCCACGGTTTTCGCTGGCGTCTTGGTCTCAGTGCTCATAGCCCAGAACCTCCTTGCGGAAAGCCAGGACCAGACTGGTGCTCATGCCAAGAATGGCCACTCCTATGGCTGCGTAGAAACAACCGGTCGCAATGAGTTCGCCCATCAGAGTGTCCCGGTGTAGCCGTCCTGAGCCGCATCCCATGACACATCGTCCGCCGGGCGGGCGTCGGCGCGAAGCTCGCGTCGGCTCGGCAGCGGGCGCACGGAATCCGCGATCTCCCGGTCCGTCACGTACGGCTCGTCGCCGATGGCGGTCAGGGTCTCGTCGATGGTGTCCAGGATGAGCACGCTGTTCGGGCGTCCATCCTTCTCGAATTGACCGGCCACCGCGTGGCACAGTCGTCGAATCAGGGCATCCCTGTCCGTGACATCATCCCAGGTCGGGTCGTCGATCTTCTTCGTCGGTCTCATCGCATCATCTCCGCTTCTTGGGGAATTCCCCGATATTGCAGTTCACGCCATTGCGGGCGCAGTATACCAGAACGCAGACGATAAGTGCAACCGCACATACCTCGTTCCAGTTGTCGATAATCCAATAGAGTATATTCATGAGGGGAACCCTCCGGTGTTGAGGAGAAACCTCAAGCCGCGAAGCGTGCCTCTTCTCGCTCGATAGCGATAGCGACATCTTCCCACCCGTCACGCTGATAGGCTTCGGAGCCGTAGCATGCCTGAATCTCGGTCCAGTGGTCTGGGTCCAGGTCAGGGTGGTTAGCGTTCAAGTAATCGGCAAGACGCTCCAGGCGCTCGACAGTGATGTCTCGCGAATCAACGGTCCAGGTCGTCAGACCCTCTTCATCGACATCTGAGGGGTCGATGTGCCAACCGTTGATAGTGAATGCTGCCGCATCGTGAGCGAACCGGCGACCATCGGGGGCCTCCGCTACGACGTAGTGAACCGAACCTTCGAGGGAGCCCCGAGGGTTGCCAAAGTCCGCCATTTCCACGTTGTTGCCAACGATGGTGAGGTCTTCTCTAACGGCAAATGTCAGTTCAGTTGCGTTCACGTTTTCTTACCCGGTTTCTCAAACTAGGCTAGTAGTATATACCAGCCCTGAACTTTCGTCAAGAAATTTCGGCGCTATTTCACGAAAACGTGGGCTCCGTCACACACTCTATTAAGCCCTTGATTTTCCCGCGCTTTTCGGAATCTGATGGGTTGGCTAGTTCGCAACCCCCTCTTTCTCCAACAAAAATCACGCGGAGAGAACGACCAGTGATGGCTTCCAATGGGCTCTCATCGACCTTGCCGACCTCGATCTTGACCTCCAGCATGCGGTTGCTGGAGAAGGGGTAGACCTCGAACAGCTTGTATTCGAAGCCCTCGCCGTGCTCGGCGATGACCCTCTCGTGCAGGGCATGGAGGGTCTTGGTCTGAGAGGGCGTGGCGCTCTCTGGAATGGTCAGGGTCATACTGCCATTTCTCCTCGGCGTTTCTTCTCTTTCTCTTCCTTGTATCGTTCCCTGATGTCGCCCTCGGCCTCCTCTAAGCACTTGGCGGCGGCATTCGAGGACCATGCGTTGACGATGGGCTTCGAGAAGGGCTCCATCGCGTAGACCTCTTCTATGAGTTGGTCAGCGAACACCCTCTGCTCTTCAAGGGTCCGGTCAGGAAGCGGTCCACCTTGAGCAACGATCTCCTGGGTATAGTAGTCCGCGACGCGCATGGAGAAGCCCACGCTCACTTTGGCCTCTTCCTTGGTGAGACCGGCGAGGCGGTAGATTGCAAACTCGTTGCGTAGGGAGAAGTCGATTTGGCACTCCAGCATTGCAGGCTCGGGTGCCGGTACGAGAATCTGGGCGCGGGTCACTGGACTCGCGACAATGAAGGCGAGGAAGGCTAGTGTGAGAAGGATACGAATCATCTTCATGTTCTCTCTGGTTGAACCACTCCAATCTTAAACATACACCGGACCAACTTCAATGTCAACCCGGTAAATACTATGTACCCCGCGAACTTGGAGAAATAGACCATGGGACACAGCCTAGCCGGAAAGCGAGTCGATGACGTTCTCGTTGAAATTCTGGGACCAATCGTCGGTCGGAATCACTGGCCAGCGCTCGGTGCTGCTGCGCCTGCCCTTCAGGTTCAGCTTTTCGGTGCTGACCCTGCTACCTCCGTCCAAGTAGAAACCTGTGTGGTTCTGGAATACGTCGGTACCAACAACTCGAATGCCGTCGGTAGCACACCGGTTCGCGGTGCCAAGCTCACCTTCTCCCGCGAGGCTGCGGACTGGTCTCCTCTGGGTGCTCCTGTCCTGGTCGGCACTGGATTGGTTGTTCTGGCTCCACCGGCTGCAACGATTGATGTTCCGATTGCTATTCGGGCTCGTGTTCTCGCAGTGGGTCCAGTCTCGACCGTCGAGGAGACCGGTACTTTCGTTCTTGGGACACTCTGGGGCTAAGACCTCGCTCCCTGAGCCATTCCATTTGCTCCTGTTCGGCACGCTTCGTGCTGAACCGTCGCTTCATCTTCCACGACTGGGATACAACCTTTATATTGTGTTCCACATGAAGCCCACATACCGTGCGCCCCCTGATGGGGACTTCGTGAACCACGTGCATCGGTAGCCCCATCTGAACTGAAAGCCGCTCAGCATCCTCCTCGATGCGCCTAATGGCGTCCAAATCCGCCCACGGTGGTGTTGCACGTTTGATGAAACGACGCCTTCTGTATCTTGTTTGCTGGTCCACATGGTCGTCTGGATTTTCCTGACGAAGTTTCGATGCCCTCGCACGGGCGCACGCGACGCACCCTCGGGTGCTCCGATACCTAGTTCTGCCGCCGCATTTCGAGCACGGCTTACTTAACTCAACCGTTAGCAAGGTTTCCATGCAACTTACTTAAATACATGTACCTAAACGCGCGTTCAACTGCGCCCATTTAGTCAAGAACAACTCACTAGGAGATTCATTACAATGGCTACCCAACAGCTTCTTTCCCAGTCGGGCGCGGCTGCTCCGGCAGCAGGTGGTACTGGTCCTATCACTGCCTTCCCAGGCAGCGATGGCATTCGACTCATCCAGGTAAACCCGGCATCGGGTACTCCGTTTATCGGAACACTGGAGATTCGCGGCACCAACAAGCCTGCACCGGGCGCAGGTGACTTCTCGGTCATCGCAACCATCGACTTCACGGGCCACCAAAGCTCGTTCACTCTGTACCTCCAGAACTCTTCGACCAGCGTTCAGGTAGTCTTGACTGCCGCTTCGCAGGGTCAGATTTCTGTCTTTGGTGACAGCAACAACGGCGGACTCGTCGGCGGCTCGGGCACTTCGCTCGTTCAGTCCACGGCAGTCGTGACCTCCCAGAACAAGGTGACCGTCGTTGGTCAGTTCGTTCACATCCAGGCAGCAACCGTTCCTTCGCTGACCTCCGATGACGTGGTCTACGCCAACAACTTCAACGAGACCGCAACCGACAAGTTCGAGTTCTACGACACCATTCTGGAAGGCATCACGACCGCTGGTGTGACCGTCGCTGACCTCAACCTGCTGGCTGGCAAGGCTGTCTACGGCCTGACCAGTGCAGACCTCTGCAAGCTCGCAGACGTGGACGCTTCGGCTTCCGAGATGAACTTCCTCATCGGCGTGTCTTCCGGCATCCAGGCTCA
>CAJIAN010000098.1_pt1 | contig 12194 bp, 11 predicted proteins | sample 9199061 | NCBI WGS metagenome assembly CAJIAN01 (sample SAMEA7708264, study PRJEB35096) | sediment metagenome | biome: marine neritic benthic zone biome [ENVO:01000025]; feature: sediment [ENVO:00002007]; material: shallow marine sediment [ENVO:03000034] sea grass bed [ENVO_01000059] ...
CGCAGGGCCCTCAGGAGCACGATCTTGTCATAGATGTCGCTGCCGAGGATGCCGATGGCTGAGAATCCACGGGCGCCCGCTCTTCTGTACCTTTGGTGCTGATCCTTGATCCGTTCGACGAGGCGCCGCACATAGTCCGTCTGCGACCTGCCCTCCGGAAGCCGTTTGTCGACTTTGGATTCGAGGCCCGGTTGAGTCGTCGTGGCGTCGGGGATCTGCCGCTCACGGGCCTCGTCGGGAAGCCGGCCGTCGATGCCACGCAGATACGAGAACCACTTCACTCTGTCTTTCGCGATCGCCTCGAGGCGGTCAACAACGGTGGAGTCTCCACGCCGTTCCGGAAGGATATTCTCCCAGATCGCTCCGCGGAAGGCGCCCGCGAGGACGCTTCCATATAGGGTGTCGAATTCGGAAACGATCGCGATTCTCCCTCCCTCGTAGGAAGCCGGATTGTCATCGATTTCATCGGTAGGGCGCCGCAAGTCGATGCGACGGAGTCGCAGTTCTTCCACGAGCTTTTTGCAGAGTTCCTCGTCCGTGTTACTCGTTCGGTAGATCTTGAGTCCGGCGTGAGGAATGTCGATCACCCACTCGTTCTCCGTACCCTCCATCCGATCGGAACTGTCCTCCTTGCCGAGCGATGTCTTGATGCGGCTGAAACCGGGCACAAGCCTGCCTAAGACGATGGATGTCACGGTTGGGAACGGCGCGTACATCGTGACCGGGAACTTTTCAGCAACCGATGCGGTATCAATCAGTGGCTTCGCATCTTTGTCCGCCGCGCCCCGAAGGAGACTGGCCAGACTGTCGGATCCATTCGGCCCGATGAACCGGAACGAAAGGCGTGCCTCACCGCTACTGTCGATCCAATTGGAAAGGTCGTCCCCCGGGGAGCGTACAAACGCGGCGAGACCACGGTAGTGAGTGGTGGCAAGCCACGATTCGTCGATATAAACGACGAGAACCTTGGAGAATTGCTTCCGGATGCGGGCCTTGCCTTCGTGGTACGGGCTCGACGGCTCGAATTCTTCGTAGGGCAGTCTCCAGACCTGGACGCCGTCGCCTTCTTCCCATGGAGGGAATATCGCGTGGGCAATGCGCGTGCTGTATTTGGGGCGGTAGCCCGCACGCGCTAGGGCTGACACGACCGAATATCGTGTTCGCAGTCGTTTCTCCGCGTCTTCCGGATACGGCGCACCCGACATCATCACACCCAAAAAGAGCACGTTTCCCTCGGTATTTTCGCGGATGTCTCTCAGCAGATACCCTAGCGTATGCAGGAGTTTGGGTTCCTCCGCAACGGTATTGCTGTCCGATTCGGATTCGTTTGGCGCTTCCGGCAACTCGTCCCGAACGGTGGAGATCGCGGCAAGAGGATCCTGCCACAGGCGCGCCTCGACTGTATTTGGGACGGTGACCACCCTCGACTTGAGCGCCATTGATTCCGGACGCGGGCTGTCGAGCCGGCTTGGCGCGGAGAAAATGCCCCATCCCACCAGCATGAGTACGAACAGATTCGGCAGGACGAGCCCGGAGCTTCCTCCCTCACTCGGGTTCATGCATGTTTCCTCCTAATCAATCTGGGCTTGAACGTCCGGCAACCGAGCAGGACGTGAATCAAGCGATGATGAAGAGGGGCGGGTTTTCCTGCAAGGGGAAAAACCGAGTCGAAGAGAGTTAGCTAGCGGCGGCGGCGCAGAGCGAGAACCGAAAGGGCAAGACCTGCGAGAACAACCCCCGAGGGCTCTGGGACAATCGTCGGATTGTAGTTCGCGTTGTCGAAGCCGTGGAGCGTCTCCAGGGCGAGGATGTCCGCCTGGGTCAGGAGCGGTCGCATTCCCTGTAGAATGGTGTCGTTCATCGCCATCGGACCGTAGTCACCCGAGGCACCCGCGCCGTCGAATGGAAAGTCCGGTTCCGGCACGGTTGTCATGTAGGTGAAGTGCCCATCGACATAGGTCAGCTCCGTGCCATCGACGAGATCGAGATCACCATCGCTGCCGGTATCCATGTTGGCATACTTCGTGTAGCTGCCCAGAATTCCGAGAGCGTGGCCGACTTCGTGAATGGCCACTGAGAGCATGTCGTAGTTATTCCGCTCAGCGCTTCCGAGAGCGGCATCGTAGTGGACATTCTCGACGTTGATGAGTCCACCGCCGAGATCGTCGCTGCGAGCAGAACTCTTACCGAACTCGGAATTCTCCCAGGGAGTCAGATCGACGAAGAAGTCACTATCGTCATTGTCCCAGCGCAGGCTGCCGTTGAACATGGGATAGTCCGGCGGGAGATCGATGAACGACGTTCCTCCGACGGCAAGCGCGGTGGAAGAGGCGCCCCAAGTCACCGCAATGGTGTGGCTCAGAGACACCGTGCTGTTCGCGAAGGCGGCCTCCCAATAGTCTCCCGCAGCACGAATCAACCCCTCGGCGGCGCTGCGCTTCTCAGCGTCAGTGGTTGAAACGGTCCACGAGTCGTTGTGGAGATTGCCCCACGCCGCACCGACTCCGAAGTTATTGAAATCAAAACTGACGGTCAGTTGACCAAATGCGCTAGCTCCTGCAAAAACCAGAATGAGACTAGCGAGAATTGTTTTCCGTTTCATAAAGATCAACGACTTATGGGATCATGCGTGACTTCCAGATATTTCAGAAGCCATGATAATTATAATTATAAGATATTTCCGATTTCTTGCAAATTTTTGTTAGGATTTTTGAGGCTTGCGCGTTCGGACTGGTGGGGTTTTCTTGGTGAAGCGATGCTCGCACTTCGGGACAACACGCTGGGCCGCAGGAGTTTCCTCCGGATTGGCGGCCTATCGCTTGGTGGTTTGTCGCTGGCCGATATTTTGTCCGCGAGAGCGGACGGTGGATCACTGGCTACCGGCAAGTCCGTCGTCTTCCTGTTCATGCATGGTGGGCCGCCTCAGACGGAAACCTTCGATCCCAAGATGGACGCCCCCGACGGCGTTCGCAGCGTGAACGGTGAAGTGCGGACCTCCATTCCCGGAGTGACCTTTGGAGCCGGTTTTCCGAAAATCGCGAAGCTCGCGAAGGACGTTTCCATCGTCAGGTCGTTCACCACCGGGAACGGCAATCACGACATCAAGCCGATCGTCGGGACGGCGACCGCGAAGGCGAATATGGGATCGCTTTATTCCCGAATCGCGGGACTCAACTGCGAGGAGACCGGGATGCCCACGAATCTTGCCTTGTTTCCCCGCGCGGTGCTGCCGGACACCCAGCCGGCGAACAACAAGTTCGGCAAGTTTGCCTCGACGGGTCCTCTGGGGAGTGCCTACGCGCCATTCATGCCCGGGGCTGGGGGCGATGCTCAGGAAGACATGATGCTCCATCTCTCCCGGCAGCGATTGGATGATCGGCGGTACCTTCTCGGTCAGATCGACCAGTGGAAGCGCGGGGTCGACAAGTCTCAGACTTACGAAGGGATGAATCGTTTCCAGCAGCAGGCTTTCGACGTGGTCATGGGCGGAGTGGGTGATGCCTTCGATTTATCGAAGGAGGATCCAAGAACGTTGGCGCGCTACGACACCGGCTCTCTCTATGACGTTTCGAAGATCAGCAAGAAGTGGAACAACCACAAGAATTACGCGGATCATGCGCGGTCGCTAGGACGTCTCATGCTGCTGGCCCGAAGACTGTGCGAACGTGGCGCGGGGTTCGTGACCGTGACGACGAACTTTGTCTGGGACTTCCACGCGGACAAGAACAACGCCACCGTCGATGAAGGGTTTGGTTATGTCGGAACGCCGTTCGACCACGCGGTTTCCGCGTTCATCGAGGATGTGAAGGCGCGGGGATTGAGTGAAAAGATCCTCCTTGTCGCTTGCGGAGAGATGGGACGCAATCCGAAGGTCAACGCCAAAGGCGGTCGCGACCATTGGGGCAAGCTCGCGCCACTGCTGCTATCGGGTGGCGGACTGCGGATGGGGCAGGTGATCGGGAAATCAAGCCGCGATGCGGGAGAACCGGCCGACCGTCCCGTGACCAACGCCAATCTCGTGTCTACGATCATGCACACCGTTCTCGATATTCCGAAGCTGAGAACGGTCAGCGGCATTCCCGCGGAAATCGGGCGTGTGATCACGGGAAGTGAACCAATCAGCGAACTGTTCTGATCCGATGATGCGTTCGGTACTGGTGGCGCTTCTGTTGGTTCCCCTAGGCGATTTGCGGGCCGACGAAAGTGCGGTGTCGGACATGAAGGCGCTCGAGGAAGTCAGGAAGAAGATCGAACGCAAGATCCCGAACACGTGGGAGGTGGTGTTGAATCTGGCCGGGGGTGACTTTTCAGGTGAGGATGCCCCGGCTCTCGTCGTCCGCACCAAGAGGCCTGTCGCCACTCTGACGCAGTACCCAAGCCCCGCCCCCGGACAAAAACCGGCGGAAAGAGAGGGAGTCTTCGAGATCAAGTTCGAATGCGTGCCGCCGGTGACCGAAAGCGAGTATGCGGCCCTTGCAAAAAAGAACGCGGAGAACACCAAGCGCAGACTGGCTTTTTCCAAGGAGCGCCTTCAGGGAATCTCGTGGGGTGCGAAGTCGCCGTCCCCTTACTCGCCTGCGAGGTACAGTCCCGAGGGCGAGGCGCAAGTGCGGGCGGTTCGAGAGTACGCGTTTCTCTGGATGCGGACGCAATTGCGGGATCTCCCTTCGCATCACTATGGGCGCCTCTCGTTCGACCGGCACTATCCGTACTTCACAAGGATCCGAAATCCGAACAAGGCGAAGCAATTCCAGAAGCTGCTCAAGGACTTGGACACGATTCTCAAGCCTTACCGCAAGTCCGAGTAGCGGGCAGGCGTCGGATCATAGCAAACGCGATCAGGCAACCCGCGACTCCTCCGAGAACGTCGGCCATCCAGTCCAAAGGGTCCAGACCCATCCGGCCCGGGGTGAACGTCTGATGCCATTCGTCGAGGGCACCGACCAAAGCCATGGTAAGAATGGTTGCCGTGGCCGTGGCAATGGGGTTTTGGAGACGCTGACGGTTTTGCAGGAACAGAGCCGTACTGAACGCGAATCCTCCGCCGAGGAAATACCCGAAATGGGCGACCTTGTCGAGGTTCGTCAGTGTCGGGACTTTGGTGTCGAACGTGATCGAGCTCAGAACGAAGAGTGTGACGCACCAACAGGCGAATGCGATCCACCAGAACGTCGGCGACTTCACGGTCCGTGCGAGCCACGCCTTTTCTCGAATGCGCATTCTCGGCATGGGGCAAGTATACGCCGCTTCGAGGTGTTGTCTTTCATCCGCACATCCGCCGTGACTTCGGGATGGCTTTGTGGCATCTTCGCGGCCATGAATTCAATGAAATTCGCTTCCGTGATCATCGGCATCATCTTCGCCTCTGTGATTGCTTCCTCGTGCGCTTCATGGAGCCAGAAGCGGCAGGAGAAAAAAGAGAGATACGAGATCCGCCCGGAAAAGAAGGTTCACCACTACGAGCGGGCGAAGAAGGGCGAGGAGGAGGGATTCGAGAAAATGTGGGATCGAATCATGCGCGAGTGAGTTTGGCGGCGTCCTTTACACATTGATCATGCGGTGGACGATGTCCTCGGCGCTGACGATTCCGAGAGCACGGTCATCTTCCGAGTAGACGGCAGCCAGTTTCAACCCGTTGCGCCGCAATCGCTGGAACACCCCAACCGCATTCTCATCGGGCTTCGTCCGGATGATTCTACGCAGGTAGTTGATCGCACTTCCTCCGAGATCGGGGTTGCGCAGGATTTCAAAAACCTCGATGAGTCCGAGCATCTGGCCGTCCGAGGCCATGACCGGCAGTTGATCGTAGTCGGTTTTCCGCGCGAGCGCGACGATCTGCTCGGTGCGCATGTCCAGCGGAACGGCAGTGACTCCCGAAAGGGGAATCATCACCTGGCCAACCTCGATGTTTGGAAAATCCAGAACGCGCCGGATCATGTCGCTCTCGGCACGACCGAGTGTTCCTTCTCGTTCAATGACATCGGTGAGGTTCCTGAATTCTTCGTGGCCATCGAACCCTCGCGAGTTTCCGGATTCCTCTTCATCGGTCGAAGAATCGGAGATTAGTTGGGGGACGACGGCTGCGAGCCGCATGGTCCAACCGACGGTCAGATCGATCAGGCGCAAGATGGGAGTGAACAGCCGCAGCGATCGGTAGGGTGCCCGGCGGCAAAGTGACTTCGGTATGAGTTCGAAGGCGAACACGTAGACGGGCAACGAGACGGCAAAGGCGATTGCATATCCGGTCGGCCCGAAATGGCCAACCAGTTCCAGCGTGGTGATGGCGAAGACGAGAAGGGCTGCGACATCGTTGACCAGAAGAACGGAAGCGAGGAGTCGGTCGCGGTGTTCGAAAAGACGTTGCAGGGTCGCGGCGCCCCACGTGCCCGCTTCCCGCGCCTGGTGGCGGACCCGGGCGCGGTTTACGGTGAGAATTGCGGACTCCGCACCCGAGAGGATGAACGACAGAATCAGGCAGAGGGTGAGGGCGGTCCAGCTCATAGCTTCTCGGGAGCATTCCGGCGGTTTGTCGTGGAAAGCAGAAGCTCCTCGATGCGCTTTGAGTTCGATTTCCGCACCGTTGCCACGATGTCGCCGAGCGTGATCGTCTCCCCTCGCTCTGGAACTTCGCCCAGCTTGGTGAAGATCAGGCCCCCGATGGTGTCGAGACCCTCTTCTTCCAAATCGGTTTCGAGTTCCTCGCCGATGTCATCAAGTCGGGCCGTTCCCGTGACGAGCAGTGTCCCACGACCGATGTGCAGGATTTCCTGCGGCGTTTCCGCATCGGGCGCAGCGTCTCCAACAATGATTTCGACCATGTCGGTCTGCGTGACGATGCCCTCGAAGCCGCCGAACTCGTCGAGGACGATGACGAGGGATCTCGGCTCCTGCAGATAGCTTTCGAACATGTCGATGGCGGGCATCGTCTCCGGAGCGAAGACCGGTGGCCGGATGTGGTCGCGGTAGCGTGGTTCGGGCGAGGGCGATTGGAGGTAGGCAGCGACGTCGAGCACACCGACGATCTCGTCGGGTGTCTCGTGGTAGACGGGGATGCGTTTATGAATCTGCTCGCGAATGGCCCGGTCCGCTTCCCGGTCGCCGAGATCGTCGGCAAGAACACCCACCTCGACTCTCGGTGTCATGCAATCCTTCGCCGTCTTCGACCGCAGCTTGATGATTTCGCGTATCATCTCGCCCTCGAGATCCTCAAGCGAACCCTCGTCCTTTCTCATCTCGACGAGCGTTTCCAATTCGTCTTCCTTGACGTCGGACGGCTTCTTGACCGATGCGGTTGCGAGTCGGCTTGTGATCTTGTCGCTCAGCCAGGCGAGTCCGTTCGAGATGGGGGCGATGATCGGATGGAGGGCGAGCATGATTCCGGAGGTGAGCTTGAACACACCCCGTGGGCGTCCCAGCGAGAGGAGCTTTGGAAATACGTCCGCCAGCAGGATGATGGCGACGATGAGGGCAAGCGCCAGCGGGAAGCGCGGCAGATCGAACTGATCGGCCAGTCTGCGATGGAGGGCGAGGCCGGAGGCTGCCACGCCGAGGTTGAGAAACGCGCTGAGAAGCAGCGTCTGGTTTACGAAGGCATCCTTGCGCTCGAACAGACGCCCGAGTCTTTGACGAAATCTGTCGTTTTCTCCGGCAATGAGGCCCACCTGATGTTCTTTGAGCGCGAACAGGCCTGTCTCCAGGGCGGAAACCACTGCGGCGACAGCCACCAGTAGCACGAAAACGATGGCAAGTGCGGTCAGCGACATCTGCCTTGCGCCGAGCGTGTCTGCCGTTCTGGAAGTTTGCTTCCGATCATCTTCCCGAGATCGAAGGTAACGCTGTCTGGCGCGGTGCGTCGATGGCAAACTGTCTGCGGAACTGGAATTGCCTGTTGCGACCCTGCCGCCATGCGTTAGGGTGAATCGCAACTGATGTTTGGCTGCACCTTGTCAGGCACACGAATTATCGCCTGCCCGCTGGTAGCGGGTCTATTTCTCGCATCGACGACGGCAAGTTCCGTTGCGCAGTTCTCGGTCGACAGTTACCTTGTCGTCGATTTCCACACGAAGAAAATCCTGTCGGAACATCACGCCGGGAAGAAACGCCAGGTGGCGAGTCTGACGAAGATCGCCACCGCGATGGTGACGTTGGATTGGGCAACGGCAACGGAGGCGGACATGAGTCAGAGGGCGATCGTTCCTCCGGCCGCAGCGAGTATCGGCGGGCCGAATCCGATGGGGCTGCAGCCGGGAGATGCGATCTCACTTAGAGATGCGCTCTTCGCGGCGATCAGCGCTTCCGACAACCTTTGCGCGTTGACGCTCGCGAATCACATTGGCGGAGATCTGCTCGCGCGCAGTGGAAAGCGCGGAGATCCGGTGAAGGAGTTCGTCAAACAAATGAATGCACTCGCAGTCAAGCAGGGGGCCACGAACACGCGATTCACGAACCCTCACGGAATGGATCACTTGAAGCCCGTTCCGCATTCCACCGCGAAGGACATGGCGCGACTCGCCCTCTATGCGATGGGAAAGGCGGGGTTCACCTTCTACTGTTCGCAGAAACAGCGCAAGATCAGCTACCACCGCGGCGCCCAGAAGAAGAGTTTCGTCGTTAAGAACACGAACAAGGTGCTTGGACTCGATTCCATCGACGGCGTGAAGACGGGACTCACGCGACTTGCCGGTCCCTGCGTTGTCGTCAGCGCGGAGAAGCCCTCCACGGTGACGAAACTGGAGGACGGGCGTTCACGCATCACGCATCATCGCCTCGTCGTAGTTGTCCTGGGTGCTCAGAGTCCGGACGCGAGGTTTGATGCGGCGAGGTCCCTGCTGCGGCGTGGCTGGGAGAAATACGACGCGTGGTTGGCGGCCGGTCGCAGGATTGCGGACCGCGACGAGTTGCTGAGCACCGGTGGCTAGCGGCGGAAGAAATTCCGCATGATGACTTTGCCAAGTCGGGTTCTTCGTGTAGTGGATCAGCGAACGACCTGACCATGCGAATCGGATTGCTCAACAGCGGGGGCGACTGCCCTGGCCTCAACGCCGTCATCCACGGCGTCGTTGGCGCGGCGACCCAGCTCGGCTGGGAAGTCATCGGTTTCCGCGAGGGATTCGAGGGACTGCTGCCACCGGGTGATTTCACCATGCTCGATACCGGGAAGGTCCACGGGATCATGAAGCTGGGCGGCACGATTCTCGGGAGCGTCAACAAAGGGAACTTTGCATCGAAGAAGGGAGCGGGGAATGTCGAGGAGCTTCCGAAGAAGATCATCGACAAGGTGAAGGAGATGCTGGAGATCCTTGAGATCGAAGCACTTGTCGTGGTGGGTGGCGACGGCTCGCTGACGACGGCACTGCAGATGTACCGGGCAGGGATTCCCCTCGTCGGAGTCCCCAAGACGATCGACAACGATCTGCAGGCTACCGCGAGTACGTTCGGATTCGATTCGGCGGTCACCACGGTCGTCGACGCGCTCGACCGGTTGCACACCACCGCAACGAGTCACAAGCGGGTGATTGTGCTCGAGGTGATGGGAAGGCATGCAGGATGGATCGCGCTCTATGGCGGTATCGCGGGTGGGGCGAACGTGATCCTTCTCCCCGAGATTCCCTTTGATTACGATGTCGTCGCCGAGGCGATACGAAAGAGAGCTTCCGCCGGCCACCATGCATCGCTGGTCATCGCGGCGGAGGGCGCGTTTCCTGCCGGAGGCGAGCAGAAAACGAAGTCGGCCGGGAGCGGAGGCGAATACAAACTCGGTGGAATCGGGGAAATGGTGAAAGAGAAGATCATCGAACTCACCGGAAAGGAGACGCGGGCGTGCACGCTTGGCCACTTGCAGCGCGGCGGATCGCCCACCAGTCTCGACCGTATTCTCGGTACGCGATTTGGGGTGAAGGCAGTGAAGCTCATCGAGGATCGGAAGTATGGCCACATGGTGAGTTACCTCTCCTACCACGTTGGCTCGGTTCTCATCGAAGAGGCGGTTCATGCCTTGAAACTTGTCGATCCCGAAGGTGAAATCGTCCAGGCCGCACGTGCCGTCGGGATCTCCTTCGGAAACTGAGCCGTTCCGGTACACATTCCACAAACCAAAGACCATGGAAGATCTCTTGAACCTACTCCAGAAAGACGCCCGCCGCTCTCCCGAGGAGTTGGCCGAACTGCTCGGCTCCGACGCGGATGCGGTCTCAGCCCGGATCACGGAATTGGAGCAAGCCGGCGCGATTCTCGGCTACCAGGCGGTCGTCGATCCCGAGCATCTCGACAACGGCGAGCAGGTAAGAGCGTTCATCGAAGTAAAGCTGATGCCCGAGCGTGACGGGGGATTCAATCGTCTCGCCGAACGCATTTCGAAGTTCGAGCAGGTGCACAGCTGCTTCCTCATGAGCGGCGGTTACGACCTCATGGTCATTGTCCAGGGTGAATCGTTGCGGAGCGTCGCACAGTTTGTCGCGGAGAAGCTGAGCTCGCTTGAAGGTGTGACCGCAACCGCGACGCATTTCCACCTGAAGACATACAAGCAATCCGGATTCCTCGCGCATGGTGACGCCGAGGGAGAGCGGCTCCCGGTGGCTCCCTAGGGAATCGGGGATCCTCCGCCGCTCCGTTGAAAGACGAAGCGGTGGGTCTGCGTTCCTTCCAGTTCCAACACCAACACCAACACATGAATCCTTCGGACAGAGTCGCGCGTCAGGTCGGGAGCATCCCCCGATCGGGGATTCGTGATTTCTTCGAACTGGTCATCGGACGGGACGATGTCATTTCGTTGGGTGTCGGCGAGCCGGACTACTGCACTCCGTGGCACATCCGCGAGGCGGCGATCTATTCATTGGAAAAGGGACACACGAGTTACACCTCCAACCTCGGTCTTGAGAAGCTCCGCAAGGGAATCTCGAAGTATGTGCGGAGTCACTTCGCGCTCGAGTACGATCCGAAGAGTGAGATCCTCGTCACCGTGGGCGTCTCCGAGGCTCTCGATCTTGCTTTCCGCGCGCTGCTGAACCCCGGGGACGAAGTTCTCTACCACGAACCGTGCTACGTCTCCTACTGTCCGAGCGTGATCATGGCCTATGGCACGCCGGTTCCCGTGCCGACACACGTCGAGGATGCCTTTTCGCTCCGCGTCGGGGAACTCGAAGCGCGTGTCACCGACAAGACGCGCGTGCTCATGCTGAATTTCCCCACCAATCCCACGGGAGCGATTCAGCCCGCATCCGAACTGGAGAAGATCGCCCAGTTTGCCGTTGCCCACGATCTCATTGTCATTACGGATGAGATCTACAGCGAGTTGGTGTATCGGGAGAATCACGAACACGTTTCCATCGCCACATTTCCGGGGATGCGGGAAAGGACGGTTCTCCTGCATGGGTTTTCCAAAGCCTTCGCCATGACGGGTTTTCGTCTCGGTTATGTGTGTGCACCGCCCGACCTGACGGAGGCAATGATGAAAATCCACCAGTATGCGATGCTCTGCGCTCCGATCACCAGTCAGGTTGCGGCCATCGAAGCCTTGGAGAATGGTCGGGGCCCGGTGGAGGAAATGCGGAGATCGTATGCCATGCGGCGCAATCTGCTGGTGAAGGGATTCAACGAAATGGGGCTTCAGTGTTTCGATCCCGGGGGTGCGTTCTATGCGTTTCCGTCCATCCGCGATACGGGTCTAACGAGCAACGAATTCGCGCTCGGCCTTCTCGAGTCGCAGTCGGTCGCGGCAGTGCCGGGCGACGCCTTTGGAGCAAGCGGGGAGGGATTTCTCCGTTGCTGCTACGCAACGGCCGTCGATCAACTGAAGACCGCCCTGGAGAGGATCGCTAGCTACGTGGATTCGTTGAGCAAGGCCGGAGCCTGATGAGCGAGCAAGTTGGTCTGCGATCCTCCAAGACTTGGGCCCACGTGGCGCCCTTGTTTGTCTTCATGGGGTTTCTCCTGCTGCCGGAGATCCTCGAGAAGGTGGGGTTCTACGTTGACCACGAATACCTCCCGTGGTTTCGGCGGGCACCCGAGCAGTGGATTTATCCGCTCCAGACGCTCGTCGGCCTCGGGATTCTCGCCTACTTCTGGCGGCAATACGATTTCCGTCCGATCAGGCTGTCGGGGATTGTTCTCGGCACCGCCGCCGCCCTCGTGGGCATTCTATTCTGGATCGTTCCGGGACATCTCTATTGGCAACACGGCATTGGCGAGGGCTTGCC
>CAJIAN010000803.1_pt1 | contig 12187 bp, 3 predicted proteins | sample 9199061 | NCBI WGS metagenome assembly CAJIAN01 (sample SAMEA7708264, study PRJEB35096) | sediment metagenome | biome: marine neritic benthic zone biome [ENVO:01000025]; feature: sediment [ENVO:00002007]; material: shallow marine sediment [ENVO:03000034] sea grass bed [ENVO_01000059] ...
GTTCGACTGGACCGGCGACGGTTTGCCGGATCTCTGGGTGGCGAACGATTTCGACGACGCGGATCGGCTTTATCGGAACAACGGGGACGGAACGTTCCGCGATGTCACGCTGATGAGTGTGCCGCACACGACGTGGTTCTCGATGGGGGCCGACTTCGGTGACGTGGATGGCGATGCGCTTCCGGATTTCTACATCGCCGACATGTCGGGGAGCACGCACTACAAGCAGAAGACGGGCATGGGGTCGATGTCGGACAAGCTGTGGTTCATGGCGACGGCGAATCCGCCGCAGCTCATGCGCAATCACCTTTTCATCAACAGCGGGACACCGCGGTTCATCGAGGCGGGCTACCAGGCGGGGCTAGCACGGACGAACTGGACGTGGGCGGTGCGGCTTGCCGATCTCGACAACGATGGATGGAACGATGTCTACGTACAGGCGGGTATGTCGCGCAACTTCAACGAGAAGGACGACAAGAGCGTCCTGCGCCGGCAGCCGGGCAAGTCGCAGTGGGATCGCTTCGAGCACAAGCCGCCGATGAAGGAGAAGAATCTCGCGTGGCGCAACGAGGGCGAGCTGAAGTTCGCGGACACTTCGGCGAAGTGGGGGCTCGATCACTTCGGGATGAGCTATGGATGCGCGATGGCGGATCTCGATCGGGACGGGGATTTGGACATTGTCAGTGCGCGGCTCGACGAGCCGGTCGCGCTGCTGAGGAACAACTCGCAGACGGGAAATCGGATCAGCATCGCCTGCCCGGGGACGAAGAACCGCTTTGGTGTCGGAGCTCAGGTCCGGTTGAAGACCGAAAGCGGAACGCAGATTCGGACGCTGACACCCGCGCGCGGCTATCTTGGGTGGGATGAGCCGGTCGCGCATTTCGGGTTGGGTGGGGAAACGGCAATCAAGGAGGTGACGGTCCGCTGGCCCGATGGGATCGAGCGCCGGGTCGAGAATCTGAAAGCGGGGCGGCACTACACGATTCGGAAACCTGCCACCGGCGAACCCAAGCCCAAAGGAGGCCTTGCGAAACCGCCGCAATTTCAGGGTGCGGCCACGCTGCGTGCGGCGTTCCACCGGGAGCAGCCGTTTGATGACTTCATCCGCGAACCGCTCCTTCCGAACAAGATGTCGCATTGGGGGCCGGGGCAGGCATGGGGCGATGTCGATGGGGATGGCGACTACGATTTGTATCTCGGCGGTGCGACGGGCTCTAGCGGCATTCTCCTGACAAAACAGAGCGGGAAGTTTGCTTCTAAAGGCGGCGAGCAATTTGCGAAAGATCTCACCTCCGAAGACATGGGAGCGCTATTTTTCGACGCCGATGGGGACGGGGATGCGGACCTCTTCGTGGCGAGCGGGGGCGTTGAACACGAGGCCGGATCGCCAGGCTATCAGGATCGGCTCTACATCAATGACGGGATGGGTGGTTTTGCGAAGGCGGCCGGCGCCATTCCGAAGGAGACTGACAGCGGCGGACCGGTGGCGGCGGCCGATTACGATCACGACGGGGATCTCGATCTCTTCGTGGGAGGAAGATGCGTCCCGGGAAGCTATCCGAGAGCGGGAGTGAGCCACCTGCTGCGCAATGACGGTGGGAAGTTCACCAACGTCGCGCCGAAGGAACTGGCCGGTGCGGGAATGGTGACCGGAGCCTTGTGGTCGGACGCGAATGGCGACGGCTGGGTGGATCTGTTAGTCACTTGCGAATGGGGACCCGTGCAGCTCTTCCAAAACGAGAAGGGGAGATTGAAGCGGTCCGATGCTTCCGGGCTCGATGCGATCGAGGGATGGTGGAACGGGATCGACGGGCGCGATCTCGATGGCGACGGCGACATGGATTACGTGGTCACGAATTTCGGCCTGAACACCAAGTACCACGCGAGCGCGGATCACCCCGCGCTCATCTTCCATGGTGACATGGATGGGTCGGGCACCGCGCAGATCGTCGAGGCGGAATACGAGGGAGATACTCTCTTCCCGGTAAGGGGTCGTTCGTGTTCGTCGGGTGCGATGCCGTTCATCCTCGAGAAGTTCGAAAGCTACCATTCCTTCGCGCTGGCCTCGCTGCAGGAGATCTACACCCCGAAAATGCTGGAGTCGGTCTACAAGGTGAGCGCCACCGAGCTTGCCTCGGGAATCCTGCGCAATCGCGGGAAGGGCCGATTCACCTTCGAGCCCCTGCCTTGGCGCGCGCAGACCGCGCCGAGTTTTGGCGTGGCCATTTCCGAGTTGAACGGGGATGGCTTTCCAGACGTCGTGCTCGCGCAGAATTTCTCCCACGCACAACTCGAAACCGGACGCATGGCGGGCGGCGTCGGATTGCTGCTCGAGGGGAATCGTTCGGGCACGCTCGATCCGGTGGCCACGTCCGAGAGCGGCATCTTGATTTCTGGCGACGGACGGAGTCTCTCGGTCGCGGATGTGAGCGGAAACGGTCGTCCCGACATTGCGGCGGCGTTGAACAACCGGCCGATGATCGCGTTCCACAACGAGCGGCCCCCCGATCAGGCCGCGTTCCTTCGGCTGCGCATCAAGGGACCTCGGGGGAACCCACGCGGGATCGGTGCGCGCGTGACGGTGAAGATCAACGGAATGCCCGATCAGCGAGCCGAAGTCCATGCCGGAGAGGGATATCTGACTCAGCAGACGCCCGTTCTCACCTTCGGTGCCAGGCCCGAAGAAACCGCCGAGGTGCATGTCCGATGGCCCTCGGGTCTTGGTGAATCGACGCACAAGCTTCCCGTGAAAGACGGCGGTCGCGTCTTCGTTCTCACCCGTTCCTGAGCGGCGGGATTTTTCCCGCAAAATCCGGGAAAAATGTTTTGACAGAGAGTCAGCAAATCTCGCACGATGAGATTAATTAATACCCCTTCAACGCAACCCCTGTGTTCCAGCCAACCTCTCTCGCATCGTCTGTGCGGACGATCAACTGCAGGCATGGGATGGACGAGCGGGCTGCACAACTAGACTTCATTCAAACAATGCCACCCACACAAATCCTCAAGAAACTGGCCTGCGTTGCGTGTGCAATCGCGCTCCCCGTGTCTGTCACTGCGGACGAACTCATCCGCTACACCTTCGAAGACCTCGCGTCGCCGCTCACGGAAGCCGGTCCCGTCAGCAACACCGCTCCGGACCAGATCTCGGACGCCGCGACCATCGTCAATGCCGCCAACATGGATGTGGTCACCGGGAACCGTGTGACCTTCGACGGCCTGCGCTACGATCTTGGAACAAGTCTGAACATCATCACCAAGAGCGGTCACGTGAATTCGGGCATCCTGCTCTCGCAGCTCAATATCCGCGCGAATACCGAGTACACTGCGATGGCTTGGATGAACGTGCTCGACCAGTCCGGAGACCATATGATCTTCGCGACGAACCAAGCCGGCAGGGAACTCCACCTCGGAACACGCAATGCGTTCTACCACTCGGGGCATTGGGGCGACGATCTTCAGAACAACTCAACTCCCCAGGCCATGCCCAACACGGAGCCGGGAACTTGGCGCCATGTCACCTATCAGAATCGCAGCGACGGGACCCAACTCTTCTACCTCAATGGAGTCAAGATGGGAGAAGGCGCGCCCCAAGCCGACGGTAGCAAGCCCGACGACAGCAATCTGGTCATCGGCGATTGCCGCGATGCCCGTGACTATCAGGGCCTCCTCGACGAGATCAAGGTATTCAACAACCTGCTGACAGAGGCGGAGATCCGCGCGGCAGCAGTGGAAGGCCTGACGGCGGTCGTCGAACCCGCGATCACCAGCGCGGTCTTCACTGCGGTCGGCGAGGTGGAGATTCAGGTGACGGATTTCGATGACGGAATGAGCACGAGCACGATCGACGATTCGACGGTCATCCTGCTGCGCGATGGCGTGGCGGTTCCCGCGACCGTGACGAAGAATGGGGGCGTGACGACGATCACGCATACGATCGATCCTGCTGATTTCGTGGTGTGGACGCAGTACCAATTCACCGTCGAGGCGGAGACGGTCGAGCTCGATGACTACCAGGAAACGGTCGGCGTCGTTTCGCACGCCATGCCTGCGGAGATCCGCGCCGGCCTCGATGCGCCTCCGAATGCGTCGGTCGGCTGGAATGTGATCGAGATTGCCACGACCGACTTTCCGCCGCCCCTCACACAGATCTCCAACGGAGAGCAGTCGTATCGCGACATGTTGAACGTTGCCCAGAACGGAACGATCACCGTCCAGATGGATCAGCCCTACATCAATCACTCAGATCCTGACAATCCCGGGGGGCAGGGTGATTTCTGTCCCGACCTTCCCAACATCGCGGAAGTGCCTGGGGTGAACGACGAACACTTCGTGACCCATGCGCGGACGGTCATCACGATCGGTGCCGGTGAGGAGGGCGACTATACCTTCCGCGTGGTTTCCGACGATGGATACGGATTGCGCGTCCAAGGAGCAACCTTCACGGGCACGGCGGGAGCCGCTGCGAACACGATCGATCCGAACGACCCGTCGACGGCATTGCACCCTCTGCAAACGGGCAACTCGAATGCCTACCTCCACTGCAACTTCCCCGCTCCTGGGGACTATCCGGTGGATTTCGTCTGCAACGAGATCGGCGGCGGAGCCTATCAGGAAATTTCCTGGGCGCCCGGAACGTTCACCAACACGAACCAGTCAACGGCTTGGCAGCTCGTGGGCGACAGTTCCGGTTTCACGGGCGTGTCGAAGTGGGGCGACATTCCCGAATCGGTTCTTCCCGAGATCGGCTCTGACGGAGGATGGGCCACACGCATTTTCTACGGGGTTGGAGGCCAGATCAACGGCCTGGGTCCCGCAATGAATTATCTGCGCGGGCTCGACGATGGCAGCTCCACATTCACCAACGAGTTCGCGGGAGACTTGCCTTACCTGAACCACGAAGACAAGGGCACGAACACCAATTCCGGTCGCATTAATCCTACGGATCCCATTCCGGGGGATCCGACGCCTGCCGGGGACACCAACGACTTCGTCATGCTCGCCCGCGCGATCATCGTGGCGCCCGCGGACGGCGAGTATTCGTTGCAGTTCCGGAACGACGACGGGTTCCTCTTCCGGTTCCTCGATCCATCGGTTCAGTTCACCAGCCTCAGCGGCGCCGGCACATTTCACCCGACGGCTACCAATGAGGTCACCTTCCCTGCCAACACGGGAGATACGAATACCCGGGCCACCGTCTTCCTTACTGCCGGAGAGTACGACGCCATTTTCGTCTGGTGGGAACGTGGAGGCGGCGCCTTCTTCGAGATCTCGACGCTCTCGGGAGTGCATCCGAGCCAGGACTCGGCCTATGCAATTCTCACCAACGTCTCCAGCCCGACGGAGTTGTTCCTTGGGAAGACGATAGGCCGGCGCTTCGAGATCACCGAGTTTGTCAGAGACGACACTCTCGAGGAACTGCGCTTCACCTTCAACTCGGTGGATGGCGTCGACTACGCGGTCGATCTGAGCGAGAATCTCGAGGAGGGTTTTTGGTTCGAAGGTTCCGATCTGAGCGGCGAAGGCGAGTCCACCACCGCCGCCGTCGGCTACGACATCATCCGCCTGAACCTAGGCCTTGAACCCACGGATCCGATCCCGGACGATATCTTCGGGCGGATTCGTGACGTGAATGTCCAAGACGATCCCAACCCCTGATTCCCAACGCGTCCTCACGCGAATGGAAAAAGGCTCCCGGTTTTTGCGCCGGGAGCCTTTTTTTTGTGTTTGGGTGAGATTGCGGTAGCCTTTTCTTCCCCCTCACCCGTTCCATCCATGATTCGCGAAAGGAAACCGGTATCCAGACGAGTTGCGCTCTTCCTCGCAATGCTGGTTGCGATCCATGCCGTTCTCCCGGGGTGCAAGAAGCGCAGCGCCGTCCCCTTGAAGCCGGCCGACGAGCCGGTCGCTCGGGAATCGAAAGGTATGGAACTCAAGACCGTTCCCGGTCTCAAGGATCGGTCTGCCGACGCTCCGCTCGCGAAGGTATTCTCCAAGGCGGACCCGACGAAGGACAGCGCATGGAGTAGTGAGGCCCTCGGGGATGCGATCAGCAAACAACTCAAGAAAATCGGGAAGGCTATTTCCTCGGGCGAGATGTCGGAAGTCGGCAAGGCATTCTCGCGCGGAAAAGCATTCCCGGATCTGGTGCCGGGGACGGAGGCGGTTTTCGAGGATGCTTCATTCCATATCCGTCGGAAAAGCGGCCCGGCGGCGGCACAATCCGCATCCGGGGCGGAGTTGCTCACGAAGTTGCGGGCATCGTTCGATACCACGAAGGAGATCCGGCCGAAGTTCAAGGTGGTGAGTGTCGAGGCTGACGGGGCGGGCGAGAGCGGCACCGCAATTGCCAAGGTCTACGTCGAGATCGTCGGTTCGACAGCGGGAGCGCCGGTGAACCAGTCCGCGACTTGGCGGACCGAGTGGCTGCTGCCCGAGGAGGATCCGGAACACCCGACGTTGAACGCCATCGAGGTGACGGATTTCGAGGAATCGCGGAGTCGAGGGCCGAAAAACTCGTCTCGATTCGTGGACTACACGGCCACCCTTCTAGGCGCCAACGAAAGCTACCGGAACCAACTTCGCTACGGAGCCGACTACTGGTATGAGAACCTCGACGTCTCGCTCGGCGTCCAGCACGGGAACCAGGGCATGGCAATCGGGGATGCCAACGGGGACGGACGCGAAGATCTTATCGTCTGCCAACCCGCCGGACTCCCGCTGCGCTTCTTTCTTCGCAACGAGGACGGAACCTTGCGGGACGCGACCGTCGAGGCCGAACTCGACTGGCTCGACAACGCCCGCAGTGTGATGTTCGTCGATCTCGACAACGATGGTGACCAGGATCTCGCGCTCTCCCTGAGGTTTTCGCTCGTCGTTTTCGAGAACGAAGGCGCCGCGAAATTCGTGCGCCGGGTTGAGATCGACATGCATTCATGGCCCGCTTCGATCGCCGCCGCGGATTGCGATCTCGACGGTGATCTGGATCTGTTCGTGTGCGGTTACAATCCGCGAGGCGTGACCTCGCCCGGCGATATTTTCGCCAATCCGGTTCCCTATCATGATGCCAACAACGGAGCCCGGAACTTCTATCTCGAAAACCTCGGCAAGTTCGATTTCGCGGACAACACGGAGAGCGTCGGGCTGTCCGAGAACAACCTGCGCTTCAGCTTTGCCGCCGCCTTCGAAGACTACGACAACGACGGCGATCCGGATCTTTACGTGGCCAACGACTTCGGTCGCAACAATCTCTACCGGAACGATGCTCTTCCGGATGGAACGCGCAAGTTTCGGGATGTCGCGGCGGAGGCCGGGGTCGAAGACATTGCGGCTGGCATGTCGGTGAGTTGGGGTGACTACAACCGTGACGGCCTCATGGATCTCTACGTCAGCAACATGTTCTCCGCGGCGGGCAACCGCGTGACCTACCAGCGCAAATTCAAGGCGAACTCCGACGACGCGACACGCGCGGATCTTCAACGCCATGCCCGGGGGAACACGCTTTTCGAGAACGCGGGTGACGGCACCTTCCGCGATGTCAGTGTCGAGCGGGGCGTCACCATGGGACGCTGGGCGTGGGCCTCTCTTTTCACGGACGTCAACAACGATGGCTGGCAGGACATCTACGTGACGAACGGTTTCATGACCACCCCGGATCCCGGCGATTTGTGAAGCTTCTTCTGGCGGCAGGTCGTGTCGCTTTCACCCACACCGGAATCCACCTCGGACGAGATTCTCCAATACGACGTCGGCTGGGCCGCACTGAACAAGCTGATGCGCCAGGGCCGATCGTTCAGTGGTCGGGAGCGCCACTGCTTTTTCCTCAATCTGGGGACGGGGGATCGTCAGTTCGCGAATGTCTCGGGCGCGACCGGGCTCGATCAGATCGATGACGGAAGAGGTCTCGCTCTCGCGGATTGGGACTACGACGGGAGGATCGACTTCTGGATGAACAACCGCACGGGCCCGCGGGTGCGGTTCATGCACAACCAACTCGCCACGGAGAACGCGTGGGTCGCCTTGAGACTCGAGGGCGGGAAGACGAACCGGGACGGCATCGGCGCCCGGGTCGAGGTTCATTTGGAAGGCGGTGGAAAGCCGCTTGTGCAGACGTCCTATGCCGGAAGTGGATTCCTTGCCCAGTCCAGCAAGTGGCTGCACTTCGGATTGGGATCGGAGGCGAAGATCAAGCATGTCGATGTTCGTTGGGCGGGTGGCGAGCGGGAGCGCTTCGCCGGTGTCAGCGAAAGGGGATTCTTCAGGCTGATCGAAGGGAAGGGGAGTGCCGAACGCTGGCAGCCGCCGGTCTTCGACGCGTCTGGATTTTCGGAAACCGATGATGCTTTCGAGCAGGGAACGAGTTCGGCGAGGGTGATGCTCTTGCAACGTCCTCCGGTGCCGGACGTCCTCGGCATCACGAACAAGGATGGCGCGTCCGAGAAGTTGAGCAGCCGCTACGGCAAACCCCTCCTCCTTCAGATATGGGCGACGTGGTGTCCGAACTGCAAGAACGAGATGGAAGAATGGACGGAAGCCGAGTCAACGATTCGCGACGCCGGCGTCGAGGTGTTGTCGGTCTGCGTCGACGAGCCAACGGAGGACCGTGCCGATGACCTTGCCAAGGCGCTGGCGACCGTGGCGGAGCGAGGGTTTCCGTTCGAGACTGGTCTCGCCAACACCGAACTCGTCGAGCATCTGAATCTCCTGCAGAAGAGCTTCGTCGGGAGACAGACCGACCTTCCACTTCCGAGCGCGTTTCTGATCGACTCCGCAGGGAGACTAGCGGTCGTCTACAAGGGACCGGCGGATCTGGCGACGATCCTCGCGGATGCGAAGCTCGCCACGGCGGACGCATCTTCCGACGAAATCCTTGCCGCAGCGATGCCCTATCCTGGGCGCTGGATGGACAAGCCGGGCGGCACACGACCGCGCGCGTTCGCCATCTCGCTCGCCGAGCACGGACTGGTCGATGCGGCGAAGGCCTATCTCAATCAGATCATTCCTCTCTACAGCGATTCCGTGCCGGGAGCTTCCGAGAAGGAAGAGGAGAGGCGGATCACCGAATTGGGGGAATGCCATGTCTTCCTCGGTGCGATTCATTTCGACGAGAGCAATTACGAAGACGCCATCCGCTACTACGAGAAGGCCGTCGAATTGATGCCGCTGAAACGCGGGACCCGCGAGGAAATCATTCGAGCCTACTTGAAGTTGGACAACAAGACGGATGCCGCCGAACAGCTCGAAGTTCTGCTCGCAGACAGGCCGAAGGATGCGGAGACGCTGGCGCAACTCGCATCCCTCCGCACGGAACTTGGGGAACCGGACGAGGCGATCTCCCTTTACAGAAAGTCATTGGATGTCCAGCCCCGCGCCGACGTGCACAGCAATCTTGGAAACCTGCTTCGCCGCCACGGGCGTGCTCGCGAGGCCGTCGAGCAGTACGTCGCGGCTCTGGAACTGCGCCCCGGCTGGATCCTTCCTGCAAACAACCTCGCGTGGATCTACGCCACCCATCCTGACGATGAAGTCCGGAATGGGAAAGAGGCCGAGAAACTGGCAAGACTCGCCGCCGAGGCAACGAAGAATTCGGTCCCCCAGATCCTCGGGACCCATGCGGCAGCGCTGGCCGAGTTGGGGGAGTTCGGGAAGGCCTCCGAAAAGCTCGCCGAGGCGATCAAATTGGCGCAATCCCGTGGCGATGAAGCGCTTGTGGGACGCCTCGAAGAGAAGCGTGCGCTCTACGCAAAGGGCATGCCTTTCCGGGATGCGGCCCTCCGTGAAAAAGGTTCCCCTTGAAGGGGCACGCCGTTATCCGAAATTTTAGTGGCTCTAGTCCTCAGAGTGTCAGCCCGTCGTGCGGGTTCCCACGGGAAAAAAGTGAATAAAGCCTTTACGCTGATTCGCACCATCGTGTAGTTTTGTTTACCTCTCTTTAACAACACAAAACCCTTCAGCCATGAAAACCACCCGGCGGCTCTTTGCCGCGCTCTTGTCGGGCCTGGGCCTCATCTCGTTTGCTCACGGCGAAACCCTCGACACCATCCGCGAGTACGGCGATGCCGCGACCACACCTGCTCCGAATGCGGCGGGTAATTCCAAGGGAGCGGACTTCACGAATGCCGCGACTGGCATGTACACCATCACCGCTGGCGGCGAGGACTTCTGGAACAACAGCGACCACGGTACCTACATCCACGATTCGATGACTTCCCGCGCCGCCGGGGAGAATTTTAGTGCCGTCGTGCGTTCGGTTTCGGTGGCGGCCGATCCCCTCGAAGTTCTCGCCGGAGAATGGGGACGCACTGGAATCATGGCGCGCGTCAATCCTGACGCCGCGAACTCCGCCAATGTCGCCCACATCCGCAAATCCGGCAGCGGCCTTGGGCACACCGTGCTCCAATGGCGGGCAGTTAGTGGACAAGGTACCACACGAACGCTCAACGGCGTTGGGAACTACGGTTACCACGGCAACTCCACGGAGAACCAGGCCAACGGCTCCGTGCGGAACACCCCGATCTGGCTCGCTCTCCATCGCCACGACGGCATCTGGTATTCCACGTGGGCTCCCGATGTCGCGGATGCGCCGGGGACGTGGAGCGACACGAGAACTCTCGACACTCAGGCCGTAGGAGAGGTCGCCGGTGAGGTTTTCGTGGGACTCTGCCACCAGTCGCACCGCAACGCTCCGCACTCCAGCGGAGGCAACACCGCCGTATTCGATAATTTCGCGGTCGGCGCCTTTGACAGCGCACTGGGCGTATTCCCGCCGGGGCAGGAATGCGAAGTTACTTTCAACGGGGCCGATGTTCTCCTCACTGCCAACGGAACGGATGAGGTGGGTTCGGCCACCGCGACCGACATCACCTGGTCTGTGGAATTCGTCGGGGCGCCGGCTGTCGTGCCCGGGGGAATCAGGGCCGACATTCATCTCGGTCCTAACAACGCCACTAACCGCGACAACATGGTGGCCAACAATCTCGGGACCCCCAATGGCTCGACGGTGATACCAAACATGCACTGGACCAACGGCGGAGCGCCCGCCAACGGATATCCCGATTCCGATCCCGCCATCGCAGGTACGGGCGAGAATCTATTTGCCGACGCCGTGCCGGGTAGTTTCGGCGGTAACCAGGAACAGTATGGCGTCCACATGACAGGTGAGATCTTCATCCCGAGCGACACCTCCCGCGACGGGGTCGAGACGATTCGCTTCCACGACGGTTGCGATGACTACACCTTCCTCGAAATCGACGGCAATATTCTGATCAACCACAACGGATGGACGAACTGGGCGGGGACGGGGAACAACGGCGGCACGCAGGCAACGATGGATGTGAGCAATTCGAAATACGATGACGGCGAATGGGTTTCCATCCGTGCCGGCATGTGGGAAGGCGGCGGCGGTGACAATGCCAACTTTGTATGGGATGCGCTTGATCGGACAGGAGCCGATGGCGACACCGCCGCTGTTGACAACGCAACGGGAACCTACAACCCGGGGAATCTTCCGGATGGCGTGCAGGTCAACTTTGCCAACCACGAAAGTGACGTCATTCCCGCCGACAATCTCCGGGTCCTGCAGCCCGCCGTCGTCGAGGTGGCGTCGGGCTTCGGCCAGCCTGCGGCACAGACGGTCGCGGCGCTCCAGGCCGACACGACGCACGTCCGTGTCCTGCTCAACGGCTCCTTGGTGAAATCCATTCCCGTGCTCCCGACTTTGGAGAGCGCGGCATTCACGGGGCGAAACGAGGTCACGATCGTCATTGCCGACGTGGGGACTGGTGGCACGCGGGACGTTGACGAGAACGCCTTGTCGATCACTCTGAATGGCGTTGCCATCGCCCCTACGATCAACAAGGCGGAAACCCTTACGACCATCGTCGACACTTTTGATCCCGAAATCTTCACCCAGTATGTCTACGGGATCGACGCTACGACCACTGCGGCGACGGGTTCGATCGACTTCACGTTAAACGCCTCTCTGACCTCCCATGCGCTTCCGCTCGAACTGCGCGCTGGCCTCGCTGCGCCCCCGAACGCAAGCGTCGGCTGGGATTACATGGAGTTTGACGTGCTGGCGACGCTCGGAGCCAATCTCGGAGCCGACGCCCAGATGTACCGCGATGCGCTCGAAGTGATCCGGGACGCCGCCGCACCACTTGCCGCGGGCCAGGTGCCTTTCGTCAAC